>BNJU01000160.1_pt1:0-372500 | contig 504947 bp, 565 predicted proteins | sample 8539281 | NCBI WGS metagenome assembly BNJU01 (sample SAMD00202456, study PRJDB9452) | human saliva metagenome | isolation source: human saliva | place: Japan
GTCTACAAAATATCATAGGAAACCCGGGTATCAGTATCAGATGGAGGCTGTATTTAAGGCATACAATTCAGGTTGGAGTAAAGAAAAAAATAGGTTCACACATCGTTAGAAATAATATAATTTACGATTGTGGACAAAATGGTATTGTAGGACATATGGGATGTATATTCAGTGAGATATATCATAATCATATTTACAATATAGCTACAAAGCATGAGTTTTTTGGATACGAGATTGCCGGTATAAAACTGCATGCAGCAATAGATGTGGTAATAGAAAATAACTATATACATGATACAACCCTAGGAATATGGCTTGATTGGCAAGCTCAGGGAACGAGAGTTAGTAGAAATGTATTACATAATAATGATAGGGATATAATGATAGAAGTTACACATGGGCCACATCTTGTAGATAATAATATCTTTGGCTCAGACTATAGTTTTGATAATATTGCTCAGGGTGGAGCATATATAAATAATTTGTTCTGTGGAAGTATGAGAAGAGAACCTGTACTTGATAGAGCAACGCCATACCATTTACCACATTCAACAAAGTTAGCGGGTGTGACTTTCGTATATGGTGGTGATGACAGATGGTATCAGAATATATTTGTTGGTGGTGTAAAAACTTATACAGAACAATCTATATGCGGTCTTTCAGACTATGATGGTAGTCCTACTTCTTTAGAGGAGTATGCAGAAATAATAAAATCGATAGAAGGAGATCATGAAGCCTTTGGATCTACAAAGGACCCAGTATATATCAATAGAAATTTATACCTAAATGGTGCAAAGTCATTTAATAAGGAGAAAGTAAAAGTTGAATCATATTATAACCCGAATATCAAAATAGAAATGTTAGATGGAAAGGTTTACTTAGATATGGATATACCTAATGAGATAAATTCCATAAGAAATATTATTATAGACAGTGGTAAATTGCCACTTACAAGGATTAGTGAATGTGCTATAGAGAATGCCCATGGAGGAGAAATTATTATAGATAAGGATATCAGAGGAGAAGTTAGAGAAAAAAAAGTAATGATAATATAGGACCTGTAACCGCGCTTACTCATGGAAAACAGAGAGTATGTGTTTGGAGTGTATAATATCTAAATAAAAGTTTTTCCAAAAGCTCTTTAATCTCAATATTTTTATTGGATTAAAGAGCCTTTTTTTATATGAACTTATAATATATGCTCAAAATATACAAATCAATCAAATCTTGCTTTCAAATTAGCAAGATATAAAAAGAGAAAGAATAGATTTGATATTATAATTGATATAGTTTCAAGGTTCAGTAAAAAAATATGGAGGTGGCTATGAAGGAACACTCACTTTTTTTAGACATTTGAAAAAAAGAGTGGAAACTGTATTCACTGATGTTAATACCGATACTGTATTATATTATCTTCAAATATATTCCGGTATTGGGAAATGTAATTGCTTTTTCAAAAAAATATAAGGGAGGACCGGATTTTTGTAACAGGAAGATGGGTAGGCTTTTAGATATTTTTAATCAATTCCTAAAGGACCCACAGTTTTTGGCAGGCATTTTGGAATACTCTAAGATTGAGTATAGGCTATCTCTGTGTAAGATTTCCGGTTACATTATTATTTGCATTGTTATTGAATGAAATAAGATTAAAACTATGGAAAAAAACAGTACAAACAGTATCTTATTTGCCACATTTTATTTCATTGGTAGTAGTTTGTGGAATGGTAAAGGAATTACTTTCATCCTCAGGACCTATAAATCAGCTAATTGGAAGTCTAGGTGGTGAGAAAATAGCTTTTATGTCTGAGGCAGCTTGGTTTGATGCAGTATATATTCTGTCCGGTATATGGCAGGCACTGGGGTGGGGTACTATACTTTATCTAGCAGCAATGACAGGAATAAATACAGAGTTATATGAAGCTGCTGCAATGGACGGTGCAGGAAAGTTTAAGCAGGCAATACATGTTACAATACCTGGAATTTTGCCTACTATTATGACGCTCTTAATAATGGATATCGGCGGCATAGTTACTTCTACAAATATGCAAAAAGTATTACTTTTATACAATCCTTTGAATCAGGCTAAGGCAGATATTATAGGAACCTTAGTGTATAGGATGGGTATTACAGGCGGTAACTTCAGCTATGCGGCAGCAGTAGGACTTTTTGAAGGTGCCATAGGACTTATTTTGGTAAGTACTGCGAATCTGTTGTCAAAGAAATTTACAGAAACATCACTTTGGTAGAAAGAGGGATATATGAATAAAAAAACAAGTACAGGAGTTTGGGCATTCAAAGTTTTAAATACAATTTTAATGCTTTTTATATTATTTATTACATTATATCCTTTTTTATATTTAGTGGCACAGTCATTTAGCTCAGATGCTGCAGTGAGTGCAGGTAGAGTAAAACTGATACCTATAGATTTCAATATTGACACATATAAGTATATTTTTAAAGGATGGAAAAATTTTTTTCAGATATTATGCAAACACTATTTTTGTATTCAATACTTGGTACAGCTATTTCGGTAGTAGCTACAGCATTGTTGGCATATCCACTGTCAAAGCCAAGATTGAAATTAAATAAATACATTACACCATTTGTAGTATTTACAATGTATTTTGCGGGTGGAACAATACCGAACTATATAGTTATAACCCAGTTTTTGGGATTAAAAGACAGTATTTGGGCAATAGTTTTACCCGGAGCAATATCTACATTTAACTTATTGGTAATGAAATCATTCTTTGCTTCACTGCCGGAGGAACTTGAGGAGGCAGCAGCAATAGATGGAATGGATACCTATCAAATATTTTTGAAGATTATTATTCCTCTTTCAAAACCAATAATAGCCACAATGTGTTTATTTTATCTTGTTGGAATGTGGAATGAGTGGTTCGGTCCAATGCTTTATTTGGACAGCAAGGATAAATGGCCTATTGCACTTTATGTAAGACAGCTTGTAGAGGGTGCAAACAATACAGAGATAGGTTCATCTGCAGAAGCAAGTAGTGTACAGGCAACAATAAAATCAGCAACAATGGTACTGACTTCTATTCCTATAATTGTAGTATATCCATTTGTACAAAAGTACTTTTGTACAGGGAATGACTATAGGAGCAGTAAAGGGATGAAAAATTATATAATTTATATAGAGGGAGAAATATATGAAGAAAAAAATACTATTTGACAGCACTGGCAGTTGGTATAGCAGGCTTATTATCAGCCTGTGGTGGCAAAAGCTTCAGGCACAGATGCCGGAGGGAAAAGTGTTTCTGAAAATGCAGGAGAAGCAAAGGGTTATGAATTCGGTGAGGGAGTTACATTCCATTCTGATGAACCTGTAAAATATTCTATGATGTTTTCAGACCATGAAAATTATCCGTACAAAGAGGATTGGCTGCTTTGGAAGGCTATAAAAGATAAGACAAATGTTGATTTTGATTTAACTATTGTAGCAAGAACTGATTACAATGATAAGGTATCAGCTACAGTAAATAGTGGTAGTGCACCTTTTATTATTCCAAAGATATATGACTCAACACAATATGAGGATAGTGGACAAGTAGTTGCTATATCTGATTATGTACAGTATATGCCTAACTATCAAAAGGCGATTAAGGATTGGGGATTACAAGATGATTTGAATCAGATATTGTCTTCTGATGGAAAATACTACAGGCTTCCGGGAATGTGGGAGAACAATGCAGGTGGATACTCACTTGCCATAAGACAAGATGTGTTTGAGGCAGCCGGGGTTGACCTAAGTAATGAGGCAAAGTGGACATGGGATGATTTTGTTGAAGCATTAAAGAAGGTGAAAGCATATACAGGTGCTGATTATGTTTGGTCAGACGGATTCCAGTTTGGTTCAACTATGAATATTGCTGCAAACTCATATGGAGTTACAGGTGGAAATTCATCTGATGGTGGTGATTGGGGGTTAAAGAACGGAGTAAAATTTGATTATGATAAGAAGGAATTTTACTTTGCAGATACCACAGAAGAATATAAGAATTATTTAAAGATGTTAAATACATTGTATACTGAGGGGCTCTTAGATCCTGAAACATTTACACAGGATACTGCAACAGCAAAAGCAAAGTTTTATAGAGGAGATTCATATGTACTTAATATGAATTATCAGATGCTTTCAGATACATTGAACGGTAAGATGACTGTAGATGGAGCAAAGCTTTACTTCCTAACACCTCCAATGGGAAGTGCCGGAAATATAAAAATTTCCAGCAGCAATGGAAGACTTGAAAATGGCATTATGATTTCTAAAAATGCATTAGATAAACTTGGTGAAGAAGAGTTTATCAAAATGCTCAGATTTATAGACTGGCTATGGTATTCAGATGAAGGACAGACATTGGCTCTTTGGGGTGTAGAAGGTGAAACTTATACAGTAGATGATGCAGGAAATTATGTTTTAAATTCTGATATTTACTACAACGGAATGAATCCGGGTGCACCAAAACAGTTAAATGTAGACTATGGCTTTGGTGGCGGAGTATTTGCATATGGAGGTTCTAAGAAGTTACGTTATTCTAAGTTCTCAGAAGGTGAGAAGGAGTGGAATGACAGGGTTGATGCAAATAGAGTAGACCAGAAGCTGCTACCTCCTATTTTGGCAGATGAACTTGAGAAAGAGGATTTGAACTTGATACAAGTACCTTTGATGGATTATGTAAATACAGCGGCTCTTGAGTTTATTTCAGGAAAAAGAAATCTTGATACAGATTGGGATGCTTATGTAGCAGAATGTGAGAATAAAGGTTCTGTAAAATATATCGAATTAGCTAATAAGATATATCAGAATACTAAATCACTACTGGGAGAATAAGTTTTTGGTCCGGTAGCATATGCTACCGGGTTTTTTAAGAGGAAAAATATGGCGATATTTGAGTTTAAATCTGAGAAGATAAAGAATTTATATATTTTAGACAGGAATGAGTCAGGAATAGAAAAAAAATAGCAAATAAGTTGAAAAAGGATATATATGATACTTCCGGCTGTGAAATAAATATATATAAAAAAATTACCAAATTGAAAAAGATAATATGGCCATTGTTATTGGAACATATGGCAATGGATTTTCAGACGAAATATTGAAGGATATATCGGAGATTAAAGCTATAGAAAGCAAAAGGGAAAGTTTTTTTATAACTGTAAGAGAAGATTTTTTTAATATAAAGAATGCCTTAGTGATATGTGGGAGTGAAAAAAATAGGTACAATTTATGGAATGTTTTTTTCTGTCAAAACTTCTTGGAGTGACGCCGGTAAGATATTTTGGAGATGCATCTCCATTCAAATATAAGAAGATAATTTTTAGAAAACTTCAAGAAAGAAGAGGAAAAACTCAAAAACACAGAGCTTTTTTTGAAAGTGGAGTGTATGTTAAAAAAAGATGATGGAAAAAAACAGTAAAAATATATATCTAAATACATATATATCAGATGAGCCAAGTATAAGATATAGGGGTTTTTTTATAAATGATGAGTGGCCTTGCTTTGGGAACTGGACAATGGAACATTTTGGCGGTTTTAATGCGAGTATGTATGACCATATATTTGAATATCTGTTAAGAATGAATGGAAACTATTTATGGCCGGCAATGTGGAATTCTGCATTTATGGAAGAAGGTCCCGGACTACTAAAGCATGGAACTTGCAAAATGAGTATGGGATTTATATAGGAATGAGCCATCATGAACCTTGTAACAGGAGTGGAATAGAGTATGGAAGGCTTAGAGGAAAAGACAGCATATATGGTGATGCATGGGATTTTAGAAACAATAGAGAAGGCATACTAAAGTTTTGGGAAGATGGACTTATTAGAAGTAAAGGACTAAATACCATTCCAACTGTAGGTATGCGTGGAGAAAATGATTCAAAGCTTTTAAAAGAAGGAGAAAATATATCCTCAAATGTTGATGTATTAAAAGACATTATAAAATGTCAAAATAAATTGATAGATGGCATACTAGGAATATAAGCCGTATATGATAAAGTCCTAATATACCCCAAACGAAAATGTCCTGTTTATGATAGAATAGTGCTTTATACATTTTATTAAACAGGAGGAACAGACTTATCAGAAAGGTAGTTTTATCAATGAATGAGCAAAAGAAATACGAAGTTATCAAAGGGTTGGCTGACCACCCTGATACCGCTAACAAGAACAGAGCCGCTATGGTACTGGGATGCACCAGGAGGCATATAAATCGTATGTTACAGGGATATATAAAAAGTGGCAAGAAATTCTTTCTACACGGTAATAAAGGCAAAAAGCCGGCCACTACAATCTCCCATGATATTCGTAGACAAGTCATAGACCTTTACAGAACTAAATACTATGATGCAAACTTTGAGCACTATACAGAGCTTCTGAAAAAGAATGAGGGCATATGTATCTCACATTCATCTGTAATGAATATCTTGGAGTCTGAATATATTCTTTCTCCAAAGGCCACCAAAGCTAAACGTAGACGTATTAAGCAAAAGCTGAAAGCTAAAAAAGAAACCGCAAAGACAAAGAAGGAGCTGGCATCTATACAGGCCAACCTGGTAGCAATCGATGATGCCCACAGCCGTCGTCCAAGATGTGCTTATTTCGGTGAACTACAGCAAATGGATGCAACCCCTTATGAATGGGTAGCGGGACAAATATGGCATCTACATTTGGCTATTGATGATGCCTCAGGCGTTGTTACAGGTGCCTGGTTTGACACTCAGGAAACTCTTAACGGCTACTACCATGTATTCGATCAGATACTTACTTATTACGGTATTCCTTATAAGTTTCTTACCGATAGAAGAACTGTATTTACATACAAGAAAAAAGGCGCCTTATCTGATGATAAAGACACCTATACACAGTTCGCTTATGCCTGCAAGCAGCTTGGTGTAGAACTTGAATCAAGTAGTGTACCTCAAGCTAAAGGGCGCATAGAACGTTTGAATCAAACCTTACAGTCACGCCTGCCGGTTGAATTCAGAATCGCAGGCGTAACCGATATCAATAAAGCCAATGAATTCCTTCACTCCTACATAAAAGAATTCAATGAGAAGTTTGCACTTCCACTTTATGGTATCAAATCTGTATTTGAAACGCAACCGTCTAAGGAAAAAATAAATCTTACTTTAGCGGTTCTGACAGAAAGAACTGTTGATGCAGGACATGCGATTCAATTTGAGAAAAAGTTTTATAAGATGATAGATCATAAGGGAGCGCAGATCCATTATCGAAAAGGAACAAAAGTTATGCTTATCAAGGCTTTTGATAGGTCTTTGTTTGCGTGCGTTAATGACAAAGATATTCATGTGCTGGAGGAAATACCAACACATGAGCGTAAGTCTAAAGACCTGGACGCTGATTACAAAAAGCCAAAACCTAGAAAACCTTATATTCCACCAATGAATCATCCTTGGAGAAGAAGTGCCTTTAAAAAATTTGTCCACTCACAACCACACAGAATTGAACAAGATTTAAAAAGTGCATGATAAAAAGCCCCGTTTGTGGGGCTTATAAAATAATTATTTTAGGACATAATCATTTATGCTTGACAAATAAATTGATAGATGGCATACTAGGAAAGGTTCCCAAAGTTTTTGCTGTTTATAAAGAAGTAGAAGACTATTTTTTTGGTGAAACGAATAATGGTCTAAAGGGATATGCTGAATTGGATGATACTATTTTAATTTTATGTGATGATAATCATGGTAATATGCGAGCATTGCCGGATGAGAGTTTTAGAAATCACAGAGGCGGTTTTGGAATGTACTATCATTTGGACTATCATGGTGATCCGATATCATATGAATGGGTTTGCTCTACACCTATATCAAAAGTATGGGAACAGATGAGTGAAGCGTATGAATATGGAGTAAGGGATCTCTGGATCGTGAATGTGGGAGATGTGAAATTTCAAGAGTATCCTCTAAGTTTTTTTATGAATCTGGCATATGATTATCCAAGGTATAGTAAATTCAAGATGCTAAGGAAATATGAAAATGATTGGATAAGAAATATATTTGGAGATTTTTGGACAATAAAATATTGCAAAAAGTTTGTGAAGTATTACATGAATTTTTGGAATTAAATCATCTTAGAAGACCGGAAGCTTTGAATTCCAATATTTATTCAGCCTATGAAAATATGGAGGCCGATAGAATCTTAAAAAGAGTAAATGAACTTGAGAATCTTAATGATAGGATTTTAGATGAAGCAAAAGCAAATGGTTGTGAAAAAGCGTATATAAGTCTTCTGCATTTCCAGGTGTTAGCCTCTGCAAACCTTATAAAGATGCAACTTTATGCCGCAAAAAATAGGCATTACGCAAAAACGGGTAGGGCTATAGCAAATGTATTTGCTAAATATATAAAAGCCTGCATAAAAAAAGACGAGATACTTGCGGAAAAATTTGGTGAGTTCAATAATGGCAAGTGGAATGGAATGCAATTAGCTTCCCACATAGGATTTACTAACTGGAATGATGAGGATTTCAGATATCCTGTAATAAATACATTGTATTTACCGAAGAAACCAAGACTTGTGGTATCAAGAGCAGATAGTGAGATGATTTTTACAAACCAGTATTTTCCGAAAGACTTAGAAATAGATTTTTCAAATAACTTTAAGAAAAAGGCTGTACTGGAGATTGCTAATGGAGGCAGTGGAAAACTGGTTTGGAGTAGTGATCTTAATAGTGATTTTGTTAGGCTTTCAAAGGAAAGTGGAGAAGTAGAACTTTTAGATAGAATATACATAGAAATTGATACATCAGTATTAGAAACAGAAGAGATACATGAGTGTAGATTCAAAATTTTCACAGAAAATGAGTTTGTTCCAATAGTAGTTAGGGCAAATAGAAAAGAATTATGTGATGTAAAGTCCGGGTGCATTTTTATTTGAAAATAATGAATGTGTGATATTGGCAAAGCATTATTCCGGAAAAGGGAACTCTTTAGAGGACAGTGGTGGTTTTGAAATAATAGAAGACTTTGGAAAATATTCTTCAGGAATAAAAGTATTTCCTTTGAAAAATAACTATACAAGCTATGAAGCTGCACCATATGTAGAATATGAATTCTTTAGTGAGTGTGATAGAGAAGTTACTATAAATTTACATACATCACCTGCTAATCCATTAGTATATGGAGGAGAGCTTAGCTTTTTTATAGGTGTAAATGACGATGAAATTATTAGGCTTGTGATTGCAGATAAAAATCACAAGGGTGGTGACAACAGTTGCAGTTCATGGGCTAGAGCAGTTTTGGATGGTGAGCATATAGGAAGCATAAAATACAATATAAAAGCCGGAAATAATAGTCTTAAAGTTTTTGCAGCAGAATCAGGTTTGGTTTTGGAGAAAATAGTTATTAGGGATATGAATTGTGATAAGGATAATTCATATCTGGGACAAGTAGAAAGTTTTAGAAACATATAAAGGAAAAGTGAGAATATTATGTATAAGAAAATGAAAGCAGCTGTTATGACAGATCTTATGAAAGTGGAAATACAGGAAGTAGAAGCTCCAAAGCCAAAGCCTGATGAGGTACTTATAAAAATAGAGTATGTTGGGGTATGTGGTTCGGATTTACACTATTATGAACATGGGAGAATAGGAGATTTTTTAGTAGAAACACCTTTCATACTGGGACATGAGGCAGCAGGAACAGTGGTAGAAACAGGTAGCGGAGTTAAAGATCTAAAGGTTGGAGACAGAGTTGCACTTGAGCCGGGTAAGACATGTGGAAAATGTGAATTTTGTAAATCAGGTAAATATAATTTATGTAAGGATGTAATATTTTTTGCCACACCTCCTGTAGATGGAGTGCTTCAGGAGTATGTAGCACATGAAGCCGGACTTTGTTTCAAATTGCCTGAAAATGTTTCTACTATGGAGGGAGCACTTGTTGAGCCTTTGGCAGTGGGATTGCATGCAGCTTCACAGGGTGGTGCTACTCTTGGCCAAACAGCAGTGGTTACCGGTACAGGATGCATAGGACTGTGTTCATTATTATCATTAAAGGCTATGGGAGTAAGTAAGATTATAGTAGTAGATATAATGGAGAAGAGACTACAAAAGGCATTGGAGCTTGGAGCTGACTATGTAATAAATGGAAAGGATGAAGATGCTGTAGAAAGAATAATGGAGCTTACAGATGGCAAAGGATTTGACCTTGGAATAGAAACTGCCGGTTCACAGATTACAGCTTCGCAACTTATAAAAGCTGCAAAGAAGGGAAGTACTATAGTATTTGTAGGATATTCTGCTTCAGGAGAAATGACATTGCCTATAGGTATGGCACTGGATAAAGAGCTGAACTTTAAGACTGTTTTCAGATATAGAAATATATATCCTATGGCTATAGAAGCAGTATCTAAGGGACAGATAAAAGTAAAGGATATTGTCACAAATTATTTTGAACTGGATGATATTCAGAATGCATTGGATACATGTGTAAAGGATAAGGCAAATGTTGTAAAGGGAGTAATAAAAATATGAGATTTATAATGAGGGATGAGGCAAGAAAAAAAGCAAGGGACAGGGCCAAAGAGCTTGTAGAAAAGATGACTATAGATGAGGTTATCTCACAGTTAAGTTATAATGCTCCGGCTATAGAAAGACTCGGTATTCCACAATATAACTGGTGGAATGAAGGACTTCATGGAGTGGCAAGGGCAGGAACAGCCACTATATTTCCACAGGCAATAGGTATGGCAGCTACATGGAATGAAAAGCTTTTAAATTAGGTCGGAAAAGTTGTTGCAACTGAAGCCAGAGCAAAATACAATGAGTCAAAGAAATACAATGATAGAGACATTTATAAGGGATTGACTCTTTGGACACCTAATATAAATATATTTAGAGATCCCAGGTGGGGAAGAGGTCATGAGACCTTGGGAGAAGACCCATATTTGACATCAAAGCTTGCAGTAGAAGAAATTAAAGGATTGCAAGGGGATGGGGAATATTTGAAGGTGGCTGCTTGTGCAAAGCATTTTGCAGTGCATTCAGGTCCGGAGGCCATCAGACATAGTTTTGATGCCAAGGCCAGTAAAAAAGATATGAGAGAAACTTATCTCCCGGCATTTAAGGCAGCTGTATGTGAAGCAAATGTAGAGGCGGTAATGGGTGCATACAATAGAACAAATGGTGAACCTTGCTGTGCTCATAGCGAACTTATTGGAGATATATTGAGAGGTGAGTGGGGATTTGAAGGTCATTTTGTTTCAGATTGTTGGGCAATTAGGGATTTTCATGAGCACCATGGGGTTACAAAAAATGGAGTAGAGTCATCTGCATTGGCTTTAAATAAGGGTTGTGATTTAAACTGTGGTTGTTCTTATTTATGTTTGAAGGAAGCACTAAATAAGCAGCTTGTAAAAAAATCAGATTTAAAGCAGGCGGCTATAAGGCTTTTTACAACAAGGTTTTTACTTGGAATGTTTGATGAAAATGAGTTTGATAATATTTCATACTTAGAAGTAGAATCAAAAAAACACTTGGATTTGGCAAGGGAGGTAGCTGAAGAAAGCATTGTATTACTAAAGAATGATGGCATCTTACCACTAAACAAAGAAAAAATAAAAACAATAGGTGTAATAGGTCCAAATGCCAATTCAAGAAGGTCTTTAGATGGGAATTATCATGGAACAGCCTCAAGATATATTACAGCACTGGAAGGCATACAGGACTTTGTAGAAGAAAATATAAGGATACTATATTCTATCGGATGTGAATTAAATGGTGAAAAAAGTGAAGTACTGTCTGCAAATTCTTATGATAGAATATCAGAGGCTATTACAGTGGCAAACCATAGTGATATTATTATTCTTTGCCTGGGGCTGGATGAAACTCTTGAGGGAGAAGAAGGGGATACAGGAAATGCCTACTTTTCAGGTGACAAAGGAGATCTTTTATTGCCGAAGTCTCAGCAAATATTATTGGATACACTTTTAAATTTAAACAAGCCTGTTATTGTGAATATTTTTGCCGGAAGTGCTATGGATTTGAGAGAAGCCCAAAGAGCAAATGCACTTTTGCAAACATGGTATCCGGGTGCTATGGGTGGTAAAGCATTGGCAAATATATTATTTGGAGAGGTTTCTCCAAGTGCAAAATTGCCTATAACCATATATAAAGATACAGAATGCCTTCCTGATTTTGAGGACTATTCTATGGAAAATAGAACCTATAGATACTTAAGAGAAGAACCGCTCTATCCATTTGGATTTGGTCTAAACTATGGAGATACATATGTAGATGTTGTAGATATTTTAGATAAAAATCCGGACAGAGGCAAGGGATTGAATTTGAGAGTGGAGATTGTGAATAGAGGCAGTATTACTAAGGACGTATTACAGGTATATGTAAAAAATGATTCTAAATATGCTCCATTAAATCCGGTACTTGTTGAATTTGAAAAGATAGCAATATCATCAGGTGAAAAAGCAATAATTGAATTGAAAATAAAAGAAGATGCGTTTAAGGTGGTAGATAATGAAGGGCAATTTATCACAGATGGAAAAAGCTCAAAGATATATATAGGACTTAACGCTCCTGACAGCCTAAGTGAAAGATTGACCGGTAAAAAATGTAAATGTATTGATGTAGATTGGATTATCTAAGAAAAGAGGAAACATGATCAATTTGCCAAAGTTAAAGATAGGTGTAGTAGCTGTAAGTAGAGATTGCTTTCCTGAGAGCCTTTCAGTAAATAGAAGAAAGGCTTTGATGGAGGTGTATAGTAGTAAATATGGAAATGAGGATATCTATGAATGTCCTATATGTATAGTTGAAAGCGAAATACATATGGTTCAGGCATTAGAGGATATAAAAAATAACGGCTGTAATGCTTTGGTTGTGTATCTTGGAAACTTCGGACCTGAAATAAGTGAGAGCCTTTTGGCAAAATATTTTGACGGACCGAAGATGGTAATAGGTGCGGCTGAGGAAAGTGGAGATAATCTTATTCAAGGAAGAGGAGATGCATATTGCGGTATGCTCAACGCAAGTTATAATATGGCACTTAGGGGAGTGAAAGCATATATTCCGGAATATCCTATAGGCACAGCAGCAGAATGTGCTGATATGATTGCCGACTTTAGACCTATTGCAAAAGCTGTTATAGGACTGGGCAAATTAAAAATAATAGGGTTTGGTCCAAGACCTAATAATTTCTTGGCATGTAATGCACCTATTGCACAGCTATATAAGCTTGGTGTTGAAATAGAAGAAAATTCAGAACTTGATTTGTATGAGAGCTTCTTAAAGCATGAAAATGATGAGAGAATACCACAGGTAGTGGCAGATATGGAAAAAGAACTTGGAGATGGTAACAATAAGCCTGAAATACTTCCAAAGCTTGCGCAATATGAGCTTACACTACTTGACTGGGTAGATGCACATAAGGGTTATAGAGAGTATGTTGCAATAGCCGGAAAATGTTGGCCTGCATTCCAGACTATGTTTGGATTTGTACCATGTTATGTAAATTCAAGACTTACAGGAAGAGGCATACCCGTATCATGTGAAGTGGACATATATGGGGCACTTAGTGAATATATAGGTACAGTTGTAAGTGATGATATAGTTACACTTCTAGACATCAACAACAATGTGCCGGCAGATATGTATGAGAATGATATAAAGGGCAATTTCCCATATGAGCATAAAGAGACATTTATGGGATTCCACTGTGGGAATACAAACTCCAAAAAGCTATCATTTAAAGAAATGAAGAATCAGCTTATCATGGCAAGATCATTGCCTGAAGAGGTTACCAATGGTACACTTGAAGGAGATTTGGCACCCGGAAGTATCACATTCTATCGTTTACAAAGTACTGCAGACGGTAAGCTTAGAGCATACATTGCAGAGGGAGAGATTTTACCGGTAAGAACTAGATCTTTCGGATCAATAGGTGTGTTTGCGATAAGCCAGATGGGAAGATTTTATCGCCATGTTTTGATTGAGAAAAACTACCCACACCATGGAGCAGTGGCTTTTGGAAAGTTTGGAAAGGCACTTTATGAGGTGTTTAAATATATAGGAGTTCCACTTGAGGATATTGATTATAATCATCCAAAGGATGTACTATATAAGAGTGAGAATCCGTTTGTATAAATAAACTATGTAAAGGAAATATTTTTATATATTTCCTTTATAAGATTGGAGACGTGTATGTATTATATTGGTGTTGATTTGGGAACCTCAGCCCTGAAGCTTGTAATGATGAACAGTAAGGGTGAACTTGTAAAGTCTGTATCAAAGGAGTATCCTCTATACTTTCCGCATTCCGGATGGAGTGAGCAAAAGCCCGAAGACTGGTTTATAGCGGTAAAAGAAGGCTTAAAGGAGATAGCTGCAGGCTTAGATGATAAGATAGGCGGTATCAGTTTCGGAGGACAGATGCATGGACTGGTTATCCTTGATAAGGATGACAAAGTATTAAGGCCTGCAATACTTTGGAATGACGGCAGAAGTACTGAGGAAACAGACTATTTGAACAATGTTATCGGGAAGGAAAAACTCTCCAAGCTCACTGCAAATATTGCGTTTGCAGGATTTACCGCACCGAAGATACTTTGGGTAAAGAATAATGAGCCTGATATTTTTTTGAAAAAAATTTGCGAAAAATAATGCTTCGAAGGATTATATCAGCTATATGCTCAGTGGAAACTTCTCTACAGATTATTCCGATGCTTCAGGTATGTTGCTTTTTGGATGTCAAAGAACAAGAAAATGGTCAAAGGAAATGATTGATATATGTTCTATTTCCGAGGCTATGTTGCCGAAGCTTTTATGAAAGCTATGAGGTAGTAGGAACTATAAAGGCTGAGCTTGCAAAAAGAACTTGGACTTGATGATGACATAAAGATAGTAGCAGGAGCCGGAGATAATGCGGCTGCAGCCATAGGCACAGCTACAGTGGGTGAAGGTGCCTGCAATATCTCTCTGGAACTTCAGGAACCGTATTTATCTCAAGTAAGAACTTCGGTGTAGACAACTTTAATGCCCTACATTCATTTGCCCATGCGGACGGAAACTATCATCTGATGGGATGTATGCTCAGTGCGGCGTCATGTAATAAGTGGTGGATGGAAGAAATATTAAAGACAAAGGACTTTTTTTCAAAAGAACAGGAAAATATAGATAAATCTCGGTGAGAACAATGTGTTTCTTTTTGCCTTATCTTATGGGAGAGCGTTCTCCTCACAATGATCCTGATGCCGCAGGTACATTCATAGGGATGAGAATGGATACAAAAAGAGAAGATATGACACTTGCTGATATTTGAAGGTGTTACCTTTTGCTCTAAGAGATTCACTTGAAGTGGCAAGAAGCCTCGGCATCAAGATAGAGAAAACCATGATCTGCGGCGGAGGTGCCAAGAGCCCTGCTTTGGAAAAAGGCTTGTAGCCAATATACTTAATGTAGAGGTGGAAGTGCCTGTAAGTGAGGAAGGACCGGGATTTCGGTGCGGCCATACTTGCGGCGGTAGGCTGTGGAGAATATGAAAGTGTAGAAAAAGGCTACAAAATCTATAATAAAAAAATTAAAGAAAAAAAATAAAACCTGAAGCCGATCTTGTGGTAAAATATGAAGAGAAGTATCAAAAATTCAAAAAGATATATCCTGCCCTAAAGGATGTATTCAAAAGAGATTAGATAAGGATGGATTTTATGTTAAAGATAGGGTACAAAGGCACCGGAGTTTTTCACTGCCGGATGAGAACGGAATCGTTAGAAATCTTTCAGATTATGAAGGTAAGAAACTTATATTATATTTTTTTATCCTAAGGACAATACTCCTGGATGCAGTGCGCAGGCTTGCGGCTTTGGAGAGTTGTATCCGCAGTTTGTTGAAAAAGGAGTAGAGGTTGTAGGCATCAGTAAGGACAGTGTGGCGTCTCATAAGAAATTCAAAGATAAGTATTCATTGCCTTTTACACTGCTTTCAAACCCCGAGCTGGATGTTATACAGGCTTATGATGTATGGCATGAGAAAAAACTTTACGGAAAGACTTCCATGGGAGTTGTAAGGACCACATATCTGATAGATGAAAAGGGATTTATTATAGAGGCTATGGAAAAGGTGAAGGCTGCAAAAAATCCCGGTGATATGCTGGAGAGCTTGGGATGAAAATAATAGTATCACCTGCCAAGACAATGGTGGAAAACAGTGACAGCTATATCGGCGGCAGTGTACCTACATATATTGATTACAGTCTGATTCTTTTAGATGAAATAAGAAAAAAAGTCTTATGAAGAGCTGAAAGAGATTTGGAAATGCAATGAAAAAGATTGCAAAAAGAAAAATTTTGACAGGTTTAAAGATATGAATTTGCAGGGGAGTCTTACCCCTGCAATATTTTTCGTATCAGGGCATACAGTATCAATATATGGCTGTGAATGTGATGGAAGCTTCATCGATTGAATATATAGAGAGAATCTATATATACTCTCAGGTTTTTTTCGGTATACTTAGAGCGTTTGACGGTGTGAGTCCTTATAGACTTGAGATGCAGGCAAAGATGGAGATCGGAAAGCATAAAAAAATCTGTATGAGTTTTGGGGAGATAAAGATTTATAAAAAGCTTGTTTCAAAACAATGAAGTGGTGATAAATCTGGCTTCAAAGGAGTACTCAAAGACTGTAGAGAAGTATCTTTCAAAAGATGATAAATTTATCACCTGTATATTTGCTGAAAGAAGAAACGGTAAAAACAGTGCAAAAAGTCGACTCTTGCAAAAGATGGCAAGAGGTGAGATGGTAAATTATATTGCCGGTAAAAGATATTCAAAATGAAGAAGACATAAAAAAATTTGACAGGCTCGGATTTGCTTTTTGACAGTGAGCTGTCGGATGCAAACAAGTATGTATTTATATTGGAGCAGCTATAAAAGTATGTATATTTCAAAAACCTTACAAGGGCAGACCTACAGATATAGAAAGCAGACAGGAAAAAGGAAAAAAAGATGCTATGATTTTTTTGGACGGCATCGGTGTGGAGTACGAAGTGGTTGACCATGATGAGGGCCTCTGATATGGAAAAAAATGCAAAAGAGATAGAAGGTGCACTTGGTGTAAAGATTTGCAAGAATATAGTACTTTGCAACAGGCAGGAGACAAAGTTTTTTTCCTTTTTATGATGCCGGGCGACAAAAAAATATGTGACAAAGGATGTTTCAAAAGAAACTTGAAATGTCAAGGCTTTCATTTGCAAAAGGAAAACTATCTGAAGGAGTTTTTTTGGATGTGACTCCGGGGTCTGTAAGTGTACTCGGACTGATGAATGATAAGGAAGATGCTGTCAAGTTGGTTATAGACAGAGATGTTATAAAAGCCGATTTTTATCAGATGTCATCCCTGTGTAAATACATCTACATTGAAGATAGCGACTGACGACTTTTTTTGAATAAAGTGATACCGGCACTGAACAAAAGAAGCAAAAGATAATAGATAATGAATAAGAAAGAGACATTTGTTGCAATTGATTTAAAAATCCTTCTACGCCTCCGTGGAATGTAGAGAAAGAAATCTTGATCCGATGGATGTGAATCTGGTGGTTGCAGATGAGAGCAGGACGGCAAAGACTATCTGTCTGGCAGTAAGTCCGGCACTGAAAAGCTTTTGGAGTGCCCGGCAGACCGAGACTTTTTTTGAAGTCTTGAAAAAGGCTTCAGGAGATAAATCACAGAAAACAAAAACTTGTAGGAAAACTTGAAGGCAAGTCCTCATCATTGACGGAGCTTAGGAAAAATCCGAAACTTGAAGCCGATGTGGTAGTGGCAATCCCAAGGATGAAAAAGTATATGGAATACAGTGCAAAGATACTGAGCGTATACTTAAAGTATGTTTCTCCTGAGGATATATATGTGTATTCTGTAGACGAGGTATTTATAGACCTTGGCGGATATATTTCAGATAATGCCGTAGAGTTTGTGGAAATGATGGTTAAGGATGTCTTTGATACCACAGGAATTATTGCAAGTGCAGGTATAGGTGAAAATATGTATCTTGCAAAGGTGGCAATGGACATTGTGGCAAAAAAGGCCAAGCCGAATGAGCACGGAGCAAGGATTGGAGAACTTAGTATAAGTTCATATCGAGAGCAACTTTGGAGCCATACTCCTATCACCGATTTTTGGAGAGTGGGAAGAGGGTATGCAAAGACTTTGGCAAAGTACGGTATACATACCATGGGAGACATAGCAAGAGAGAGCCTGAAACAAAACAGGGTAAATGAAGGAATGGATCTTTTATATAGGCTGTTCGGTAAGAATGCAAGCTTTTCTGATAGAGCATGCGTGGGGAATTGACAGCACACAGATAAAGGATGTGAAGTTATACACTCCTGAGAAAAAGAGTATCAGTGAGGGACAGGTTTTGCTTAGACCCTACAGTTATGATGAGATGAGAACCATTGTGATAGAGATGGCGGAGAGGCTTTCATTCTCATTGCTTGAAAAGGATATTTTGACAAAGCAGATTACTCTAAGTCTGGGATATGACATAGAGAGTCTTACAGATCCTGATATAGCAAAGAAGTACACCGGCAATATTACCAAAGACTTTTATGGAAGAAGTATACCTGAGGGAGCTCATGGAGTGATAAATCTTTTATCATATACCGATTCCACCAAAGAGATATGTAAGAAAAGTGAGGAGCTTTTTGAGAGACTGGCAAATCCGATACTTCTGTTTAGAAGGATAACGATAGTTGCAACTGAGATAAGCAATAAAAACAGTGCAGGCTGCATGGGAAATCTTTTGGAAGCAAACAGCATTTCTAAAGAAAAAGAGAACAGCAGAATGAAAGCCGTACTTAAAGTGAAAAGAAAGTTCGGAAACAATGCCATATTTAAAGGATTGAATCTCAAAGAAGAGGGAACCGCGCTTGACAGAAACCGGCAGATAGGCGGGCATAAGGAATAAAGTAGAGATATATTGAGATATATAGAACCTGAATTACGTAGCCGCTGTAAAATTTAAAACGTCGGAACTTTCATAGTAAGAAATTAAGAACAACATTCATGGGGAGATGCCTTTATAAAATCGTTGGATAAAGATTTACAAAAAGAGTTTTCCGATATGAAAGGTTTTTCTGAAACAAATATTAAGTATATCAGAAGATGGTATTCATTTTTATATAAAAGGGCTACAAGGTGTAGCCGAATTAGAAAATAACGACATCGATTCAAAAGAACTACAACCCGTAGCTAGGTTTTATGAAAGAGTTATCAACCGTATTAAATAGATACCTTGGGGACATAATCAAAGGATAATAAATAAGTGTAAGACCATTGATGAAGCCATATATTATGTTAATAAAACTATTGAAAACGGATGGAGCAGGAATGTACTCGTACATCAAATTGAAAGTGGATTATATGGCAGGGAAGGAAAATCTATAACAAACTTTGAAAAAAGGTTACCGGCTTTACAATCAGATCTGGCAAGACAGACGTTAAAAGATCCATATAATTTTGATTTCCTTACCATTCGTGAAGGATATGATGAAAGGGAACTTCAAAAAGAACTGGTTGACAAGATTTCTGATTTTTTACTTGAACTGGGTGAGGGATTTGCTTTCATAGGCAAAGAATATCACATAAATATAAATGGGGATGATTTTTATATTGATTTGCTGTTTTACAATTTGAAACTCCATTCTTACATTGTTATAGAACTGAAAGCTGAGAAGTTTAAGCCGGAACATTTAGGACAGCTTAATTTCTATGTAACAGCAGTGAATAGAGAACTAAAAACTGATAGAGATAATGCTACGATTGGACTTCTTATTTGCAAAGATAAAAACGATGTCGTTTGCGAGTATTCATTAGAACAAATATCGCAACCTATAGGTATAAGCAAATATGAGATTACTAAATTATTTGAAGCAGAATATAAGAGCAGTTTACCGAGTATTGAAGAAATAGAGAAAAAGATCAAAGAAATAGATACGGATAATTAAAAATATCGAAGAAATGAATAATTATTGACTAATGACGATTGCAAAAAAATTACCAATCGTCAAATAAGGAGACATCTTATGAGAAAATTTAAGACGATTTTTGTGACAATGATACTCGCGGTATTTCTACTTAGCGGATGTTTTCATTCAGACAAGTCCGAAGATAACGAGCCGGATGTTCTGACAAAAACATCATGGATTTCATATGACGACGGATCATATTGGGTATTCAATAAGGATAACAGCTTTTTCTGGTATCAGGAAAAGGGGGTTACCGATGACAATTATTATGGCGGAACATATAAATTGTACAGAGGTAAGGAGGCGATGGATTTTATAGAAAAGAAGCTTTCCTCCCTATGGCGTGACCAAGTCCGAGCTGATGGAAGTTATAAACAGATCTGACGAATATAAAGTAGAAGATTTTATATGTATTTATACAAAGAATACGACATTTATGTTGGATGGTAAGGAGCAGATATCTAAGCCGAATATGATACCCTATATGGGATTTCTTTTGAAAGATGAAACGATACTGGATATTGCAAATATGAAGACCGGATCTTACTACGGATTTATTAAAGAAGAGTAGAAAATTTATACAGCCCACGCATTTATGTTACTGATAAGTTTAAGAATTACTTTTTTCAGGACATAATTACGTGGACTTTTCTTATTACTCTTTTTGTAAATACAGCAGACAAATAAAAATTTTGCACTATGAAATTTAACGCTATAAAACATATATAAAATATTACAAAATACTGAAGTAATTATTTAGTTATACCTATGCAAGATATTAAGGATAGATAAAATGATAAAAAAATAATAGAAGTATAATATATACATTATTGGAATTATACAAGATAAGTAATATAATATAATTGTTCTCAAAATAAAAACACAAGGAGGACTCTTCTATGACAGCACAGTTTGAGTCATTACAGCCTATTCAATCAAATGATCAGTTGATACAGGGCATAGCAAAAGCAGTGTGATGACGTGGCAGATGCAACTTGGGCATTAGATGAAGAGATTGAAAAGTAAATTTAAGTAGAAGTTAGTTTTGTAGCCCATGTATTTATGTTATCTATAAGTTAGTATTTAGTTTATTAAGATATATGAATACATGGGCATTTTTTTGAATTTAAAGGTATAAAATGAAAAAAATAGAAAAATGAGTAAGAATGAACAAGGAATAATAGGTATTATTGCAGTAATAGCTTTTGTAGTTGGACTTGTATTCCTCAGGGATATACTTGTAAAAAGAGGAGTGAGCATTTTGATGTTAACAAGAGAAGATTACATGAATGCAGTAGAATACTATATGCAGAAAAATATGGAGAGAAGTTTGAAGGTGAGTATATATTGGAAGACAGTATATACGTTCATCTGGTCCTATGTCAAGATTTAGTACAAATTAAAATGAGAGGTTCTACCGGCTAAGATGCCGGAAGAACATGTACCTTATTATATAGCTTTTCAAACTCGTCAGGAGACATATAATCACAATGACTATGAATCCTTACCGTGTTATAAAAGGCTTCAATGTATTCAAACACAAGACTATAGGCGTGGTTGTAGTCTTGAATACTGAATCTGTTTAGCCATTCTCTTTTAATCAATGAATGAAATGATTCAATGCAAGCATTATCATATGGATAGGCACAACGAGAATAGCTTCGTTGCATAGTTTTAGTGGCTTCACGCCAAGCATTTGATACATACTGGCTGCCACGATCGGAATGTATTATTAATGGTGATTCGGTGTTACGATAGGCCTTTGCTTTATCAATGGTTGCTACAACGGTTGATACTTCCATAGTATTAGAAAGAGTCCAGGCTATTATTTTCCTGGCAAATAAGTCCATAACACAATTAAGGTAAACAAAGCCGTTTTTAGTCCATATATAGGTAATATCTGTACACCATACGGCATTAGGGCGTTCCGGGTTAAATTGTTCATCAAGTATGTTTGTAAGTTCAGTACTGAAATCAGAGTCTCTGGTAGTGGTAGTAAAAGGCTTAATCCATTGGGCTTTAATACCCATCTCACGCATATATTTGCCTACAGTGCGCTCAGTAATAGTTTCACCTGACTTACGAAGTTCTTTGGTTATTTTAGGAGCGCCATAGTTTTGTTTTGAAGCATCATAAATAAGCCGGATATTCTTCTTAATAGCTTCCTTCCTCTGAATAGCAGAAGATATTTTTCTATTAAGAAAAGAACGATATCCGGATCGAGACACACCTAAAAATTTAAGCATTCCGGAAGTAGAGACGCGGTGTCCATTTACTTTAGCTGCCTCTACCTTTGCAGAAACCTCTGTATAGATAGCAATAGTTAGCTTTTCCCCAGAATGCTTATGGCTTTTTTTAGTACATCAAGAGCATCCTGAGCATCACGAAGCTCACGTTTAAGGCGAGCTATTTCTTTTGCATCATCAGATTGATAGTTACCTGAGCCACGAACGGGAATGTCACCATCATTATTACGAAATTGACTTTCCCATTTGGCAAGTGTACTAACACCAATACCAAGATTCTTGGCACATTCAACTTGAGTAAGATCCGGATGTTCATTTCGATAGTTTATAGCATCCAGCTTAAACTGCTTTGAGTGATGGTTTCTTTTACTTGACATAATGAGTTCCTCCTAGGGTTTATTATATAACAAATAAGGAAATATCTCATTTTGTTTTGTACTAAATATATTCTAGAACCAATCCAAAGGCAAATCCTCAGTGGCATGCAGTAGTAGAAGTTTATAGTAAAAATGGGTTGACTTACTTTAGCGATAATTATGTAGGATATCTAAAGAAAGCTGAACTTGAGAAGTATATATATGAGCTGGTAAAACCGATATATGGGGAGTGTAAAGTTTATACACAACCATGGGGGTTTTCACTGGATGACAGCCTTAACAAAGATACAGATATAATGACATATGTAAGTAATAGTGACTATACTACTTGTATTTTCACAGATAAAAAAATGCTGAAAATATAGAAGAAGATTTTTAGAAAGGTATGTGAGATATTTGTAGATAAAAATTTGCAGACAAATAGTTTGATGGTAACATATATTACGGAAGAAGACTTGGATAAATTTGAAGAAAAAAATCTATAGACTATACGTTTAATAGGCTCAAGCTTTATTATAGAATTTTAGGCATTTATGATAATGTAGATAAAACATGGTTGAAAGATATAGATATATTGGAAGGAGACAAGGGCTATGGTAAGTGAAAGACCCTACAGATAAAGACTTACAAGAAAAAAAGCATTATATGACATCCTACAATATAACCCCTAGAAGTGCGGTAGAGAGGATGAGATAATGAAGAAAAAATACAAGTTATATATAATTATAGCTATGTGTATGATTATATGCGGCTTTTTATTAAATCACATAGCATTTTTTAAGGATAAGGAGTTTGAGAGAGCAGTTAGGGATACAAAGTATGCATATAGTATGTCATTTATAGATAAGAGAGATAAGCCGATAATCGGGATTATTTGGAAAAAGAGATTTAGAGAAATTAGAAGACGTGTCAATAGATTTTAGGGAATACAGAGTAAAAAGATGTGAGCGACCTGAAAAAGTTTAAAAAAATTTAAAAGCAATTGATGTTATGTTATTCGAGCAAATATGATGGTGATACTAGTATATACGAGGATGATCATGTACTTGATAATATATATAAGATAAAAAAAACTTTAAGAAGTTAGAATGGATATGTATAGGGAATTTAAAAAGTAAATGAAGATATTAAAGCAATGTTTCCAAATGCTAAGGTCTTTATTGATTAGAATACTAATACTATATGAAAACGCTTTTTAGGGGAGAAATGATAAATATAGTAAGTAAATAAAATTTTTGCGTAATGAAGTTTAGCACAATAAAAATATACAAACGTATATTAAATATTACAAAATACTGAAGCGATTATTTATTTATACTTCTATAAAATATTAAAAATAGATAAAATAACAAAAAAAATATAGAAGTATATTGTATACACTATTGAAAATACATAAAGCAAGTAATATAATACAATTGTTCTAAAAAAACACAAGGAGGACACTTCTATGGCAGGACAGATTAGGATTACACCTGAACAGATGCATGCAAGAGCAGGTGAGTTTAGAAATGCGGAGTCGGAGTACTCAAGAGTAATTAGTACTATGAGAAATCTGATAAACACATTGCAGGGTGAATGGGAAGGTGCGGCAAGCGAGAGCTTCGCAGCACAGTTTGAGTCATTACAGCCTTCATTCAATCAAATGGATCAGTTGATACTGGACATAGCAAAGCAGTGTGATGACGTGGCAGATGCAACTCAGGCATTAGATGAAGAGATTGCAAGCAAGTTTAAGTAGAAGTTAGTTTTGTAGCCCATGTATTTATGTTATCGATAAGTTATTATTTAGTTTATTAAGATATATGAATACATGGGTATTTTTGAATTTAAAGGTATAAAATGCAAAATAGAAGACTTAGTAAGAATGAAAAAGGAATAATAGGTATTATTGCAGTAATAGCTTTTGTAGTGGGTCTGGTATTCCTTAGAGATATGCTGGTAAAAAGAGGAGTGAGCATTACTATGTTAACAGAGTTAGATTATATAAATGCAGCAGAATATTACATGCAGAAAAAATACGGAGAGAAGTTTGAAGGAGAGTACGTATATGAAGGTAGCGTGTATGTGCATCCAAAGTCAAAACCGGAGTGGCATGTGGTAGTGGACTTTTATAGTGAAAATGGGTTGACTTACTTTGGTGATAATTATGTAGGATACCTAAAGAAAGCTGAACTTGAGAAATATATATGTGAGTTGGTCAAACCTATATATGGAGAGTGTAAGGTGTATACACAACCATATGGTTTTTCGCTGGATGACAGCTTTAACAAAGATACAGATATAATGACGTATGTAAGTACTAGTGACTATACTACATATATATTTACAGATAAAAAGACTGAAAATATAGAAAAAGATTTTAGAAAGGCATGTGAAATATTTGTAGATAAAGATTTGCAGACCAACAGATTACTGGTTACATATATCACAAAAAGAAGACTTATATAAGTTTGAAGAAGACTTAAAAGATTATACATTTAATACATTAAAGTTTTATTATAGAATATCCAGCTTTTTATGATAAGGCATACAAGACAGGTTTTGATGATGATATAGATATATTGGAAGGAGACAAGGAATATGGCAAGTGATAGACCTACAGATAAAGACTTACAAGAAAAAAAGCGTTGTACGATATTATACAGTATTTGCCATTAGACAGTATAGATATAAATAATTATGATAGCATAATTAATATAGTTAATAATACAGTAAAGAAAGAACAAGAGTGGGACAAAATAAAAGGTGGTTTAAATGAAAAAGAAAGGAAAAAAATAGAATCTAGACAAAAAGCCATAAAAGAAAATCTCCCGGCAATAGAGGCAATCTTAAAGGACAGACCTGAACTTGGAAAAGCTAAAATATCAAATATGAGCTGGAAGGATAATGATGGTGACAAGAAAAAAGATCACAATCCAAAAGGAATGCAAGCTTGCACATTTGAAAGAGATGAACAGGTATATATATCATTTAGAGGGACGCCTGCCAGATCATGGATTGATAATGCAAAAGCGTTTGTTGAGGATATGTATACAGCAGTAGGTATAGCCAGGACAGAGATAAAAGTGGATACAGAGTTAAAAAAATATACATCACCAATGCAGGAAGAAGCATTGGATTATATGGAATCATTAAAAAAGAGTGGAGTCTTTGAAAAATATGACAATGTATATGTAACAGGACACTCAAAAGGGGGCAATGAGGCTACGCTGGTAACAATGGTATATTCGGATGTAATAGACAGATGTATAAGCGGAGACGGTCAAGGCTTTTCACCTGAGTTTGTAAGGTATATGAAAAAGACTCTTGGACCGGAGAAGTTTGCTGAGATTCAAGATAAGATGTATGGATTTCATGCCAACAATGACTATGTAAATGTTTTGGGAGTATCTGTCATAAAAGATGAAAATAAAATATATTTTATACCTGAGATAAAACTGGAAAGCATTATAGACTTATTGTGGAACCACTTGCCTACTGCAATGATAAATGTAAAAACCGGAAAGATAGCACAGGTGTCGGAGCAGGGTGCATTCGGAAAGTTTGTAGCAAAAGTTAGTGAAAAACTTATGAAGTTAAATCAAAAAGACAGGGAAGATGCAGCTGTTACAGGTATGTCATTTCTACAGTACAGGTATGTGCGTGAACCGATAACATCGGTTAATCCGAGTTTTGTGATAAGTCGGGTTGAAACAGTTATAGATATGGCTGATGTTGTTGAAAGCTTTGGAAACGGTATTACGATATTAGGTAATATAATTGGTGAGACGTTAACTGAAAAAGAGGGAGAAGATCTCGTAAGATATATAGTGGATGAATTTGGTGATAAAAATATATGGATAAAAGACTTAGGAAATGCATATGACAGTCTTGACTATGGAGATAAAGCTCCTGAATTAATAGAAAAATTCATTTCAGACAGAGTAGATGAGATACAGGGATGGATAAAAGGTGATTTGAATAAATATTTGAATGATTGTGCTGAAAATATTAACATATATATGCATATGAGATATAAAATGGTAGGATATGACAAATATGAATCCTACGGTACCTTCGACCTTGGAACTGTAGCAATAAACTATGCCAAAACAAAAGAACTTGTGAATATACTTGATGAAATGAATGACTTGGTGGAGGGTAGGATACTGCCTGAAATGGAAGATATCGCAGACAGTTTAAGGAGATTGAGTTTTTGGAGAGTAAGTGTTAGGGAATGGACGGATATAAAGGATTCTATAGAAAAAAACAATAACACAAGAAAAATATTCAAAGAAAGAGTCATAAACTACTACAATTCGTGCGAGATTATGGAGGCTAAGTTTGTAGCCGGTATGTATGGAGGAAAGTGATATGGCGTGTAGATGCAATGATATAGCCGCAGCGGAGCATGATAGGGAAGTAATGCGTGATATGCTGGACAGAATATGTGATACTGAGAATCGCTACAATGAAATTAGAAACAGGTATGGGGATATAATAAATACCATGGGTATTGCAATCTTCTTATTGGAAGATGAGTATAACAGCGCTAAACAGAGAATCGAGAATACGGTTGCTGTGCAAGAGGATGATATCAGAAAATATAAGAGTCATGTAAATAACAGTTTATCAAATCTTGAAAATAAGATATCGAGAATGGAAAGAGAAGATGAATGGTTTCATGCACATGATGATGACGATTAAGGAGGATTAAGTTGGGTAAGACACAGATAGTATGGAAATACTCCAATATAGAATTGTTACTTAATATTATAGAGAATGCCAACAATGATATAGAAGAGCTGATGTCTGATATAAGAGAGCAGAATAGAGTATTAAGTGAGAGTATGTCAGGTTCAAGTAAAGAATCCTTTGAAAGCAGCTATCTAAAACTACATAGTCATATGATAAAGCTAAGGATTGACTTAGAAGATCTTGTTGCAAAAGGAAGAGATGCCGTAAGGCTGACAGAGGAACAGGATGAAAAAATAGCGGGAAAGATAGGTAAAAGAAAGGGTTAGTTATGGATAACAAAGAAACAGACCTCTATCTAAAAAACGAATTGATATATGATACTGTAACAAAATACGTTGAGAATCTTAAAAAGGTAGAAAAACAAGTAAAGTATATAGCTACAAGGATGAAATCCACAAATATAAGTGAGTGGGGAGGTTCGGGAAGAACAGGATTTGAAGAATCGCTTAATAAATGGGTTGTTCAGGCCGGTGAAGTGGAAAAAGAGATAGATGCGCATAAGAGTATAATAGATGAATTGCTAAAAAGCTCAGCAAGTCTATTTAAGGGTGAAAAAGATATAGCTGATAATATTGAATAGAATGATAATTTTAGGAGGGCATATGAATAAAAATTTTTGCACTATGAGGTTTAGCACAATAAAATATATAAACATATATTAAATATTACAAAAATACTGAAGTAATTATTTATTTATACTTCTATAAAATATTAAAAATAGGTAAAATACTAAAAAAATATAATTATAATGTACACACTATTGAAAAATATACAAAAGCAAGTAATATAATACAATTGTTCTAAAAAAAACACAAGGAGGACACTTCTATGGCAGGACAGATTAGGATTACACCTGAACAGATGCATGCAAGAGCAGGTGAGTTTAGAAATGCGGAGTCGGAGTACTCAAGAGTAATTAGTACTATGAGAAATCTGATAAACACATTGCAGGGTGAATGGGAAGGTGCGGCAAGTGAGAGCTTTGCAGCACAGTTTGAGTCATTACAGCCTTCATTCAATCAAATGGATCAGTTGATACTGGACATAGCAAAGCAGTGTGATGACGTGGCAGATGCAACTCAAGCACTTGATGAAGAGATTGCAAGCAAGTTTAAGTAGAAGTTAGTTTTGTAGCCCATGTATTTATGTTATCGATAAGTTATTATTTAGTTTATTAAGATATATGAATACATGGGCATTTTTTTGAATTTAAAGGTAAAAAATGCAAAATAGAAGACTGAGATAGAATGATAATTTTAGGAGGGCATATGAACAAAATTTTAAAGTCGACAAAGTTGATAGTGGTAGCTTTAAGCATATGTATGCTGTGTAGCGGTATAGTTCTCGGATCTATTGCCAATACAGAGATTCCACAAAATATTAATACAGCTAATAATTATCAGATTATTGAAAGTGACAAGTCATATAAAGTAGTGTCCACTAAAGATATAGCTGTAGTGAACTTAGATGACGGAGTAAAGGTAAAAGGAAAGAAAGCATACTATGCCGGGAAGATAATAACACTTCCGAATGAACATTTTAACATGACAGGATTGGATGATGCCAGAAACGGATTAAAATCAGGAAAGTATGGTGCATACATAGTAATACCTGCCACATTTTCAAAAGCGGTGGAGAGTATAAACAATGATCCACAAAAAGCCACAATAAAATACACGGTTAATGCGGATAATAATGACGCATCACTTGCAAGTATTGTAAATGATATAAATTCATTTGCATCTGTTGTAAGTGAAAATATAACATTTATATATGTGAGTGCAATATTGGAAGAGTATCACAGAGCTCAGGACAATACAAAGGTAATACTAAAAAATGACAGTATAGACCTTGACAATATAAACAGCATATCGCCTGAAAAATTTATTGGGCAGATATGAGAATGTTAAAGAAAATAACATAGATTTTAAGCCTTCAGATATAGATTTGGATAAATATAATATAGAAAATGAAAATATAGTTGATTCGTTTTCAAGGGAACTAAGGGAAGCCAAGGAAGAAAATGAAAGAAACTTTGATAATATAAAGAGAGAAGGGGAAGAAGTAAGAACAGGTGCAGACAGGTTTGGGAGATTTTTTGAAAGCCTGACACCACTGAAGGATGCTTCGGGAAACAGTGTATATTCAAACGGATTTACAAATATTGAAAGACTTTTAAGCGGTCATAATGACAGGTTAAATTCATCTTTTAATATGTTTGATGAGATATTTAAGAGACAGAATGAACAGACAAAGAATGTCTTGCAGGAAGAGGCGAATGTGCATCTTGCATCAGAGTCAAACGCACTACGTAGTCGTATTAATCTCGAAATAAGCGGTATCATAGAAAACAGCTATAGAAGAATATTTGAAGAGGAGTATCAAAATATACAAAGAAGCGGTATGGAGCTTATGAGGAGATATATAGAAAATGTGATAAGGCATGAACTTGTTATGGATACAGAGGAGAGAGGTTATCTTCTGTCAAGGCTTGCTACAGCTTCAGATGCAATCATGCGTGAAGATATAAATACGGCAACAATGTCAAATGCGGTAAGCAGAATGCGTGATAATATTGTGCCTACATTTAATGTAACGATGAATCCTTTTGTCGGGTCAAATACATACTTGACAGGACTGGGTACGGCAGCTGATGTGGATTTTAATACAATAAAAACTACATTAAATTTCCCGATAGAGGAACTGAACGAAGTTTTTAGGAATGATATAGAAGATGTTATAGATAACTCGGTATCAAGTCTGGCAGCAGAGGTAAATGATAAATCAGGGGAGTTTAACGAGGTGCAAAGAAGATATATGGATTTGCTGGATGACTACAATCCATATGCACATCTTAATGACAGCTATATGTCAAGAGCTGCAAATGAACTGGAGAGAAGTGCAAATATCGCATTTTCAGAGTTTAGAGATAAACAGACGGACGATGAGAAGCAGGTCTATGACATCATGAGATTAAGCGATGAGAATATCAGACTGTATGATGAAAGTATAGGTAAAGCCTATGACACTACAATGAAGAACGTAGTAGACGTAGTAAACGTACTTAGAAGTAAAAAGGAAGACACAAAGTCAAAGAACAGTGAGCTTATGAGTGATTTTTCAGATAAACTTTCATATACAAGACTTGGAAGTATAGGAAATAAAGATGCGTATGACTTTATATCAAGTCCTGTAGAGATATCACCGAATGATGACAGCAATATAGAAGTACAAAGCGACTATATGTACAATATGCCGTCAAAGAAGAAAAGCATCTTAGATAATAAATATACAAAAGGTGCTATATCTGTCGGAACGATAAGCTTCATTGTATTGATGGCACTGGTGATAAATATATTGTTTAAAAGAGAAGAAAAAGAAGATTAAGCCTAAAAGAGGTAATTTATGCAACTGGATTTGGATACTAATGTTCTTAAGGTAAGGGACCAAAGTAATAAAGTGGCCCTTACGGATCAGTATCCCGATATCAATATTTTGACCAAAGAAAGTAGGGAAAAACTTGAAAATCAGGGAGCTTGATAAGAATAGAAGATATGACGAGCTTATAAATAATTTGACATTTACCGTCAATGATGAACAGTTACCTAAGGAGCTTGTACAGCGAGAGATGAGAGAACTTAATATTTTCACCTCAAAGGCAGACTATTACAATTTGACATATAAAGATGAAAAAACTATAAGTCCAATATTTTCTATAATATTTTTAATATTTATGGGAAGCATTGGGCTTCTTTTTGCATTAAATCATGGAAAGAGGAAACAGCATGCACATTGATTTTACACTACAAATAGATGATAAAAAAATAGATTTAAGTATGAACAGCAAGCAGTGCATAGGTGAGGTCACAAAAGACGTCCTTGGGATAAGAAAAGATTTACTCTCCGACTATTACCTCTCATGTATGCAACAAAGGATGATAAGTGCGTATAAAACACTGGAAGAGGAAAATATAAAAAACGGTGACAGATTAGTGGCGGTAAGGAGATGATATGATTGAAATAAAAAGTAAAAAACATTGATTTAAATATTGAAAAAGAAATCAGGTTTCTTTTGGAAAATGAGAATAAACATTTATTGGATTGTGAAATAGAAGAGACGGATGATGAGTGTATATTCAAGTTTGATGATGAAGGACTATATGGGTTTGAAACAGTATACGTACTTAGTAAAGAAGAGAAGTACAGGCTTTTGGTTAATATAGCGGATATTGAGGAATTAAGTGAGGAATACTGCTTTTTGCCTTTCACCTTCAAATATAGTATATGACATAAATCTTGTACCGAAAAATTCTTATTAGAGATAAAAAGAACTAAAAGAATCCGATTTTTTATATTCAATATAAAGCACTTGTTTCAAGCGTACTCTACAATAAATATACTTTTTGAACAGTATATCGGTGGGAAGTGCAAAGGTTCCTGAAAAGAGTTTTATAAAAAAACATAGATGATACAAAAAGTTTGAAGGAAGAACTGCTGAAAAGATATTTAAAAGAGAGAGAAACAAACATTAATACTAAGGTGCAGGTAAAAAAGTCGGAATACAAGAAATTAAAACTTTCAATACCGATTACAGCTCTTATAGCTGTGGGAATACTTGTATATGGTATTTTTTTGTACAGTTTGTAAGATTGCCGTATAAAGAAAAAGCTGATAACAGCCTACGGAAGTTATATGAGTTCAGATTATATAAAGGTTGAAGATACTCTACAGAGTATAAAAAAATTGAAAAAGATTCCAAAGGATGTGAAGTATATATTGGCAAGATCATATATATTTACGGAAGGTTTGACTACCGAGCAAAGAGATAATTTACTTGAGTATACCGATATTAATATAGATACAAATATATTTGATTTTTTTGGATAGCACTTGGAAGATGTGAATTTGGTACGGCAGAGGATATTGCAAAAGAAGATAGGTAACAATGAATTTTTTTGTTATTCACATATATCAAGCATAGTGCATATCTAAAAGCCGACGTAACTATAACAGGAGAAGAAAAAAAGAGTGCCATAAGTGATTTGGATAAAAAAAGATAAAAAGAGTTGAGTGAATCAATGGGGGTAAATAAGCAAGAATGAATACATTGATCCTTTATAATAATAAAAAAAGTGTATTGAGATTTCATATGATAAAGATGATATTGATAAAAATAAAGCTATAGAACTTGCATCTGATTATGGAATGTCGGGTGGTGATATAGGATTTTATTTGTTGAATACGAATAAAACTGATTATAAGTATGATCAAAAAATGTTAAAGATAGGTACAGATGAGTTTTGTGATGTTTTAATTAAAGCCGATAAAAAGATACTGGTCGTTATTTGTGACGGCACTTTAAAAGTCATATATGGCAGTGTGTATATTAACGGAGCAATATGTGAGGATGGAGCATATGAACTTTTTGAAGGCGACAGTATTTTTATATCCGGTGTAAAAGTCGACTATTGCAAAGAGAAAATATCAATAACAGGAAATATACTGAATTCAAGTTTGAATCAGTCTTTAAATATAAATTCTTATGATAAGCTTGAGAGTGAATATAGAAGATCGCCAAGGATATATATGGATATGCAGGCGGAGTCTGTAGAGATAAAGAGACCTCCAAACAAGCCTGCCAAAGATAAGAATGCTATATTAAAAAGGATTGCCGCACCTGCTCTAACATTAGCGATTACTGTAGGAGTAGGTATACTGTTAAAAAGAGGTATATTCATACTTATGTCGGCAGGAATGATGGTTGCTACAATAGTGGTATCCATAGTTACAGGTATACAAAGTGTTAAGGAGAGGAAAAATCAGGAAAAAGAAAGAACCGATAACTACAATAAGTATCTGTTGAATAAGCGAGGAAGTTTATACAGACTTAGAAAAAAACAGATAGAGTCGTTAAAATTTAATTATCCGGATATGAAAGCTATAGAGACACTTTGTGATAATTATTCCAACAGAATTTATGAAAGAGATTCCAATGATATAGATTTCCTCAATATATCAGTAGGTACTTCTGATATGAAGCCTTTTGTTTCAAGTAAAATATGAAGAAAATATGGAAAATTCAGGTGAAGTATTGTATGAAGAAATGCTGAAACTGGGAAAAAGAGTTTTTCTATAATAGAAAATCTTCCATATGTTATAGATCTTAAAAAGACACATCTTGGATTGGTAGGAGAAAGAAAGTATGTATATGAGCTGCAAAAGGCAATAATAAGTCAGCTTTGCTTTTTTCACAGTTATCATGATTTGGAAATTATACTTATAACAAATGAGGACGGAGGTAAAGTCTTTTCAAATTTGTTTTGGTATCCACATCTTAGACTACATGGTGTAAATGTGAGTACACTTATATCTACAGGCAATCATGCGGAGCTTGTATTGGCAACTCTAACTACCATTTTAAAAGAGCGAAAAATGAAGTTGGAAGAAGAGAGGAAGGAACTTAGGTTTTCACCACATTTTGTATTTATATTAGATGAGCCTATATTTGTAGTGAATCACAGTATAATGGAATATTTACAAATGAGCGGTGAAAAGCTTGGATTTTCTCTGGTATACAGTGCAGCCAAGCAGGAGAGTCTGCCTGATTATATAAAGACTGTTATTAAGGTGGATGGAAATGAATATGCGAAGATAGTGCTTAATCAAGGCTTCCTTATGAATAAGGATATAAAGCTGTATGATATAAAAGGTACAGATATGGAAAAACAAGCCAGAAGACTCTCAGGATTAAAGCATGTCAAAGGAGTATTCAGTCAAATACCTGACAGTATCAGTTTTTTTGAAATGTTTAATATTAAGAGATTGGACGAACTTAATATAAGAAAAAGGTGGGAAGAAGCCTGTATTTATAAGTCCATGGCAACTCAATTGGGTGTAAGAGCAAAAGATGATATAGTATATTTAAACCTGCATGAAAAGGCACACGGACCGCACGGACTGGTAGCCGGTACTACGGGCTCCGGAAAGTCTGAGATATTACAAACATTTATATTATCACTGTCTGTAAATTTCTCACCTGAAGATATCGGATTTTTACTGATAGATTATAAAGGTGGAGGAATGGCAAATCTGTTTAGAGATTTACCTCATTTGCTGGGAACAATTACAAACCTTGACGGTAGTGAGAGCATGAGAGCTTTGGCTTCTATTAAAAGTGAACTTGGTAGAAGACAGCGAATATTCAATGAATCAGGAGTTAATAATATAAATGATTATACAAAATTGTATAAGTCAGGAAAAGTAGCTATACCATTGCCGCATTTGTTGCTTATTTCAGATGAATTCGCAGAGTTGAAACATGAACAGCCTGAGTTTATGGCGGAGCTGGTTTCAACCTCCAGAATAGGTAGAAGTTTGGGTGTACACCTTATATTGGCTACACAAAAACCGTCAGGTATTGTAGATGACCAGATTTGGAGCAACTCAAAGTTTAAGCTTGCGCTGAAAGTTCAAGATGTGGCAGACAGTAAAGAAGTGATAAAGACTCCGGATGCCGCACAGATAACCAATCCCGGTCGTGCATATTTACAGGTTGGTAATAATGAGGTTTATGAGCTTTTTCAATCTGCGTTTAGTGGTGCATATTTTGATGAAGAGACGGAAGGGGAAGGATTTGACAGAAGAGTTTACAGAATAAACAATCTGGGGCAAAGAGAACTTATAAGTGAAGATAATAATAATTCGGACAATAAGGCAAATACCACACAACTTGCGGCAGTGGTTGAATATATAAGAGATGTTTATAATGAAGGTGAATATGTATCTGTAGATAAAACATGGTTACCGTCACTACCTGAAGTTATAGTAAATAAGCATATAGATAAAGAAGTATTGAAGACTGTGGATGATAAGCTTGATATTATGGCGGAAACAGGTATTGTGGATATACCGCAAAACCAGAGTCAGATAGAATTTATCCATGATTTTTTAATAGATGGAAATATCGTTATATTCGGTTCACAAGGTGTCGGAAAGTCTGTTTTCTTGACTAATATAGCCATGACATTAGCCTTTAAAAACAGAACGGAGAGTCTGCATTATTATATCTTGGACTTTGGTAATTCAAGTCTTATACAATTAAAAGAGTTGCCACAGACGGCAGATTATATAAGTTTTGAAGATGAGGAAAAGCTGACAAAGCTTGTAAGGATTCTTGAAGAAGAAATAAAGCTTAGAAAAAGGCTTTTTGCAAAGATGAATGCAATAAGTTTTTTTCAAATTATAATGAAAAAGCCAAAGAAAAATTGCCGGCAATAATTATCTTTATTGATAATTATGATGTAGTGAAAGAACTAAGTATAGATTTGGAAGGATTTATAAATAAGCTCAGCAGAGACGGTGCAGGAATCGGAATATATATGGCGGTATCCGCTACCAGACAGGGAGCAATAAGATATTCGATTCTAAATAATTTCAAAAATAAGATTGCAGGCTATCTGTTTGATAAGACGGATGTCCTCGGAATAGTCGGAAGAAGCAAATATCAATTACCTGAGATAAAGGGAAGAGCACTTATAAGCTTGATGAGGTAAATATAATGCAGTGTTACACTCCTGTAGAGCTTGAAAATTATACTGAAAATATAGAAGCACTTATAGAAGAGCTTAACATGGCAAATCTCGGTAAAAAGCCTGACGGCATAAGGGTAATGCCGGAGATTGTAACCGTTGATATGGTATTGTCAGACAGTGCAGACAAGCCGGGTATAGGACTTGATACAGATGAGATAGAAGTGCAAAGTCTTGAATTATGTGGCAATATCCACATGGTAGTAGGTAAGGAAGGCACGGGAAAGACAAATGTACTTAAATTGATTTTGGAACAGCTAAAAGAAGCCGAGGTATACATTTGTGACAGCGTCGGAAGTGAACTTGGCAGAGAGTATAAGGACATGGCCAAGTTTTACTTCAATAATGAAGCTGATTCAGGTGCATTTTATAAGATTCTTGAAGATGAGGTGAATCGAAGGGTAAGTGAGTATGAAAGAGTAAAAAATGATAAGAGTTTGAGAGAGTATTGTATGGAACTTACACAGGTAGTCATAGTGATAGACGATATAGAAAGATTTATCAATCTGTGCAAAGACATAAGGACAGACTTGGAAAAACTCATTCCAAAGCTGTTAGACTACGGTATTTCAATAGTTGAAGCTGTGACTCCGAATGAACTTCGTGGCTTTGATGATCTTACAAAGAAGTTGAAGGATATCAATTCGGGTGTAGTACTTGGAATACCTGATGAACAGTCATTTATCCGTATGCCGGTAATCAGAAATTACAAGTTTGTACCGGGAACCGGATTTGTATTCAAAGGTGGAGATATTAAAAAGGTAAAAATACCTTTAATTTAAAATTATTATTTTATGGAAGGAGAAATATGAGCTGTAGATGTGGTGATATGAGACGATGTAGAACGGATATCAGGAAGGTTAACCATGCAATTACGCTAATGGAAGGTTTGAGGAGTATAGACGCAACTATAAGGAGCGACCTTTCAAGTATAGCAGGAGAAAATTCTATGTATATGACACCTTATAATATTGGAAATATTGCAGAAACTGAAAGTCAGATGCATAGAGAGATAGAGTTGAAGACATCGGATATTATTGAGCAGTTAAGAGATGAATTAGAATGTTTGAATGATGAATTGGAAGACATGAGTGATGAAGATTATGATTATCATCATAGAGATGACGATTAGGAGAGGAATATATGGAGAATTTTGAAATAAAGAAAGCCAAGCTACAAGAGATTTTAAGCAAGTTTAAAAAAATAAGTGGAGACTTATAGAGTCTTGGCAACAATGTAAAATCCGAATATACAGAGCTGTTGGCAAATTACTGGACAGGAGAGGGTGCTAATCAATTTAGAACAAATTCAGATGCATGGAGCAATAACTTGAACTGCTATAATGAAAGCGTTAAAGAATTGATAAATATTATAGAGTCTCAGGTAATACCGGGTGCCAATGATATGGATAATAAGGCAATAGGGATTGAAGGAGTAGTTGGAGGTCTGTATTCATTAGGCTCAAGTGACAGTGTAGTACGTAGAGATAACTGTATAGAAGTATTAAAATCTAATATAAAGCATGTGATAGGGGAATATTCTTCATATAAGAATACACTTGAGATTGTTGATGAAAAACTGTCTACACTTGATTTTAGTGATTTAGATGTATGTGGCGATATTAGCAGTGTAAAAACTGATATTGAGGACCGAACGGACAAGTTAAACGGATTGATATCGGCTTTGGAAGATTATGAGTCTTATGTGGACTGCTTTGAAGAAAGCATCTCAGCTTCTATCAGTAAAATAAAAGGCCCTGCCCCTTGGGAGAACCTAAAAGCGGATAACCTTTTACAAATAGTATCATTACTTGGAGCAAAAGGGCTTAAGGACTATGAATATGAAAAGAAGGCAGGAAATCTTATTCTTACTGTAAACGGTGAAAAGATTACATTATGTGCATATGGTGGAGATCCCATCAATATGTCTACAGGTAATTATGTTTATGTAGGAGAATTCTTATCTCAAAAAGGTCTGTTCCCCCTTTCATTTAATATTACATATAATTCTGTAGACAGGAATAATGCAAGTCTTGGAGCAGGCTTTTATTCAGATATTGATATGAAGATGGAGATAAGTGAATCAAAAGCTAAACTGATATATTCCGACGGCAGAAGAGAAGTATTCATCAAAGATAAAAAAGGCGGTTATATAAATATCAATGAAAACAGAGACATACTCCGAAAGCTTGGTAACAGGTATGAAGTTAAAATATTTGAGGGAGATACGCATATCTTTGATATAGACGGTAGGTTGATAGAGACAGATGACGGAAAAGGAAATAGCATTAAGTACACTTATGATGGGGAAAGGCTTATAAGCAAAAAGAATAATTCAGATGACTATATAAAATATCTGTATGAAGATAATAAATTGGTCGGAGTTTGCGACGGTAAAGGAAGAAGTGTCGATCTGTTATACAATGATAATAATTTATTTTGTATAAAGAATGAATTGGGTAACAGTATTTTATTTGAATATGAGAACGGATTTATAACTAAACTTACTGATTATGAGGGTAAGGTAACTCTGAAAAACAAATATGATAAAGACGGAAGAATAATTTCTCAACGATTTGCCGACGGCGTGGAACTTACCTTTTAAATATGATAAAAAAACAGTGTAACATTTAATAACGGAGAGTCTGAAATTGTTTATTATCATGATGAGGGATATCGCACTGTAAAAATAACTGAAAATGGAGTCAGCAGTCTTCGTGAGTTTGATAAAGACGGTTTGTGTATATTTGATATAGACAGAAAAGGTAATAAAACGATATACGAATACAATTCGGATAAAAAACTTACTAAGGTAGAATTGCCTGAGAATATAGTAGTTGAGCTGTCATATGACGGTATAGGATATTTAAACGGTATTAAAGTAAACGGTGAAGAAAGACTGAAGCAATTCAATGATGCAAAGGGAAATCCTGTAGAAATATTTAATGAGTCAAAAGACAGCTTTGATATTGTTTACAATGAGAACTCAAGACCTTTAAAGATAACCGCTCCGGATAAAAGTGTTATGAATATAAGCTATGACAGTAGTGGAAATGTAACCGAGATAGCAAATGATACTGTTAAAATGGTCGGATATAAATATGATGAGTTGAATCGAGTTGTAAGTATTGAAGATAATAATGGAGGGAAAAGACTTTATAAGTATAATGAGCTTGGAGATATAACAGAGGTAACAAATTCTTTTGGAGAGAAGAGAACATATAAGTATACAGCAAATAGGCAGGTGTCAAAATTAAAGGATTTTGACGGGAAAACCTATGAAGTAGAGTACAATAATATAAATTTACCTGTAAAGTTAAAAGATAAAAACGGAAATACTACAGAGTATGTATATGATAATATCAGAAGAATATCTCAGATAAAGCGAGCTGACGGAGTGGAAAAATTTGAATATGACAAGAGGGGCAATATGACTAAAATGATTGCTCCTGACGGAAGTATGAAGAGATTTTCCTATGATGACAATAGAAATATTGTCAGTGTTACTTACCCGACAGGTCTAAGCGAGAATTACAAATATGATAAGTTAAACAGGTGCATCAGTAAAGAATTTTCTGACGGAGTGAAGTCTGATTTTATCTATGACGGAGACAGACTTGTTGAGATAGTACTGCCAAGCGGAAGTATCAGATATGAATATGATGAATATGGAAGAGTGTTAAAGCAAACCTTGGATGAGAATATCAGCGAAAGCTTTGTATATGATTCTATGAACAGGGTATTGGAGTATACTGATATATTTGGCAATGTATCAGGCTATGAATATAATCAGAACGGCAGAGTAAAAGCGGTTAATTTAAGTGATGATGTAAAATACATATATACTTATGATAAGCTTGGAAGACCTACAGAAGAAAGCCGACTGGTGGGCGATACGGAAAATAAGATTTATTATGACTATGACGACTTAGGAAGAGTATCCGGAATAAGGACTGATACGGGTAGAGAAAATACTTATAGCTATGATAGTGAAGGGAATATAACATCTATTAAAGACAGTATCGGAAATACAAACTATTTAAATATGGTGTAGGAAATACACTTGAAAAAGTGGTTGACAGTGACGGTCTGGTAAGTGAGTACAGTTATGATAAAATGTACAATCTTGCAGGAATAAGACAGTACAAAAAAGATAATGAAAATGACTGCCTGACAAGAAGCTATTATAGAAACAATATGGGTAGAATATTTAAAATAGAAAATGCCGACAGTACTTATAAAACTATGGATTACAACAGTCTTGGACAAGTGGTGAAAAATATTGATGAAGACGGTTTTAAAACAGAGTTAAAATACAATGAAGCAGGACTTTTAACTTCGATGAAATGTTCTGACGGTAATTATATAGACTATGAGTATGACGGCAACAGATTTTTGAAAACTGTATCAGGAAGCTTCGGAACTATGAGCTTTGAAAGAGATAAGAAAGGCTTGGTGAAAAAGGCTTTAACTACAGAGGGACACAGTATTGATTACGAATATGACAAGTTTGGAAGAACTGTGGCGATAGTATATCCTGACGGTAAAAAGGTAGGCTATAAATATGATAAAAAAGGCAGACTTATAGAAACCGTTTCAGGAAATGAACATATCAGGTTGACTTATAACAGTTTGGGCAGACTTGAATCAAGAGAGTATAGCGATGGAAGCAAAACTTTTTATGAATACAATGATATCGGAAGTCCGACAAAAATAACGCATATCAGTGATGAAAAAATCAATATGGAATATACGTATGCGTATGATTTGGTAGGAAATAAGACAGGTATAAGTATCAATAGGAACGGCAGTGTAAAGGATTACAGTTATTCTTATGATGAGGTAGGAAGAATCACAAAAGTTGTATTGAACGGTAAAATGCTAAGGGAATACAGCTATGATATCTTTGGAAACAGAACCGATAAAGTAGAATATTTCAAAGATGAAGTGATTACCACAAAATACATATATAAGGGAGGAAAACTCGCAGAAGAGCGTATAGCTAAGAATAACGGTTTGATTCAAAAAAGGTATGAGTATGATAAGAGAGGAAACCTTATAAAGAAGTTTTCAGGTGGTGAGCTTGAAACAGAGTACAAATACAACGGATTGGGACAACTTGTCAGTGCCATATCAGGTAAAAACATTGTAACCTATGAATATGACGGACTTGGTCACAGAATAGGTAAGACAGAGAGCAATGGAAGCGAGTCACATACTACAAGCTATGTAATTGATATCAGAAAAAAGACTGATAATATATTGTGGCAAAACAGTGATGGAAATGAGAGAAGTTTTGTATGGGATATTCAACTGATATCAGAGGTGGAGGATGATGACAGCGCCAATATCATATGTGATGAGCTTGGAAGTGTAATACTTGAAGGGGAGGAGCTTTTTGAGTACTCAGAGTTTGGAGAAGTGCTCGGAAGCAAACCAAAGAACTTCGGATTTGCCGGTCTCATGGTAGATGATATAAGCGGAAACTATCTTTCAGCTACAAGAATGTACGATGAAAATCTGGGAAGATTCCTTGGAAAGGATAAAATCAAGGGAGATCTAAGATATGGATTTACTCAGAACGAGTATACTTACTGCTATAATTCACCACTGATATTTGTGGACAGTACAGGAGAATCACCGGCTGCAAATGCACTTACCTCAGTCTTAGACACTACAGAGAATTATATAAGGTATGTAATGTTTTTAGGCATATATAGTGTAGTAGATGTAACTACTAAAAATATTAGAGCAGGTCTAAACTTAGTTCAGGATGAAGTGGTAGATGATATTGCAAACTCAGGTTATACCTATTGGAAAGAGAGAGTTGCAGACATTGAAAAAGATGCGATATCAAAAGATGTGTATAATAAAATCAAGAATATTCGAAAATTTGCTGAAGACAGTGGGCTCAGTGATAAATTAAATGAAATAACGAGAAGCAGTATTGCGGATGTAGTACTTAATAATTTTGACTTTTATAAGGATGATAAAGGAATTATTCATACAATAAGTCTTTGTTGGCAGTCGCATTGGGGATATAACAATTTTATTGATTTTGCATTTAATTCCTTTTCATCTATGAATAGAGGAAAGTTTAAATTTGGAAGTGGAGATGATGAGTTTACACTTTGGATGTGGAAAGGAGATTATTTTAACTTTGGAGCCGGAGGTGAAATTGGCATATACAAAGGTAATAAATGGCATGTAGATTGCTATACTCAGAGTAAACTTAAAATGAATTTGGATATAAGGCTAAAAGATGGTACACAGGTAATAGATTGGGATGCTAACGATTTATATCAGTGGTGGATAACAGGGTTTAATCCGGATAAAAGATTCCAAGATGTAAAGGCCGAAGATTTAGTAATGGTAGGTATGGTTGACTTTGGTGAGGAAAGGGTTATGTGGAAGGAATTCGTACATACAGCAGAATTCAATGATACTAATGTAGATAAGATAAATGATAACTGGTGTCTTGATTTTGTACATCGCAATGCTGTTATGAAATGGGAAGGTGGTAATAGAAACTGATGAAAATTAAAAATTATTATATTATTTTTTTAATAGCATGCCTGCTTACAGGATGTACGTCAGTAGTTGAAACTGTAAAATATATACATGATTCCGGTAAAATAGATAATTATATATATGGTGATGCAAAAGTGGTAAATAAGTATATAGAAAAGATAGTTGAAGCATTTAATACTAATGATAGGGAGCTGTTAGCAAGCCTCTTTCCTGAGCATGCGAGGAGTAATATAGACCATTTTGATGAAAAGATAGACAGAATTATCAGGGAAAATGAAACATGGCCGTCTTCTATAATAAGGTATAAAGCTTTAATGAAGATAACAATTATCAATCAAGAGCTGACAGAGGTAAAAATCTATAGAGAGGTATATGCTAATACGACCATAGAGTTCGCAGACCCTAAGGAGGGAGAAGTACATAGACCAAGCTTAAAGATTGCTATGGTAATAGTACCTGTAGATGATTTTCACGAGAATAATGTCGGGATTTCTATACTTGCAATGGGTTATGAAGGTTTTAATAAGGAAAATGTAGATAAAGAAAAAAAGATGGATATGATATCTATGCATTTGGACAATGATTATAGGAGGGAATTTGATGGAGATTAGGTCAAATATTAATGAAATGACAAAGAAAGCTGATAATTATGGTATATTTAAGAAAAGAATGCAGTCTATTAGAGAGGATCTTGTGGATATTATAACAGATGTTGATGACTACTGGATTGGAAGAAGTGGAGACAGCTTTAAATACATATGCTGGTATTTGAAAATATTGTTAGATTCAGGATACAATGAGTTGGATAATCTTGGAAATGAGATTGCGGTTGCGAAGGAAGCTATTAATCATAATGATATCAATCTTTCAAATCAGATACAAAGTAAGGAGCATATAAAAGTATGAAAAAAATAATATTTCTTATTATTGCATCAGCGCTTTTAATATCAGCCTGCTCAAGTGTCAAAAATACAGTGGACGGTGCAAAAAGTGAGGTGACAAAAAATGATAAGCAGCCACCCGAGGAAAAAGAATATAAAGATAAGGTGATTGCTGCAATGGATGATCAAAATGCTGATGCACTGAAGGCATTGTTTTCAAAGAATGCAAGAGATAACATAGAAGATATGGACTTTAAAATTGCATTACTGCTTAAGAGGTATAAGGGAAAGTCAAAGAGTGTAAAGTATGACAGAAACTATCCGGTAGTTACAGAAGATAAAGACAAGGGGATAAAAAGGATTGAGACTTATTATGTTGTAAAGACAGATGGTGGCAATATAGATTTTATGTATCTTCAAGTTGTAGCTAAGGATGATGAGGATCCTGATGAGGTAGGTATCAGCTCTATGATGTATTCGCCTGAGATTTGGCAGATTACTATGGATGACAGCAACAGAGGATATTATCTTTGGGTGGATAATCCTTTTTGGGCTGATTATGTAGATCCGGATGATGTTATGACTACAGAGAGTAGTAGGTAGATTTTTTGGAACTCCTATGAAAAAATACATAGGAGTTCTGTTGCTATACAAACAATATGTTAAGTAGTATCAAATGTATAAATTAAATAAAACATTGAAGTATAGTTTAATAGCTTAATAATGGTATGAATGGTTGACTTTGATAAAGAGGAGAAAAAAATGTGGAAAGGAGGAAATAAAACCTGATGAAAAATAAAAAGTTTTAATGGGAGTTTTTAATATTAAGTTTGCTTACAGGATGTACATCAGTAGTTGAAACTGTACAATATATACATGACTCGGTAAAATAGATAATTATATATATGGCGATGCAAAAAGTTGCGAATGAATATATCGAAAAGATAGTACAGGCTTTAAATACTAATGATAGGGAACTTTTAGCAAGTCTGTTTCCTGAGCATGCGAGGAGTAAGATAGACCATTTTGATGAAAAGATAGACTATATTATTAGAGAAAATGAGATTTGGCGGGTTCGATAATAAGATATAAGCTTTAATGAAGATAATAATTATCAATCAAGTTCCGACATGGGGAAAGTACAAAAGGTTATATATGCTAATACTACTATAGAATTTGCAAAAGCCGAAAGAGAATGAATATAAAAAAATTTAATTTAAGCATTGGAATGGAAATAGTTACTGTGGATGATTTTAATGAGAACAATGTAGGGATATCCATATTTGCGATTGGTGAGGGTGATTTTTAATAAGGATGAAGTGGATAAAGAAAAAGATGGTTATGATATCTATGCATTTGGACACTAATGATTATAATCTTTCAATAAGTAAAAGTATAGAGCCCTCTTAATACACAAACAATATGGTAAGGCTTTAAAGAAGTTTAACGGAAAGGAAATATGGAAATGAATTATACATTATCATTTTACTTGGGAATATTTACAATAATATGCATGATTGTGGTAAGCAGAATAGCTTTTTTCAAGGATGCGGAGTTTCTTAGAGCTGTAAGAGATACTATGGGGAAAAACCGTATGTCTCTGGCAAATAAAAGAGAGAAGCCCATCAAGGGTATCATTTGGAAAAAGAATTTAAAGAAGATGAACTTCTTATCAATCAATTTTAAGGACTACCATGTTAAGGATGTAAGTGACCTTGAATACTTTAAGAATGTTGAGACAATTATCTTGACATATATGGGAGATAATGAGGAAGATATCGGCATGTATGATGAGGAACATGTCCTTGATAATCTGAATAAAGTAAGGGATTTTAATAAGCTGAGAAGAGTGCAGTTATATCATCTGAACGCAGATAAGAGTGTGAAGAACGAATGCCCGAAAGCAATAGTGTTTATAGACTAGTTTACGGTAAGGAGAGACATAGATGAAATTAGAGTATAAAAAGCGGATATATTGGTTGCTTAGGTTTATACTTATTATATGTGTAATCAATGTACTGACCTGTATGTATGAAGTATTTACCTCCAACTATAATGTGATAGCAAACCAAATAATATGGAGAGGTGCAAGATACAATTGGGATGGAAATATATACCGCAATATAGACGAGCTTGAAAACTTATCCGAACTTCCAAAAGAGTGTGATATAAGGGATATTTGGGAGGTAGCAAGTTATTATTCAAAGGATGATGCCGAGTGTGAGTCAAGGCTTAGAGAACTTGAAAAGATATATGATGAACAAGGTGAAAAGCAAGTCATAGAAAATATTCTTGAGCATGATTTAGGTGATGATAAGAAAACAAGGATGGAATATCTTATAGTAGCAGGAATCCTGACAAAAGATTTAAATAAAGGCACAGAATTATTGAATACTGCGTTAGACTATTGTTTTGATAGGGACCTTGGAGTGCTCGGTTATAAAAGATACATTGATATTGGAGATAAATTGTACAGAAAAAAATGAAAAAGTAGAAGAGATAATTAAAGCGTTTGAAATTTTAAGTAAATATACAGTTGATTATATGTCGAGTGCAGAAAAAGATATTGGATAAAGACAGTAGAGATACGTATATAAGACACTACGCCGACATTATACAGCTGTTTCAAACTTTTTCAAGTATAGAATACTTTGATAATAATCTTATATCGGCAAAATCATATGGAAGAGATAATAAGAAATATATTATAAGAGCGGTTAAAAGTGATAGTAATGATATTTCGTTGTATTATAGAATGTATAAATCATTTATAAAATTGGGGAATGTAGAGGTATATGGTAGGTATAAGAATTTAAATATGCGGATAAATGGTTTGATGATTGGGAAGCTTGGATGATAGTGATGTAATAGACTATATTTCGCTGAAATATCTGTCAACGTCGACATTTATTGGTAGGCTTTTATCATTTAAAAATCTACTTCTGATATTTTTCGAACTTTGTGCCGGATATACACTTGTATATGATACGGATATACATTTAATTGAGGAACAGCTTATACTGTTTACCCGACATATAAAAATATTTGATTATCATGGTTATAAAGATATGGTTGATACAAAAAGACGCTATAAGAAATTTTTAATACAAATTTTTTCAAAGGGCGGATATCTAAGTGAGTTGGCAAATGAAGTGGGATATGATGAAAATAATCCTGTTACTGAAGAAAATTTCGGTGAAAGATTGATTGATATATTCAATATGGAATATAAATGTTATGAAATTTTAGGTCAAGAGTATGGTTTTGACTTTGAATGTATTACATTAGACTTGAGTGGAGAAGAACCGTTAAAAAAAGAAAAGAGTAAAGGGAGAAGATTATGGCTGAGTATATTATGGCTGTTTGATGTGTAACTATCGGCAATAATGATAGGTCTATTTGACTTTGATGACACGAATATAGATAAGATAAATGATAACCGGTGTTTGGACCTTATTCATAAAAAAATGCAGTTATGAAATGGGAAGGTAGTAATAGGAATTAATGAGATTCAAAAATCCGGAAGAGTTCTTTGAGGAAAAATGAAATTTCTGTCTATAAATTTTAAAGACTATCATGTGAAAGATATTACTGATTTAGGATATTTTAAGAATGTTAAAACTATAATACTAACATATATGGGTGATGATGAGGAGGATATAGGCACATATGAAGAAGAGAATGTACTTGATAATTTGCATTTTTGTGAAAAAAATTTTAAGAACTTGAGAAGAGTACAGTTATATCATCTAAAGATAAATTGTGATGTAAAAGCTGTATGCCCAAATGCAAAAAGTATTTATAGACTAGTTTTAGCATTAAGGAGGGATTTGCGTGAAGTTAAAGTACAGAAATAGAATATATATTGCCTTAATATTTATACTTGTTGTATGTATAATCAATGTATTGACAGGCATGTACGAACTAATGTCTTCAGACTATAATGTGACAGCGAATCAAATAATATGGAACGGAGCAAGATATAATAGGGATGAAAACGGATATAAAAGAATAGATAATCTTGAAAATTTAGTAGAAATTCCAAAGGATTGCGACGTAAAAGATATATGGGCAGTGGCAAGTTATTATGCAAAGGATGATGTCGAGTGTGATGCGAGATTAAAAGAACTTGAAAAAATATATGATACAGAGGGGAAGACGGCCACTGTAGAAAATATTTTATCCCAAGAATTAGGTAACAATAAAAAGACTGTTATGGAGTATCTGATAGTAGACGGTATTTTGATATCAAGCTTAAGAGAGGATGAGAAACTGCTGAATACTGTGATTGAATACTGCTTTGACTGTGACTATGGATTTTTTGGGTATAAGAGATATATCGATATCGGGAATAAGCTGTACAGAAAAAATGAAAAGCTGGAAGAGATTATTAAGGCGTTTGAAATTTTAAGCAAATATACGATAGACCGTGCAATTGCGATTCCTGAAGCAAAAGATGAGGATGAAGGTGCGGTAGAAACGGGATATTATCATGGTATGATACAACTATTTCAGACATTTTCGAGTATGTCATATTTTGCTGATGATCTTTTATTGGAAAGGTCGTATCCGCACGGCGATAGTCGGAAATATATTGTCAGGGCAACTATAAAAGAAAATTATGATATTGTCTTATCATACAAGAAGTATAAATCATTTATAAACCTTGGAAATATCAGTATATATGGTAAATATAAAAATTTGAACATGATTGTGCAATATACGAGTTTCGGTTATTTGGATTATCGAGATATTGAAGAGAATATAGCGTTTAGAAGTATTGCAATTAGAAAAGTATATGATAAGTTATTAGAATTAGATATTATGTCAGATCATTTTAGATTGCGCAGTACATATGTGCTTATATATGATACGGATATGAATACAATAGAGGGGTTCAGCTATGGTATTTATCCGGGATTTGCTCTTTTTAATGAAACCAATACAGACACTCCTGAGGCTATAAAAAATTTCAACTCAAATTTTTCAAAAGGCGGTTATTTTGGTGAGTTTGCAAATGAACTGGGATATGATGAGAATGATCCGCTTACTTTAGAAAACTTTGGTGAGAGAATGGATGAAATATGGGATATGAATAAGAAAACTTTAGAAGTATTGGGAAAAGACTACAATATCAGTATGGAAATGATTGTAATGGACTTGAGTGGAGAAGAACCGTTAAAAAGAAAAGAGTAAAGGGAGAAGATTATGGCTGAGTATATTATGGCCTTTGATGCAGGCACTACAAGCAGCAGATGTATCATATTCAATCGAAAAGGTGAGATATGTGAGGTGGCACAAAAGGAGCTGACACAGCATTATCCGAAGCCGGGTTGGGTAGAGCACGATGCGGATACGATATGGTCTACACAGCTGAGTGTGGCGGTGGAAGCTATGGCAAAGCTTGGAATAAGTGCATTGGATATTGCAGGTATCGGTATCACAAACCAAAGAGAAACTACTGTAGTATGGGATAAGGAAACGGGTATTCCTGTATATAGGGCAATAGTTTGGCAGTGCAGAAGAACGGCGGATTATTGTAATGAACTTAAAAACCGTGGATACACCGATATGATTCGTGATAAAACGGGTCTGATGCCTGATGCGTACTTTTCGGGAACAAAGATAAAATGGATACTTGACAATGTGGAAGGTGCAAGACAAAAGGCAAAAGAGGGAAAGCTTCTATTCGGTACGGTAGATACTTGGCTTATATGGAAGCTTACAGGCGGTAGAGTACATGTGACAGATTATTCAAATGCTTCAAGAACCATGCTTTTTAATATACATACGCTTACATGGGATGATGATATATTAAAACTACTTGATATACCTAAGTCTATGCTGCCGCAGGTAAACGAGTCTTCATATGTATGTGGTGAGTCGGACTTTGCATTTTTCGGAAAGAGTATACCTATAGCTGGTGTGGCGGGAGACCAGCAGGCGGCACTTTTCGGACAGACTTGCTTTGAGGTGGGTGAAGCAAAGAGTACATACGGTACAGGCTGCTTTTTACTTATGAATACAGGTGAAAATCCTGTTAAATCCGATAACGGACTGGTAACCACCATTGCTTGGGGACTTAACGGAAAGATAAACTATGCTTTGGAAGGTTCGGTTTTTGTAGCCGGAGCTTCAATACAGTGGCTAAGGGATGAGATGCGTCTTATTGATTCTTCTGCAGATTCCGAATATATGGCTATGAAGGTCAATGACACTCACGGTTGCTATGTTGTGCCTGCATTTACCGGACTTGGTGCACCTTATTGGGATCAATATGCCAGAGGTACCATTGTCGGCATTACAAGAGGGGTGAATAAGTATCATATTATAAGGGCGACATTAGAGTCTATGGCTTATCAGGTGAGAGATGTGCTTGATGTGATGGAGAAGGATTCTGATATTGTACTGAAAGTTTTGAATGTGGACGGAGGTGCGAGTGTGAATAATTTCCTTATGCAGACACAGGCGGATCTTTGTAATGTACCTGTAGAAAGGCCGAAATGTGTGGAGACTACCGCAATCGGAGTGGCTTATCTTGCAGGACTTGCCGTAGGATTTTGGGACAGTATTGATGATATAAAGAAAAGCAGAAGTATTGACAGGACATTTATACCGAATCTTTCGGATGAGGTCAGGTCTGAGAAGATAAGGATGTGGAAAAAGGCTGTAAAATATGCCTTCGGATGGGCAAAAGAAGATTAGGATACAAAGGCATTGATTTAGTGTGAAAAAATCAATGCCTTTAAGTATTGGCTTATTGCTTGGAGATTAAATCTTGCTGGAATTTTTTGCTGATTTCCATGATGTTTTTAATAAAGTCGATGGCACTGTCTGTATAGTCCTTATTTTTTACGATGGCTTTTACTTTTGATATTACAATATCCTCTCTGTTTTGATTTAGAATGGGAAGATTATTCTTTATTTTGTATTCTGCAATATCATTTACTACATTCATTCTCTCTTCAAAGAGCGCTATAAGTTCTTTGTCTATTGTATCAATTCTTTCACGCAGATTTTCTAATTCATTCATAAGTACTCCTTAATTAAATAAAAAGCTTTAACTGAATATATTTTTGACTTATTTGATAATAAAAGTAAATATGATATTTTAATATTTTTAAAGATAATTGACACAACAAGCATCAATGGTTCATATTTAATTGCATACAATGAATTGTGCAGATGATATAATGTGAATCTGTAAATTTAACAAGTTTTGATTGATTTGAAAGAAGGATATTATGACTGAGGAAATAAAGAATATTTTTATGGAAGCACAAAAGGGTGAGCTTGATGCCGTTATCATGTATAACATGCTGGCAGATGCTATAGAAAGTGAAAATAAGGAAATAGCGGAGAGTCTTCGTAAGATTGCTAAGGATGAGGGAAAGCATGCGGCAATATTTAAGAAACTTACAAAATAGGCGGTAGTGCCTGATGATGCACAGGCGAAGTATGTTTGTGGGCTTTTACCCGCTATAGGTGCAAAAACATTATTTGCAAATATGGCAAAGGGTGAGTATGATTCTATAGAAAAGTTTAAGGTTCTGCAGGATGAATACCCGGAGTTAAGAGAAATTGTAGAGGATGAACCGAAACATGGAGATGCACTTATCAAGATGAGTGAAATTATAGGTTAATAATGTATAGTAATAAATTCTGCCTGGGTTAAGGCAGTTTTTTTATTTGACAAAATTAAAAAAATAAATATAATTAAACCATGGAATACAAAAAATTAAATTTTAAACAATTAGTAGCGGACGACATACAAAAGTATGCAGGGTTTTATGGACTCAGGCCCAATAAGACCTGTGACAGCGTAGAACTTGAGAGTTTTATATGGAAAGATTATTATAATGTGCGAGCAACTATCGCAATGAGAGACGGTAAGGAGGTTGGACTTCTTTGGCTTATGGGAGATGAAGACAGGCCTTTTGCAGCTATGCCGCTTTGCAAAGAAGAAGACCTTGAGTACTGTTTCAATTTAATGGTGGAGTATTTTAATAAAGAGCTTGACCTACCTTTAAAGATTCATTTGGCGGATGAGGAAGGAATAAAAGTATTGAATTTGCCGGAGGATAAATTCATAGTAAGGCAGGAGGAGGATGCAAAGGACTATCTCTACGAGGGAGATAAGTTGAGGAACCTTTCCGGAAAGAAGCTTCACAAGAAGAAAAATCATTACAATAATTTCCTTAAGACCTACGGTGACAGATATGAGTACAGAGTACTTGGATGCAATCCTACAGACAGAGACGATGTTTTCAAGTTCCTAGATAAGTGGAGAGAGAAAAAGGGCGAGGAAGTGGAAAAGCATCTGGACCCTGAGGTAGAAGGGATACATGATATTTTGCTTCACTGTACAAAGTTAAACATCAGAATGGGAGCAATATATATTGACGGTGAGATGGAGGCGTTTTCTATAGGAAGTTATAATAAGCTTGAAGATATGGCTGTAATACATATAGAGAAGGCAAACCCTGAGATAAACGGTCTGTATCAGGCTATCAACAAGGAGTTTTTGGAGCATGAGTTTCCGACTGTCAGCCTTGTAAATCGTGAGGACGACCTTGGACTTGAAGGACTTCGCCACGCAAAGCAAAGCTATTATCCAGTGGATTATGCAAGAAAGTATTATGTTGAACAAAAAAGGTAATATATGATAAAGTATTTGAAAAAAGAAGAAAAAGTACTTACAAAGCCTCTATATAAGGAGGCTTTTTTTGAAGATTCCGATAATTTTGTAGAGTACTATTATAGTGAAAAGACAAAGGATAACAGGATTTTGGCTGATATAGAGGGTACAAGTATAAGATCTATGATTATGCTGAACCCATATACTATATCGGTTTTCGGCAAGAAATACAGCCTTGATTATATAGTGGCTGTTGCCACAAAGAAGGAATATAAAAGACAGGGGTATATGAGAAGGCTTCTTGATAAGGTTCTCATTGATATGAACAGTGAAAAAGTTCCGTTTACCTACCTGATACCGGCAAATAAGGACTATTATCTGCCTTTTGACTTTGCATTTGTTGCAAGGAAAAATGCTTACGATGCGGATTTATCCTCTTTTAAAAAGTCTGTATTAAAGGGTATAAAGTCTGAGTGTAAAGAGGCTTGTGAGATCCTTAGGTTTATAAATAATGAGGTTTCAAAGGGCAATGATGTATATACATATAGGGATATGCATTATTTTGAGAGGGAGTTAAAAGAGATATCTTCTGAAGACGGTTTTATAAATATTTACCGTGAAGGTGATGATATTGTGGCATATGAGTCTTTTTGGGGACTTGAAAAGATTGAACTTAAAGAAAGAATAGTCTCATCAAGCATTGCAAAAAGAGAGTACGGCAAAGAGAATATAATGGTAAGAATTACAGATGTGGCCGAGCTTTTGTCAAACTTCAGATCAGCCAAGGATATAGATATTACCATAAAGATAAATGACAATATTGTTGAAGCACAGAATGCCTATTTTAGAGTGCAGATGGGTAAAGATTTCGCAAATATCGGTAAAATACCTGATGCAAAGGATAGTGCTTTTGTTGAGTTTGATATTGCGGATTTTACAGCTTGGATTTTCGGTTATAATGAAGATGTGAATTATAATATTGTAAATTTTTGTAGACAAATCTATTGCAAAAAGATTCACTTGATTCTATAAATAAAATCAGTGGAATATTTATAAATGAACTTGTATAATAAGCGTTGATGCATAGAAGCTTGTAAGAGGAAATATTGATTTGATTATAATGTTAAGAAGCTTTACTTTATTATGCAGATAGGAAGAAGGGTGTAGAATGAAAAATCCATTACATTATCAAATATCTGAGTATGACTGCGGTCCTACATCAATGCTCAATGCACTGAGCTTTCTATTTGAGAGAGAGGATATCCCGCCGGAGGTAATCAGAAACGTTATGCTTTATACGCTGGACTGTTACAGTAATGAGGGGCATCCGGGTAAGAGCGGTACGTCACCGATGGCAATGATGTTTAAGTAATTGGCTCAACAGGTTCAGAGATATTAAGCAGCTTAATGTTATATGTGAATATATTACAGGTGAACAGGTCTTTATCGGTGAGACAAGTCGTATCAATGATGCACTTACAAGAGGAGGTGCTGTTGTGATAAGGCTTTTTTATGATGTACCTCACTATGTGCTGCTTACAGGTGTGGATGAAAACAACATCTATATGTTTGATCCTTATTATGAGGATGAGTTCACAGATGAGCATTGGTCACAGTTTATACCCGAAGGTGATGTAGAGCTGATACTTGATAAGCCGCTTAGGTATAATCGTGTTGTACCTTTCGGCTACTTTAACAGAGAAGAGGACTTGCTCTATGCCCTTGGAAAGTTTGAAAACCGTGAGGCGGTAATACTTTATAATCAGAAGACCGAGAAGACCCCGGAGAAGACGATAGAGTACTTTATATAATATACTTTCAGGCAGTTAATCTAATGATTAGCTGTCTTTTTTAAATTCTTTAAAAGCACCACCAAAGTCCGAAAAGATGTACAGTATGTCTGATATGATAATTACAGTAAATGTATTAACGGAGGTAATTATGTCAAGATTAGCTAATATTGTGGTGTATGAAGAGAACAAGGGGATTTTAAAGAACAGCGGATTTTATAATGAAGGTAAGTTTATAAAACTGCCACATGATTTGGAAAAACATAGGAATGTAGTGGTACTCTCACCTAATGTTATTAAAGATATTGTGGAGGATAAGGACAAATTTTTTGCCAGGGAGTTTAAATACTCTTCAAAATGTGAAATCTCTGTTGTAAACGCAGACAGTTTTGAATATCTCTCTGATTTAGTAATGAATTTTGCGAATGCATATCATCCGGGAGGTGGCTATAAAAGCGGGGCTTGTGCAAAGGAAGAGTGTCTATGCAGGCAAAGTACTTTGTACGAATCTATAAGTTCACCAAAGGCTTCTAAGATGTATAAGTACAATTTGAAATTTGGAACGGCATTTGATTCCGATTATATGCTTCTGTCACCTGTGGTAGATGTATTTAGAAATATAGATCTGGAATTTATTTCTAAACCTTATACCACAGCTGTTATGACTATTCCTGCCCCGAATCTATTTGACAGGGCATATGGACAGTCACAAGAGGCCCTTGATAGTGTGATGAAGAAAAGGCTCAGACAGTATCTATACTGTGCGGCAAGATTCGGATATAGAACAATTACATTGGGAGCGTGGGGCTGTGGAGCATTCGGACATGATGCTCGCAATGTTGCAGGATATTTTAAAGAATTGATCGTTGAAGAAAAAATGTGGAAGCTGTTTGATAAAATTATATTTGCTGTATATGGAAGAGGAAACAGTGAGTATAATTATAAAATGTTTAAAGAGGTATTGGGAGAGTGTGAAGACAGCAAAGTTTATACTGAATAAAAAAATACCTGCAATTGACGTACGTAAAAAAGTACGTTATACTTTCTTTGTAAGGAGATAATATTATGACTGCAATTAGTATAACAAAGGCAAGAGCGAATCTTTTACCAAACTGTTTCAGATGTTAATGAATATTCGCAGCCGATAATTATAACAAATAACAGAGGGAAAAAAATGCTGTATTAATATCTGAAGATGATTGGCTGGCAATTCAGGAAACACTATATCTAAATTCAATACCCGGAATGACAGAGAGTATTCTTGAATCAAGAGATGAAGATATTTCTGAATGTACATCCTATAATCCGAATGAGGAGTGGTAAATGTATTTGGTTAAATTCAGTAAAAAGGCTGATAAAGACAAAAATTACGGGTTTTATTCAAGGCGTATAAATATTCAGCACAGATTAGTATATGAAGTTTATAGTGATGAGATTATCGAGAATGGTATAGCGTATGAAGGTGTGGTAAAAGTAGCACGCATGTGGACGCATTATGATGGAATAAAATAATAATTGAAAAATACAATCTTTGTGCTACAATAGTCCTTAGCAATATATGTTAAAGTTTTGACATAGTTTCAAAGCTTGACGGTTTTAATGGAGGTTTTGTTATGAAACGTTTAAGAATGATGCGTGCACCACTCAAGTATGTACAGGGAAAAGGAGCTTTGCTTCAGTTCCGTAAGGAAATGGAGTATATGGGAAAGAGATGGTTGTTTGTCTGTTCAAACAGCGGTTACAACAGCTGCCATGAAGATTTGGAAAGAGCTTTGAAGGAGAAGATGATTATCGCAGATATGAAGTCTTCGGAGGAATGTCAAGTATCAGCGAGATAAAGAAAATGCAGGACATTGTTGAGACTGATAAGATTGACGTTGTTGTTGCGGTAGGCGGCGGTTCGGCAGTGGATGCGGCTAAGGCAACAGCATACTACATGGGTAAGAGAATAGTTATAATACCTACAGTTGCGGCTACAGATGCACCTTGTACAGGACTTTCGGTTATATATAATGATGACGGAAGCTTTAATAAATATTTATTCTATCCGCAAAATCCGGATGCTGTACTTGTAGACAGCGGTGTTATAGCTAATGCACCTGTAAAGTTTTTGATTGCAGGAATGGGAGACGCTCTTGGAACATATTTTGAAGGAAGAGCTTCACTTCGTACAGAGTCACCAAGTTTGGAAAGTGGCGGTATTACAAGAGCAGGTATGGCGATTGCAAAGGCTTGCTATGATACATTAAGAAAATACGGAAAAGCGGCTATAGCGGCCTGTGAGAATAATGTTGTTACTCCTGCGTTGGATGCAATTATAGAGGCTACAGTTTATCTTTCAGGTGTAGGAGCAGATAATGTAAACTGTGCGGCTCCTCACTCATTTTATAACGGAGTTACTTCACTTGGAGGACATGAGGCATATCATGGCAATTTGTGTGGCATTCGGTACTTTGATACAGCTGACACTTGAGTGTGCGGATAAGGCCGAGTTTGAGGATATACAGAATTTCTGCCTTGAAGTAGGACTGCCTATTACTCTTGCAGAGCTTGGAGATTTTACAGATGAGGATCTTCATACTATAGCAAAGAATGCCTGTGTAAAGGGAGAAACAATACATAACCTTGCCGGAGACGTAACACCTGACGAACTGTATGCGGCTATTATAGCTACAGATGCTTTAGGTAAGGCAAGACTTGGAAAGTAATTTATTTAATGGATAAGTGGCTGTTGCCGGATAGATATTTTATCTGTTTGGCAGCAGCTTTTTGATTTTATAAAGGTTATATGTGATAAAATTGCAAAAGGGACAAATTGGAGTAGGTGAAAGATATCTATAAGAAGAAGGATATAAATAAACTTTGAGCGGGGTTGTATGATGCCAAACTATGTATACAATTATTTGCTGTGCGATAATGTGGCGAGAAAGAGAATTCTATCATTTATTGGAACATACCGAGATTAGAGTTTGGAATATTGACTTTGCTGATTCATATCCTGAACTTGAAGCAGATGAGAAAAAAATATTCTTAGATATATTGCTAAGAATGGAAATCCTATTTCTGTCAACACAATTAAGGATATATTGTCTACAACAGAGTATAAAGTAAGAAAAGCTATTCAAGTTCTGGAAGATAAGAATCTGATAATGAAAAATTGGAAATGGATCATCTACTAAGTATAGGATTGGTATGGAAAGTGTTGAGTTTTTAACACAACTACAGATGGCGATGGATAGTATAAAGAAACAAATGACACAATCTATCTCGTGATTATCTCTTGAAACCATGAGATTTTTGCAAGGTAAAGATGTACGAATCAGAAAAAGCAACAAGTGTTGAGTCTATAAATAAATATATTGAAAAGAAACTGGAATATTATAAGGTGACCTTGGAAGCAATGGAAGATGACAGGAATACTGGCTGGGATATGCTGGAAGAGGAGTTTAGAGAGGTGATAGATATTTTTGAAAGAAAATCTTAAGAGTAGCTAGAATATAATTGTTTTAGGGATGAAATATAATCAATGATTGCGTGATTTAGTCCTAAGCAGATTTCCGTTTTAACAGTATGCCGGTAACATAACCTATTTGATAGTGTTTTGAAATACACATGAAAAGTGGTGAAAACTGAATATTGAAATTTAGGTAGGACTAAATTAGCTCTTCTAAGTAAGCGTCAAGCTAAGTACACATAGAGCAAAAAAGTCATAGAACCAGAACTTATCATTCTAATCCTACGACTTTTTAGTTTTACAACTCTCAGGAACCTCATCTGACCAAGGTACTAAGAGCGAAGCATCTCTACCGGACTGTATTGTATCAAAAACAAATGTAAGATATTTTTGTGGTGTCAGGTTATTAAGTATCGCACTTTGAATTATACTATATATCATTGTTAAGGTATTGGCACCATTATGTGTATTAGAAAACAACCAATAAAAGGTGTAAAATTGTAAGTATATTACAATAATCGAAAATCATTAGTACATGTCCGTTTTATAGGACATATAATAGTTTAAAATTGGAATTAGGATGGAAAAAAATTTAATCCTGGTTCTTTTTTTGACCTTATTATTGAGCCTTATTTTTGAGATTTTTTTGATTGAAAAGTGACATTTCACTTTTGTGAAAGAAATCTTTAGATATCTAAAAAGCTATCATGGATTTTTTTGCGTTTTTATAGTATAATTCCTATTAGACAGAACGTTATTGTAACTGTTTTGACGATAAAGGAAAGGTAATAGGAATTATAGCAATTTCTTATAACGGATTATTGAAACTCATGATTGACAAAAATATGTATAAAAAGGATCTTACAGAGAAGTTAGGTATTAGCTCAGCTGCTATTGCAAAGATGGGAAAAGGTGAAGCTGTATCTGTAGAGGTGTGGCAGAAGATTTGTTGAGGTAATATTGGGAAAAAACACCTTGGAAAGAAAACTAGAATTTATAGCAAATTCCCTAGATGTAAAGGGAGATAGCTCAAGGTCAAAATTACACAAATATTTCATTACAGAGTTTTTTAAAGATCATACTGTAACTTACACAGTTAATGATGTCGGTAAACGACCAATTTATTGGTTATTTGACGCTGGTAAAGAAAATGGCTTTAAGTGTTTAGTTTATATGTACAGATATAATAAAGATACGGTAGGCATAATTCGAACTGATTATTTAGTAAAGTCTCAAAATGCAATTGAAAATGCACTTAAAAATGCTGAATATGTCATTTTAACATCTGGAAGTGCTGTTGACCGAGCTCAAGCAACAAAACAAAGAGATAAGTACATAAAGCAGCTTGCTGAAATCCGTACATACTATCAGGCTTTATCGCACGTGGCACAGCAGCGAATTGAATTGGATCTTGATGATGGAGCAAAGGAGAATTATGCAAAGTTCCAAGGAATCGAAGTATCCATCTAAGGAGAAAAGAAGCAGACAATTAACGTATTAGCGAAGGCTTAAGGAGAGATAAATTGGATATTGAGACAGCAGCAACGTCGGAAATAAAAAGTAGAATAGCATTAACAGAACTGTTGTCTCAATTTATCAATGAAGGTGACAAAGAACCTAAATGGGATGGCTTTATTTATGCTTATTCAGACAAATCAAAAAGTAACGACAACATGATTGGACGTGCACCCGTACAGGTAAAGGGAAAGCTATTGAAAAGGTTGAGCAAAAATGGCAGAACCTATCCGGTTGATAGAAATAATATGATTAGTTACCGAAATGATGGTGGAATCATATACTTTGTCGTTGAACTTTCTAATGATGGAAGTAAAAAGATTTTTTATGCATCACTTACTCCGTACTTGCTTAACAACTATTTGAATTTACCTTGCAGTGGTTCAAATATAAATATTATGTTGAAACCATTACCGGGAAAGAATAATGATTTCGAGAATTTGGTTATAAACTTCATAAAAGATTGCAAAAAACAGGCTGTATTGAATACTACTGGTAAAAATTGGACGGTTCCAGAAATTATCAAATTGCTTGGGCCAGACAATATAAAAATGAACTGTAATTTTACAGCCAGAGGGTATGATGTGCATGATCCATTTTCAATTCTAATGCATAATGAACTCTATTTATATATGGAGAATGAGGAAAGTGGTTTACGTTTTCCAATACAATATCTCTCCAATATAGAGTCTATGTGTACAGAAGTGGAAGCAAATGTATATGCCAATGGAAAGCTGTACTACGACAAAATTTCAATCGAAAAATCGAAAGATGGAAGTGATTCTGTCAAGGTGGGACCGTCTTTAAAAATAATATTTTCTGAGGAGAAGGCAACCTTTAAGTATGATTTGAAGGGAACACTAGATGAGCAGATACATAGCATAGAGTTTTTAATGGATATGCTTGTAGATGAGGGAATTTATTTCGATGAGGATAAATTTTCTATGAGTCCAACGAAGAAAGAATTAAAAAAGTTCTCTAATCAAGGTATGGAAGAAAAGCTGAAAAAATTCTATGAAATTAAGAATTTTTTGGAGCAGATGGGAGTAAAAGATTCGTTTGATGTAGAGAAAGCAACAGAAAAGCAACTCTGTGATCTTGAGATTTTTATAAAATCAGTGTTGCACGATGAAGAAATATTTTTCAATGAGACAGATTTGCCGCTACTTGGAATGTTTGAGGTAGGGAATTTACATCTCATGCTTCTATTAAGGCAGCAGGACAATGGATCATATAAGATAAAGGATTATTTTAGGACAGAAATGCACTGTAAATTGGATGCCGAAGGAAGAAATGATACATCTCAGTTTTGCATTATGAGAGCATCTGATTACGAAAAAGCATCCAATATAGGTATATCGTTGATTGAAAAGTCATTCAAAGAACATTATAACAAAGCTCATTACGAAAGGACGAATCTGTGCTTGTTAGAAATGATAAAAGCTTATGATAATACAAGGAGAACAGAGCTTATAACATTGGCACAGAATTTATGTGAATGGTTAATACAAAGTGATGAACCTAGTCCTATATATACATTAAATTTATTTCAGTGTGTGTTAAGAACCCGAGAGTTGCGCGACGAAGAGATAAAAGACTTGTCAAATCTTACACAGGATGAAAATACACAGATAAGATTAGGGGCAAACATATTACTGGGAAATCATAGAATGGCAAGAGTGGAATATAACTCTTTAAGTGATGAAGATAGGGAAGCTTTCCCAGCAATATCCAATCTTTAAGTTTTATGAGACTGACAATAACGAAGGAAAGGTGGCTCCATAGATGGAAATACAAGAAATACAGGATAAATTAAATAACCTATTATCTGGGAATGAGAGAAAAATCGTGTTCTGGTATGATGGCAATGCTGCCTATGCAGAAGAAATTTACAATATCCAGATTAATGAAGGTTGTAAAAGAATGGGAGATACAACAGAACGCAGGATTATTTCCTTGTCATTGCAGACCAAGATGATGAAACGAAGGAATTGCACAGATATAAATTTGAAATAGATATTGCAGATTTTAGATTTTTAGATGAAGAAAGTGGGGTATAAGTATGGATGATAATTACATGATTGGTAAGATTAATACATATTCACACCAGCTTGCAGTAAAAATGAGTCAGTGGCTTGGGGATAAACTCCCTAAGCTTACTGATAAATGGTGGGAAGAACTTGTGGTTAATAACCTCTCTACGTTGCAAAGAGAGCAAGTTATAAATAAGAATATCACGGATATATCTGGACTAGATCTTGCAGCACTTCTTCGTGTGTTTGATCGTAACTGGTTTGTTATTACAAGTTCGTTCTTTGTAAATAGTAAGGAGCGTAACAAAATTCGCCAGATGATGGAAATTCGTAATAGCTGGGCACATATAAGCAGCCGGGAGATTTCTAAGGAAAAGGTAATTGGCGATGTAGAGGTTATTATTGAGTTAATGCAGGCTTTTGATGCACCTATGAGTGAGACAAGAGATATGGAAGTCTTTATCATTGATGTAGAGGATGATGTAGATATTCAGGATAAAGCAATACCTTTACAAAAGAACAATATAGTGGTAGCTTCAAGCTCGTCAGAAACAAATATATCAAGTGAACCAGGTACTATTACAGCTGGTAGCGTAGTTTGCCTTGTCAGTGACCCTAGTGTTATCGGGGCTGTAATTGGCATAGATAATGGAAAATACACGGTCTGGATTAATAATGGACCACAGACCTTTTATGCAGAACAGATTCGTTTAAAAGAAAACTTGAGTCTGACAGAACATCTTGCACTTACAAAGGTACGTTCTGCACTTACCGCATATCAAATTAATAATCCGGGATCTAGCAATCTGTACTCTCTAAATGCAGCACGTATAGATTTTGTTCCTTATCAGTTCCGTCCGGCATTAAAGATGATTAAGGCAGATAGTCCCAGATTGCTTGTTGCAGATGATGTCGGTGTTGGTAAAACTATTGAGGCAGGTCTGATCCTAAAAGAAATGGAAGCACGTTCTAATATCAACTCTGTTCTTATCATTTGTCCTAGACCTCTGGTTGCAGAGCGTAAATGGGAAATGGAAATGAAGCGTTTTGATGAGAATTTTACACAGTTAGATGGTAGAGATCTTGTTGAAGCAATTTCAGAGACAGATAGGGATGGAGAATGGCCTGAGAGACACAGAAAAACAATCATTCCATATTCTCTTTTGGGAGAAGATATTATTATGGGAACCGAGGCTCAGACTAGCAAGAAACGTAAGGAAAAGGGATTGCAGCAGTTAGATCCTTTACCACATTTTGATCTTGTGATTGTGGATGAGGCTCATAATATTCGCAATGCAAATACGTGGGCATATCAAGGTGTCGAATTATTTACACGTAATGCAGATGCAGTTGTATTTTTGACTGCAACACCACTTCAAAAATAGTAACAATGATTTATATACATTATTAAATTTGCTTCGACCTGACGTAGTGATTGACAAAGATACTTTTAAGACAATGTCAGAACCGAATGCATATGTGAACGCATTACTTCGTGCAGTAAGAAATCAGGCAGAAGGGTGGCAGGAACAGGCAAAAGAAGAAATATCTCATATTCTAAGTACAAGTTGGGGAAGAAATGTTATTCAGCATAACCCTAATTTTGCAAGAGTATTTGAGTTAGTTGATCGTGATGAGATAACTAGAGAAGAAAAAATTGAAGCTATCAGTATGATTGAGAGTCTACATTCCTTCAACAGTATTATTACAAGGACAAGACGTAGAGATATCGAAGATTTCTGTATCAGACGTACACAGACAGTAAATGTACCATTCACAGAGAATCAGAGAGATATCTATGATGCGTTAATTGATTTTGAGGCTAATTCTTTGGCTGCTATCCATGGTAGCAGATCGGTACGATTCATGATGTGTACTATTATGAGACAAGCTGCAAGCTGTATCTATGGATTAGCACCATTCTTAAATGATTTGGTTGAAAAACGTCTGAATCAAGTACAAGAGGATGGTGAATTATTTGAGTTTGACTTCAGTATGAACTCTGATGATGAAAACTCAATTTTTGAACTTGCAGATGAAATAGCGACATTAACATCAAGTTTACCGGAATATGATCCAAAGTTGGAAAAGCTGTATGAAGTCATTGACCGTAAACAAGAGGATGAAAATAATAGAGTGATCATTTTTAGCTCCTTTAGACACACTTTGCGATATGTAAGAAAACATCTACAGAAAAAAGGATATCGAGTAGCACAGGTTGATGGTTCTGTGCCAGATGAGGAAAGATATCATATACGTGCTAGATTCCAAAAAGATAGAGAAGAGCTGGATGCGATTGATGTTTTACTGTTTTCAGAAGTAGGATGTGAAGGCTTAGATTATCAGTTCTGTGATACCATGATTAACTATGATTTGCCATGGAATCCAATGAGAATTGAGCAGAGAATCGGACGTATTGATCGTCGAGGTCAGACAAGTAAGACAGTAAAAATCTATAATATGATTACAGAAGGAACAATTGATGCTGTGATACACGACAGATGTTTGTCAAAGATTGGAGTCTTTGAAGCAAGTATTGGTGATTGCTCTGATATTTTAGGAGATATTAGTGAACAGATTTTTAAAATAATGTTTGATCCGGAACTAACGGATGAAGAGAGACAATTAAAGATTGAAAAGATGGCAGATAATGAAGTCATGAAAGTCCGGGAGCTCAATCGCTTGGAACAGGAAGAGAAGTCTTTGTATGGATTTGATCTTTCAAATTTCATTCAGAATAAAAATGTCCAAGATGCTGAAAACTCATGGATTTCACCAGATAGCATTAGAAATCTTGTGGATTCTTTCTTGATAGACTATTTGGGTGAAGGAGAGTATATCAGATCAAATAAGAACACTGAGCTTTGTACAATGCGTCTTGCTGCAGATAAGCGAGCAAAGTTGAGAGACGGGCTTAGTAAGATTGATTTAGTGAATACAAATAATGCAACAAAACTGTGGAATGCATATTTGAAATCTAATAATGCTCAGTTAAGGGTCACATATGATGCAGCAACTGCGAAGGATAATCGTGATGTAACATTCTTAACACAGATGCATCCACTTGTTATTCAGGCGGCACAGTATGAAAGCAAGCAGCTTCCATGTGTAATTGGACTTAGTGTTTCAGATGAAAGCCTTCCGGCAGGTGATTATGAATTCCTGATTTATGCATGGAAATATGTAGGGCTTAGACCTGATATCAAATTAAAAGCAATAAGTGAAAATGGATATGTAGAGAATAGTATTCTTTCATATTTGCAATTTGCATCAGACTATGCTTTTAATGATATTCCACATTTTGCAAGATGGGACTCGATGGATTCGTTACACTATGACAGTTGGCAAGCTGCAAAGGGAGAATATATCCAGTCAGTAAAAGAATCTTGCGAATACAGAGTAGAGCAGCTTAGACAGACAACAACAAAACGAGAGATGATTATTCGTGGTCAGATTGCTGGTGCAACAGACGAAAGAATTATACGAATGAGAACTGCTCAGTTAGATAACTTATTAAAAGGTTATGAGGAACAAAAAAAAGTGCTTGATGAGACAATTCAGAAAGCAGATATTTTGACACAGCCACTTATTAAGGGTGTGCTACATGTAGAGTAATTCCTTTGGCAGGGGCTAAAATGCCCCTGCTGATACGGAAGGAATGGAGAAGTACTTTTATGGGTAAAATTGACTATAATGCGATTTACGCTAAAAATAAACATGATTGGTATGGAATGACGGAGGAGCCACAGAAATATGAGGCATTACTTGCCGGTCACTATTCAGATAGCAACCATTTTGTATATGAATTATTACAGAATGCGGAAGATGCAGAAGCCGGTAAGGTTGTAATTGAGTATTACAGCGATAAACTTGTATTTTATCATAATGGAAGACCATTTAGTGAAGCTGATGCGATTGGTGTGTCTTCAATGTTAATGGGAACAAAGGATAGGGATGATGCGTCATCCATAGGTAGATTTGGTATGGGATTCAAATCAGTATTCAAATATACCTATCAGCCGGAAATTTACTCTGATGATGAGGCATTTAAGATTACGAAATATCTTTTGCCGGTAGAAATTACAGAAGGCTGGAATTGTCAGGCGGAAAAGGAAAGTATCACTTGTAAATTAGCTAGTGGTGGTTCTTTTGTGCCTTTTTCTGTGTCAGAGCACCTTACGAAGATAGTTATTCCTTTTATGAAATATGGTCGGAAAGGTCAGTTAGAAGCAGTGACAGGAGATGATGTGCTTCAAAAGCTTAATGAATTAGAAGGTGAAATTCTACTGTTTCTAACACATATACAGAACTTGTATTGGGTTAATAGAGATACTGGCAAACATGCCATGATTACACTCAAGGTGGAGGAAACTGATGCAAGGCTTATCACATGTCGTATTGTAGGTACTGATTATGGCAATAAAGAAGATATATCTCGCTATTTGAAATATAAAAAGGTGTTTGATCACGATGAAATGAAACGCAGAGGTATCTGTTGTATATAAAGTTAATGCAAGAGCAGATAATGTTAATGAGGTGGATCAATCAGATATATGGGTATATTTTCCAACGAGAGATAATACTGATTTACCATTTCTAATTCATGGCTCCTTTGAGACAGCTGTGTCAAGAGAGAAACTAATGACTCCTTCAGCATTCAATAGTGATTTATTTGATAAGCTTGGGGATTTAATAGCAGATTCAATGATCGACTTGGCTGATAGAAAGTTAATCACACAAGGATTTTTGCGAAGAGTGGTGATGTCAGCATTTAAGGATGAATCTACAAATCACACAATCCCTGGATTAAAGGAAAAAGTAACCAAAGCTATTATTGAAAATGGGCTGATTCCTGATAGGAAAGGTGAGTATCATAAGCCTTCAGAGTTGAGAATTCCTGTACCATTTCGAATTGGTGATTTTAGTGAGAAACCTTTGTTTAAGACAGCGTTAGCATATGTTGGGGATTTTGTTGCATTTAACAACGAAAGGGAAGTGAATTTCACTGATTATTTCATGTGGTTGAACCAGGATTTGAAAATCAAAATCTATGGATTACAGCAGTTAGCAATTGATATGAAGAGATTACCTGATGAACATATAGGAAAGTCAGGCGCAAATTGTGAAGCTCTGAAGGATTTTTATGATTTCCTTTCTGATAATCGTGTGGAGGTTTATAAAACAAGTATTTCTTATACAAGAAGCGGTCCTTATGAGCAGACTATTCGAAATGGAATAGACAAGGCATGGGAGGAATTTAGAAAAGCTCCAATTATTTTAAATAGACTGGGCAAATTAGTTCCTGCATACATAGATGGTCAGCCTTCTATATATTTAGGATCATCAAGTGAGTATAAAAGTGTCATGCAGTCAGCACTTGTGCAGACAGATATTGCTGCACAGTTTAATAATGTGTTGATGAATGAATTTCAGATTCATGAATTTAACAATTTCCAATACATAAAAGAAAAAGTAATAAAGAAATATGTCGAAGTAGGAGAACTACTTGCATTTGAAAATCCAAATGATTTTAAAGAGGAATACGTAGAAGATATTAGACAAATATTGGATCTGATTGAAGATACCGGAAGTGTATCAGAAATTGCAGAAATGCTAAGAGATGCAAAATATCATTAAGGTAATTGATCCTAATGGAGAAGATTTATTTTCTATCCCTGGAAAAACATATCTTAAAACATCAGATGAAGGAATTGATCTTAGCATATACTATCATGGCGTTTATAAGGAAGAGACGGAAGAGGAGAACGAATTTTGCATAGACTTTGAATATGATTTAGTTGATGAAGCATTTTATGAAGAACATGATATACCACTTAGTAAATTAAAGAAACTAGGCATTATTAGTTCTCCGGTTACCGAAGGGCGTAGAAGAGAAGATGGAGTTGGTGATGGTCATTGGGTCGCTATCGGTGAATACTGTCCATACATTGATATCGAAGGACTTGAAGATAATTTATATTACATCGAGGAATATCCGAAGGAAGAGTTAGCGCAAGAGAAATCTGTAGAGGCACTAAAATTATTACTGGCAATTTATAAGAAACTGGAAGGAAAGAGAAGATATAGAAAAAACAATCCGTATGAGGGGGCTTTAGAAGCAGCCGGTGTTATTACATATTCAGTAAGAAGAACAAATTGGCTATATAACAAAAATAATGAGGTATGTAGACCGTCTGAACTCTCACGATATGACTTAAATCCTGCTATTTATAAGGGAATTAGTGGCGAAAAGGTAGCCTATAAAATTATTGGATTCACCGAAAAAGAGTCAGATAATACTGCTGATACGTTCCAACAGGTTGGAAATCTTGATAAGAAGGATAAGATGGTGCTTCTAAACAGCTTGCTCGTGAGTTAGGAAGAGAAGTAGTTATGCCTGGTGCAGTGGCAGATTCATGGGATGAGCCTGAGGAATCAGAGGAAGTTTTTGATGCAAATAGTTGGCAAGATACAGAATTTCCTAAGAACAGAGTGAAAAATTTGGAAAACTTAGTTTGCCATGTTCAGGAGCAATTCTATTGTGCAGACCCTACGACTTACAAAAAAGTGTGGAGACGGATCCGAACAAGTAGATCACCCAAGATAGTACGAGCATATGCAATGGGAATGTATACCAATGATAGCGATGTGATAATCTGTCAGATATGCAGGGAGCCTGTTGCAAATGCAGAGGTTTCAGAAATTGCAAACTACGGAATAGAAATGCCACAGCTTAATATCTGTACTTGTAGAAACTGTGCTGCGAAATATAAAGCAGTGCGTGACGTAAATAAGGATACATTTAAGCAACAGATGAGAACAGCAATTCTAAGTTTGGATGTTGATGCAGACGAAGAGGAATATATTATTGAAATTAATAGTGAGCTTGTATTACATTTTACGCAGACTCATATTGCTGAAATTCAGGAAATTTTCCGACTCCTTTCTGAGTATGGAACACCACAGGAAATAGATGAAGATGGCGAAGTAAGTGGGCCATTGTTACAGCCGGTGAGATCATCGGTTGTAGAACAAGTACAAAAAGACGAACCGTCAGCTGCCCTCGACGAGGATGTGGCACGTGCGGGTTGCTTTATTACATACAAAAAGAGATTTGCAGGTGGTGAGGTGTATGATAATACGTTGCAGCCCGACAAGTTCCCTCTTCATAAAGCATTTGTAGGTCATAAGATAGGAGATATTGTTATATTTCAGAACCGGGAATATGAAATCACCGGAATACTATAAAAGGATGGTGCAGTAGTATGGCACAACATTTATCTATAAGAGTACCTTGGCATGATCATGGATGGGATGGAACTGTATGTGAACACCCGGATAGTAATATTTCGTGCCTAAGATTAAAAAATATATATGAGAATCGCGATGATGCAAGAGAATGTGAACTATGTGGTCAATGTATGCAGAAAAATGAAGGTCAGTTACCATGTATTGCAGAAGGCGGAGCATTTATGTCGGATGTCGATTTGGTAAAAGTAACTGAGCATCCATATAAGAAATATAACGCAGCTACACATAGACATTTTCTGCCGACGGAAATAGTCTATCCTGCACATTCGTTTCCGGCTAGACCATTTGCATGGATGGTTAAGGATAATATGGAAAAAATATCTGAGGAGTACGGAATCCGCTATAATTCGGCAGTGGAACCTGCTCTACCATTCCATACCGCATGGGTACAGGAAGCATCCAATCACCGAGCAATTTTTGATTATTTTTATGGTGATATTATTCCTGATGAGTCTTTGTGCATTGCCTATGCGAAGCAGGTACCTTTTGTAGAAGATTCTCGTAGGGTAATTATTGGAATGGGACATATAAAGAGAATTGTACCGGCAGTAGAACATAAGCATACAGATGAGGGAGAGCTGCGTTCTATGACTTGGGAGACACAGGTGTGTCATTCTATTAGACCAGACCATAAGGATGGATTCGTAATTCCTTATCAACAAATGATGGAATATGCAGAATTACATCCAGAATTTAACATAGAGTTGATAACAGTATACGCACCAGATGATGTATTTGCAGAATTTTCGTTTGCATCAGAACATGTAAGTCATGATGCGGTGATTGATGTCATTCTATCATGCATTAAGGCATTTGAAATAATCAATAATTGCTTGGATGAGGATTACAGTAATGTTTTGACATGGTTGAACGAAAGATTAGCAGAAGTTTGGAAAGACCGTGGAGCATTTCCGGGTTTAGGAGCTATGCTTAGTGCAATGGAAATACCGCTTGGAGTATTGATGGCAAAACAAATTAAAGAAAAGACGGAAGACAAGGATAATATATGGAAATTGGTAGATCAACTCTTTGATCATCCGGAAAATGTAGTATCAGAATCTCTTGCAGAGAAAATTACCCCAATAATTGTCAAGACATGGAAGGGAATGTCTGATGAAAGAAAGCAGCTTTTCAGACTTTTGTCGAGACTCTCTTTATCAATCAGGCAAAAATACTTTTTGCTCAAGGAGAAAGGTTGAAAAATCATATTGAATGTACAGATAAGGAGATAATAGAAAATCCATACATACTTTATGAGCAGACAAGACTTAAAGTAGACGAATTATTTATTTCTGTAAAGAAGGTAGATAGAGCAGTATTTCCAATTTCATCTATCATGGAAAGTATCCATTGGAGGCTCCATCTAAACTATCATCTGATAATGATGAACGTAGGGTAAGAGCACTTGCAATCGCTGTGATGGAAAAGACTGCATATAATGGAAATACTATTATGCCTTGTGCAAATCTGGTTGAGGAAATGAAGAATCAAGTGCTCGATCCGGCATGTCCTGTTACAGAAGATATAGTAAAAGCAATCGAGAAATTTATGTTGCCTGAGATTATCAAGAGAGAAATGAAGGATGGCACAGAATATTATAAATTAGTAAGATTTCAGGAATTTGATGATATCATTGAAAAACGTATCAGTAGGAGATTGAACGCACCAAAGCTTCCGGTTGAGGCTGACTGGAGGAAGATGCTTGATGATAAGTTTAATAATGGCAAACCGATATCAGAATCGGAAGAAAAAGCACGTCAAGAAAAGGCGGCTATTCTTGCAGAATTAGCCGAGTCAAGAATTGCTGTGCTTGTAGGAGATGCAGGAACAGGAAAGACTACAGTTTTATCCGTATTGTGCAGTCATCTTACGATTAAAGATGGAGGTGTTTTACTTTTAGCACCTACCGGGAAAGCAACGGTACGACTTTTAGAGAGTATGGGAGAGGAAGGAAAAGGATTTACTGCACTCAACGTTGCTCAGTTTTTGGTGCGAAGTCAGAGATTTGACTGGAATGATATGAGATATGTGCTATCAGATGCAAATTTTGCAGATGTGCCTGAGACCGTTATTATAGATGAGGCATCTATGCTGACAGAGGAAATGTTTGGTGCATTGATGCAGGCATTAAAAATTGCAAGACGTATTATTTTTGTTGGAGATCCGAATCAGCTTCCGCCAATAGGAGCAGGTAGACCATTTGTTGATTTGGTATACATGCTCCGGTTGAAATTAAAGGATGGAGTGTTTCCAAGAGTATGTGAACATTATGGAGAGTTGACAGTAAATCGTAGACAGCAGACTAATGGCATTCGTAAGGATGTACGTCTATCAAAAATGTTCACTAACACAGAAGATGTTCCGGATGATGATGTAATTGCTGAAATTATAGGTAAAGGTGATAAGAATATTGAATTTGTACAGTGGAGTACAAAAGAAGAACTTGAGACACATTTACTGGAAATCATGGCAAAAGAAACAGGTATGAAGGATATATATGATCAAGAAAGTTTTGATTTGTCGTTGGGTGGAACAAAGGGTGACTATAGTATTTTCTTCAATGTGGATGCAGCAGAGTATGTGGAAAAATGGCAGATATTAGCTCCAGTACGAAATATGCCGCACGGTGTTATGAATATAAATCGAATGATTCATATAAAATACAGAGAAAAATTCTTAGAGGTATCAAAATACTGGGGAGCCAGAAAGCGAATCGCAAACAGTTTGGGACCGGAAGGTATTGTATATGGAGATAAAGTTATCAATTTAGTAAATACTTCAGCAAAAGAGGCATATCCAAACGATGAAGGCGCAAGAAACTATTTGGCTAATGGTGAAATTGGTATAGCCTGTGGTGATTACTCTAAAGCAAGGAAAAATGACGATAATTTCATGCATGTAGTATTTTCATCTCAGAAGGGATATAAATATTCTTTTGATAGACGAGATTTTGATGAAGAGAATGGAACTGCAAATTTGGAGCTTGCTTATGCATTGACAGTACATAAAGCACAGGGTAGTCAGTTTGGCACTGTAATACTGGTTTTATCAGAACCATGTCAAATTTTATCAAGAGAAATGCTTTATACAGCACTTACAAGACAACTTGATAAGATTGTGATTATGTATAATCAGGAACCGTATCATTTGATGAAGTATTCTACAGCTGCGAACTCAGCAATTGCTACAAGGTTTACCGATTTATTTAGAGATGTTTATAAGGGAGAGCCAAACGGACCTGATTTACGTCCACAGATTGTGCAGTCTGGAGATAAATTCTATGAAGAAAAACTTATTCATAAGACTGTACGTGGAGAACTTGTAAGATCTAAGTCTGAAGTGATTATTGCAAATGCACTTTATTATAATGGACTAGATTATGAATATGAGCCGGAGCTTGTACTGGAAGGAAGAGTTAAACGTCCAGACTTCAAAATTGAAGATTATGATACCGGTGTGGTCTGGTATTGGGAACACTGTGGAATGATGACTGATGGAACATATCGCCAGAGATGGGAAGATAAAAAGAAATTCTATGAAAAGAATGGAATAGTAGAAGGAAAGAATCTCATCGTGACGGAGGATGATGCAAGCGGTGGACTTGATGCAGCGAATATCCAACAAATAATAGAGAATACGTTTGATTTAGATTAATAGGTGGTACAGTGGTCGAAAAATATCCAGTTATTACCCTATGTGGTAGTACACGTTTTAAAGACGAATTTATGGAAGCACAGAAAAGACTTACGCTTGAAGGTAATATTGTCATATCTGTTGGACTTTTCGGTCATACAGGTGATCAAGGAGTATGGGAAAATATGGACGAAGGCACGTTAACCGATACAAAAGAAATGCTTGATGATATGCATAAAAGAAAGATAGATATTGCAGATGGCATTTATGTGATTAAAGTAGGAGGATATATCGGAGAGAGTTCCAGCTCTGAGATTGAATATGCAAAGAAACATGGGAAAACGGTAACATATTTGGAAGTCATTTCACATCATTAGAAATGATATTTCTAATGTAAAAGCAGATGAAATCCTGAATACTGCCAATCCAAGACCAACATATGGTGGAGGAACTGATACAGCGATATATACTGCGGCGGGAACGGAAGAGCTATTAGTAGGACGTAGTAAAATTGGAAATATTGAAAGAGGTGAAGTGGCAGTAACTCCTGCATTTCGACTTCATGTAAAATATATTATTCATACTGTAGGACCTAAGTGTATTGATGGCAACAGTGACGAATTTAATATTTTGGAACGTTGTTATGAGAATTCACTGGATAAGGCAGAAGAACTAAAATGCGAAAGCATTGCGTTCCCACTCATATTAACAGGTGTATATGGCTTTCCAATGGATAGAGCATTACAGATTGCAGTCAGTGTCTTTAGCAAATTTCTGATGGATAATGAGATGAATATTACGCTTGTAGTATTTGATAAGCATTCGTTTCAGCTTTAGTCACGGTTGATGGGAGAGATTGATTCTTACATAGATGAAAATTATGTAAGCAAAAAGAGTTTGTTTGAATATAAAGAGAGAAGTTCCAAGAATGTGCAATGCAAATAAGAATGTTCGAAGAAGACGATTTCCGGGATGAACGAGCATATTATGAAGAAGTAACTCTTAATGATGTGAAAGAATCAGAGTCAGCATCACTATTTGAAAGTTTCAAAATGTCGTCACTGGAGATATCATTGGAAGATCAACTAGAGAATATGGGAGAATCTTTCCGTGACAAGTTATTTGAGCTTATTTATAATTCAGGTTTAGATAATAAAGATATCTGGAAATGGGCGAATATTGATCTTATTGTTAAGGAAACAATTCTTGATCGTCAGTATGATATCATGTAGTTAAGTCCGGTTCTGTTCAAATATACAAATGAGACTCTAGGAGCATGAGAAGTGTTTAGATACGAGTAAGGAGAATATACTTATGCATATACCAAGTAACGAGAGCGGTCAAGTTGAGATACTTGGCTTTGAAAATGCACTTATGGACAATATAGAAACTCAATATGATAGAAATAAGTGGATTTTTGTGCCTAACTTTTATTCAGAATATCGTTATATTTTTGGGTACAGTAGGGAATAAACCTTTGATTACCATTGGAATTAATCCTTCAACAGCACAACCGGATGATCTTGATAATACATTAAAATCAGTTGCCCGATTGGCAATCAGTAATGGTTTTGATTCATTTATCATGTTTAATGTGTATGCGCAGAGAGCAACACGTCCTGATGATATGGATAAGGTCTTTAATGAGAACCTTCATATAGAGAATATGAAAGCATTTCACTATATGTTGAAGAATGCAGGGGAAATGCCTGTTATATGGGCAGCTTGGGGAACAATCATTGAGAAACGACCATATCTTAAGCAGTGCCTTCAAGATATGATTCAGATTGGAAAGAAATATGATGTGCAATGGGTGAGGACCGGAAAGTTGTCAAAGAAAGGTCATCCACATCATCCGTTGTATTTAAGCAAGGAATCTAAATTTGAGATTTTTGATATAGAAGATTATGTTAGTGAATGTTTGAAATAGCTGGAATGAATCATAATCATTGTTACATGAAAATTTGTTATAAAAGCTATTGACTCCTACGTAATGTAATAGTTTAGTTATTCTTAAAGTACCACAAGGAGATATGATGACCGACTACAGAGCAATTTTAAACAAACCCGAATATGATTTTATAAATAAAAATGAGCATCTCGGAAAGCATGTGATTTTGCTTGGGCTTGCAGGGAGCTATGCATATGGGACAAACATAGAAATCAGCGATATAGATATAAGAGGAATTGCTCTAAATAAAAAGTCCGATCTTATAGGACTTACGCAGTTTGAACAGTATGTGGATGATAATACAGATACTGTTATCTATGCATTCAATAAAATGGTGAATTTACTTTTGAGTTGCAATCCGAATACAATAGAGTTGCTTGGCCTTGCACCGGATAATTATCTATATCTTAATGATATCGGGAAAATGCTTCTTGATAATAAACGATTGTTTTTATCAAAAAGAGCTATTCAGTCATTTGGAGGGTATGCGGATGCGCAACTTAGAAGATTACAGAATGCACTTGCCAGAGACACATTTCCACAAAGTGAAAAGGAGCAGCATATTTTTAATTCTGTAAAGAATGCAATGTACAGCTTTAACTCAAGTTATAAGAACTTTGAAAACGGAAGTCTGGAAATTTTTATAGATAAGTCGGTTAACCCTGAGCTTGAAACTGAGATATTTGTAAACGCAAAGCTAAATCACTATCCGCTAAGAGATTATGCGAGTATGTGGAATACAATGTCAAATGTTGTAAAAGACTATGATAAAATTGGGAAGAGAAATAAAAAGAAGGACGATCTTCATCTGAATAAGCACGCCATGCATCTTATCAGATTATTTATGATGGCCATTGATATACTGGAAAAGGGAGAAATCAATACATACAGAGAAAAAGAACATGATTTACTGATGGATATCCGATTTGGAAAATATCAAACAGATGAGGGAACTTTTTCGGACAGCTTCTATGATATGATGAGAGAGTATGAAAGACGTTTGCATTATGCGGCTGAGCACACAGATCTTCCGGATGAGCCGGATTTTAAAAGAGTTCAGGAACTTTTAATGACAATAAATGAAAGGGTGATTCGAGATGAGATATGATAATTATAAAGAAAATATAGAAGAACTGATTCTTTCTAAAATAAGAGAAATAGAGGAAAAAGAGAATATAAAAGTGCTACACGCTATTGAATCGGGCAGCAGAGCCTGGGGATTTGCTTCACCGGATAGCGACTATGATGTAAGATTTATATATGTAAGAAATAAAAACTTTTATTTATCACTTCGTGAGAACAAGGACTTTATTGATTGGGAATTAAATGAGGTGCTGGATATCAACGGTTGGGATATAAAAAAGGTATTAAAGCACTTTCATAAATCAAATGCTACATTATTTGAGTGGAGCAATTCTCCTATTGTGTATTACACTACGGATGAGTGGAAGGAGCTTTACGACAGAACGGCATGCAAATACTTTGCATGTAAATCGGCACTTTATCATTACTACGGTACGGCAAAAAAGAACTACTACGATTATCTATGTGATGATATGGTAAATTATAAAAAGTATTTTTACGTGCTGAGACCTATTCTTGCATGCAAATGGATTGAAGAAAAGAAATGCCCACCGCCGGTACTCTTTGATGAATTGGTTAATACCGTTCTTGAGGAAGATATGAAAGCGGCAGTAGAGGATTTACTTGCAAAGAAGGTGAAAATGTCTGAATCCGAAAAAGGCCCAAGGGTTGAAGCGATAAATAATTATATAAAAGAGAAGTTGGAATATTATAAGTCGATTGTGGAAACAATGGAGGATGACAGGAAAACCGACTGGGATGCGCTGGAAGAGGAGTTTAGATGGGTGCTGGACAGTATTTAGTTCGTAAATGTTGGCGTTTTCTGATATAATTACTATGTATGTTTATTGGGAGGTGATATTCATTAACGAACCAAAAATCAGGCAATTATGTTATAACATGAATATTGGTTCTACAGAACCTAAATTTGCGATTTTAGAAGATGGAACACAGGTTGTTACAAAATTATATAATGGCCCGGAAGGAAATCTGGTGCTCTTTAATGAGTATTTATGCTATCGTTTGGCTATTTTATTGGATATTCCGATGCCGAGAGCAGGTGTTTGCATTTTGGACATTTCTTCAGAAATACAAGATGAAGAACTTGCTACTCCGCTTAATTATGGAAAAGCTTTTTTCTCGGAATATATGCCAAAGGTTACAAAACTACTTCCTACCATTATTAGTAAGATGAGAAATAAAGAGGATTTTGTAAAGATTCTACTATTTGATCATGTTATATTTAATACAGATAGAAATCCCGAAATCTTTTTAGTACGATTTTTGTAAGGGTGATATTTCACTAAAAGTAATAGACCATACACATGTTTTTTTATTAATCAAACATTTTGGGATGCAAGTTGCTTGAAACAGGGCAATGGAAGAAAATGATTTATTAGACACGAAGGTATTGGAGTATAATTCTTACTTGTATGAAATGTTTTTTTGAAAAATTTTTCTGTTAGAAAGGAGATGTTGGAAAAGGAAAGTTTGTTCTTTAAAAGCAAGGTTAATCGTGATATAATAACAGAACTCATCGACATTATTCCGGAAGAATGGAGACCGAAACAGAAAGATATTGATGAACTTAAAAATTATATTCTATATAGAGTCGATAATTTGGATGTGATAATATCCACGATTTTGACATATAATAATAGATAGGGAAGGAGGAAATATAATGTACAACATTGAATATGCAGCATTGAATTATTATCATTCACCTATATCAGATGAGTGCTTGTGTATAGGTGTGTTGTTTCACAATGTAACAACAGGACAACGTGATTTCAAATATATCTCCAATTTCCAACGGTTTCATGCTTTTGATGATGAAGCGGATATTGATTTTGTTAAACTCTATTTACGAGGTATTAAGGATGAAGTTGAAACTTCTGTCTTTAATTTTAACAAAGAGTTTGAGCTTGCTTCATATGTCAAAGTGTATGCGAATGAATTTAGATTCTCATCAGTTAGAACTCTTACAGTTAATGAAAATGAGAACTATGTTGAGGATTTATCGAAAGTATATTTGAAATATGATTTAGCAAGATCACAGAGATTAAACGGCAATGAGGAAAAGAAATTGATTCGTAGAGTGCTTGAATCAAATAATCTTGAATATACTACTCAAAAAGTTGATGGGCCATATAGCGATGAAATTTCCTTTGATTATCAAGTTGGAAATGTATGTATTAAGATGTTTTCATTTAAAGGAAAAAACTTGAAGCGAGTTATTGGAAGTGCCAGACAATGGTCTTTTGTAGCTGATGAGTTGGGAGCACAAAAGAAAGTGCTGTTCATATATGATTCAGATTATGAAGATATGGGCAATCTCGATATAATTATTAAGATACTATCAAAGAATGCAAAGGTTCTGAAATTGGATGATGGAATGGATTATATTTTGAATCAGTGTTCGTAGAGTCAAAGCCATAGATGATGTGTCTGCGGCTTTATTATTTATATTCCTGAAAACCTCGCAAATGGGGCAATACAGGGAAAAAAGGAGTAAATAAAAATATGATAAGAGTACTTTTCATCTGCCACGGCAACATCTGTCGTTCGCCTATGGCGGAGTTTATAATGAAAGACAAAGTAAAAAAGCTGGGGTTGGAGGATATGTTTGAGATAGCCTCAGCAGCAACAAGCTCCGATGAGATATGGAACGGTGTGGGCAATCCGGTGTATCCGCCTGCAAAGGATGAACTTAAGAAGCACGGTATAGCATGTCCCGGCAAGAAGGCGAGACAGATGGTAAAGTCCGACTATGAAGAATATGACTATCTGATAGGAATGGACGATGCCAATATAAAAAATATGAAGAAAGTTTTTGGAAAGGATGATAAAGTATATAAGCTTTTGAGTTTTGCAGGAAGTGATGAGTCGGTGTCGGATCCGTGGTATACCGACAGATTTGACACCGCTTATAATGATATAGATAGAGGAGTGGACGGATTTTTGAAGTTTTTGGAGGAGAAAAATGTCATCAATTAAAAAAGTATTGATAATAAAGGTGGTATTGGCAGTTGTTTGTATTGCGGCAGGACTGGTATCGTTCTTTGTTTTGGCAGGTATTTTTAGTAATGTGGATTTTTATGCGGATACTATAAGTGCGCTTGATAAGAGCAGGAGCAAGGTGATGGAGCTGGCGGCTGCAGCGGTAGCGTCATCTTCCGCCATAACACTTTTGCCGGGAGATATAGGCACTCCTGTTGCACAGGAACTTGCAGAGATGAGTAAGTATTTTTTGATTGTACTTTGTGCCATCTATCTTGAAAAATTTTTGCTTACGGTAACAGGTATGGTTGCATTCAAGTATATCATTCCGGTTGCCTGCCTTTTGTTTATTATATTTATCGCATCGAATGAAAAGGTGTTTGCAAAGATTGCAACCAAGCTGTTTTTATTCAGTCTGGTTATATCATTTACAATACCGATTAGTGTAAATATCGCAAATATGATAGAAAGCAACTACGCCTCGTCCATAGATACGACATTGAACAACGCCAAGCAAAATACTCAGACCGTCACGGATGATGCCAAGGAAGAGAGCGGCAATGCCATAGATAAGTTTGTAAACAATATCACAGGCAATGCAAATGAGATTTTAAAGAAATTTGAGAACACGGTTAGCTCATTTATAGAAGCAATTGCAGTGATGATAGTAACCTCATGCCTTATACCTATAGGTGTGCTGTTTTTCTTCCTTTGGCTGGTAAAGCTGATATTTTCAATAAATGTAAACGGGTTTAATTTTATGCGTAGGGAAAACAGGTAGTTATGTTAAAAAGATAACGTTAAAAACGTTGACAATGTAACAAATGTGATGTATCATATAAGCATGAAATAACAGTGACAGATTTATAGCTGAGTTCTGCCGCATATTTTTGTAAGAGGTTAAATTTATTTGCAAAGAGTGATTTTGCTTACACTTTTTGCTTAATATATTAAATTTAATATGGAGGCTGTATATGAGATTTACATTACCAAGGGATATTTATCATGGAAAAAGATTCACTTGAGGCTTTGAAGAACTTCACCGGCAAGAAGGCTTTTTGTCTGTGTAGGCGGAGGCTCTATGAAGAGATTCGGCTTTTTTTGGATAAGGTGGTAGAATACCTTAAAGAAGCAGGCATGGAGGTAAAAGCTTTTTGAAGGAATAGAGTCTGACCCTTCTGTAGACACCGTAATGCGCGGTGCTAAAGGAGATGATTGAGTTCGGACCTGACTGGATAGTGGCTATCGGCGGAGGTTCACCTATTGATGCAGCTAAGGCTATGTGGATAAAGTATGAATATCCTGATTGTACATTTGAAGATATGTGTAAGGTATTCGGTATTCCTACACTTAGAAAGAAAGCAAAGTTCTGTGCTATTTCTTCCACATCGGGAACAGCTACCGAGGTAACGGCTTTTTCAATCATTACAGACTATGAAAAGGGTATCAAATATCCTATAGCAGACTTTGAGATAACACCTGATGTGGCAATCGTAGACCCTGCACTTGCAGAGACTATGCCGAAGAAGCTTGTTGCACATACAGGTATGGATGCTTTGACACACGCAATCGAGGCATATGTATCTACTGCAAACTGTGATTTTACGGATCCTCTTGCACTGCATGCAATAGAGATGATTCATAAGTATCTTATCAAATCATACAATGAGGATAAGGAAGCAAGAGATGCAATGCACAATGCACAGTGTCTTGCAGGTATGGCATTTTCAAATGCATTGCTTGGAATAGTACATTCAATGGCACATAAGACAGGTGCGGTATTCGGTGACTACGGTGCTCACATTATACATGGTGCCGCAAATGCAATGTATCTTCCTAAGGTAATCGCTTTTAACGCTAAGGACGGTGAGGCGGCTAAGAGATATGCAAAGATAGCCGATGTACTGGGTCTGCCGGGAAGCACACAGGAAGAGAAGATAAAAGAACTTATCAAATATGTCAGAGGAATGAATGACGAGCTTAATATTCCGCACTGCATAAAGAATTACGGAGCAGATTCATATCCTACAGAAAACGGATTTGTACCTGAGAATGTATTCCTTGAGAGACTGCATGATATAGCTGTAAATGCCGTAGCGGACGCTTGTACAGGCTCAAACCCTAGACAGCCGAGTGTTGAAGACATGGAAAAACTTTTGAAATGTTGCTATTATGATACTGAAGTTGACTTCTAATAAGTAGTTACACGAATCCTTAGTATCTAAGTATAATGAAACACATCAATGACGTAAGTTGTTGGTGTGTTTTTTTACTTATGAATCATTTATAATAAATATAAAACTCATTATCAAATTTACTTGAAAAAAATAATAAAAAAAGTTGTAATATGATAACGAGTTTCAAATTAGACTATCCGAGTAGGGTAGCAATGTTGGAGGTGTGATTTGACGAAGGCTCAGTATAAAACCAAACAATTGTTGGAAATAGAGGATTTTCTGAAGGATAATGCGAACAAGCATGTCACTGTGAATGATATTATTCTTTTTTTCAAAGAGCAGGGAAAAAACATCGGGAAAGCCACTGTTTACAGACATTTGGAAAGAATGGTAAGTGACGGATCCGTACATAAATATATGCTTGATGCGGGAGACAGCGCGTGCTTTGAGTATATTGAAGATGAGAACTTACATCCGGTTTGCTTTCACTGTAAATGTGAGAAATGCGGTAAACTCATTCACTTGGAGTGTACTGAATTGTCCCTTATAGGAGACCATCTGAGAGAGGAACACGGCTTTGATATAGACCACGCCAGAACAGTTTTTTATGGAACTTGTAATGAATGTAGAAAAGAGGGTAAGCTATGAAGAGGTTTATTGGAATAGGACTTGGTATCCTTATGGTCATGATGACACTTCTCGGCTGTGCAAAAAAAGATGACACGGCTGCAAGTGCAGGTAAAGAAGGTAAGAAAATCAGTATTGTTACCACTATCTTTCCGGCATATGACTGGGTAAGCAGGTGGTAGGCGATAACAAGAATGTGGATATTACCTTCCTTATAGATAAGGGAGTGGATTTGCACAGCTATCAGGCGTCCGCACAGGATATTGCAAAAATCACCGACAGCGACCTGTTCGTATATGTAGGCGGAGAGTCTGACGGATGGGCTGAGGATATCGTAAAGGAAAATCCTAATCTGAAATACATCAGTATGGTAGACAGTATCGGTAAAGCTGCATTAGAAGAGGAACTTGTAGAGGGTATGCAGGAGGAACAAGGCGAAGAAGAGGGAGAAGAGTGCGCTATCGATGAGCACGTTTGGCTTTCATTGGCAAATGCCAAGACTATAGTGGGGGCTATAGAAGCCAAGTTGGAGGAGATAGATCCTGACAATAAGAGCAGCTATGAAAAGAATGCAAATGATTACATTGCAAAGCTTGATGCGCTTGACAAAGAGTATAAGGATGCTCTTTCAAATGTTCAGGATAAGACAATTCTTGTTGGAGACAGATTCCCGTTCAGATACCTTGTAAATGAGTATGGAATAAAGTATTATGCCGCATTTAAGGGCTGTGATGCAAACAGTGAGGCGTCATTTGAGACTGTAAAATTCTTGGCAAACAAGATGGATGAGTTGAAGCTTACAAAGATATTTATAATTGACGGTTCAAAGGGTGACCTTGCAAAGACAATAGTGGAAAACACAAAGGATAAGAATGCAAAGGTTTTGGTACTTGACTCTATGCAGTCAACAAAGAGTAGTGATAATGCCGACTACCTTGATATAATGAAAAAGAATTTGGAAGTACTCAAAGAGGCATTATAGACTGGAGATTTATGATAAAATGTGAAAATCTGTCACTGGGATATGACGGAAAGGCTATAGTAGAGAATCTGAACTTTGAAATAAAAGACGGAGATTATCTATGTATTATAGGGGAGAACGGTGTGGGAAAGTCTACATTGATAAAGACGCTTTTAAAACTTATAAAGCCTATATCCGGAGAGGTTATATATAATGAGAACCTTGTGCCGACCGAAATAGGATATCTTTCACAGCAACAACAGCTTATGAAGGATTTTCCGGCATCTGTCTTTGAAATAGTAATCTCGGGATGTCAGTCAAAGGTGGGGATTAGACCGTTTTATAATAAAAAAGAAAAGCTGGCCGCAAGGGAAAAAATAGAAGAGCTGGGGCTTTCAGACCTTATGAAAAGAAGCTTCAGTGAACTCTCAGGCGGTCAGCAGCAAAGAGTTCTTTTAGCCAGAGCATTGATGGCAGGTCAGAGGCTCATGATACTTGATGAGCCTGTGACAGGTCTTGACCCGCATGCAAGCCAAAATATGTATGATATTATCAACGGGCTTAATAAAGACGGAATGACAGTAGTTATGATTTCACATGATGTGGATGAGGCGCTTGAGTATGCAACAAATGTGTTATATATAGGAAAGCAGATATTTTTCGGAGATACAGCCGAGTATAAAAGGAGTGTGGGAATACAATGAAAGAATTCAGTTTATATTTTAGTTATCCTTTTGTACGATATGCGATAATCGTAGGAATACTTATAGCGCTTTGCTCTTCACTTCTTGGAGTTATCCTGGTTTTGAAGAGATTTTCATTTATAGGAGACGGACTTTCACATGTAGCTTTCGGTGCGGTATCTGTAGCTACAGTGTTTAATCTTACCGACAATATGATACTTGTACTGCCGGTAACAATTATTGCCGCAATTATTCTTTTAAAAGGCGGTACAGGCGGTAAGATAAAAGGTGACGCCTCTATAGCCATGATGTCTGTAGGAGCGTTGGCATTCGGCTATTTGGCGATGAATGTGTTCTCAAGCGGAGCAAATCTTGCCGGAGATGTATGTACCACTCTTTTCGGGTCCACCTCAATACTTACATTGACCAAGGAAAAGGTAATGCTTTGTATTGTACTTTCCGTAATTGTGATAGCCATATTTATACTGTTTTACAATAAAATATTTGCAGTAACCTTTGATGAAAACTTTGCCGTTGCAACGGGTATCAATACAAGAAAATACAATCTTTTGATAGCGATTGTTATTGCGGTAATTGTGGTACTGGCAATGAATCTGGTGGGATCGCTGCTTATATCCGCACTTGTAGTATTCCCGGCACTTGCTTCTATGTGTGTGTTTAAAAGCTTCTTATCGGTGACCGTATCATCGGCAATATTTTCAGTTGTATGTACAAGCGCCGGACTTTTTATTTCAGTACTTGCAGGTTCGCCTGTGGGTGCCACTATTGTATGTATTGATATATTGGCATTCTTTGCATTTTATCTGATCGGTAGAGTGAAGGGATAGTTAGTACAGACTATCCTGTATTTATACTTATATTTTATATTCTTTGTTATTTTTTTATCTTGATAATACTTTTGAATTAATGTAAAATCAAAGTCGAGTTTAGAAATAACAAACAACCGCAGTTATTTTCGGTTGCTTAAGATAGCATTTGATAGAAAAAAAGAGGTATATATGGATAAGAGACCGATAGTACTATGTATAATGGATGGTTTAGGTATAAGAAAAGGACATGATCATAATGCCGTATTTGAGGCAAAGACTCCGAATCTTGACAGACTTGAGAAGGAATATCCTTTTGTAGAAGGTCAGGCAAGCGGACTTTATGTAGGTCTGCCTGACGGACAGATGGGCAATTCCGAGGTAGGTCATATGAATATGGGTGCCGGAAGGATTATCTATCAGGAGTTGACCAGAATATCAAAGGCGATAGAGGACGGAGATTTCTATAAGAATAAGGGACTTTTGGCAGCTGTAGAGAATGTAAAGAAAAACAACAGTGCGCTTCACCTTATGGGACTTGTTTCAAGCGGCGGTGTTCACAGCTACAATACTCATATCTACGGACTTTTGGAACTTGCAAAGAGAAACGGTATCAAGGAAGTTTATGTACATGCGTTCCTTGACGGTAGAGATACACCTCCTACATCAGGTAAGGAGTTTGTAGCCGAGCTTGAAGATGAGATGGCAAAGATAGGTGTAGGTAAGGTTGCATCTGTGATGGGTCGTTTCTATGCAATGGACAGAGATAACCGTTGGGACAGAGTGGAAGCGGCTTACAATATAATGACAAAGGGCGGCAATGAGAAAGTAAGTGCTACAGAGGGTATACAGGAGTCTTATGATGACGACAAGAACGATGAGTTCGTAGTACCTTTTGCAGTAGAAGGAACAAAGAGAATACAGAATAATGATTCTATAATATTCTTCAACTTCAGACCTGACAGAGCAAGAGAGATGACAAGAGTTTTCTGTGTAGACGACTTTAACGGTTTTGACAGAGGACAAAGACTCCATACAACATTTGTTTGCTTCACAGATTATGATGACACTATCACAGATAAGATAGTTGCATTTGAAAAAGAAGAGATAAAGGATACATTCGGTGAGTTCTTGGCGGAACACCATATGAAGCAGTTAAGACTTGCAGAGACTGAAAAATACGCACATGTTACTTTCTTCTTCAACGGCGGTAAGGAAGAGCCGAATGAGGGTGAGGAAAGAATCCTCGTAAACTCTCCTAAGGATGTGGCAACTTATGACCTTAAGCCTCAGATGAGTGCTTATGAGGTCTGTGACAAGCTTGTAGGTGCTATAAAGGGCGGTAAATATGATGTTATAATAATCAACTTTGCAAACCCTGATATGGTCGGACATACTGCAGTGGAATCTGCAGCTATAAAGGCGGTAGAAGTAGTCGATGAGTGTGTCGGAAAGGCTGTTGAAGCAATCAAGGAAGTGAACGGTATAATGTTTATATGTGCGGACCACGGAAACTGTGAGACATTGGTTGATGAGAAAACAGGTGAGCCTTATACAGCACATACTACAAACCCTGTACCTTTCATACTTGTAAATGCGGACCCTAAGTATAAGCTTGCAGAAGGCGGCAGACTTTGTGATATAGTTCCTACACTTATAGAGCTTATGGGAATGAAAAAACCTGAGGCTATGACAGGAAAGAGCCTTTTTGGTTGAGAAATAAAATATAAATGATATGATAAACGCTCGGAGGTAATAATCACGGGCGTTTTTTATTGCCCATATTTTTAAATAAAATTTAATCAATATGTACTTATTATTCATATGATATTACTTGACATTATAACAGGTTAGTGTATTATATGTATTGGTACAGTTAATATAACTTATCACCTGACAAAGAGTGAAATAAATTATAAATATTTTGTGATTATTATTGTTTAGGGGTAAATTTGCGATATAATATCAAATACTTTACAATAAATGACGGAGGTTATATGAAAAGTAATATAATAAAAATAGGAGCTTTGGGACTTGCTTCTATAATGACTTTTGAGAGCGTGGGAGCAGGCAGTGTATTTGCACAGAGCTCAAACTTTGAATTAAGAAAAAAAGTAATAGGTCTTACGGGAATTACCTTTGTAAGCGGAAATATAGACAGATTTGTAACCAGAGGTGAGTTTGCCAAGATGCTTGCACAGGCTTCACCGTATCGCTCGGTGCTTACCAAAAACAGCAATACATCGGTATTTAACGATGTGCCTAAGGACAATGAAAATGCGGCTGCTATAAAGATGGCTGTGGAGCACGGATATATGACAGGATATCTTGGCGGAGTTTTTAAGCCGAACGACAATGTTACGCTTAATGATGCAATAAGAGGAGTACTTACATTGCTTGGATATGATGCAAGTGATTTTGCGGGAGATGCCAACAATAAGAGAATGGCAAAGTACGGCTTCCTTGAGCTTAACGAAAATCTTACATCACTGAGCGCCAATTCAAATCTTACAGTGAGAGATTGTATAAATCTTTTCTACAATATGTTAAAGACCAATATGAAGGATGGCGGTGCATATGTGGTTACCGTATTTAACGGTGAAATAAACAAGGACAAGGAAGTAAATCCTCTAAAGCTTGCAGATAATTCACTTAAGGGTCCGAAGGTTGTAAAGTCTGTAAATCAGCTTGCAAGGGCTTTGCCTTTGACTATAAGGACGGAAACTTATTTGTAGACGGAAGAAGTGTGGGTGCCGATTACTTCAAGAGCCTTATGGAATCATCGGATGTGGGACTTGTAATCTATTATTCCGTAGCTGCAAAGACTGTTTGGGCATATGATGAGAACACCGACGCCACCAACGGAAAGAAGGCCGTACACGGTACTGTAGAGAGTATTTACTATGAATCGACTTCTTCACTTACACCTACATCGGTTACTATTGACGGACAGGAATATCAGATTACAAACAGCGATATGCAGTTTGCATTCTCTATCTACGGAAGCATCAAGGTAAACGATGATGTTACATTGGTAGTGGATATCAATAATGCTGAAGACGGTACTTCGACATATTCGGTAGTTGATTATATAGAGGATTAGTGGGGGAAAGATGAAGAAAAGATTTATAGTTATACCTGCACTTGTAGTGCTTGGAGTAGGCGGATTTTTCTTTATGAAGTCAAGGAATGCTTCCAAGATGGATATGAGTACATTCGTATCGACAGCGGTAGTGACAAAACAGGATATTTCTTCCGAGATTTCTTCCTCGGGAACTATTACTCCTAAGGATACCTACAATATCACCGCACTTATATCGGGAGAGATTATCTCTGCCGATTTCAATGTGGGAGATACCGTAACTAAGGATCAGGTGTTGTATCAGATAGATAAGTCAAGCCTTGAATCGGATATGAATTCTTCAAACAATTCACTCAATAAGGCAAACTCAGGTTATGCTAATGCAAGTAAGGAGTATGCAAAGGCAAAGGCCGAATTTGCAGGAAATATTTACCGCTCTACCAGAAAGGGATATATAAGGAACTTAGTATTCAGGACGGAGATAAGATAAGCGGCGGAACCAAGCTTGCGACTATCTACAATGACAATGTGATGAATATTCGTATTCCTTTCTTAAGTGCGGAGGCGGGCAATATAACTCCGGGTATGACCGGAGTATTGACACTGACCGAGACAGGTGAACAGGTTGAAGGTAAGGTGGTATCTGTTTCAAGTATGGACCAGACCATGGACGGCGGCAGGCTTGTAAGGAATGTCACCTTTGAGGTGAACAACCCCGGAGGTTTGACAGATAAGACAACCGCAAATGCGACGGTCGGAGAGATTACTTCTACAGGTGACGGAACTTTTGAGGCTTCCACAAATGTGGACATGAGTGCGGACCTTGCCGCAGGTGTGGATATTGAAAAGGTGCTTGTAAATGTAGGAGACTATGTGGAAGTCGGAACACCTATATTTAAGATGACATCGGAGAGTGCCGACAAGCTTTTAAAGACATATAAGGATGCCGTGGATACAGCACAGGGTGATGTGGACACAGCCAAGAAAGGTGTGGATACAGCCAAGAAGACCTCGGATGAATACACTATCAAATCACCTATTGCGGGAAAGGTAATCAGTAAGAATTATAAGGTCGGAGATAAGGTCGGTTCAGGCGGTGACAATAAGGCGACAACTATGGCGGTTATCTACGATATGAGTTCATATACATTCAAGATGAGTGTGGATGAGAAGGATATTACAAAGGTTCAAAGCGGTCAGAAAGTAAGAATAAAATCCGATGCTTTCCCAGATAAGGAGTATTCAGGTACTGTGACCAATGTAAGTCTTGAAAGTACAAGTCAAAACGGTGTATCCACCTACCCGGTTACGGTAACTCTTGATGAAACCTATGATTTGCTTCCGGGAATGAATGTAGACGGATATATCACACTTGAATCCGCAAAGGATGCACTCACTATACCTTCAAATGCACTTATGAGAGGTAATAAGGTATATGTAAGAGACAATTCCGCCTCGGAGGCAAGGCAGGTTCAAAAAGTGATGAGAGCAAAGCTGCAAACTCAAGCGGTGACGGACTGATTCCGGCAGGATTTAAAGAAGTTACTGTAACCACAGGTGTTATCAATTCGGACTATGTACAGATTACCTCAGGACTTAATGAGGGTGATGAAGTCTATGTGGACGAGACTGCGGATATGAGCGTAGGTGAAACGGGTGCTGACGGAATGCCTGCAGACGGTGGAGGAGCCGACATGGGCGGTGCAGGAGCTGAAGGAGCAGGCGGAGCCGGAGAAGGTGCAGGAGCTGAAGGTGCAGGAGCGGACGCAGGCGGTGCAGATGCGGGAGCCGGAGGTCAGTAATGGAAAAACTTATCCAAATGATTGATATTCGAAAGAGTACAAGATGGGTGATGAGACAGTCTATGCCAATGACGGCATTACGCTGGATATTGATAAGGGTGAGTTCGTAGCGATAGTCGGAAAGTCGGGATCAGGAAAGTCCACGCTTATGAATATTATAGGAGCATTGGATGTGCCGACTTCAGGAACTTACCTTCTGGGCGGAAAGGATGTAGGTAAGATGAGTGACAATCAGCTTGCGGATATTCGCAACGAGATGATCGGATTTGTCTTCCAGCAGTACAATCTTTTGCCCAGAATGAATATACTTGAAAATGTGGAATTGCCGCTTTTGTATGCACATGTACTGACACATGAGAGAGAAAAAAGAGCTTTGGAGGCGCTTGAAAAGGTGGGTTTGGCAGAGAAGGCAAAACAGATGCCCAAGCAGCTTTCAGGAGGACAGCAGCAAAGAGTGAGTATTGCAAGAGCTCTTGCCGCCAATCCTTCTCTTATACTTGCAGATGAGCCTACAGGAGCCCTTGATTCAAAGACAAGCCGTCAGGTACTGGACTTCTTTAAGAAGATTCATGAAGAGGGAAATACGGTTATTATGATTACACATGATAATTCAATCGCCATTGAGGCGAAGAGAGTCATTAGAATAGCGGACGGCAAAATAAATTTTGATGGAAGTAGTGAAGATTATGCTGCAATCATTTAAACTTGCGATAAAGAGTATTATTGCGAATAAGATGAGATCATTCCTTACCATGCTCGGACTTATAATAGGTGTGTCGGCAGTAGTTATACTGGTAAGTGTAATGATGGGATATATGAACAATATGGTGAAGTCCTTTATGGATATGGGAGCCAATACTATAAGCGTCAGCCTTGTAAATTCGCCGGCAAGACAGGCAAGTATTGATCAGATGTATGATTTTTTCAATGAGAACAGGAATGTATTTTCGGAGATGAGCCCACAGGTAGGTGTAAGCGGTACTATAAAGGTGGGAACTACAAAGTCCACAAGCACCACGGTAAGCGGTGTAAGCGAATACTATAGTAAGATGAAAAACTACAAGCTTGAAAAGGGAAGAAATCTCTCATATGCGGATATGATATCAAGGCAAAAAGTGGTCGTAATAGGCTATTATGTGGCTTTGAAGCTTTTCGGCTCACCGAAGGAAGCTTTAGGTCAGATTATAAAGATAAACGGTTCGGCGTTCACAGTCGTGGGTGTTGTGGAAAGGCAGGATAAAAAGCAGTTGTCGGCCAGAGGAAACGACGACTTTGCACTTATGCCTTACTCCACTGCAGGACAGTTAAACGGTACTTCGGTACCTGATACTTACACATTTGCTACTGTGGATACCAAGGTAAGCGATAAGGCTGTGACTCTTTTGAAAGATTTTTTAAAGACTATTTATACACAAAAGGAAACATATTTTGTGGAGTCTATGAGCCAGATGCTTAGTGAAATAAATGTTCAGCTGGCACTTATGAGTACCATTATCGGAGCTATAGCAGGTATATCACTCCTGGTTGCAGGTGTAGGTGTTATGAATATCATGCTGGTTTCAGTAACGGAAAGAACCAGAGAGATAGGTATCAGAAAGGCGCTCGGAGCCAGAAAAGGTGTTATAATGCAGCAATTTGTTATTGAGGCATTGGTAACAAGTACCTTGGGAGGCTCTGTAGGTATTTTGCTTGGCTGTATAGTCAGTCCTACTATAGGCAATATTATGGGAATGAGTTCACCTGCAAACTTTAATGCGGTGCTTATTTCTTTCAGTGTATCTGTAGCTATAGGTCTTATATTCGGCTATATGCCTGCTATGAGAGCTGCAAGTCTTAATCCTATAGATGCGCTTAGAAGCGAATAAATTTTTACTCGGGGGAGCCCCCGAGTTTTTTATTTCAGTAAATATATGATAAATTTTGTAGACATAGGCTTTATATTGTGCTTTAGATAGTAAAATTTAATATAAATTATATTGGCTAATCTACTTATATAAGATATACTAAAGAAATGAAGAAATTTTTTTATACATTGTGGGTGTGTTTATACCCTATAATTATTTATTCTACAGTACAGCTTATGATAATGATTGTGGCCATGTTTGCGTTTATGGTTGCAGGAGTGACAGACTATCATAAGCTGATGGATTCGGTGATTCCGTATCTATTACCGCTTACCGCGGTGAGCGCCGTGATTACATTTGTACCTATGATACTGTTTTATCATTTTGATAAGAAAAAAGGCAGGGGCTTTACAGAGAGCAATGCAAGGCCGTTAGACTTTTTGATGGCTGCTTTAGGAGGAGCGGGAATTGCGATAGTACTCAATGTAATTATAGGCATCAGCGGACTTGCAAACTTAGATAAAAGTTTTATGGAAGTAAGCGAGGCTATATCAAGTCCGCCATTTCCTGTTATTTTGCTTTGTGCAGGTGTGATAGCTCCGATAATAGAGGAACTTATATTCAGAGGTTTGGTATTCAACAGAATAAAATACAATTACAATGCTGTAGCGGCAATAATTATATCCTCAATAGCATTCGGTATTTATCACGGAAATCTGACACAGGGTGTATATGCAACTCTTCTGGGACTTTGTCTGGCATATGTATACAATAAGACCGGGAACCTGCTTGTGCCTATATGTATACATATAAGTGCGAATGTGATAGTGAATTTTTATGGTAAGCTCAGTGAGAACTTCGATACGGTAACGAAGTTTTTGGAGTCGGCAGCGATATTTATGGTAGTTCTGTTGCTTTGCCTGATATTTGCCATAATAGGAATTATATATTTTATAAGAAGAAAGGTTAAACAATGAAAGTTTTAAGTATAGCAGTACCTTGCTTTAATTCGGCGGAGTATATGAGAAAGTGCATAGATTCTTTGCTTGTAGGTAAGGATGATGTGGAGATACTTATTGTCAATGACGGTTCAAATAAGGATGATACGGCCAAGATTGCCGATGAGTATGAGAAGAAGTATCCTACCATATGTAAGGCGATTCACAAGGAAAACGGCGGACACGGTGATGCCGTTATGTTCGGTCTTAGAGCCGCAACAGGTGAGTTTTTCAAGGTGGTGGACTCTGATGACTATCTGGATAAGAAGTCTTTTTTGGAAGTACTCAACAAGTTAAAAGAGTTTATCAGAGACAAGGAAAATATTGATATGCTGCTTTGCAACTTTGTGTATGATAAGGTGGGAGTAAAGAAGAAAAAGGTAATGACTTACAAGAGGAATTTACCTGTGAATAAGAAATTTGAGTGGGAAGACATAAGGCCTTTCCATACAGGTCAGTATATCCTGATGCACTCTGTAATATATAGAAGAGAGCTTTTGATTGAGAACGGTCTTGATTTGCCGAAGCATACATTCTATGTTGACAATATCTTTGTATATCAGCCTTTAAAGGCGGTGAAGGATATCTATTACATGGATGTCAATCTGTACAGATATTATATAGGCAGAGAAGATCAGTCTGTAAATGAGCAGGTTATGATCGGAAGGATAGACCAGCAGATAAGAGTGACCAAGCTTATGCTTGACGCCTTCAATCCTTATGATGTTGTCAATAAGAAGCTTAGAAAGTATCTTATAAGTTATCTTGAGATAATGATGGTAATATCTTCAATACTTGCAATTCTCTCAAAAGATGAGGAGAATCTGAAAAAGAAAGATGAGCTGTGGAACTACCTTAAAGACCACAACCCGAGACTTTACAGAAGGATAAGGAGAGGCGCACTGGGTCAGGCTATGAACCTTCCGGGCAAGGTCGGAAGAAGTATTGCAGTAGCAGGATATAGAATAGCCAATAAACTTTACGGATTTAACTAATCGTTTAGAAGTGCTTGCAGGGGTAGAAAAACGCAGAAGCGAAAATGTTAATGAAACTTAAAAATTAAAAATATCCTGACAAATACAAGGCATTTTAGCTTTGTGACTTTGCCAGGATATTTTTTATAATATTCCCTTAAACTGACAGTTTAGATTATATTTCAAAACTTTTCCTTTGAATTCTATATTATTAGGATTTAACATAAATAAGCAATTCAGTGGTGGTGTGTGTGCATATTTAATTGAGCGTCAATATCCATTCCGGAATACATTACTCTAATAACTGTTACAATTTTTTTATCGCTATTTGAAATATAAAATATAAGATAATTATCAACAGGTAATACTCGAAGTTCACGGCTTTTCCATGGTTCTTTTTCATACTTTGGATAACGTTCAGGCATAGTATGAAGTTTTGATATATGTTCTTCCAAGCGGTCAAGCTGTCCGCTTGCATTCTCGAGAGATTGTAAATCAAAAGCGATATACTCAAAGATTTCTCTCAAATCTTTGTCAGCCTGTTCAGATAATTTTATTTCATATATCATAGTCCATAATCTTTGCGAATCTCGGCAAAGGCTGTATTCACATTTTTCGTTCGTCCGGCTTGCATATCCGCATATCCCTTTTCCAATTCATTATTGAATTCCTCCTCTGATAATGTGTTTATGTCAACGGGCATTGAATTCGGGATTTTTAATTCAAAGGGTAGTCCTCTATGTAATATAATCTGTTTGTAAAACATATTGATTGCACCGGAAGCCGGTATACCAAGTGTAGAAAGAATGGTTTCTGCTTCTTCTTTAACATTCGGCTCAATCCTTGCATATAAATTTGCTGATTTTTGTAGCCATATAAAATTCTCCTTTCACGAGTAGCTTAAGTTCATATTTATTATAAAAATAGTGTACGCACAATAGCAATACAATATTTTTTTGTAAAAGGTGCTAAAGTATAATATACATTAAAAAAAATAAGGAAAAAAATAGGGTAGAAAAAAAACTTTAAAAAAATTAAAAATAATGCTTGACATATAGTGGGATTTTTTTATACTTACAGAGCGTTGAACGCGACGGGATCTTAGCTCAGCTGGGAGAGCATCTGCCTTACAAGCAGAGGGTCACAGGTTCGAGCCCTGTAGGTCCCACTTTTTCATGTAAAGCATGAATTTAATATATGGCGATGTAGCTCAGTTGGCTAGAGCATACGGTTCATACCCGTAGTGTCGAGAGTTCGAATCTCCCCATCGCTATTTTTCCATTTTGTCCCGACTTATATGTCGGGGCCTTTTTTTATTGTAAATTTTTAATATATATTAAAAAAAGCCGACCTATAACATCATATTATAAGCCGGCTTATTTTTTAAAATTACTTTATCTCAAAACCGAAGTATCTTACCGCATTGTTAAATGAGATATTTTCTACAAGTTCCTTAAGTGCTTGCTCATCATTCGGATATTGTCCGCTCTCTACCCACACACCTATAAGCTGGCAAAGTATTCTTCTGAAGTAGTCATGTCTGGTATATGAGAGGAATGAACGGGAGTCTGTAAGCATACCGTTGAAGTTACCGAAACATCCTAGAGCTGCAAGTGATTTCATCTGAGCTCTCATTCCCTCATAATGATCGTTGAACCACCAAGCTGAACCCTGTTGAACTTTGCCTGTAGTGCTTGAGTCCTGGAAGCAACCTATGATTGTACCGATAGCGGCATCATCGTTAGGATTGAGAGAGTAAAGGATTACCTTCGGAAGCTCATCTGTTAGATTAAGAGCGTCCAAAAAGTTTGCAAGCTGATCTGCAGGAGCATATCCGCTGATAGAATCAAAGCCTGTATCAGGACCGAGCTTGTTAAACATTGCGGTATTGTTGTTTCTCTTACAACCGAAGTGCAGCTGCATTACCCAGTTAAGCCTATGGTACTCTCTTCCGAGGAAAAGGAGCAGAGCGGTCTTATACTGATACTGTTCGATAAGACTTATCTCATCACCTGCAAGCTTCTTTTTTATTATTGCATCAATGGCAGCATTATCAGCCGGATAGTAATATACGAAGTCAACACCGTGGTCAGAAACCGAGCAGCCGTTTTCGTTGAAGAAATCAAGCCTGTTTTTAAGAGCTGTCTTAAGACTTTCAAAGTCTTTTACAGATACACCGCTGACGCTTGAAAGCTTTTGAATATACTCGTTGTAGTCTGTCTTTTCAATATTTGTTGCCTTATCAGGTCGCCAGGCAGGAAGTACACTAAATCCCAAAGCAGCTACTTCTCTAAGCTTTATATGCCACTCAAGAGAGTCTATAGGGTCGTCTGTTGTACAGATAACTTTTACATTTGAGTTTCTTATGATATTTCTTACACTGAGTTCATCGCTTGAGAGTTTTTCCTTTGTAAGGTTCCAAACTTCATCTGCGGTCTCAGGACTTAAATGACCTGTGTAGCCGAAGTATTTTTGAAGCTCAAGATGTGACCAGCTGTAGAGAGGGTTGCCTATAAGCTTCGGCATAGTAGCAGCCCATGCGTCAAACTTTTCTCTGTCTGTAGATTCGTTTCCGGTTATAAGCTTTTCAGGTACACCGTTTGATCTGATCTGACGCCATTTGTAGTGGTCACCTCCAAGCCAAACCTGTGTGATATTGTCAAATTTTTTGTCTTCATATATTTCCTGCGGATTGATATGGCAGTGATAGTCGACTATCGGCATCTTCTTTGCATAGTCATGATAAAGGTGTTTTGCTGTTTTTGTATCAAGTAAAAAATCCTGATCCATAAAATTGTTCATGTTAACCTCCTTAGCCAAACGGCTGTATAAAGTAAAATTTATAAATAACTACATCTATTGTAGCCATATATCAATAAGTCTACTTGTAAAAGTTCTAAGTCCTAAAAGTATCCCTTTCAATAATCACAGGCTCAAATACTCTGATATTTTCAGGTGTTTGCCCGTCAAATACTTCTAAAAGAGTATTTACACTGTGACTGCAAAGGTCAAAGAGCCTTGAGTCTACAGTGGTAAGTTCAGGGGATGAGACTTTGGAAAAAATCGAATTATCATATCCGATTATAGATATGCCTTCAGGTAGTGAAATATTGTTTTGCTTGCAAACTTCAGTGCAATCATTGCCAAAAAATCATCACTTGCAATTATACCGTCGGGGATAAAATTCTCTTTGCCAAATTTAAAAAGCGCTGACAAAATACTCTCTATATCGTTTTCCGTACATAAAAGAGAGGAAAAAACGGCACCTGAATGTTCGTATTCTTTACATCCTTTCATAAATCCGTCAAGTTTCCTTTTGGCGGATTGTGATGTGGAGTTGTAAAGAAAAAGCAGCTTTCTTTTTCCGGCTTCGTATAACATATCTGTGCATTTTTTTGTGGCGTTAAAGTCGTCATAGTATGCGCAATATATATTCTCACCTTTTAAGGAGCCGTTTATCAAAAATATAGGCAGGGATTTTGCAGTGGTTTTTATAAGATTTTTATTATCTCTTGAAGATATATATTTTGAGCCTATCATAATGACGGCATCCACACTTTTTGAGATAAGTATATCCATATATTTTTTCAGATTCTTTGTATCATAGCCGCTGCAACATAAAAGTGAGTCGTAACCGTTTTTACGAAGCATTTTTTCAAAGCATGACAATGCTCCGGCTACATAGATATCTGAAGGGTCGGAGCATAGTATACCTATAGTCTTCATAGTATTAAGTCCCAGTCCTCTTGCAAAGACATTAGGAGTGAAGCCCAGCTCATCCACTATATCTAAAACCTTTTTCCTTGTTTTCTCACTTACTTTAGGGCTGTTGTTGATGACTCTTGAAACCGTGGCTATAGAGACATTTGCCCTGTTTGCAATATCATATATATTCATAATCCTCCAAGACCGTACAGTAAAGTCTGTAAAAGTATAAATTCATAACTTTTACTATACAAGCATATCTGTGTCTTGACAAGCTGTAAAAATCCCTTGTATAATGCGATTGTAAACGCTTACATTTATTATAAGCTTAATACTGAAATTTGGCAAGGAGTAAGAGATGTATTATATCAAAATCAATGATTCTGATAATGTATGTGTGGCACTTAATGCATTGAAGACCGGAGAAAAATCACTATATGTAATGAGAGTGTAGTGACAAACAGTGATATCCCGGCAGGACATAAGGTGGCATTAAAGGATATAGGTGCAGGTGAAGACATTATCAAGTACGGAAACAGGATAGGTCTGGCAAAGGAAGATATAAAGGCCGGAGACCACGTACATACCCACAATATAAAGACGGCTCTTGGAGATTTGTTGGAGTACAAGTATGTTCCGAAGATAAAGGAGATTAAGGAAACGGCCCATGAGAGCTTTATGGGCTTTAGGAGGGCAAACGGCAAGGCGGGAGTAAGAAATGAGATATGGATTATTCCGACCGTTGGCTGTGTCAACAATATAGCACAGGCTATTGAAAGAAGAGCCAAGTCTCTTGTAAGGGGAAGTGTTGAGGATGTTATAGCGTTTGTACACCCGTACGGTTGCTCACAGATGGGAGACGATCAGGAAAATACAAGAAAGATTCTTGCAGATATGATAAATCATCCCAATGCCGGAGGTGTGCTTGTACTTGGACTTGGTTGTGAAAACTCAAATATTCCTGTGTTGAAGGACTATCTGGGAGATATAGATGAAAGCAGGGTAAAGTTCCTTATCTCACAAGAGGTGGAAGATGAGATAGAAACAGGACTTTCACTTATAGAAGAACTTATAAACAATATAGCCGATGAAATGAGAGAAGAAATAGATGCAAGTGAGCTTATTATCGGAATGAAATGCGGCGGTTCTGACGGACTTTCAGGTATTACGGCAAATCCTATAGTAGGAGAGTTCTCGGATATCCTTATTTCAAAGGGAGGAAGTACAATACTTACAGAAGTACCTGAGATGTTCGGAGCGGAAACTCTTTTGATGGAAAGATGTAAGGATAATGAGACTTTTGAAAAGACTGTGGCTCTTATAAATGATTTTAAGATGTATTTTAAAAATCATAATCAGACTATATATGAAAATCCTTCGCCGGGAAATAAGGCGGGCGGTATATCTACACTTGAGGACAAGTCTCTCGGATGTACACAGAAGTCGGGAAGTGCCAAGGTGGTTGATGTGCTTTCTTATGGTGAAACTTTAAAGACAAAGGGCTTAAATTTGCTCTCTTCACCGGGAAATGACCTTGTTGCGGCTACAGCCCTTGCAATGAGCGGTGCACATATAGTATTATTCACCACAGGAAGAGGAACACCGTTTGCATCACCTGTGCCGACTTTAAAGATTGCCACCAATTCAAGACTGGCAAAGTCTAAGAAAACTGGATTGATTTTAATGCGGGCAGGATGATAGAAGATAAGTCAAAGGATGAGTTGGCAAACGATTTATTCAAATTGGTATTGGAGGTTGCAAGCGGTAAGAAGGTGAAGTCTGAAATTGCAGGATTCCATGACTTTGCAATCTTTAAACAGGGAGTAACGCTTTAGTCAACTACCGACGACCTGAGGGTCATGGGCTTGTAACTGCCCGGTTGTAGTGACGGTTTACACCTACGAAACCGAAAGGATTTTATTATGAAAATAAATCGCACAACAGAAAGAAGTGTAAAGATACTTGAGCTTGTAGCCAAGGCAAATGACGGAATTGATATGGATGAAATTTGTGAGAAGCTCGCTATACCAAGGACAAGTTGCTATGATATTTTGGTGACTTTGGTACATATGGGAATGCTTGAGGTAAGTACAGGTGCAAAGAAAAACTATAAGATAGGATTGAATGCATACAGAATCGGAATGAGCTATACAAATAACAGAAATATATCGGAGATTATAGACCCTGCACTGAAGGAGCTGTCAAAGGAACTGAAAAAGACCTGTTTTTTCGGAGTGTTGGAAGGGACAAAAATTGTGTATATATCAAAGTTTGAACCTGAGAACCCTATAATAACCACAGCCACCATAGGAACAAGAAATCCGGTTTACAGCACTTCTTTGGGCAAGGCGATATTAAGCACCATGAGTGATGAACAAATAAGAGAGATAACAAAAGATATCGAGTTTAAGCAGACTACAAGATTTACGCTGAAAAGTACAGATGCGCTGATTGAAAATATAAATGTTGTAAGAAGCAGAGGTTTTGCACTTGATGAGAGAGAGGTGGAAGAGCATATGGAATGTGTGGGAGTACCTGTATTTAATGAAAAAAGAGAGTGCATCGGTGCCATATCGGCTTCAAGCCTTTACAGAAAAGATGAGGACTATGTCGCTCTTGGAAATATACTGAAAGAAAGAGCTTTTAAAATATCAAAATCTTTAGGTTATATGCCTTGACAAGACTTGGAAAGTTAATTACAATCAAATTATCGCAAATATGAATTAAGGTTCGTATATACGAATATTGATATATTATTTATGGAGGTTGAAATGAGAAAAGAACAGGTTCTTACAAGAATGAAAGAAGATTGTTTGGTTGCCGTTGTTCGTGCAAAGAACAAAGAGCAGGGTGAGAAGGTAATAGATGCTATAGTTGCAGGCGGCATCAATTTTATCGAGATTACAATGACTATGGATGAGGGCAATCCTGTAGAGTTCATACAGTTTATGGCGGATAAGTACAGAAACAACGACAAGGTGGTTATAGGTGCAGGTACGGTACTTGACCCTGAGACTGCAAGAGCGGTAATTCTTGCAGGTGCAAACTATGTTGTAAGCCCTGGACTTAATGTGGAGACAATTAAGCTCTGCAACAGATACAGAGTACCGATGCTTCCAGGTGTAATGTCACCTACAGAGGCTATTACGGCACTTGAAGCAGGATGTGATATCATAAGGTATTCCCGGGAAATGTGGTAGGACCGGGTGCAATCAGCTCATTTAAGGGACCTCTTCCACAGGGAGACTTTATGCCAAGTGGCGGTGTGGATGTAGATAATGTAGACAAGTGGATTAAGGCCGGTGCTTGTGCTGTTGGTACAGGTTCATCACTTACAAAGGGCGCAAAAACAGGAGACTTTGCGGCGGTAACTGCAAAGGCAAGAGAGTTCGTAGAGGCTGTAGCGGCAGCAAGAAAATAGTATTGGAGAAATTATGGCAAAGATAGTTACAATGGGAGAGATAATGCTCAGATTATCAACTCCGAACAATGAGAAGTTTATTCAGGCGGATGAGTTCGATATCAACTATGGCGGCGGTGAGGCAAATGTTGCCGTTTCACTTGCAAACTACGGACATGAAGCGGATTTTGTAAGTGCATTACCTAAAAATCCTATAGGTGATGCGGCTATTGCAACTCTTCGCAAGTACAATGTAGGAACAAAGCATATCTCAAGAAGCGGAGAGAGAGTGGGTATATATTTCCTTGAGACAGGTTCCGCTATGAGAGCTTCAAATGTGGTATATGACAGAGCACATTCTTCTATCTCTACAGCCAAGGTTGACGAGTTTGACTTTGATGAGATCTTCAAAGGTGCGGACTGGTTCCATTTTACCGGTATTACACCTGCAGTTTCAGATTCTGCCGCAGAGCTTACAGAGGCTGCTCTTAAGGCTGCAAAGAAGGCAGGAGTTACAGTATCTGTAGACCTTAACTTCAGAAAGAAACTCTGGTCATCAGAGAAAGCAAAGAAAATAATGACAAATCTTATGCAGTATGTAGATGTATGTATCGGTAATGAAGAGGACGCCGAGAAGGTTCTTGGATTTAAACCCGGCAATACAGATGTTACAGCCGGAGAACTTGAGCTTAGCGGCTATGTAGATATCTTCAATCAGATGTGTGATCAGTTTAAGTTTAAATATGTGATAAGCTCACTTCGTGAAAGTTTCTCAGCTTCAAACAATGACTGGTCGGCTTGTATCATGGACGGAAGTACAAGAGAGTTCTATCACTCAAAGAAGTACCATGTAACTCCTATTGTAGACAGAGTAGGCGGCGGTGATTCATTTGCAGCAGGTGTTATCTGCGGACTTTGCGATAAGAAGGACTTTAAGTCCGCACTTGAATTTGCCGTAGCGGCTTCAGCACTTAAGCATACAATACCGGGAGATTTCAACCTTGTAACAAGAGAAGATGTTGAGAGCCTTGCAGGTGGAGACGGATCGGGTAGAGTACAAAGATAAAAACAAAATATGTATTTTCCTATAAAAAGGAGCCGGAATATGCCGGCTCTGTTTTTATTGGATCTTTTTAGTGTCATCTTCAGTGACATATATCAATATTGAATAATTATGCTGTCTTACTCTCCATCCCCTGTAAAAAAATTTCAGAAAAAGATAGTTTGTAGAAAAAGATATGTATTGTAAAAAGGAATTAAAACAATAGCTAAAGCAAAAAGTTTTATAACAATATTCCTGAAGTTTCAGTACTACTTAATAATTGTTAGATAATCAATGGAGAAGGGGTTATAGTATATCTTCGGCGGATTAAGAGTTTTTATGAAAATATGACAATGTATATCCGGTTATTGTGATATAATAATTATAGGAGATGTTAAGACGATGAAAGATAATAGGCTGTTTAGGATAATGTATTATATTTTACAAAAGGGAAAAGTTACAGCAAGCGAACTTGCTGATAAATTTGAGGTATCAGTCAGAACAATTTATAGAGATATTGACTCTATCAGCAGTGCAGGTATTCCAATTTATGCGTTGCAAGGAAAGGGTGGTGGAATAGAAATTGCTGAAGATTTTTGTGCTTAGTAAATCACTACTGTCTGAAAATGAGAAACAACAAATCATGTCAGCACTTCAAGGATTGGATAATACAACAAAACAACATGAGAATGAGCTTCTCACAAAACTTTCTGCACTTTTTAAAATGAAAAATACAAGTTGGATAGAAGTTGATTTTAATAATTGGCAAAATAATAAGATGTATGAAAGGACATTTAATGGTATTAAGTCTGCAATTTTAAGTAAGAACATTGTTTCATTCACATATTTTAGCAGCAATGAAAAAGAAACAAGTAGAAGAGTTAAACCCGTTAGACTACTTTTCAAGAGTCAGGACTGGTATCTATATGCTTTCTGTTTACTTAGAAATGATTTTAGATATTTCAAATTGTCCCGGATAAAGAATTTAGAAATCCATACTGAAAAGTTTGATGACAGCTTTGAAGATGTAATACTCAAAAAAGAAATACCACACGAGAACACGGTGCATATAAAAGTTAAGTTTGATCGTAAAGTTGCTTTTTCGAGTATATGATGAATTAAACGGAAAAATTATAGAAGATAGTGACGGAAATTTATATACTGAAATAGAAGTTCCAAATGATTACAACTTATACAATTATATTTTTTTCTTTCGGAGATGGAGCGGAAGTATTAGAACCGAAAAGAGATACGAATGCAGATTAAAGAAATGATAAATAAAATGGCAGAAAAATATATAATATGACAAATGGTGTCAAGTATTCTTCTGTATAATAAAATTAACCAAATGTAAAGGGAGGACCGGATAATGAAATATGAGTGGAGAAAACAAGAAAAGAATCTTTATGGTGTAAAAGCAAACACCTGTCATTGTAGAAGTGCCAAAGCAAAAATTTATTTTTGGTAAAAAGGTAAAGGAAATCCGAATGAAGTAGATTTTTTTCAGATAGAATATCCGCATTATATTCTCTTGCTTATGCCATTAAAATGTTGTTTAAAAAAATGCAATGAAAAAAATAAAACTGATAACGATATTACAGATTATGCGGTATATCCATTAGAGGACTTTGGGGAAAAAAAGTAAATGGAGCAGAGCTTGATAAAAAAATAAACTGGAATACACATTGATGATTAAACAACCTGATTTTTATTACACAAGAGATATTCACAAAGGCACTTGAGAATGTAAAAAAAGAAAAAAAGTCTAACGCATTGTATGACGAGATAAGTTTTAGAGAAATAGAAGAAGGTAAATCCATTCAGATTTTTACATGCGGAAGTTATGATGATGAACCAAAAATCATTTGAACAGATGAATGAATTTGCTAGAAAAACATGACCTTACAAGAATAGGTGATTTTTCATAAAGAAATATACTTAAGTAATAAAAAAACAGAACATCAGAAGAAAAAAACAAAAAAACCATATTAAGATATTCAGTTAAATAGGAGGAATTTGTTGTGCCAAGACCAACGACAAAAAAAGGATTTAATGACTGTTGCTAAAGGAAAAACTATGAAAAGTTAAATTTACTTATTTCAAAGATGACAGAGGAAGAGTTAAACACACCGTTTGATTTTTTTCAAAAGATGAAAAAGAAAAAAAGAAGCTCATTGGAGAAGAGATAAAAACTTAAGAGATGTTTTAATCCATCTCTATGAATGGCATCAGCTTATTTTGAATTGGGTACATTCCAATCAAAAGGGAGAAGAAAAACCATTTTTGCCTGAACCATATAACTGGAAAACTTATGGAGATATGAATGTGGAGTTTTGGAAGAAACATCAAAACACTTCTCTTGAAGACGCAATTAAAATGGTTCATAAATCACATAGTGATGTATTAGCGTTAGCTGAAAAATTTACAGATGAAAAACTCTTTTCAAAAGGTGTTTATAAATGGGTTGGAGGAAGTGTTCTTGGTTCATACTTTGTAAGTGCAACTGCAAGCCATTATGATTGGGCAATGAAAAAGATTAAAGCGCATCAGAAAAATGTAAATCAAAAATAATTGGAATAGGATAGTAAAGTGCATTTTACAAAAGTAAAAGGAATACTATTTTGATAGAGTTGGTATGTGGGTAAAATAGTTTATAGTCACTGCACCGGATTGGTGTGGTGGCTGTTTTAAAGTTTTATAATATCTCCAACCAATTCTGTTGTGAATGAAGAATTCTATGGATTTGTATAGTCTTACTATCTTCAAAAAAACTTTATAAAAGATAATGTAGTTCTTCACAAGACATTTTTCTAAAAACCTTTACTATTCAAATAAGCATCATCTGACAGATTAAAAACGGTATGGTAAAGTTGATAATGAAGATAAAGAGTTTTCTACTTCATCAAGAAGTTCTAATGCTGTGGATGGTGAACCAAGGTTGTGAGAAATATAATGTAATATATTTTTTTATATCACGGTGATAATTTTTCTGAAACAATAAGTCTATACTGTTCCATTATTTAATCCCTCTCGAAGACGTTTCATGGACTCCTCAAAACTTAATGTATGACCGTTTGAAAAGTCATCTTCGCTTTGTTCCAAAAAGCCTATATAGTTCATATTTACTTGTTAATTTATTATATAAGTCAATGCTCATAACGGCTAAGTCACCTCGACCGTTTTTTTGGTAATAAATATAGGTTCATCCGTGTTATGACAAAATGTGGATATATCATTGTAGCTGTTACGTAAGTCTGTACTTGATTTAATTATCGGCATAAAACCTCCTTTCTAAAGAAATTATAATATTATTTCTTTAGAAACTCAATGATTAAAAATAATAAAATTTGAAATATCATATTGACAAAAAAATAACAATATAGTATCATTTAACTATGTTAAAAAAAATAACGAAATATATTTTTATTATGTCGGAGGAAATATGGCAGATAAGAGTTTTATTGTGGATAACATCGACAATTTGAGCATCAAAATGAAAGAACTGAAAGAGGCTCAAAGAGAATTTGCGACCTATTCTCAGGAACAGGTGGATAAAATATTCTATGAGGTGGCTATGGCTGCCAACAAGGCGAGATTTGAGCTTGCAAAGATGGCTGTAGAAGAGACGGGAATGGGCGTCTTGGAGGATAAGGTTATCAAAAACCACTATGCGGCAGAGTATATCTACAACGCATATAAGGATACAAAGACCTGCGGTGTGATTGAAGAGGACGATATATTCGGAATAAAGAAAATAGCAGAGCCTATAGGTGTTATAGCTGCCGTTATTCCTACTACAAATCCTACATCAACAGCTATATTTAAGATACTTTTGGCGCTTAAGACAAGAAACGCCATCATCATAAGTCCGCACCCTAGAGCAAAGAACTGTACAAACTATACTGCAAAATTTCTTTTGGAAACAGCCGTAAAAGCGGGTGCTCCAAAGAACATAATAGGTTGGATTGATGTACCTTCACTTGAACTTACAAACGAAGTAATGCATGAGGCGGATATCATACTTGCTACAGGCGGTCCGGGAATGGTTAAGTCCGCATACTCATCAGGAAAACCTGCAATAGGTGTAGGTGCCGGAAATACTCCCGTAATTATTGATGAAACGGCAGATATCAAGATGGCTGTAAATTCAATAATACACTCAAAGACATTTGATAACGGAATGATTTGTGCTTCAGAGCAGTCTGTTACCGTAATGGAAAGCATATATAATGAAGTGAAAAAAGAGTTCGCTTACAGAGGTTGTTATTTCCTAAAGAAAGATGAACTTGATAAGGTCAGAAAGACTATCATAATAGGCGGTTCTTTAAATGCGAAGATAGTAGGACAGCCTGCATATAAGATTGCAGAGATGGCAGGAGTCAATGTACCTGAAAATACAAAGATTCTTATCGGTGAAGTGGAGTCTGTAGATATAAGCGAAGAGTTTGCACATGAGAAGCTTTCACCTGTACTTGCAATGTATAAGGCAAAGACATTTAATGAAGCAGTTGCAAAGGCTGAAAGACTTGTTGCGGACGGCGGTTACGGTCATACATCAGGTATATATATAGATGTTAATGAAAAAGAGAAGCTTAATATACATCAGAATGCAATGAAGACTTGCAGAATTCTTGTAAATACGCCTGCATCACATGGAGGTCTCGGAGATTTGTATAACTTTAAGCTTACACCTTCACTTACACTTGGCTGCGGTTCATGGGGTGGAAACTCCGTTTCAGAGAATGTAGGCGTTAAGCATCTTATAAATATAAAAACTGTAGCACAAAGGAGAGAGAACATGTTGTGGCTTAGAACTCCTGAAAAGGTATATTTCAAGAGAGGCTGTCTGCCTGTAGCACTTGACGAGCTTGGAAGTGTAATGCATAAGAAGAGAGCATTTATTGTAACAGATACATTCCTCTATAAGAACGGATATACAGATGTTATAACAAACAAGCTTGATGAGATGGGCATAAGATATTCCTGCTTCTTTGATGTAACTCCTGACCCTACACTTCAGTGTGCAAGAGAAGGTGTGAAGGCGATGACAGCTTTTGAGCCTGATGTAATAATAGCACTCGGAGGCGGTTCTGCTATGGATGCCGCAAAGATAATGTGGGTAATGTATGAGCATCCTGAAGTTAACTTTGAAGATATGGCAATGGACTTTATGGATATCAGAAAGAGAGTATATAAGTTCCCTAAGATGGGCGAGAAGGCATATTTTGTGGCAATACCTACATCATCAGGTACAGGTAGTGAGGTTACTCCTTTTGCTATCATTACAGATAAGGATACAGGAATAAAGTGGCCTATAGCGGACTATGAAATCCTCCCGAATATGGCAATCGTTGATGTAAACAATATGATGGATCAACCTAAGGGACTTACAGCGGCATCGGGAATTGACGTTCTTACACATGCTCTTGAGGCATATGTATCTATAATGGCTACAGATTATACTGACGGACTTGCGCTAAGAGCGATGAAACTTGTATTTGATTATCTGCCTTCAGCATATGAAAACGGAAGTGCTGACCCGATTGCAAGAGAGAAGATGGCTGACGCTTCATGTCTTGCAGGTATGGCTTTTGCAAATGCATTCCTCGGTGTAAACCATTCAATGGCACATAAGCTCGGCGCATTCCACCACATAGCACACGGACTTGCAAATGCGGTAATACTTACAAGGGTTATGAGATACAATGCATCTGATGTTCCTACAAAAATGGGTACATTCCCGCAATATGAATATCCTAAGGCAAAGGCAAGATATGTTGAGGCCGCAAAATACTGTGGAGTAACCGGAAAGAATGATGACGAGATATTTGAAAACTTTATAAAGAAAATAGAAGAGTTAAAGAAATTGATAGGGGTAAAAGAGACCATAGCGCTCTACGGAGTAGAAGAAAAATACTTCTTAGATACATTGGACGAAATGAGTGAGCAGGCATTCAATGATCAGTGTACTGCTGCAAATCCGAGATATCCGCTTATAAGCGAGATCAAAGAGTTGTATTTGGACGCTTATTACGGCAGATAATACCTATTGGAAAGGAGATTGATTATGGATTTGACAAACAAAAAGCTTATTGTAGAGAGAAAGCATAAGAAGGTATATGAAACAAACGACTGCATTATAAAGGCATTCAGTAGGAACATCCAAAGTCTGATGTATTTAATGAGGCACTCAATCAGGCAAGAATAGAAGAGACAGGGCTTAATGTTCCGAAGGTACTTGCTGTAGAAGCTATGGATGACGGATGGGCAATCATAATGTCAAAGAAAAACGGAAAGACATTGAAAGAGATTATGGAGTCGGACAAGGACAATATAAGAAAGTATATGGATATGTTTGTGGATATTCAGCTTGATATAAACACCAAGTCGTCACCGCTTCTTAACAGAATGAACCTTAAATTCAGCAGACAGATAAATGAGTTGAAGGAACTGAATGCAACCATCAGATATGAGCTTTTAACCAGACTTGACGGAATGAAAAAGCATACAAAGATTTGTCACGGAGATTTCAATCCGAGCAATGTGCTTGTAGGAGAAGACGGAGAGGTATCAATAATCGACTGGTCTCATGCCACTCAGGGAAACGCGGCTGCTGATGCTGCAAATACCTATCTCTTATTTGCACTTACAGATAAGGCTTTGGCCGATATGTATATGGATATTTACTGCGAGAAATCAGACACTGCAAAGCAATATGTACAAAAGTGGCTTTCAATAGTTGCTGCACAGAGATTGTCCAAGCATATAGAAGCCGAGAAAGAACTGTTGATGCAGTATATTGATGTGGTGGATTATTTATAGAAGTGATTTTGATGATAACCTTATAAGTGAAGGATTGTATATGATTTTTATAATTGTATACAATCCTTTTTTTGTGATATTATAGGTACTCAAACAGTGAAAGGAGTAAAGATTTAAATATTATAAAATGAATGAGGGAGTAACATCATCAAATTTTAAAATAGATGCACAAGAGAGAAGAAAAAAGATAATAGGTGTGTCTGTGACAGGTATTGTCACAAATCTGTTTTTGGGCATTTTAAAGGCCGTGCTTGGTGTATTGTCAGGATCCGTTGCACTTGTCAGCGACGCTTTAAACAATATAACAGATTCATCATCATCACTTATTACTATAATAGGTACAAAGCTTGCTGGTAAAGCACCTGACAAACAGCATCCCTTCGGACATGGCAGAACCGAGTATCTGACAAGTCTTTTGATAGGCGGTATCGTATTTTTGACAGGTTTTCAGTCACTTATAAGTTCGGCTAAGGCGGTATTCCACAAAGAAGAAATGAGTACAGGCGTTGTGACTGTGATAATAATTATTGCAACAATTGTGGCTAAAATAATATTGGGGACATATACACAAAACAGCGGAGTAAAGTACAATTCAGGTGCGCTGCAAGCTTCAGGTGCGGATGCCAAAAATGATGCAATAGTATCTGTAGTGACACTTATTTCTACAGCCGTATACATATTTACAAAGATTTCAATAGACGGTATTGCAGGTATTATTATTTCGGTATTTATTTTAAAGACCGCCTATGAAGTATTATCGGATACAATAAAGAAACTTCTCGGTGAGAGAGTGGACGGAGATATGGTCAGAGGAATAAAGGAGATAGCAAGGAGTACGGAGGGGTTATAAATTGCTTTGACCTTATATTAAATGACTACGGTCCCGACTTCTATACAGGTTCAATAAATGTTGAAATAGAGGACAACAGAAGCATAGGAGAGATGTACCCTATCTTACATGAGGCGCAGACAAAGATTTACAATAAATATAATGTATTCCTTGTATTCGGATTTTATTCGGTGGACGTAAAAGATGAGAGATATAAAAAGATAAAGGCGTTGCTTAAAAATTATAAGGACAGTGAAAGGCATATCATTAACTATCACGGAATAGTAATTGATGAAAAAGATATGACTATATACTGTGATATTACAAAAGATTTTTGATATTGTGCGGAAACTATAATAGAAGATGTGAACAGAATATTGAAAGCTCAATTCCCGCAGTACGACATACATGTGAATATAGATACGGAATTCACAGGAGAGTAGTTAAATTTCAGACAATAGGTAGTGTACAGATGATTTTTGTACACTGTCTATTATTTTCTAATAATAAATTTATTGCAATGTATATATTAAGTATTTTAAAAAAACACAAAAAGTACATGAAAAAAACTTGAAAATAGATTTATATTTTTAGTATACTCTTCAAAGTTAGATATAGCTAACCCAACCAATAATATAGTACTTAAATGCAAAGGGGAGAGTTTTTGCAATAGTATTTAGTCATAGTTGCAGTATAACATTATGATTTAAATGCTTTTTTGTGGTGCAACTTTCCTTTATTTAAGCAAAAAAGTTAGAGGCCACTAACCAAAATGTAATAGGAGATTTATGAAAAGAAAGCTTATTTTTAATGTGGGCGTCGGTGCACTTAGCATATTGATGGCTACAACACAGGTTACACCTGCTTTTGCGGGTTCATGGAAGAACACACAGAGCGGATGGAATTATATAAATGATAACGGCAGCAAGGCTTTGGGTTGGATTCAGACTCCAAGCGGTTGGTATTATCTTGATACCGACAGCGGTATTATGCAGACGGGTTGGAAGAAGGATAATGCAGGATATTGGTATTTCCTTAATACAGCTAAGGGAGCTGCTGAGGGTATAATGCTCACAGGATGGAATTGGATCGACGGTTATTGCTATTATTTCAATCCTCAAAGAGGATCTGATCAGGGTAAACTTCTTGTAAATACTACAACTCCTGACGGTTACAAAGTTAATGCCGACGGTAAATGGGAAAAAGAAGGCAATGTTATGTTCTCACAGGGGAAAGGACATTCATCAACAGTAGGCACAGTTGGAAGTAATTCAAATCAGTCATCGGCAAAAAAGAGCGGAACAAGCTCTAAGGGCAGTTCAGGCGGTAGCAGTAGAGGCGGCTCAGGCAGTTCAAGAGGCGGCAGCTCAAGGGGCGGCGGTTCACGAGGCGGATCGGGCAGTTCAAGAGGCGGCGGTTCACGAGGTGGATCACAAGGCGGCACAGGCGGTTCAATAGGCGACTTTGGTGCTTCACAAGGCGGCACAGGCAGTTCAATAGGTGGCTTTGGCGGTGCACAAGGCGGCACAGGCAGTTTGCAAGGAGACTCAGGCAAAACTTCGGGTGGCAACAGTATAAGCAAAAACGGTTCAGATACAGCTGATGTACAAACAAATAATGCAGGAAATAACAGTGCATCAGTAAACGGAACGCAGAATCAAGTTTCAGGAACACAGGAAGGCAGTGTTAACAGCGGACATTCGGCAGGTGATGCGGAGAGTAGTGCCAATGCAGGAAATAATGTAGGCAATATAGTAGAAAGTGCAGGAAATACCTCAAGTGCAGAGGCTACAAATAACGCAGGGAACACCTCAAACAGTGAGGCTACAAATAATGCAGGAAATACCTCAAGCGGTGAGGCAACCAATAATACAGGAAATACCTCAAACAGTGAGGCAACCAATAATACAGGGAACACCTCAAACAGTGAGGTAAACAACAATACAGGAAGTACCTCAAGTACCGAGGCAACTGATAACGATAAATTTGCATATGTAAATTATACAAAAAATGTAAATACAGATTTCGGAGAGTATGTTGTAGTTGCATTCAAATATGGAACGATTGACAATTACAAGGTGCTTGTAGACGGTACGGATGTCATATCAAGCATGACCAAGGTGGACGATGAAGGACATGTGGTGAAGTGGCTTTCAACTGTAAAAAGATCCGTCTAAGCTGCAGATAGTAAAGTAAGTCAGGTAATGATGTACAGGATATAAAATTGGCAGACGGTGAGAAAAAAAGAATATAACAAATACCTCTGTAAAGGCGCCGAAGTATGTACTTTCAAACGGGCCGATGACAAAGTTTGATTATCAGCTTGAAACCTATGACAGTGAAGGCAAGATCAGAAAAAATCCTACAAAGACAACATTTACATTACAGACCAAAAAGACCGATTCGTCTATCGAGGCAGTTCCTTCAAAATATTACATACCTGTGACGGAGATAGATAATGTGGGAACGGGAAATATAAAGATAAAGCTTCAGCTTGAGAATGACGAGCAGGAGGCTTGGTTTGACGAACTTAACAATATAAAGCTCCTTAACGAGGAACACAATATTATAAATCAAAACCTTGTATACAATAGGAACAAGGAAACAAAGCACGGAAAGGTCGGAGTTATAAATATTCCGCTTCCTCAAAACAATGCAAGAAGCAGAGGAGACTACTATGTAAGTGTAGGTTCTTCAAAGAATTCTAAAAGGGTAAGTCTTCCTATATCACTTGTAAGCAAAACTGATTTCAAGGTGGTAAGAGACAGCTCGACACCGAATCCTAAGATTGGCGGTGATATAAGATTTAAGATAGAGGATCCTAAGGGATTGCAGAGCTTCGGTAATGACTACGGACTTGTTATGTATAAGGTGACACTTACAAAGCCTGATGGTTCAGTGATAGAGTTGCCGCATTATGACAGCTGGTACAATATAATGGGGCTTATGCATATTAGCGGAACGGACAAGACATCCGGTAAAGTGTATACAGATGTAGCGGGAGTATATACGGCCACTATTTACGCCAAGGGATATAAGACAATGACAAAGAAATTTGAAGTCTTAAACAGTGACGGTTCATCGGCCGCAACCACAGGTGATAAAGATTCGTCAAAGTCTGTTGATGATATATCCACTCCTACAGTAAGTAAGACACATTCGGGAAACAGAGAGCCATCAAGTACTTCATCGGTAGTTATAGGAGGATACACAGGTTTGTCAAGTTCAGGCAAGAAAGCGGACAGTGTATCGGGTGCTACAAAGAAGTCCGGGGGTAAGGCTGACGCCACATCAAGTGCAACCGGAAGTATGATGATAAACGGATATTTGCTTTATGACTATGACCTGCTTACAAATGCGATGATTTTGAATGAAATCGGTCTTAGAAGTAAGGACTCGGATGCGGTAATGAATTGGTGGTTTGACCAGACTCCTGAGGCGATAGTAGGAGAAGACAAGGGAAAACTTTATGAGTTAAACAGCTTTGTAGATGCATATAAAGACGCAAGACTTGAAGGGAACGTATTGACATTTGAAGATTATATAAAATCATCAGATGCAAAGACAAGAGGTATAGTAGGCAATGTGAAAAATGTGCTTGAAAACGGTAAACTCGGTACGGTATATCGTTACGGAAATCTCGTAGGAGAGGCTGCACCTACATTTACAGGACTTACAGCTTCTGTTGCGGACAGCTTTACAATAACTACAGACAATGCCGACTTTATAAAGAATCTTAATTCGATTATGCTTGACGGTTCCGGTTCACCGCTTAGAAGTGACAACTATCTGAAGCAGTATGAGATTGGTGCGGACGGTAAGAGTATCATAATCTATAAGAGTGCATTCAACAAATATCTGAATCCTTTGGTAGGAAAGCATAAGATAGCACTTGATTCTACAGGTTTTGAGAAGATAGAGCTTGAGCTGAATATAACAGATACATTTGAGAATATAGAACTTACCGATGTAAGTGATAAGCATGAGACCGGTTCTGATGTAGTGATAAAGGCTGTTAAGGATGATGACCCTAAGAAGGGTGACTTCTTAAGTAAGCTTGGAAGCGTAAGGGTACAAAACCCTGACAAAACTGTAAGAGATGTAATATCGGCATTTGCAGGCGGTAATACTTCAGACACGGTATATGATATAGCGGACGGGAAAATCACTCTTCGCGGCGGACTCTTCAAAGATGCCGGAGAGTATATAATCTACCTGCAGTCAAGTGATACAAACTATGCCGTGCAGTCTGTTAAGGTAAATATTGCACAGAAGGAAAATACCGCTCCTGTAACACCGATAACACCTGTGACACCCGGTAAGCCCTGTAACACCGGTAACGCCTGTAACGCCGGTAACTCCTGTAACACCGGTAACGCCTGTAACACCGGTTGCTCCTTCTACAGAAGAGGGCAAGGATGCACCTAAGGTAAATACGGGTAAAAAGTCAAGCTCATTTATGTATGATATGCTGACGGTAAAGTTTGAAGGTATGAATGAATCTGACCTTGAGAAGTATTTGAAATCGGTCAAAAGTGTCAATGTAAACGGAGAGGATTATGCTAAGCAGGTATCCTCGGTTTCGGATTTGGAAATACAAAAGAATTTAGGGCGCAAAATGATTCAACTTATGGCGGTAAAGTCAGTCAGTTGTCTGTAAAGGCAAGCAGTTTTACAGATAATAAGTTTGATTTTGTTGTAAAGGCGGAAGGATATAAGGACCTTACATTTACAATGAATGCTGACGGAAGTATTGTGGAAAGCGTTGCACCGGCACCGGTAGTTCCTACGGTTAATGCTGTGGAAGTAGATAAGGTTGAATTTACAAAGTATAACAATGTTGATGTATATGCCGTTACACTAAAGGGCGAGAAAGCTAAGATTGATGAGTTTATAGAAAAGCTTAACGCTGTAGAAGTAAACGGCGTAAAGGTTGAAGAAGGTATTATATCAACACTTGGCAGAGAGCGCTTTGCAGTAGACAACGATAATGTAATCTACATAAAATCAAGAAAGATAAAGGGATTTGCAGATAAACTTGTATTTAAGGGAGAAGGTATGGATGATTTAGTCTATACTACATCTTCACAGATAGCTACACCGGCTATTACAGGTTCAGAGATTAAGAAGGGCTATGACAATTATGTAAGACTGACATTTGATGATACAAACAAAGCACAGCTGAAACTTTTTACAGAACTGATAAAGTCGGGTAAGGCTGTTGTGACTGTAAACGGTGTTACTTATAACAAAGGTTATAATATAAGCAATACCGCTACATATAAGCTTACAGCAAATATGACTTACGGATACACTCAGTTTATTGACCTTTCACTTGACGGATTCAATCAGCCGAGCAATGAAGTGGTGATAAGCTCTGAAAACTTTGATACAATAAGGTTTAATGTAGAGGTGGCTGAGAATACTTCAGGTAACAGAAGAACAAGAAGAGACTTAAGTGCATTAGAAACTGCTACATCTTCAAATGCGGTAATACGATAAGATTAAAATTAAATATTATATTTGATTGATGATGCCTCCTTTTAGAGCAAATGAGTGAAAAGTACTTATTACTTTATAAGGGGGCATTTTAGATATGTGGAAAATTAAAAATAGGTGAACATATGTTCCGTATTGACATAGTGGCTTTATTTTTGTAAGATGAAAGTTGCACTATTGTAGGGATTTTTGTGCCCTTTTAGAGGTGCTTGGACGTGAAAATGTCCAATGTAACTTGCCTAACGGCTAAACAAATTGAATAGATTGCTCTAATTATATCATAGAAAAATCTAAATTCATACCAGAAAAATATACAGGGGTGAAACGTCAATGGATAGAAGCAAGATGCGTCCGATAACTTCCGGAAAGAGCATGAGGATGAGTTTCCAGACACAAAAAGAAGTTCTGGAAATGCCGAACTTGATAGAGATACAAAAAGACTCATATCAGTGGTTCCTGGATGCAGGTCTAAAAGAAGTTTTTAGAGATATATTTCCTATAGAAGATTTTGCAGGACATTTTAGCCTCGATTTTGTCAATTTCAAGTTGGCAAGAGATGAAGTTAAATATTCCATAGAAGAGTGTAAAGACAGAGATACAACATACGCAGCTCCGCTAAAGGTGAAAATCAGACTTATAAATAAAGATAAGGATGAGATAAATGAGCACGAGATCTTTTTAGGAGATTTACCGCTGATGACTGATACCGGATCATTTGTAATAAATGGTGCAGAAAGAGTTATTGTCAGCCAGTTGGTTCGTTCACCGGGTATTTATTATACAATAGAACATGATAAGATAGGTAAAGAGTTGTTTATGTGTCAGGTCATCCCGAACAGAGGTGCATGGCTTGAGTACGAAACAGATTCAAACGACATTTTTTACGCAAGAGTGGACAGAACAAGAAAAGTTCCGATTACAGTACTTTTGCGTGCTTTCGGACTTGGAACAAACACACAGATTATAGATATGTTCGGAGAAGAGCCGAAGATTATGGCAAGCTTTGCAAAGGATCCTTCCGAGAATTATCAGGACGGTCTTTTGGAGCTGTATAAAAAGATAAGACCGGGTGAGCCGCTTTCGGTAGACAGTGCGGAGGGGCTTTTAAGGTCAATGTTCTTTGATGCCAGAAGATATGATTTGGCAAAGGTCGGAAGATATAAGTTCAATAAGAAGCTTCACTTCAAGAACAGAATTAAGGGACATACTCTTTCAAGAGATGTAGTGGATGAGAACACAGGAGAAGTGATTGCACAGGCTGAGACCGTAGTGGATGCAGATATCGCTACAGCCATTCAAAATGCCGCAATTCCTGCAGTGTGGGTACATGGAGTTGAGAGAGAAGTAAAAGTTCTGTCAAACTTGATGGTGGATATCGAAACCTATGTGCCTGAGCTTAGCGATCCTAAGTCTATAGGTATTACCGAACAGGTATATTATCCTGTACTTAAAAAGCTTATGGAAGAAAACGAAGGCGAAGAGCTTATAAAGGCAATCGAAAAGAGCGTCAACGAGCTTATTCCTAAGCATATCACAAAGGAAGATATCTTTGCTACCGTAAACTACAACATGCATATCGAAGAGCATATCGGCAGCAAGGATGATATCGACCACTTGGGAAACAGAAGAATAAGAGCGGTAGGAGAGCTGTTACAAAACCAATATCGTATCGGTCTTACAAGAATGGAAAGAGTTGTAAGAGAGAGAATGACCACTCAGGACATAGACTCCATTACACCTCAGTCACTTATCAATATAAAGCCGGTAACAGCTGCGGTGAAGGAATTCTTCGGAAGTTCACAGTTGAGCCAGTTTATGGATCAAAACAATCCGCTTTCAGAGCTTACTCACAAGAGAAGACTTTCAGCTTTGGGACCGGGCGGACTTTCAAGAGAGAGAGCCGGATTCGAGGTTCGAGACGTTCATTATACCCACTACGGAAGAATGTGCCCTATCGAGACACCTGAAGGACCGAACATCGGACTTATCAACTCGCTTGCAAGCTTTGCAAGAGTAAATGAATACGGATTTGTTGAGGCTCCTTATCGTGTTGTGGATAAGTCGACAGATCCTCTAAACCCGATAGTAACAGATGATGTTGTATATCTTACAGCGGATGAAGAGGACAACTTCACTGTAGCACAGGCGAATGAGCCGCTTGATGCTGAAGGACATTTTGTACATAACAATGTATCAGGACGTTATCGTGACGAGACTTCAGAGTTTGCAAAGAAGAATATAGACTTGATGGACGTATCGCCGAGAATGGTATTCTCGGTTGCTACAAGTATGATTCCTTTCCTTGAGAACGATGATGCGAACCGTGCTCTGATGGGATCAAACATGCAAAGACAGGCCGTGCCTCTTATGATCACCGATGCTCCTGTAGTAGGTACCGGAATGGAGACCAAGGCTGCAGTCGACTCGGGTGTTTGTGTGGTTGCAAAGAATTCCGGAACTGTAACGGAATGTTCATCAGATAAAATCGTTATTAAAAGAGATGACGATGCTGTGCTTGATACTTATAAGCTTATCAAGTTTGCAAGAAGTAACCAGTCAAACTCATATAATCAAAAGCCTATAGTATTTAAAGGCAACCATGTCAATGCCGGTGAGGTTATTGCAGACGGTGCTTCAACATACAACGGTGAGATAGCCCTTGGAAAGAATCCGCTTATCGGTTTCATGACATGGGAAGGATACAACTACGAGGATGCCGTACTCCTCAGTGAGAGACTTGTAGAATATGATGTATATACATCTATTCATATCGAGGAATACGAATGTGCGGCAAGAGAGACAAAGCTTGGACCTGAAGAGATTACAAGAGATGTACCTGGAGTCGGTGATGATGCTCTTAAAGACCTTGATGAGAGAGGTATCATAAGAATCGGTGCCGAGGTAAGAGCCGGAGACATACTTGTAGGTAAGGTTACTCCGAAGGGAGAGACAGAGCTTACAGCTGAAGAAAGACTGCTTCGTGCAATCTTCGGTGAGAAGGCAAGAGAGGTAAGAGATACTTCACTTAAGGTACCGCATGGTGCTTACGGTGTTGTTGTTGATGCGAAAGTATTTACAAGAGAAGCCGGAGATGAATTGGCTCCGGGCGTTACACAGAATGTAAGAATTTATATAGCACAAAAGAGAAAGATTTCAGTCGGCGATAAGATGGCGGGCCGTCACGGTAACAAGGGTGTTGTTTCCAGAGTATTGCCTGTAGAAGATATGCCTTTCCTTCCGAACGGAAGACCGCTTGATATCGTGCTTAACCCTCTGGGTGTGCCTTCACGTATGAACATCGGACAGGTGCTTGAGATTCACCTTTCACTTGCGGCAAAGCACTTGGATTTAATGTTGCAACTCCTGTATTTGACGGTGCAAACGAGAATGACATTATGAATATGCTTGAAGTGGCTAATGACTATGTCAATACCGAGTGGGACAGCTTTGAAGAAAAGTATAAGGATGTATTGGAGCCTGAAGTTATAGATTACCTCGGTTCACATCTTGAGAACAGAAAGCTTTGGGAGGGTGTTCCTCTTTCAAGAGACGGTAAGGTAAGACTTCGTGACGGTAGAACGGGAGAGTACTTTGACAGCCCTGTTACAATAGGTCACATGCATTATCTTAAGCTTCACCACATGGTAGATGATAAGATTCATGCCAGATCTACAGGTCCTTACTCACTTGTTACACAGCAGCCGCTCGGAGGTAAAGCACAGTTCGGCGGACAGAGATTCGGAGAGATGGAGGTTTGGGCACTTGAGGCATATGGTGCTTCTTACACCTTGCAGGAGATACTTACTGTAAAATCCGATGATGTTACAGGACGTGTAAAGACTTATGAGGCTGTAATCAAGGGTGAGAATATACCTGATGCAGGCGTTCCTGAGTCATTTAAGGTGCTTCTAAAGAGCTTCAGTCACTTGGACTTGATATAAGTGTCCTCGGTGAGAACGGAGAGGAAGTGGAGCTTAAGGAAAATACGGAGTATGCCGACTTAAGTATACACTCTATAATAGAGGGTGAGAGCAGACACCACGGCAAAGACGAGTTCAAAGATGCAGGATATAGTGAGCAGGTAGTAAAGGATGGAGAGTTTGTATCGGTTGATGAAGCAGGCGATTCACAAGAAGATGTAGATGCTGACTATGAAGGGGCAGGCGATACAGGGGATGATTCTCCTTATAATGAAGAGCCGTATGATGATGCAGATAACTTTGACGAGTAATCTTTAGACACTGAATACAAAAACCGCCCCGTATCAGGGGCGGTATAAAATAAATGAAGTCGATTTATCGTTTTATATAGAAGGGAGCAATTTTATGCCTGAAAACAATGATGCTTATCAGCCAATTTCTTTTGACGCAATCAAGATTGGTTTGGCTTCTCCTGAAAAAATACTACAGTGGTCTCACGGTGAGGTTACAAAGCCTGAGACTATCAACTATAGGACATTAAAGCCGGAGAGAGACGGTCTGTTCTGTGAGAGAATATTCGGACCGAGCAAGGATTGGGAATGTCATTGTGGTAAATACAAGAAGATACGCTACAAAGGCACAGTCTGTGACAGATGTGGAGTAGAGGTAACAAAATCCAGCGTGCGTAGAGAGCGTATGGGTCATATAAAGCTTGCAGCTCCGGTATCACATATCTGGTACTTTAAGGGTATTCCTTCAAGAATGGGTCTTATCATGGATATAGCACCTCGTATCTTGGAGAAAGTATTGTACTTTGCATCATATATAGTACTTGACGGAGGAGATACACCTCTTAATTACAAGCAGGTGCTTTCGGAAAGAGAGTACAGAGATGCAATCGAAAGCTATGGCTACGGCTCATTCAGAGCCGGCATGGGTGCGGAGAGCATCTTGGAAATACTTAGCAATATCGACCTTGAAAAAGAGTCTGAAGAGCTGAGAGAAGCATTGGTAGATGCAACAGGACAAAAAAGAGCAAAGATTATTAAGAGACTTGATGTAGTGGAGGCTTTTAGAAGCTCAGGCAATAAGCCGGAGTGGATGATACTTACAAATGTACCTGTAATACCGCCTGATATCAGACCTATGGTACAGCTTGACGGCGGAAGATTTGCAACAAGTGACCTTAATGATTTATATAGAAGAATTATAAACAGAAACAACCGTCTTGCAAGACTCTTGGAGCTTGGTGCCCCTGACATCATTATCAGAAACGAAAAGAGAATGTTACAGGAAGCCGTAGATGCTCTTATAGATAACGGCAGAAGAGGAAGACCTGTTACAGGTCCGGGAAACAGAGCGCTTAAGTCACTTTCAGATATGTTAAAGGGTAAGCAGGGACGTTTCCGTCAAAACCTCCTTGGAAAGCGTGTTGACTATTCGGGAAGATCCGTTATCGTGGTAGGACCTGAACTTAAGATATATCAGTGCGGTCTGCCTAAAGAGATGGCTATTGAGCTGTTTAAGCCTTTTGTAATGAAAGAGCTTGTAGAAAAGGGTACTGCACACAATATAAAATCTGCTAAGAAGATGGTAGAGAGAATGCAGACGGAAGTATGGGATATACTTGAGGATGTTATCAAAGAGCATCCTGTAATGCTTAACAGAGCGCCTACACTTCACAGACTCGGTATTCAGGCGTTTGAGCCTGTACTTGTAGAGGGTAAGGCTATCAAGCTTCATCCGCTTGTATGTACCGCTTTCAACGCCGACTTTGACGGTGACCAGATGGCTGTCCACCTTCCTCTTTCAGTAGAGGCACAGGCTGAGTGCAGATTCTTACTTCTTTCACCGAATAACCTGCTTAAGCCTTCAGATGGAGGACCTGTTGCCGTACCTTCACAGGATATGGTACTCGGTATCTACTATCTGACACAGGAAAGACCGGGAGCAAAGGGAGAAGGTAAGTTCTTTAAGAGTGTAAATGAGGCAATACTTGCATATGACAACAAGATTGTTACATTGCATTCAAAGATAAAGGTCAGAATGACAAAGGAACTTGAAAACGGAGAGATTTTGTCGGAGACTGTAGATTCTACAGTAGGTAGACTTTTATTCAATGAGATAATACCTCAGGACCTCGGATTTGTGGACAGAAGCATTCCGGGTAATGAATTAAAGCCTGAGATTGATTTCCTTGTAAAGAAAAAGCAGTGTAAGCAGATCCTTGAAAAGGTTATCAACGTACACGGACTTTCAAGAACGGCTGAAGTGCTTGATGATATAAAGGCAATCGGATACAAGTATTCAACTATTGCTTCTATGACGGTTTCCATTTCAGATATGACTGTGCCTGCAAGTAAGCCTGAGCTTATAAAGAATGCACAGGCAACCGTAGACAGAATTGCAAAGAACTTCGCCCGTGGATTTATCACTGAAGAAGAGAGATACAAGGAAGTTATAAAGACTTGGGATATGACCGATAAGCAGCTTACAAGAGACCTGCTTGACGGACTTGATGCATACAACAACATCTTTATGATGGCGGACTCGGGAGCGAGAGGTTCCGATAAGCAGATAAAGCAGCTTGCAGGTATGCGTGGTCTTATGGCGGATACAACAGGTCACACTATCGAGCTTCCTATCAAGTCAAACTTTAGAGAGGGTCTTGACGTTTTGGAGTACTTTATCTCAGCTCACGGTGCGAGAAAAGGACTTTCAGATACAGCTCTTCGTACAGCCGATTCAGGATACCTTACAAGAAGACTTGTAGACGTTTCACAGGACTTAATAGTTCGTGAAACAGACTGCTGTGAGGGCAAGGATATTCCATATATGGAAATCAAGCATTCTCGGACGGCAAGGAAGTTATAGAGAGCCTTGAGGAGAGAATCACAGGCAGATATATTGCGGAGACTATCACAGATCCTGATACGGGTGAAGTGGTTATCAAGGCAAACCATATGTGTACTCCGAAGAGAGCCGCTGCGGTAATGAAGGTGCTTGATAAGCTTAATCGAGACAGTGTAAAGATAAGAACAATACTTTCATGTAAATCACATACAGGTATTTGTGCTAAATGTTACGGTGCAAACATGGCTACAGGACAGGCTGTACAGGTAGGTGAGGCTGTAGGTATTATTGCAGCACAGTCTATCGGTGAGCCGGGTACACAGCTTACTATGCGTACATTCCATACCGGAGGTGTTGCCGGTGGAGATATCACACAGGGTCTTCCTAGAGTCGAGGAGCTTTTCGAGGCAAGAAAGCCTAAGGGTCTTGCAATCATCACAGAGTTCGGCGGTGTTGTAGAGCTTAAGGATACCAAGAAGAAGCGTGAAATTATTGTTACAAACAATGAAACAGGTGAGTCAAAGACATACCTTATACCATACGGTTCAAGAATCAAGGTATCAAACGGTGATGTACTTGAGGCAGGTGACGAGCTTACGGAAGGTAGTGTAAATCCACATGATATCCTTAAGATAAAAGGTGTTCGTGCCGTTCAGGACTATATGCTTCGTGAAGTACAAAGAGTTTACAGACTTCAAGGTGTTGAGATCAACGATAAGCATATCGAGGTTATCGTTCGCCAGATGCTGAAGAAGGTAAGAATAGAAGAGAACAATGATGCGGATGTACTTCCGGGAAATTCAATGGATGTTCTGGATTACAACGATATGAATGAAAAGCTAGTTGCGGAGGGTAAGACTCCTGCAGAAGGTAAGCAGGTAATGCTCGGTATTACCAAGGCATCACTTGCTACAGACTCATTCCTTTCAGCAGCATCCTTCCAGGAGACTACAAAGGTTCTTACAGAAGCCGCTATCAACGGGAAGGTCGATCACCTTATCGGACTTAAGGAAAACGTACTTATCGGTAAGCTTATACCTGCAGGTACAGGTATGAAGAGATACAGAAATGTAACTCTGAATACAGATGAGTTCATCGGAGAAGATGATGAAATAATCTTAAGCGAGGACGATCCTGCACTTCTTGATATAAAAGATGAGCTTATAGCTGATGCTAAGGAAGCCCTTGAACAGGAAGAAAAGGCACATGAAAAAGAGGTCGATAAGGAAGAATTTTCCGAGGAAACTTCAAAAGAAGAGGCTAACGAAGAAGAGCCTGTAAAAGAAGAGCCTGCAGAAAATGATGCAGAGGACTCTGCAGATGAGAGTGCACAGTCTGTATCGGATGAGGAAACAGACGGAGCAAAAGATACTGAAGAATAAAACAATAAAATAGCCGGTTACGGTTATACAGATAAGAGGGGCTGCCAAATAGGCGGTCTCTTTTGGTTATATGTGTGCGGAGGAAGTCATCTCTGAGAAAATAGATTTTGACCACAGTGTTAATGTATGGTAGAATGATTAAGTCTTAAGAAGATTCTAAGACAAAATCTTGTAGACTTTGTGTGTTGTATTTATACAGTTTACTGTATCTATATTCTAAAATTTGCGATTTTGAGACGGCCCGCATAAAATAAGGGTTTGCAGCACTTCAAGTAACGTAAGTTACGATATTTTTGCTTAAAATCGCTTGTTAAATTTTAGGCACGCTAAAGCCCCTTGGAGGCCTTGATTTATAAGGGCTTGGAGGGGGTAGGGGTTTACAGAAGCTAACCCCGATAAGGGGACGAAAACAATCTTTACTGGGGGATACGCCCACCACTGGTCAACGTTTACAGAAGCTAACCCCGATAAGGGGACGAAAACGGCATACGGCACCTCTACCTATGCGTGTCGAAACCATACTGTTTACAGAAGCTAACCCCGATAAGGGGACGAAAACAAAGCAAACGATAATATTATAATAGTCTGTAATCCATGTTTACAGAAGCTAACCCCGATAAGGGGACGAAAACTTTATTATTATCATCTGGATTCTCATCGGTCGATATATGTTTACAGAAGCTAACCCCGATAAGGGGACGAAAACCAAATCTCCTTTCATGGAATAAAGTTTTTATTATTACCGTTTACAGAAGCTAACCCCGATAAGGGGACGAAAACTTTCATCAGCGATAAAGATTATTTATGAGTAAAATCACGTTTACAGAAGCTAACCCCGATAAGGGGACGAAAACGTTAAAGAACCAATTTCACATTTATTGTGCTTTAGAATGTTTACAGAAGCTAACCCCGATAAGGGGACGAAAACTTTAATTCTTGCTCATAAGAATATTGTTATTGCAAAAATATGTATTCATCATAAAAATAAAGTCATATACACGGTTTTATTTTTTCTATGTTCAGTTTAAAGTTTATATCTTATTAAAGTAATTTTTACCGAGTCAAATAAGTCTTATTAAAGGGAGGTCGTATGAGAGGAAGCAAGGAAAAAGATATTACACAAAAGGCACTTGAGATGTATAATGATGTTTTTGCAGATATAATAAATGTACTACTGTTTAATGGGGAGAGTGTAGTAACGGAAGACAGTTTGACAGATGTATTGCAGGAAAGTATTCTAAAGATAGATGGTAGAATAAGAGCACAGTATAGGGACATCGCAAAATACTGGTACAACAGTAAGATAAAATTATCAATGTTCGGTCTGGAGAACCAAACAAAACCTGAGAAACTGATGCCGCTTAGAATCTTTGGATATGACGGAGCGGAGTATGTGAGGCAAGCTAAAAAAGAGAACAGTAAAGAAGCAAGATATCCCGTTATTACATTAGTATTGTACTTCGGATATAACGGCAGATGGAGTCATCCAACGAATTTGCTTGAACTTTTGGATATAGATAAAAGAATCAAACCATATGTGAATGATTTCAAGATGAATCTATTTGAAATAGCATACCTTGACAGAGAAAAGATAGATATGTTCAAGAGTGACTTTTGGATACTCGCCGATTATCTGTATCAGATGCGTGTAAATAAGGATTATGTAGCAAGTGACACAGTAATTGAACATGTGGATGAACTTTTGATGCTGATGTCGGCAATGACAAAGGACTACAGATTTGAAGAGACTATAAATGAAGTGAAAGGAAAGGAGTATGTGACTATGTGTGAGGTACTTGATAGAGTAGAGGCAAGAGGAAGAGAAGAAGGGATTAAAGAAGGGATTAAAGAAGGAATTAAAGAAGGTACTGTAAATATCCTTATTTCTCTGGTAAATGATGGAATTCTAAGCATTGCGGATGCTGCAAAAAGAGCTGACATGAGCGAAGAAAGCTTTAGAAGATATTTAGAGCAATGTTGAGACAAATTAGCATATAGTTTTGAATATATTTATATAAAATCAGGGGGGTGTAAAAAACTCTATTGAGTTTTTTACACCTTTTTGAAGTGAACAGTTGCCGCTCTTAGCGCATTTTACAGAAGTTAACCCCGATAAGGGGACGGAAACAGACCCTAGAACTGCGGAATGTCTTTAGCAAGGAAGTTTACAGAAGCTAACCCCGATAAATGGGCGAAAACGTATTTGAGTGACTTTTGGATACTTGCCGATTATCTGTATCAGATGCGTGTAAATAAGGATTATGTAGCCGGTGACACAGTAATTGAACATGTGGATGAACTTTTGATGCTGATGTCGGCAATGACAAAGGACTACAGATTTGAAGAGACCATAAATGAAGTGAAAGGAAAGGAGCATGTGACTATGTGTGAGGCACTTGATAGAGTAGAGGCAAGAGGAAGAGAAGAAGGGATTAAAGAAGGTACTGTAAATATCCTTGTTTCTCTGGTAAATGATGGAATTCTAAGCATTACGGATGCTGCAAAGAGAGCCGATATGAGTGAAGAAAGCTTTAGAAGATATTTAGAGCAATGTTGAAGCAAATTAGCATATAGTTTTGAATATATTTAAATAAAAAAAATCAGGAGGTGAATAGTCACCTCCTAAATTTATTGTTCATTAGCCGCTAAATCTTCATATCCTTCTAAGGATTTTTACATGAAAGTCAATTATTCTGTCTCTAAGTGTTGTAGGATATTCAATAATAGCTTCTCCCGGATTGAATCTGCGAAAATATCTATATAATTGTTCTGTGGAGCATATAAAATAATATCTATAGTTACCGGCAGGAGTGATCTCTTTCCTGTCTACCTTTGGTCTACCAAAATAAATATGTTTAAAAGATCGTTTTCCGGCAGGAGTTAAAAGCACACAGGTCTCTTCCAATTCATCATTTATAGCGTAAGAAGCACCAAGTTTTTTTGTAAGGTAAAATTTGTCCTTGATATCTGAAGGGTAAGGTATAGATGAATAGGACTTTTGTATACCGGTCATTCTGCTTAATCTGAAAGAATAGTTTTTTGATTTACCGTCTTCATCTAAACCGTAGCAGAAAATATAGTTGAACATCTGTTCTTTGCCGGTAAAAATCCTATATGGCATAACAGTATAAGCCTTATTATCATATGTATAGCGGAATCTTATGCAGTTTTTTTGACAACACTCAGATATTGTACTATATTCATCACTAAATATAATCTGTTCACGCTTATATAAAGGTTTACTAAAAATATGACCTTAGCATTTTACATATATAATCTGATAGATTAGGATTTTTTTAGTCAGGTATTTTTGAATCAATAAGTTCAATAATATTTAACGTTCCGTATCTGGAAGTTGTTTTGAAGTATTTATGTCCTATAGAAGACTTGGCATCTTTCTTTCTGGATTTAATATTATCGGTAAATACAACTTCAGACAACATAGAGTTTATAACATCATTAATGGTATCTTCCTCAATTTTGAGATCTCTCAGAATTTTTTTGAAATATTAGAACTGTAACCTTCTAACTCATTTATGTAATCAGAAAAAAATACCCATGTAGTAATCTGTTTAAAAAAATTCATTTATATTTTTGCTCCATTATGCTTTTTACATTATCCTTCTTGAATATCTCGAAAAGTTCTGTATCATTTCTTATAGATTGAAACAATTCAGGGGTAGGATAAAAATCAACTTTTCTTTGCTCACTCATTTTTTCTCCTCTTGCCCACTATAAGTGGGTGTAAAAATGTTATTTAAGTCATTATAGCACGCATTTTAAGCCGATAAAAGTGGGTGTTTATTGACATGAAACTACATATTTCCCAGATTTTCATTTAGTAGTAGACTAAGAACAAGTTAAAGAGCGAGGCAAACAAAGTTGCAAAGCTTTTAGCCTAAGTAGTTAGTAACCGATATGTCAGATACACAGGAGGTATCATATGAAGAAGATTTTAGCTGCAGCAGCAAAGAAGGCCCTTGTAAATATGCTACTTGAAGTAGCATTGAAGGTGCTGACTGCCTAAGGCGGTTGGCATCCTTACGGGGAGAGAGTAGGCATATTAAACGAAAGAAAAGGAGAAAACTATGGAAAAGAATGAGTTGGCAAAAGCAGGCAAGAACTTCCTTACAGACCTTGTCAGAAACGACAAGCTGGAAGGACTACCGAAGGTAGCCGCCTATACAGGACTGGCACTCCTGGAACTCGCAAAGTTGGCCTTGGAGGCCAAGGAGGCGAAGGAGCGGCTATAGTGGCGTAAGCCACATTATATGGAACAAAAGTTGTCAGGCTTTTAGCCTAAGTAGTTAGTAACCGATATGTCAGATACACAGGAGGTATCATATGAAGAAGATTTTAGCTGCAGCAGCAAAGAAGGCCCTTGTAAATATGCTACTTGAAGTAGCATTGAAGGTGCTGACTGCCTAAGGCGGTTGGCATCCTTGCGAGGAGAGAGTAGGCATATTAAACGAAAGAAAAGGAGAAAACTATGGAAAAGAATGAATTGGCAAAAGCAGGCAAGAACTTCCTTACAGACCTTGTCAGAAATGACAAGCTGGAAGGACTACCGAAGGTAGCCGCCTATACAGGACTGGCACTCCTGGAACTCGCAAAGTTGGCTTTGGAGGCCAAGGAGGCGAAGGAGCGGCTATAGTGGCGTAAGCCACATTATATGGAACAAAAGGTTGGTGCAAATAGGTCAATAAAACCTGTAAAATCCTTGTTTTAAGGCAATAAAAGGGTGTGCAGAGTGAGGAGAAAGTACAGATTTAAAACCGGAAAGTAAATAGATATAATGTTTACATAGCAAAGAGCGGTGCAAACAAAGTTGCAAAGCTTTTAGCCTAAGTAGTTAGTAACCGATATGTCAGATACACAGGAGGTATCATATGAAGAAGATCGTTGTTAAAGTTGCAAAGAAGGTGCTTATACATATAGCTGTCAAAACAGCTCTTAAGCTCTTGACCGTATAGGTCCGAGCATAAGCAAGAATATGGTAAGTACGGTGGAAAAATCACCGGATGTCAGATACCAAAAACAGATTAGCCGTTTGGCAAGGGAGGAAACTATGTACGATATCATTGAAAAAACTAACGAAACTGTATGCAACGATGTGACAAGCAACATAAAGCTGGAAGGCTGGCCGGCAGCGGTTGCCATTCTGGGGCTCGGGGCTATGCAACTGGCCAAGGTCCTCATAGAGGCACGGGCGGAGAAAAAGGAGGAGTGACCTCCTTTATAATATTGAGGCATTTTTATTGGACTTCATAATGTGTATAGTATAGGAAAACGGTAAGAGAGTACTTTGTAAAGGAGATTTCAATGGAGAATCAGATTGTAAAACAGGAACAGGGAGCAAAGTGGCTGGATACAGTGTACAAACAGGCGATAAGAGGTATCGGAATAGGAAATACAAGCGTGGTCAATATGGCACAGGATTATATGACTAAGCATACAAGTAAGGAAGCGGCCTGTAAGGCCATGCTGAATAATCAGGTTTTAAAGTGTACTTCAAGCGGTATTATTACAGGTATAGGAGGTATTGCAACTCTTCCGTTTACTTTGCCTGTAAACGTGAGCACTGTACTATATATGCAAATGAGAATGATTGCATGTGCTGCATATATGGCAGGATATGAGCCAAGCAGCGACCAAACAGAGACTCTTGTTCTCGCCTGTCTTGTAGGTATGCCGCTTACACAGTTGGCAAAGCAGGCAGGTATTAAGGTCAGTACAAAGGTGGCTACAAATATGATAAAGAGCGTTCCGGGGAAAGTACTTACCAAAATCAATCAGCTTATCGGTTTCAGGTTTATAACCAAGTTCGGATCAAAAGGAGTGATAAACTTAGGCAAGGCTGTACCGTTTGTTGGAGCAGGTGTAGGAGGTTTTGTTGACTTTCTTGAAACTAATACAATTGCTAAGAGGTCATACTCATTCTTTTTTGAAAATTAGGAGAAAAATGGAATTATAGTTAACTAAGTAGAGTAATAGCGAAAGACATCAAGCATGATTTTTAATAAAAAAATTTTTAACATTTTTTTAATACAATATTGAATAAAAGGTAAAAATACCTTATATTTAATATAAAGAATATTTTTGTAAACAATTAGGAGGGCGAGGATGAACATACTTTTTTCACCGCTTGGAGGAAATGACCCCATATCGGAGACAAATATGTATGACGGTTCAATGTTACACATATGCAGACACTATGATATTGATAAAGTCTATCTATATATGACGAGTGAGATATGGAAAAATCATAAGAAGGATAACAGATATGAATTTTTCATAGACAGACTGGCGGAACAGAAAAATAAGAAGATAGACTATGTTATTATTGAAGACAGTGAGCTTAGAAATGTACAGGTTTATGATCAATTTTTGTTTAAATTTGAGGATGAGATAAACAAGATAATTAAAGGAATGTGTGAAGGAGACAAGCTGTTTATAAACATTTCATCAGGAACTCCGGCAATGAAGAATGCTTTGGTTATTTTACAGGATTTGAACGAGTACGATTGTAAGTTTATTCAAGTGGCAACACCCATGAAAGCAATGAATAAAAATGAGCATAGTGATAATCCTGATTGGGTGACTTTGTGGGAGTTGAACTTAGAACTTGAAAAAGACGGTGAGAACAGGTGTACTGAGAATAATTGTCCTTCATTATCAAGACTTAGAAAAGAAGAAATCATAAAAAAGCATATAGATGAATATGACTATAGAGCTGCACTCTCGGTAGCAAGGGGGATGGAAAAGAACAGCACAAAAAATTATATTGATGAGTTGGTTCGTGCAGTAAACAGATATAACCTAAATATGAAAAAGGTGGATAATGACTATAAAAAGGATGGTTTTGACATAACTCCGGTAAAGTCGGGAAATGCCAGAAAGCTTTTTGAGTATGCACTTTGGCTAAACATAAAGTTAAAAAGAGAGGAATATGTAGACTTTATAAGAGGAATTACTCCTCTGGTGGTTGAACTCTTTGAAATTATACTTAAGAGTAAAGGTAAGCTTGATATTAATAATTACTGTAAAAAGAATGATCGAGATATCAGAGTATGGGATGAAACAAAAGTAATAGTTAAATTACCCGGAAAAAGATGTAAGTATCAAAGAGATAGTAAATAAGGAGTATCAGATTAAGCATAGTGATAGTGGTAAGGTAGGTGAATTTAAGCTAATATGATATATTCAGAAGCACTGATGTACCTTATAAAGAATCTGATAGATGATGAATTATTAGTTAAAACGGTATCTAATATAAGAGCGGTAGAGGAGGATATCAGAAACTTGGCTGCACATGATATAGTTTCATTAGATAGTGATTATATAAGAGAAAAGACAGAATTCACTCCTCTACAAATCATGGACATGATAAAAATACTGTTTTCACGTACCAATTTCAGTATTAAGAGTGAGTATTGGAATTCATATGAGGATATGAATGAAGAGCTGAAGAGAAGAATCAGTGACCACAGAGAGGAAGAATCTTCATGTTAAGCTCACTTAAAATAGAACTTGATGGAGAGAGTGAAAGAGCAGGAACGACCTGCTTGGCTCTCTTTTTCAAGGGTTTATAATGGAAAATATTGATACGGATTATGCAGATAAATTGCATGTGAGTACATTACATCCCTACAGTCAGTATGTGACTATGAAAGATGGCAGGATTATATGGACAATGAATACACTGAATGCTGAAGCTAAGGAAAAGATAGCGGACAAAGTAAAGCAGATGGAAAAGGTAAATATCAAGTACAAGGAAAAGGAGTACAAGATAGTTTCAACCAAAGAAGAAAGCATCAGTTATCAGAACTTGGTAAAGGAAAGTTATTTGAAAGACGGAGGCAGAAGATTAAAGGTATCGTTTTTGACTCCCACATCTTTTAAACAGGACGGGAGATATGTAATATTTCCGACTGTAAGGCTTATTTTTCAGAGCCTTATGATGAAGTTTGATAAGTCATCAACTGACATGGAGGTATTTGGAAAAGACATACTTGAGACTTTTGAAAATTATACGGAGATAACTATGTACAAGTTAAGAAGTACATATTTTCATCTGGACGGAACAAAAATACCTGCATTTATCGGAGATATTACAATAACTGTAAAGGGTCCGACTCAGCTGGTTAACCTTGCAAATTTGCTCCTGAAATTCGGAACATACTCAGGAGTTGGAATAAAAACAGGAATAGGAATGGGGGGAATAGCATTTGAACAGTGATATAAAAACGAAATTTATATATGACAGTATTTTTATATTATGCTGACAAAATAACAGGAACTACCGGTAAAGAATTTGAAAATATCTATATAATGAAATTGGCAGATAAAATATCGGCTACATTCGATAGAAGAAAAGCACCGGATTCTGAATTTACCTTTGATGAGAATGGTAATTTATACAGTATATTTAATATTCTGAATGGAAATAATCAGTCAAAGAGATATGATGCAAGTATCCTTTATAAGGATGACAAGATCAAGTTTGCAAAGGACAGTGTAACTAAGACATCTTCAGAGTTTTATAAAACAATAAAAGAAAAACTTTCGGGAAAACTTAAAAATGCATCTGTAGATATGGATTTTATCAACTCATATTTGGAAATGCTTGAGCGGACTACATCATATATACCTGTATCAGGTTCCGGTGATGAAAAGGTGGATATATCTGTGTACGAGCATATCAAGCAGAGTATTGCCGTTGGAAGTTCATTGTATGAATATTTGACAGAAAATGATAGGATCAAAGATCAGGAAAAGCTATATCATAGCCCTGAGGAGTTTTATAAAGAGAAAAGTATCTTACTGTACAGTATGGATTTTTCAGGTATCCAGTCTTTTATATATGGACAATACGGCAAAGAAGAGGTATTGAAAAATCTTAGGTCAAGGTCATTCTACCTTGAAATACTTATGGAAAATGTTATTGATGAGCTTTTAGAGAAGCTGGAATTATCTGTGGCAAATCTATTGTATGCAGGTGGAGGTCATGCATATTTCATATTGGCAAATACACAAAGGACAAAAACTCTACTATCAGACTTTGATGCTGATATTAAGGCTTGGATGCAGGATACATTTGGAATAGACCTGTATATAGGAAGCGGATACTGTGAGTGCTCTTGTAATGATTTGCAAAACAAGCCTGACGGAGCTTACAGCAATTGCTTTAGAGAAGTATCCGGTGCGGTATCACAAAACAAACTTCGCAGATATGGTGCAAGTCAGATAAAAGCACTTAACAAAGGAAAAAAGACTGACGGAGAAAGAGAATGTAAGATTTGTCACAGTTCGTACAACCTCAATGAAAATGGAGTTTGCAGCTTATGTGACGGTTTTGCAAAGCTTTCGAAAGATATTCTAAACAGAGAAATATTTACAGTAGTAAATGACAAGGAAAGGGAATACTGCCTATATACAAGAACGGTTATCTGAGTGGCGGAAATATAAAAAGAAAAGACGGTGAGGAGTACCTTAATACCAACAAGAAAATCCTTATTCGTGCCTATTCAAAGAATGGAGTATATAAGGGAAAGGATTATGTAAAGACCATATATGTAGGTGACTATCATAATGCAGATACACTGGAAAATCTGGTTAAAGACGGAGTAGGTATTAAGCGGCTTGGAGTACTTAGAGGTGATATTGATAATCTTGGAAAGGCATTTGTTGGCGGATTTGAAAAGAGTAAGCAGACATTGTCAAAGTCGGCGGCATTTTCAAGAAAGCTTACACAGTTTTTCAAATATGATATCAATAATATACTAAGAAATCCTATATACAAGATACCGTTTTCAGATGGTGAGGATGAAAATACAGATAGAAAAATAGCAATTATATACTCAGGCGGTGATGATGTATTTGTAGTAGGAGCATGGAAGGACATTATAGAGTTCGGTGTTGATTTGTACAATAATTTAAAGGAGTATACACAGGGAACTCTTACCGTTTCAGCCGGACTTGGTATTTATATGCCGAAGTATCCTATATCCTATATGGCGGAAAAGACAGGTGAACTTGAAGACTACTCAAAGAAACTTGACGGTAAGAATGCTATTACATTATTTGATAAGAACAATTCATATCACTGGGACGAATTTATTGATAAGGTAATGGGAGAGAAGTTTGCTATTGTCAGTGAGTTTTTCTCAACGGTAGAGGATAAGGGAAAGTGTCTTTTGTATAACCTTTTGGAGCTGTTTAGGAATAGAGACAAGAAGATAAATATTGCCAGAATGGCATATACACTTGCAAGGATGGAGCCAAGCGGCAAGGTAAGTGAAGAGGAAAAGACTGTATACAAAAAATTCAAAGAAAAAGTATATGATTGGATGTTTAGCGAGAGCGACACAAAACAGATGATAACTGCAATCTATATCTATAGCTATTTGATAAGAAAAGAGGAGGAGAAATAGATGGGTGGAAATAACTTTAATGGTAAAAGTAGGGGGAATGCAGTAGAAGTGAATAGAACTCCTATAGAGCTTACCGATGAAAATTATGTAAGTCAGGCAGAAGCTGTAATAAAGAGACTTATAGATGAAAATGGGAAAAAAATAAAATTTTGACTACATCAAAGATAAGAAAGCTTTTTGGCTATGATTAGTGAAATGTATACAAAAGCAAAAAGATTGAAGAGTAATACTTTAAATTCTGATCTGCTTACAAAGATACAATATTTTAAAATGCATACAGTCTATGAAGCAGGACGAGAATCATCTGTAAAGAAATTTGTAGAGGAAGCTCAGATTACTAATCAGATAGATAAGATAAAGACAGATAGGGAAAAACTTATATTGTTCTGCCATTATATGGAAGCACTGGTAGCATATAGAAAATTTTTAGGTGGAAGAGACGAATAGGAGGGATTTGATATGTTTGGAAAACTTGAAATTAGCGGATGTATAGAGTCATTGACAGGATTGCATATAGGTGGAGGTTCACAGTTTGCTGCTATAGGTGCAGTAGATTCTGTGGTTGTAAAGGATATAGATGATGATTTACCTATGATACCGGGCAGCAGCTTAAAGGGAAAGCTTAGGTCTTTATTATCAAAGCAATTTAGTGACGGTGAATTACCTAAGGAGCATAACAGTGATGCGGATGTGGTAAAAAGACTTTTTGGTCATACAGACAAGAGCGGCCCGAAAACAGGTAGGGTTTATTTTTCAGATATTTTTATGAGTAAAGAGAGCAGAGACAGACTTGAAAATGAGTATATTGATGCAACGGAAGTTAAGTTTGAAAATACTATTTCAAGATTGACAGGTGTAGCCAATCCGAGACAGATAGAGAGAGCTGTTAAGGGAATGAAATATCATATGAGCCTTATCTACAATATAGAAAATGAAAATGAGATTGAAGAAGACTTTAAGACACTAAAGACTGCATTTCAGCTTTTAAAGTATGATTATCTTGGTGCGGCAGGTTCAAGAGGTTATGGTAGAGTTGATATACATGACTTGGATGTAAAGAAACTTGTTGTTAGTGATGAGGAAAAGATAAGCGGTATTCTGGAGAATTGTAAGAGTATATTAAAGGAAGTGTAGTATGAACTATAAAATACTTAAGTTGGATTTTACTACAGCGGTACATTTCGGTAGTGGCGGACTTGAAAAAACCGGAAATGTGCTTGGAGCAGATACAATATTTTCAACTTTATTTATTGAGTCCTTAAAGTACGGTAATTCAGATACGTTATTAAAATCTTTTAAAGAAGGGAAGCTGAAGATCTCAAACGCATTCCCATATATTAAAGGTGAGTATTATTTACCGAAGCCTATAATTCGATTGGATAATGACGCTGATGGGGACTCAGTAATAAAGAAGGCCTTAAAGAAGCTGAAATATATACCGATGTCAAGATTTGAGATCTTTATAAAAGGAAAACTTGATATAAAAATGAAGCGGACCTTTTTGGAGATAATTTCGGAGAGTCCACATTGGTGGAAAAGGTATCCATGCAGACAGAAGATGAAGACAAGTTTAACAATTTATATGCGGTCGAGGTATTCAAATATAAAAGAGATAGCGGACTATATTTCTTTGTAGGTTATGAAGATGAAAAAGACTTTGAAACGGTGCATAAGCTGATGGAAAGCATTTCATATACAGGTCTTGGCGGTAAGATATCAGCCGGATATGGAAAGTTTAGACTGAGTATAGATACACCGGGTAAAGATATTGTTAAGAACTTTGAAAATGTAGGTAATTACAAGGATATCATGTCATTGTCACTATGTTTACCGAGAGAAGAAGAACTTGAGGACAGCCTGACAGATGCTTCATATACTGTGGTAAAGAAAAGCGGGTTTGTTGCATCTTCAAAGTATGCAAAGACTTTTAGAAAAAAGAAGGATATATATATGCTTGAGGTAGGTTCCGTATATAAGAACACCTTCAAAGGTGATATATATGATGTTTCAGAAGCAAATACCGGAGCGCATCCTGTGTACAGATACGGAATACCTTTCTTTATGGGGGTAAGATGATGGCAAGTTTTTTAAAGAAGTATAATATAGAATTAAAGACTGCCGGACCTGTATTTATCGGCAGTGGTAATATAATACATAAAAAAGAGGCAATATTTAAAAAAGCTTCCGTTATTATAATTGATACTCAAAAGATGTTTAAATATCTAAGTGATAAGAGGTTGCTTGATAAGTATCAGGATTATATGCTTGATGATCGAATGGATTTGGCTACATTCTTGCAAAACAACAATATTGATAAAGACGTATACAGCAAATGGGATGCCAAAGAACTTAGCCTTGGAGATACAAGAAGTACAAGCAAAGGAGATGCTAAGAGTAAGGGAATATCAAGTTTTGTAAGAGACGGCAACGGAAGGGTTTATGTTCCTGGAAGCAGTTTGAAAGGAATGCTTAGAACTATACTCACAGGTGCGTATATTATAAAGAATTCTGATTGTGGTGTAGAAAAAAAGCTTGATGACAGTAAATGGAAGCTTGGAAATCATCCATATAAAGGAAGTATGGAAAAAGAGTATAAGGCTGCTATGGACGATATAGAAGTACAACTTTTTCACAAAAAACTTTTTTCGGATCCGGAAGGTAAAAATAAACTTGAAAATAAAATAAATGACAGCTTACGAGGTTTTATGGTATCTGACAGTGAGTATATATCGGATGAGGATATGTGTGTATGTCAAAAGATAGATATAGGCTTGGAAGGGAAAGAAAGAACAATACCACTTTATAGAGAGTGTATAAAACCGGGAGTAAGTATTAAGTTTAGTATTACTATAGACAGCACTTTTTGTGACTATGACAAGAAGAGTATTATAGAGGCAATCGGACTTTTTTATAATGACTGTTACTGGAAAAAGGTTTCAAGGCAGTTTGAAAAGGTGGCACCGATTATAAAGGATAGGTATACATGTTTTCTTGGTGGAGGTGCAGGTTTTGAAAGTAAAACTGTTATATATCCAAGCTTTGAGAGACCTAAGGCGGTAGATTTTACATCTGATATACTTAGCGTTTTGTTTCCGGATGTGAATCATGATGCAGACAGAGAAGTATCGCCAAGAGTAATAAAATGTACATATTATAAAAATAATAAATATTTGTTTGGAGCATGCAAATTGGATAAATTTTCAGATCCTGAAGAACCGATAAAAGTTTAGGGGGTTTTATGTCCTGCCTTTATATTACAGAGCAAGGAGCGAAGGTATCCACAGAAAACGGTAAGATAATTGTGGATTGTAAGGATGGATCTAAGCGTAGTTTCCCTAAGGAAACGCTGGAGTCTATAATGATCTTTGGAAATATTTCTATGACTTTACCTGTGCAGAAATTTTGCCTTGAAAAAGGTATAAAGGTGATTTATCTCTCTACAAAAGGCAAATATTTCGGCAGGCTACATAGTACAGCTCATTTCAATGCCGAAAGACTGAAAAAACAAGTGTATCTTAGTGACTGTGACAGCAGCTGTTTGGAGTTTGCAAAGAAAATCCAGTCAGCTAAGATACATAATCAGCGTATTATCTTAAAGAGATATGAAAAGCATTCGGATAAGGATATTAAGGAAGAACTGTACAGAATAAGTATATACGAGAATGAAATATCTAAATGTAATACTGTAGATGAGGTACTGGGATATGAGGGAATGGCTGCCAGAGAGTATTTTAAGGCGTTGTCAAAGCTTATAAAAGAAGAATTCTCCTTCAACGGCAGGAGCAGGCAGCCGCCCCTTGACCCTTTTAATTCAATGATCAGCTTTTGCTACACGATAGTATATTATGAAATATATGCTGAACTTGAGAGTAGAGATTTAAGTCCTTATATCGGTTTTATACATAAGATAAAGAGAAACCATCCGGCACTGGCAAGCGATATGCTTGAAGAGTGGAGGGCACTACTTGTAGATTCCACTATACTTAGTCTGGTACAGGGTAATGAGATAGGTGCAGATGAGTTTAAATATGATGATGAAAGCGGTGCAGTTTACTTATCCGATAATGCAATGAAAGTCTGTGTAAAAAAGCTTGAGGATAAGATGAGAAAGGAAATCAATTATCTGGAATATTTGGATGCTCCTGTAAGTTTCAGACATGCTATATGGTGGCAGGTAAAGTCATTAGCAAGCTGTATTGACAGCGGCAGTTTTGAAAGTTATCAACCTTTGAAAATAAAGTGATGAGTATGGGAAATAGTAATGAGCTTAAGTACAAAGTACTTATAATATATGATATAACTGAGGATAAGCCTAGAATTAAGTTGTCAAAATTGCTGTCGTCATATGGTATTCGTGTACAAAAGTCAGCCTTTGAGGCCTGCCTGAATAAGAAGCAATATGAAAAACTTGTATTTGAGTTGGACAGGTATGTAGGTAGAGAAGACAGTATAAGGGTGTATAAGTTATATGAAGATAGCGATGTAATAACATATGGTAAGACAGATGAGTCTGATTTTGATGATGTTATCATAGTATAATCCCCGAAAGGGGACATAGAGATTGTGAGCGGATTATGGAAGATAAATTTATATTGTTTAGGCGAGACGGAAAAGGATTGCCATATGGAAGAGATGATGTTTGGATAAAAGAGCTGATACGAACAGATGGAGAAACTGCTCTTGCACCTATTGATGAGGTTGCTATTGAAAAGATAAATGATAACTTTTATAAGGCGCTTGTCGATTTAAGTAAAAAGCTTGGAAGAAAGGAATTTCAAAGTAAAGAGTGGCATAGCTGTATAAAAGAGGCCTTACATGAATATCCTGAAGTGGCGGATGTTTTTTTATATGCAACAAAGGAAGTTAATGCCGGTATATATGAGCAGATATGTAAGCAGATGAGCAAAATCACCTATGACGGTGACAGAAGTAACGGAAGTATGGACAGCAGTCTGGTTTCAAGCAAGCGTGCATTGATAGTGGATGCTGTAGAGAAGATAACTTACAGTAATTATCACCTTGCACCCGATGAGAGGGAAGCTTTAAATGACGGATATATCTATATTCATGATATGGGCTTTAGAAGAGATACCATAAATTGCTGTCTTTTTGATATGGAGGCGGTACTTGACGGCGGTTTTGAGATGAGTGAAATGTGGTATGATGAACCGGCAACGCTAAGTGAAGCATTCGACGTAATAGCGAGTATATCAATGAATGCGGTGGCACAAATTTATGGCGGATTTACAATTCCGCAGATAGATGAGTTGCTTTCAAAATATGCCAAGAAAAGTTATGGTATATACTATGAAGAATACATAGAGGTCGGAGTGGATGAATTGAAGGCTGACAGTCTTGCAAATACCAAGGTAGAAAAGGACTTTGAAAACGGTTTTTCTCACTTGAGGCCAAGTTTAACTCGCAGATTTCACCAAGAGGTGATTATCCTTTTATCACTGTAACATTTGGAATCGGAATGGATAAATATTCTCAGATGGCAACATTATCCGCGTTAAAGGTGAGAAAAGAAGGGCATGGCAAAGACGGATTTAAAAGACCGGTACTATTTCCAAAGCTTGTATTTTTGTATGATAAAAATCTTCATGGAAAAGGAATGGAGCTATATCATCTTTTTAAAGAAGCCATAGAATGCTCAAGCAAGGTGATGTATCCGGAATATCTTAGTCTTACAGGAGATAGCGGTATTGTTTCCGAGGTATATAAAAAGTACGGAAAAGTAATAAGTCCTATGTGCTGTAGGGCATTCCTTACAAAGTGGTTTGAAAGGGGTGGAGAAAATCCAGCTGATGAGAGTGATTTTCCTGTATTTATAGGTAGGTTTAACATAGGTGTAGTATCTTTAAATTTGCCTATGATTCTGGCTAAATCAAGAGAAGAAAACAAGGATTTTTATGAGGTACTTGATTATTATCTTGAAATCATTAGAAAGATACATAAGAGCACCTATAAGTTTTTGGCACAGAAAAAGCATATACCAATCCTTTAGCATTTATGCAGGGCGGTTTGTATGGTGGACATCTAAATAGGGATGATAAGATAGAACCTTTGCTAAAAAGTGCGACAGCTTCGTATGGTATTACTGCAATGAATGAGTTACAGTATCTCTACAATGGAAGGTCTATTGTAGAAGACGGTGAGTTTGCACTTGAAGTAGCTAAGTATATAAATAAGAAAGTGCTTGAATTTCAAAGTTTGGATCATATTCAATATTCTGTCTATGGTACACCGGCAGAAAGTCTTTGCGGTAAGCAGGTGAATTCATTCAGGGACAAGTTTGGAATTATAGAAAATGTAAGTAATAGAGATTATTTTTCAAATTCATTTCATTGTCATGTATCTGAGGATATTACTCAGATAGAGAAGCAAAACTATGAAGCCAGGTTTTGGAATCTTTTCAATGGTGGAAAAATCCAATATGTGCGTGTGGATGTACCTTACAATATAGAGGGTTTGGAGGCTTATGTAACTCATGCTATGAAGCTTGGACTGTATGAGGGAATAAATATTTCTCTGGCTTACTGTGATAACTGTGGATATCAATGGAACAATATAGGCTCTGAGAGACCTGATACTTGCCCCAAATGTGGAAAAAAGGAAATGACCATGATAGACAGAATGTGCGGATATATAGCTTTTACAAAAATTCATGGTAAATCAAGACTTAATGATGCCAAGATGGCAGAGGTACATGACCGCATTTCGATGTAGAATATTTAATTGAATTTAGCTTGGAGAAAGCTATGATTTATGTTAAAATGATGTGGTCTTGAATTTTTAAGACAGTTTGTAGACTTTATGCTGTGCCTTATATTCATACAGTTAGTTGTATAATTATTTTAAATATGGAGATTTTGAGACGGCCCGCATAAAATAAGGGTTTGCAGCACTTCGAGTAACACAAGTTACGAGAATTTTGTTTAAAATCGCTTGTTAAATTTTAGGCACGCTAAAGCCCCTTGGAGGCCTTGATTTATAAGGGCTTGGAGAGGGTAGGGTTTATAGAAACTAACCCCGATAAGGGGACGGAAACAATATCTGATTTCTCTTTGAGAGGTTTATACTTATCGTTTATAGAAACTAACCCCGATAAGGGGACGGAAACAGTCGACAAGAGTATCCTTTCCAGAACCTGATTCACGTTTATAGAAACTAACCCCGATAAGGGGACGGAAACTGGCTGCTGGTTGTCCACTTCGGAGTTCCCAGCAATTAAAGAGGTTTTGTTTATAGAAACTAACCCCGATAAGGGGACGGAAACTATTAAAAAGAATAATGCCTACTATGAAGATTAAATGTGTTTATAGAAACTAACCCCGATAAGGGGACGGAAACGATTTTAGAATCTTTTCGCCGTTGCGGATTTGCTTGCGTTTATAGAAACTAACCCCGATAAGGGGACGGAAACTCGTCTATTGCGACTATTTCTGACCAGAATTTGCAATGATGTTTATAGAAACTAACCCCGATAAGGGGACGGAAACTAGTATTAAAGATGAAGTATCTAACTCTGATTTTGGTTTATAGAAACTAACCCCGATAAGGGGACGGAAACGATAAAGCATATTATAGCAGGGATAGTATTCTTAAAGAAGTTTATAGAAACTAACCCCGATAAGGGGACGGAAACCCACCCATATCGAATATTATTCCGTCAAAGTTCTCAGGAATGTTTATAGAAACTAACCCCGATAAGGGGACGGAAACACGTCAACAGAAAGATGCTCAGAGTCAGATAGTTCGAGAGTTTATAGAAACTAACCCCGATAAGGGGACGGAAACTACAGTAGTTGTAGAGACAGAAGATAAACCAGAAGAAAGTTTATAGAAACTAACCCCGATAAGGGGACGGAAACTATTCTCTTAAGCTGTCGCTTGCCGTCAATCTCAAAATGTTTATAGAAACTAACCCCGATAAGGGGACGGAAACGATGACTACAGATTCCTTTGGGTTACAGAGTTCCCGTTTATAGAAACTAACCCCGATAAGGGGACGGAAACAGTATCACTATTAGTTTTTACTAAATGAGCATGAGTTATTCCTGTTTATAGAAACTAACCCCGATAAGGGGACGGAAACCACAACCGTTCCATGATATTTTTGTGCAAGCATACCCAGTTTATAGAAACTAACCCCGATAAGGGGACGGAAACATAAAAATGCCTATTATACATCCAGAAGATTCTGTTTATAGAAACTAACCCCGATAAGGGGACGGAAACAAGAATTTCATCTATTTTTATAGATATAACATCTTCGTTTATAGAAACTAACCCCGATAAGGGGACGGAAACTATATCATGCTCATTTGAAATATGTATTGTTCCGGCTATAGTTTATAGAAACTAACCCCGATAAGGGGACGGAAACCATCTATGGGAATACTAAAACTTATCTGTATTCTTGTTTATAGAAACTAACCCCGATAAGGGGACGGAAACCTGGTCAAGTCCATATTCAGTCTTACGCCACTCGTCAAAGTTTATAGAAACTAACCCCGATAAGGGGACGGAAACGAATAGAAGTTTTACCAGAACCATTAGGTCCTATTAATAGTTTATAGAAACTAACCCCGATAAGGGGACGGAAACTTGCTTTCCCATGCCAAATATAAATCATCACCCAATGTGTTTATAGAAACTAACCCCGATAAGGGGACGGAAACCTAAGCCCTATGACCATCTCCGAAATAAATTCATCAAGTTTATAGAAACTAACCCCGATAAGGGGACGGAAACTCAACCATCTCAGATACACTATTGTACCAACTACAGCTGGTTTATAGAAACTAACCCCGATAAGGGGACGGAAACGGTTATTCATACTTAACCTCCAAAAATTTATTTATTGTTTATAGAAACTAACCCCGATAAGGGGACGGAAACATGGATTACCGTTCACTAATGCAGATACCACTATTGCGTTTATAGAAACTAACCCCGATAAGGGGACGGAAACGTTCTACTTCAAACTCTTCCTTTAGCTCCTTTCTGTTTATAGAAACTAACCCCGATAAGGGGACGGAAACGAAAAGATTTAATGTCGTTTAATATTCCTATTAGTTTATAGAAACTAACCCCGATAAGGGGACGGAAACATTGGGTGTAAGAGATTATACTCCATCATTATTTAATGTTTATAGAAACTAACCCCGATAAGGGGACGGAAACTTGCGGAGTACGAATACTGAAATTACAGGATTATTGTTTATAGAAACTAACCCCGATAAGGGGACGGAAACCAACTTTTTCGTCTTTCTGGAGGAACTTTTTGTAGTCCCGTTTATAGAAACTAACCCCGATAAGGGGACGGAAACAATGGTTTACCACTTACCAGTACACTGACAGCCATTGTTTATAGAAACTAACCCCGATAAGGGGACGGAAACGGTTATTCATACTTAACCTCCAAAAATTTATTTATTGTTTATAGAAACTAACCCCGATAAGGGGACGGAAACTTGATAAATCCTACTGTTTTAAACAAGGCTAGGTTAGTTTATAGAAACTAACCCCGATAAGGGGACGGAAACGAATCCATCCCACTTTGAACTGTAGTCCTTTGTATGTTTATAGAAACTAACCCCGATAAGGGGACGGAAACACTTTTAGGATAAATGGTAGTCGTAGAAAATATGCTACGTTTATAGAAACTAACCCCGATAAGGGGACGGAAACCGGTAGCAATCACCACGAAGAGCTTTTGTCGATTCTTCGCCGTTTATAGAAACTAACCCCGATAAGGGGACGGAAACCTTTCATTCATTTCTTTTATTTCACGAATTTCTTGTTTATAGAAACTAACCCCGATAAGGGGACGGAAACACCAAATACCTCGTCCACAACTAACTGTAACCCACGTGTTTATAGAAACTAACCCCGATAAGGGGACGGAAACCCGCATGCTTTTCTAAATGCAAATTCTCCATGCTTGTTTATAGAAACTAACTCCGATAAGGGGACGGAAACTATAAAGCTGATGCCGCAGCCGATACTCCAAAGGCTGTTTATAGAAACTAACCCCGATAAGGGGACGGAAACCCGCATGCTTTTCTAAATGCAAATTCTCCATGCTTGTTTATAGAAACTAACCCCGATAAGGGGACGGAAACTTTGATACAGTGTATACTTTTTACCATTTACGCTTATAGTGTTTACAGAAACTAACCCCGATAAGGGGACGGAAACGCTTGCATATATTCATATTTTACTTTTGCTTTAGCTATCGTTTATAGAAACTAACCCCGATAAGGGGACGGAAACCTTCTTCCCGTTAAGCCGATAGGTCATCTATAAAATTAGTTTACAGAAATTAACCCCGATAAGGGGACGGGAACAAAAAATAAAAAAAGTTATTTTTATTGCAGACGTTTACAGAAACTAACCCCGATAAGGGGACGAAAACAATACGGTCACACTTGTTATAGTTCCACGCTTCGTTTACAGAAACTAACCCCGATAAGGGGACGGAAACTAAAGTCCAGCCCCTTCGCGGTGAGTAATCATTTGTTTACAGAAACTAACCCCGATAAGGGTACGGAAACCCTGCTAGATTGTCCGCAACGTCAATTAAACTTGTTTACAGGAATTAACCCCGATAAGGGGACGAAAACACTACTCCATTATTACCAATAACTAACTTTGCCATAGTTTACAGAAACTAACCCCGATAAGGGGACGGAAACTGTGATATTTCGTGTGATATATTTTTGATATGCTCAAGGTTTACAGAAATTAATCCCGATAAGGGGACGGAAACTAATACCAGCTACCCTTGTACTTAGACCATCCGTACACCAGTTTACAGAAATTAACCCCGATAAGGGGACGGAAACCGGGGGATATAAAATGATAGCGGATAGATGTTAGAAACGGGCATATGAAATACTACATTGGTATATGGTTTTTTGGGTGGGTTACCTATAAACCCACCTAATTTATTTCCTGCAAAAATAATCAAGCTTTTTGTAAAATTCTTAGGTTGACTTTTATATAGCTAATGTCTAAAATTTTAATTAGGGCATAGATGCGTGCGTTTTCTATACAGTTTTGCAGAGATAATTATATGAGATAAGTAAATAGTTAAAGGGGGGAAGATGCAACAAGATATAATATTTATACCTCTTGGCGGAGGACAGAGAGTGGGAGCAAGCTGCTACTACTTAAAAGTTGGAGATGCCAACATCATCTTGGATGCGGGAATCGGCATTGACGACGGACTTGAGTTCGGACCGGATTTTCAGTTTCTTATAAGGACACCTTTTATACAATCAATGACACAGATCAACAATATCTTTATATCCCATGCACATATGGATCATGTAGGATACTTGCTGAAGCTTATGAATCAGACAAGCTATGCAGGTGTATATATGACGGAGATTACAAAAGTTTTATCGGAATATCAGCTTTATGACAGACTGTTTATAGGCAAGTCAAGTGATGAGAATACAAGACTGGCAGCAAGAAGTCTGTTGGAAAGGATTGCGACTGTCAGCTTTATGCAGACTATAGATTTTGGAAAGTACAAGGTTACATTTTATCCGGCAGGTCATATACCCGGTGCGATGATGATGCTATTTGAAGCAGGAAAGAAAAGAATACTTTATACAGGAGATTATTCATTGAATAATACCGCATTGACACAGGGATGCATGATACCTAAGGATGTTGAAATAGATACCGTTATAATATGCGGACTTCATGCCAAAGCATCCTGACTATACCAAAAAAAGTCGGATGCGATATATAAACAGGCAGGGTATGTGCTACATACGGTAAAAAGACAACCGTAGGTCTCTGCTTTGTCAGATACCGCAGCTTTAGCAAAGGAATAGAATTTATAAAAAAAACTGAATGATTGGAATAATACCGGAGTACCGATATATATAGACAGCTCCATTATGGATATGGTGGTAAAGATGGAAAGACTCTCAGTACCCGTTCTTAACAAATACAACAAAGTGATGGGTGATGAGAAACCGTCGATGCCGCATATATATTTGACATCTGACAGGAATACAAAGTGGGCAGGTCAATATAAAAGTATTAAGGTTGATTTTTCATTACATGAGGATTTTAACGAGATGAAGCAGTTTTTAAAAAGAATAAATCCGAGGCAGGCCATAGTGGTACACTGCGGCAAGGAAAATTCAGTATTTGACGATACGATTGAGCAGGAAATGATGAAGGATGTGGATTGTAGGACACAGTTTACATTTGCAGATGAAGAAGAGATATACAGGCTTTAATAAGGGGGAACTATGCTAAATATCAATGAAGAAAAAATCAATGAAGTTGTACAGAACATACATGAAGCTATGGTCAGAAAAGCCAAGAAAAGCGGAAAGTCAAGTGAGGAAATAGTCACGGAGAGCAGGATTTTTTCCATTATATGCAGTGATTTTGACTTGGCACCGTCAAAGGTTGCTTCGCTTATGAACAGCAACTACGGATATGATATGACTGGTGAAGAAGTGATACGGATTTTTAGGAACAGGAAGATGGCAAATCCGAATGAGAGAAAAGAGCTTTTCAAATGGGCTGACAATGTTGCGAGGCTTTTTAAAGGGGCAATGCTTGGAAAGAAAGAAAAGTTTGAAAAATTTGAAAGCCTTAGAAAAGAACCGGCACTAAAAAGCGGAAAGAAGCACGATTCACAGGACAGAATTGCAGCGATAATGATATATGAAAACTATCCTGAGATTGATATTTTTGATGATAAGAACAGTCTTTATCTGCTTGGAAATACAATGGCAAAGTACTTTTTCTATGATATGGTGGATGCCGTTCGCAATGTATACTTTTTTAATGAAAATGACGGAAGCAGAGCCGGACAAACCGAAAAAAAGAATAAGCTTTCATATGAGCAGGCACTCAGAAAAGTGGAGCAGCTTGAGAGTGCACTTGAGAGGACCAATACAATGCTTCAGGATTTGCAAGATGAGTTTGATGAGCAGCTTGAAGCGAGCAAGGTAAAGGAACTGGCGGATTTTTTTGCTATGCTCAATTCGGAAAAGTACGGTTGTATACTGGATGAGCTTTTGGTGGTAAGAAAGGGAGTGGATGCTCTCAGAAAGAGTAATTATGAGTTGCCTATAGAGATAAACGGGCTTCTTATTATGGTAAAGAAACTTGTACAGTTTGTGCGTGACAGTCATATAGAACCTATGATGAAGATAGACTCCATAAAGGAAGTGAGTGCTTGTGATATTGAGTTTTGTAATTACGAGGGTTCACCTTTTGACAGTGATAAAACCAAGAAAGTGAGGGTAATATCTCCGGGATGGGTATATAAGGACAAGGATTTGCAGATTTCAAGGCCTAAGGTAAAGGAGGTGAAGTCATGAACGATTTATGCGTAGGAATAGATCTGGGTACTACCAATTCGGTACTTGCAACTATCAATGAGAAGCCAAACGGTGATATTGTAAGTAAAGTTGTAGAGATTTCAAGAGCGGTGGATATGTACAATGCCGTATCGGGTGAAGCTAAGCTTACCACTATGAAGAAGCCGACACTTCCGTCATGTGTATACTACAGACAGGAGAAAAACTACGAGCCGCTTGTAGGGGATTTTGCAAAGATGCAATACCCTTTGCGTCCGCATCTTGTGGCAAAATCTATAAAGAGTCAGATGGGCAGGTCTGTGGCGGAAGGGCTGTCACCTGATATTCCCGATAAGACACCTGCACAGATTTCCTCCAGAATTTTAAAGCATTTGCTTAGAGAAGCGTCAAAGGTTTACAGATTAGATATAAAGGATGCGGTGATTACAGTGCCTGCAAACTTTGACTCCGCTATGTGTAAGGCTACAAGAGATGCGGCGGAACTTGCAGGTATTAAGGTGAAAAACGATGACGGCACTGAAAGAGCTGTACTTTTGTCCGAGCCGAATGCCGTAATTTATGACCTTATAAATCAGATTCACAACGGTGAAATTTCAAGCCATATCCTTGATCTCAGTGAGAAAAAGAGAGTGTTGGTATTTGACCTTGGCGGCGGCACACTTGATATAACAATGCATGAGATAAAGAGACGAGAAGATAATAAAGAGATATTAAAAGTAGATGAGATAGCTACCAACAGATATACACTTCTTGGCGGTGACGACTTTGATGAAGTGATTGCAGGGGCTATGTATGAAAGATATTTGAAACAATACGGCAGCCACCCTGATGTTGTAAATAAGCTGAAAAAAGAAACAAAGGTTATAATGCCGCAGCTTTTGGTATATGCGGAGCATTTGAAACTTGAATTAAATGAAAGATGCGGTGACGACTACGATTCGGGATGGGACGATCCTGATGAAGATATAGAGATTTCCACAGGCGGAAATATGGGAGGTATAGGCTACTCATATGACGATACATTCACACAAAAAGAAGTGGAAGATATATTGTCGGTATTTATGGGAGCAGACCTTAAATATGAAGATTATAAAAGAATTGAAAGTATAAAGAATACAAAGAATATTATTTATCCTATACTTGATGTTTTGAAAAAGGCTACAGAAAAGCTGAATGTTGATGATATATCTGTAGATGCTGTGATTGTAAACGGCGGAATGTCCAAGTTTTATATGGTTACAGACAGATTAAAAGAATTTTTCGGATTTGAACCTGTTGTTGCGCTTGATCCGGATCAGGCGGTGGCAAGAGGTGCGGCCGTATATCATTATTATTTGAACAAGTATGACGAGATGAAGGATGATATGAGAATGCTTGGAAATGAAGCAAGCAGCGTATCATCTGTTCAGAGTAAGAATAACACAATGAGAACCATGCCGCAGGTGGCAATAGAGTGGGGAGATAATATCTTAAATGATTGTTTGTACCTTGGAGTAAAAACGGTGCGGTTCATGAGATTATTCCTACAGGTGCCAAACTTCCGTACCTGTCAGATACTATGAACGGCTTTAGAGTGGAGCCCGGCCAGAATCTTATTGCAGTACCTATAAAGAGTAAAAATTTGGACGGAACATACAGAACTATTGCAAACGGTAATATTACCTTCAATCAAAAGTATTATAACGGTGCATATGTGGCGTTTAAGATACATATGGGTAAGAACAAGGTAATAAGTATGAAGGCTTGGACCAGCAAAGACCTTGCAGGTAAATCAAAGCTTGAGGAAGGATATACTGAGATTACTATTGACAGTAGTGAACAGTCGGGAGCCAAGTCAAAGATTATGGCACCGACCGGCAGCAAGTTGCAGCCTAAAGATGAGATCAACAATCTGCTTCAACTGTGTCAAAATTATGAGAAGTGTAGGAATAAACTTGAAAAGGTCAACCTTGCAAAGAGGATTTTCACCTGCGGTACAAGTATCTGTAATGCATCCAATAAGGATGAATTTGCAGAGGTGATACTTGACGCACTCAAAAATGTCACCCTTGAGGAAGCCAGAAAGAGATTGTTTGTCATCGCAAGAAAGATAGGAAATTCTTGGAGCGATGATGAAAAAGAAAGCTCTCAAAACTTTGCATGAGCCAAATAAGTGCTGAAATCAGCGGATTTTCAATTACGGGAGGACCGAAGATTTCCACAAATATTCAGGCTATATATACTCTGGGTATATGTGGCAGTATGGACCAGCTCAGTAAGCTCTCAGCACTACACTCTAATTCCAGATATTTACAGGCCTGCCTTTACACTCACGCAAAGACAAGGTCGGATTTGCAGTGGATTCAGGATGAATTTGAGGCGGATGCCAAAAAGAGCTTAAAGCTGGCCGGCAACAATATCCAATTCAGCGCCTATGCAATAGGAATAGCACTCAGAAAATCAGATTCAGGTACAGAGATACTTTCAAGCTCGGCAAGAGGCAAGATAGTAAAGAATATGTGCAATATCATAATATCCGGAAAGCTGAGTGAAGAGGCGCTTACAAGCTGCATCCTTGCAATTGGTTGGATATGTGACAGCAGAGTGGAAGCTTCCGATATTGACGATACAATAACCGACTATGCACTAAAGACTGTCAGAGATATCAAGTATGTCTATTCACCAAGCACAGTGATGAAGGATGAAAAGATGATCGACATAGTCACAAAGATGATAAACGGTGATTCGCTTGACAGCTATGAGGAAAAATTCCTGTTAACCAAGTTGAATATATAATCAACCCTTTATACTTTCACCGATTAACCCCTTTATAAGGAACTTTTGTATAAAAATAAATATAATAATTGTAGGAATCATAGAGACAACACTTGCAGCCATCTGAGTTTCCCAAGTGGTTTTATAAAGCGACTGATAGTCTGTAAGTGCTGTTGCTATGGTTCTGTTTTTTGGTGAGAGTATGAAAGTTCTTGCAAAAAGTAAATCATCATAGGCTCTGATGAATGCAAAAAGTCCCGTAGTTATTATGCCGGGCAGCATCAAAGGAGCCAGTATAAATCTGATTCCCTCAAGCCTTGTGGCGCCGTCCACCCATGCGGCCTCCTCAAGTGTTCTCGGTATGGTTTTGATGTATGAATACAATAACCAAAGACTCATAGGCAGGCATACAGCCACATTGGCTATAATAAGAGACGTTTGTGTGTCTAAAAGTCCGAACTGTTTGAATAGGATGTATATCGGAGATGCCAGCACAACCTCTGAAAACATCTGTGTAAAAATAACTGTCAGAAGTACAGCCCTTTTAAGTCTGAAGCTGTATCCGGCAAGGGCATAGGCGGCTAATATACTTAAAAGTATACAGATAAGTGCCGACATAAAAGATATATAAAAACTGTTAAAAAGTGAAGGCAGTATGCTCTTTTCACCAAATAATACAGTTTTATAATTATTCCACTCAAGCGGACCATTAAACCATGTAGGCGGCCATTTTCTGATATCCTCGTATTTTTTCAGAGAGGTATTTATCATGATAAGCAGCGGACTTATAAAAACAAGAACAAATGCAGAGTATACAATTGTCCGTATAAGTTTGAAGATTTTCTTTTTTAAAATCATTTTAAGTATCCTCTTTATTCATTAAACAGTAAATAAAGGTAAATATAAATAAAATACCTACAACAAGGCAGGACAGAGTGTATGCAACACCCAGGTCAAATTTAGAGAAGGCTTCTTCATATATCTTGAGCATAAGTGTTTCGGTACTTCTCATCGGTCCTCCGCCTGTAAGCACAAAGATTACATTAAAAGAGTTAAATGTCCATATGCCTACAAGTGTTACTGTAACAAAGAATACTCTTTTTATACATGGGCAGGTTATATGGATAAAACGCATGAAAACACCGGCGCCGTCTATTTTGGCACTTTCATAAAGTGAATGGTTGATATTTGACAGTCCGGATATAAATATCATAGCTACCATAGGTATTCCAAGCCATGCATCTACGAAGGATGCGGCAAAAAATGCTGTTGTAGGATTTGAAAGAAAACTTATATTTTCATGCAGCAGTCCTATTTTTTGCAGGTAAAAATTAAGATAACCGTAGTTTCCGTCAAAAATCCACTTCCATACAACGGCAACAGCTACCTGCTGCACTGCCCACGGAAGCAGTGTCAGAAACTTTAACAGCTTTGAAAAGTACATATCACTGTTTAAAAATAATGCCGTTATAAAACCCAGGGAGAGCTTTAAAAACAGTGTAAAAGCGGTATATCTGAATGTAAGTGAGAGTGTGGGCAGCAGGTATTTTGAATTGAATATTTTTTTGAAATTGTCAAAGCCTACAAAACTTCTGTGACCGTCTATGATTGCAATCTTATAAAAAGACCCCGATATAATGCGATATATCGGGTATCCAAACAGTAATGCTACTGATATAAGTAAAGGCAGCAGCAATATATACGGTTGAAAGTCTTTTTTTATATTTGTGAAAAGTCTATGCCTATTGTGCAACTTGTGACTGTGCCTCATCTAACGCCTCTTTTGCTCCCATCTCACCTGTAAGAGTCTTTTGCACTGCGGTAAGGAATGCTTTGTTAAAGCTGTCCCAGTCAGCCACCTGCGGTTCACTGATTCCATACTCTATGCTTGCTGCAAACGGTTGCATAAATTCGCTTTTAAATCTTTCGTCATTAAATTCTTCTTTCAGTATCGGGAACCAACCGAAGGCTTCTGAAACAGGTCTTTGATATTCAGGCTGCCCCATAAATTCAACAAACTTCCAAGCCAAGTCTTTGTTTTTACTGATACTTGATATAACATAGGAGTCGGTTACCAAAGTCTCGGCCTGTTTCTTGCCTGCAGGAAGTATTGCAACCTTATAAGGTGATTTGTCAGCCGCCTTATCAAGGGTTTCCTTCTCCCAAGGTCCTGATACAAACATTGCAAGATTGCCGTTTGCAAATAATGTAGCCTGATCCTCTCTTGCAGTGCTTACAACATCGGGAACAAGTTTTTCATCATTGAATTTTTTCAGGTACTCAAGTGTAGCTACATTTTCAGAAGTGTCAAAGGTTACTTCACCCTTGTCATCTACAAGAGCACCTCCGTTTTGATATATAAAGTTTAAAAGTTCATCTGTACCGCTTGTAATATCTGTAGGTATGGAAAATCCGTATATGTCGGGATTTTTTGAGTGAACATCCTTTGCAACGGACAAAAGTTCATCCCAATTTGTAGGAGGAGTCTCTATAAGATCGCTTCTGTAATAAAGAGCTCTTGATGAAAATGCCATAGGTATACCGTATTGTTTTCCGTCTACAGTTCCGGTTGCCAGTACGGATTCCACTCTGTCTTTTTTGAAATCATCTGTTATATGAGAGCTTAGATCTTCGGCAATACCCAGTGTGGCAAGTTGCTTTAATGTTCTTGAACCTGTCAGCATTATATCAGGTGCGTCACCGGCTTGATAGAGTGAGACAATTTTTGAGTTGAGTTCATCCCAACCTACAGAGACTATCTCCACCTTAACGCCCTCATTTGCCTTCTCAAATCCTGCAATACCTGCGTCAAGTTCCTTCTTCAAATATCCGCTGTCATAGCCCGGTACAAGCAGCTTTAAAGTTTTGGAATCTGTTGATTTAGACTCCGAAGAAGCGGCAGTTGACTGAGTGTCATCCGTTTTTTGTGAAGAAGAGCACCCTGTAAGTAGTGTGCCTGCAAGCATCATACTTACAAGACCCAATGATAAGATTTTTTTCATAATTATTATTCATAACCTTTCTTTTGTATTAGACGTAGTAGATTATAACAAATAGTATAAATAACATCTATCTGTATTGAAAAAAAGAAATATAATGCAATGATTTATTTGAAAAAAATATAATTATATCTGTGATTTTATATTAAAAATATTCTGAGAAAGGTATATTAAGATTATGAAAAGTAAAGATGAACTGTTAAAGTTACTTGCAGAATATGTTAAAGATATGGAAGATGAAAAGATAAAGGATGTAGCAAGAGAGTACCTTGAAGCGGGATATCCGGCAAAAGACGGTATACTTGACGGGCTTACAGTTGGAATGAAAGAGGCCGGAAGCTTTATGATGAGGAAGAGTACTATATTGCCGAATTGCTTTTATGTGCAGATGCGATGTATGCCGGAATAGATATATTAAAGGCTGAGATAAAAAAAGATAATGAAAAGAAAACAAAGGCGGTAATAGGTGTAATAGACGGTGATACACATGATATAGGTAAAAATCTGGTAAAGATAATGCTTGAAACGGCAGGATTTGATATGATTGACCTTGGTAAGGATGTGGCGGTAAAAGATTTTATAAAGGCGGCCATAGATAATAAGGTAAGCCTTGTATGTATGTCATCACTTATGTCTACTACCATGTACGGTATGAAAAAAGTAATAGAGGGGCTTGCAGAATGCGGTTACCGTGACAGTGTAAAGATTATGGTAGGCGGAGGACCCGTTACGGAAAGTTTTGCAATTCAGATAGGTGCCGACGCATATTCGGACAATGCAATAGAAGCTGTAAACGTTGCAAAGAGACTTTGCGGGTTAAACTGATATGACGGCAGATTCATGTGATTATAATGTGGAGATATTTGAAAATAACGGTTTATATAATAAAAATGTATACGAGCTTGACGGAATACTGCAAAGCTTTGACAATGAAAACTCACTTAACCTTGTATACAGGTATATCTTGAAATATAACAGCCTGCCGGATGATACAAGATTAAAATTGCAAATCAGATTAAATACCGTGGTTGAAGGACTTATAGATGAAGCAAAGAATGCCTTAGATAGCGGGTATAAGATAATAAGCCTTGCAGACCCTCTTTCAGGAACGAAATTTTTGGGAGAGAGAGGTGCAAGTATTTATATTCGAAAAATATTTACAGATTTTCTTGTCAGATTAAAAAAGCTGTGTGAGAAGTATGGCGGACATATTCATATTTGTCCTAGATTAAGTTTTTTATTATACAACTATTGTGAGCTTCGTGTTAAGTTTGAAAAGGTAAGACTTTCTAAATCGTATTATTCACTGCTTGAAGCCATAATTTTTGAGAGTGTAGATGTGGTGACTGCCTGTAAATGTATACATTTTTGTAGGAAAAAGTAGATGAAATCACAGTGCTTGGATTGGAGCGGTATGACAATACTTGATTTTTTGAGAGAAAATAATATATGTTTGAATGCCGCCTGCAACGGACTTGGGATTTGTGGAAAATGTAAAATAAAGATCGGAAATCTGAAAGCTTTTGAAGGCGAAAGAAAAGTGCTGGGTGATAAAGATATAGATGCAGGATACAGACTTGCATGTATGCACTCTGTGGATGAATGTGACAAAGAAGCTATATTAAAGGATATTAAAGAAAGCACCGGCAGTGTAGTACTTACGGAAAGTTTTATGCCGAAGGTGAGTCATACAAATATATGTGATAAATACGGTATAGCTATAGATATAGGTACCACTACAGTAGCTATGGAACTTATAGACTTGAGCAATGCCGCTATAATAGCAAAAGCGTCGGAGATAAATTCACAAATCGCATTCGGATTTGATGTAATGAGCAGGATTGCATATACCATGGAAAATGTTGACGGGCTTTTTAAACTGCAAAAAAGTATTGTTAATACTTTAAATATGCTTATAGATAAATTACAGGCGTATACAGGTAAAGAAGATATAGCAGAAATAACTGTGGCGGCAAATACAGTTATGTGCCATATTTTATTAGGTGAGAGTGTTGAAGGTCTTGGAAAATATCCTTTCTCACCTGTATTTACAAAGAGCAGGACTGTGGCAGGCTTTGATATCGGAATCAAATCAGATGCAAAAGTCACAACATTGCCTCATATATCAGGCTTTGTAGGTTCGGATATAGTTGCAGGAGTGTATGCAAGCGGATTATGTAAGGATGATAAAAATTTACTCTTTATAGATATCGGAACCAACGGTGAAATGGTTTTGAAATTTGGAGACAAGTTACTTGCGACCTCATGTGCCACGGGACCTGCACTTGAAGGCATGAATATATCATGCGGTATGAGAGCGGGAGAAGGTGCTATAGATAATTTCTTTATTGAAAAAAATTCTTTAAGCTATACTACTGTCGGAAATAAAGAAGCTGTAGGTATATGCGGAAGCGGAGTACTTGCAATGGTCAGAGAGCTTCTTAAAAATAGTATTATAAACGTTAGGGGAGCTATAGATATTGAAAAGCTAAATAAAGCGTATGACTTTATAGACTTTGATAAATCAGGCAAACCTTTTATAAAGATATCTGATGATATATATTTTACATCTAAAGATATAAGACAGGTACAACTGGCAAAGGGTGCGATATTGTCAGGGATTTTGGCACTTGTAAGTAAAGCAAAGCTTGAATTAAAGGATATATCGAAGGTATATATTGCAGGTCAGTTCGGCAAGTATATAAGTGTGGATTCTTTCTTTTGTGTAGGACTTTTACCGATTGAATTTTTTGATAAGGTTGAATACCTTGGAAATACTGCATTGGCAGGGGCATATATGGCACTTTTAGATAAATGTGCAATAGAGAATATGAGTTTACTCTCAAATAAAACAGAATTTTTTGAGCTTTCAAGGCTTGATAATTATGACAGGATTTTTGCAAAGGCTTTGAGATTTAACGGAGAAAATATATGAAACTTAAGATTCACAAAAACGATAAGATGACACCCAATGAAAGAGCAAGGGCAATTGCTGAAAAAAGAGATTATGACAGAATAATGATGGATCCTTTTTTAGGCGAGATAAAGGCGAGGCTTATAGGCAAGAATACAAGGCAATATTGGAGAAACGAAGATAATCTTGTTATGGGTGATGTGGAAGCTGTGAACAGATTCGGACTTGACGGCATGGGAGTCGGTCCGAATGCGTACGGTATTGCGGAAGCAATGGGAATTGTGCCGCACTACCCTGAGCAGGGTTTGATTTATGTGGAAAAGCATCCGATAGACAGTATAAATGAGGTAGATAAGCTTTAAAGATATTACACTTGATAGCGGAAATCTCAGAATGTACTATAATGCCACAGCAAGACTTAGAGAGATTGCGGACGGGTTTTGCGGTGTAGGTGTTTCAGTTTCAGGTCCTATAACATTGGCAGGATTTGTACTGGGAACGGATAAGCTTTTTAAAAGCAATGATAAAAATCACCTGATAAAGTACACCTTTTTTAAGGTATATCACAGAGAATGTAAAAATATGTTGTTGATAAGTTTTTCGGCAATTGATGTGGGATTTTTCCATGGCGGATCCTATAGCGTCATGTACTATGATAAGTCCGAAGATGTACAAAAGATTTCGCATATCCGTATACTGTTGAGATAAGCTCATATAAAAAGAGAAGTCGGGCAGAGCACCAAGCTATCATATCTGCGGCAATACAAGAAAAAAATATGGGAGTATATAAAGGATTTGGATATCGGAGTTTTCAGTGTGGACAATGAAATGGACATTGACGAGACTTGTGAGTTTTTTTGCGGATTCAAAGATGATTGCAGGTAATGTGGCTCCTGTAGCCACTATATGTAACGGCAGCAAATCTGATATAGAAATAGAAGTAAAAAAATGTATACTTGCCGGGAGAAAGTGTAAAAACGGATTTATACTTGCTCCGGGATGTAATTTGCCCTTGGTTACGACAGATGAGAAGATTGATATGTTTTTGGATGCAGGCAGAAAATATGGTATCATGATATAAATAACTAAAATTTGCGGATTGGATTATATTATGATAAAAGATAGAGAAAATGCCCTGGCAGGTGCCAGATGTATTATTCAAAACTGGTTGGAGGCAAAAGAAAGTGAGGTAATACACTTTATAACCGATGAAAGCCATAAAAAAGAAGCGGATATTTTTGAACTTGCAGCCTTTGAATGCGGAGTTGTTCCGAAGATAAGTATACTCTCTTTGGACGGAGTGCAGTCCGGAGAGGTGATAGATAAGATGAAAAATACCATGTACTACTCGGATGTGATAGTGGGTGCAACACATTATTCATTTGTGACTACAGAGGCTGTGGAGTTTGCACTGAAAAAGGGTTCGAGATTTTTGTCTTTTCCTATGCATACAAATGACGGAAGTTGTATATTTGAAAGAGAATTTATAAGAATGAGCCCAAAGCTTGCAAAGAAAATGGGAAAACCCATAGCGCAGATGATAACGGATGCTAAAGAAGTGGTGGCAAAAACAAAGAAAGGAACAAATGTTGCTTTTTCTGCGAAAAACAGAAGTGCAGGTATATTTGCAGGAAGTTGCACAAGAAAGGGCAAGGTTGCCTCTTCAAGTTTTGAGGTGTATGTACCGATTGTAGAGACTGCAACAAAAGGCAGGGTCATAGCTGACGGTTCACTGGGTTATCTGGGAAAAATAAGCGAACCGATAGAGCTGATCTTTGAAGCCGGCTATCTGGTAGAGATAAACGGCGGAGAGGATGCACTCAGATTAAAAAAGTATATGGAGAGTTTTGGTGACAAAGAGATTTATTGTGCGGCGGAACTTGGTATCGGACTTAATACAAAGTCAAAATGTGAAGGTATCTGCTATATTGAGGATGAGTCTACATACGGCACATTCCATATAGGATTCGGCAGAAATATCGCACTTGGCGGAAGACATGAGGCAAGAGGGCATTTTGATATTGTTACACACAGCCCCGATATATTTGTTGATGAAGTTGTTATAATGGAGAATGGGGAGTTTATTATATAAACATTAAAATATTCATACTATTATCGTAAGTAAATTGTAATCAAATATTGCATTTTAACAGCGAATATTCTATTATATACATAAAGAGCCATATATTTATCCATAAATATATAGTTTTTGTTTGTTATGGGGATATATCATTTTTTTACATTAAGCAGTGACTGAGCATTTTGATATTTTCCAAAAAAATAATAGAAAGTGAGAAGAATATGGAGATTTTAAAACTTATTGGTGTGCTGGTAGTAATAGTAGGTCTTGCTTTGAAACTGGACACACTGGCTACTGTAGTGGTTGCAGGAATTATAACAGGTTTCGTAGCCGGAATGTCACCTTTGGATATTCTTACGGTACTGGGAAATGCATTTATTTCACAGAGAATATCTACACTTTTTGTGCTTGCGCTGCCTGCAATAGGTATTTGTGAGAGATACGGACTTAAGGATAAGGCTGTAGATTTGATAAAGAAGATTGCAAATGCGACTACAGGAAGGATTTTGTCACTTTATCTTGCAATCCGTGTGTTTGCAGCGGCTACCTCTCTTCGTATAGGCGGACATATACAGTTTATCAGACCTCTTATACATCCGATGTCAAGAGGTGCGGCTGTAGCAAAGTACGGAGAACTTAGTGAGGAAGTGGAGGACGATATCAAAGGACTTTGTGCCGGCGTTGAAAACTTCGGAAACTTTTTCGGACAGAACTGTTTCCTTGGTGCTTCAGGTACACTCCTTATAGTAAGTACACTTACAGAGCAGGGAGTCAATGTAATGAAGGACGGTAATCCTGTGCCTGTAGACGTACTTGGAATAGCTATGTGGTCTATTCCTATTGCTATAGTTTCTGTAATACTCGGAATTATATATTTCGTCATTTATGACAGAAAACTTGAAAAAGCATTGGGAGGTAAATAATGGACAGTGTATTAAAACTTTCTGAGATTGCAACATGGGGTATGTCAAAAAAATTGTTGCAGAGATTTTCTTTATAATCATAGGTATAGTTTTCATCCTTGTAGGATTAAAAGCACTTGCCGACAAGCAGTTTGCAAACAGAAATACAAGTGCATTATTTTGGTTTGTTGTGGCATTTACATTTATAGCCGGTCCTTATGTACCTAAGTTTATAACAGGAGTATGTGTAGTACTTATGGCGATACTTACAGCTATAGGCAAGGTGGGACAGAGCGCCAGTGATGTGCCTACAGCCGAGGAGACAAGAGCTAATGCAAACAAACTTGGAAATAAGATTTTTATCCCACCTTTAGTGCTTGCACTCAGTGCATGGATTATCGCTACAGTTTGGAAAAAGCTCGGCGCAAACAATGCTGTAGGACTTTCGGCGATAATTGCATTGATATTTGTATTTGCAGTAACAGGTTCAAAGAAAGAGTATGCCGTAAAGGACGGAACAAGACTTATGGACAATATAGGTCCTGTAGGACTTTTGCCACAGGTATTGGCGGCACTCGGTGCACTGTTTACAGCTGCCGGAGTAGGTGATGTTATTGCAAAGGGAATTGAGATGGTAATTCCGCATAATAACAGACTTATCGCCGTTATAGTATACTGTCTTGCAATGGCAATTTTTACAGCCATTATGGGAAACGGCTTTGCAGCATTCTCAGTTATTACGGTAGGTATAGGTATTCCTTTCCTTATCAATCAGGGAGCAAACCCTTTGGTAGTAGGTGCTATGGGTCTTACAGCAGGTTATTGCGGTACTTTGATGACACCTATGGCGGCAAACTTCAATATTATGCCGGCGGCGCTACTTGAGACGAAGAACAAATATGGTATAATAAAGATGCAATTGCCATATGCAATAGCAATGCTTATAGCACATATTATTTTGATGTATATATGCGCGTTCAGATAGAAAGGACAGTTATGAGATTATTATTGACAGCCTTTGACCCGTTTGGCGGTGATGCAATCAATCCTGCACTTGAGGCGGTTAGACTGGTATCAGAGAAAATAGGAAGATTTGATGTTATAAAGCTTGAAGTACCGACGGTATTCGGAAAGTCTATAGAGGCGGTGGCAACAGCTATTGAAAGCACACAGCCTGATGTGGTACTTTGTATCGGACAGGCAGGCGGAAGATATGAAATAACACCTGAGAGAGTGGCAATCAATATAGATGATGCCAGAATCGCGGATAACGAGGGCAATCAACCTATAGACAAGAAGATATTTGAAGACGGTGAGAACGCATACTTTACTACGTTACCGATAAAGGCAATGGTAGAGGCGATAAGAGACGCCAATCTTCCGGCAGCCGTTTCAAACTCTGCAGGAACATTTGTATGCAATCATCTTATGTACGGTGTGCTTTATACACTTGCAAAGAAGTATCCTCATATCAAGGGAGGATTTACACATGTGCCTTTTATACCTGAGCAGGTAGCAAGAAGGACACCGGTAGCTCCTTATATGGCCCTTGATGATATAAGAAGAGGACTTGAGGCGGCTATATCCGCTATTGACAAGCACTTTGACGGTGATATAGATGTCAACGGAGGAAAAGAGTTTTAAATAACATTTGTGAAACCTGTTTTGGAGACCCAAGGCAGGTTTTTTTAAATAAATTTATATATTTAACATATGTTACGGAAACATCTTTAAAAGAGCTATACTACAGTAGCAATAGAGATTTGGATTTAACCATAAAGGAGGACTATATGGATAAGTTTTTAAAGAATATAAATCATGAAGAAGTTTTAAAATTAGCTGATTTGGTTGAAGCAAGTGAAGGTCAGGTAGTTTCAAAGACATTGGCACAGAACAAATATGTAAGCATTACAGTTTTTGCATTTTCAAAGGGCGAGGAGATATCCACTCACGAGTCTGACGGTGATGCTTTGGTGACAGTGCTTGAAGGTAGCGGAAAGTTTATAGTGGACGGCAAGGAATATATCCTTAATGCAGGTGAAAGCCTTGTGATGCCGGCAAGAAAGCCGCATTCAGTTCATGCGATAGAGAGTTTCAAGATGCAGCTTACAGTGGTTTTTCCGCTTGAGAGATAAAAGGAGAGAAAGATGAGTGCAATTTTAGGACCAATACATCATTGGCTTTTTAGAAAGATTAAAATACAGAATGATTTGACAAATGCTATCATAGATTTGGCAAAGGATAAGGAGCTTAATGTAGCCCCTCTTGCAGATATAGATGAGAAATTCGGCTCACTTCCTGAGGGTGACCTTGGAAATATTATAGACCCGACCAATATCCACGGCTGGTTACAGGATAAGATAGCTATAGTTGAGAGAAGACTGGCATATGTTACAAAGACTCTTACAGACAACGATCCTGATGCGATAGGAGTTATATGTGAGTGTGCAAGGATATTCGGTTTGGAAAATGCGGTAGAGGCTGATGCGACTCCGGCAGACGGCTTTGAATACTATGAGAATACATTTGTCAGCGGAATGCCTTGTGACGGTGTAAATATGGTTGTCAATGAAGACAGCGATGAGATTACCTGGCAGGAGACTGTGGATATTCATAAGCAGTACTGGGATGAAGTAGGTGTGGATGTGGCATTATTTTATGAGATAAGAAATGCCATGATTGAGGGAGTCTTTGCAGGCAGTGATTTGTCATACTATAACCTCGGCAACGGCTCATATAAGTTGGTTAAGGAGTGATATGTACGGAATAGATATTTTAGTTGAAGAACATAAAAATATAATAGAGTTTTGTAAAAGCATGAAGTCTATGTGCTGTTCTATAATAGAAGGGAAAGACGTAGATATAAATCTTGTGAAAGAGTGTGTAGCATTCGGTAAGAACTATGCAGACCACCTTCATCACGGCAAGGAGGAGAAGATTCTCTTTAAGGTAATGCTTGAAAAGCTCGGACCTGTAGCGGATAAGCTTATAAGAAACGGTATGCTTGTAGAGCATGACCTTGGAAGACTTCATATGAATGAACTTTTAGAGGCGATAGACAGATATGAGAAGGATCCTTCCACACTCAATAAGCTTGATATAATCACAAATGCCTCAGGATATGCCACTCTTTTAAACAGACATATCGGAAAAGAAGACGAGGTGGTCTATACATTTGCGCAGAGAGCTCTCTCGGATGAGGATAAGGAAAGGGTGGATGCAGAAACAAAGGAGTTTGACGAAGCTCCCGAGAACAAGGCGGATGTAGAAAAGTACTTGGATTGGCTGAAAAACTTTAAGGAAAAATATCCTGCAAGATAGGCCACTGTTTAAAAATACATAGAAAAACCGGCAATATTATGGTACACTCCGTGTGAAAGGATTTTCATACGGAGTGTTTTTTTGGATACTTGTACAGTCCATTACAGCACAGTTTAGTATATGAGGTGAGCATATGCAGGATTTAAAAAATTGGAAGCCGCCGGTACTGCCTGAGGAAATTGAGCAAGCTGATGTGCCGGGAAGTAAGGTTGTAATAACCGAGTATCATATTGACAGAGCGGGAAGGATTTTTCCTTATTTACTTGAGGAGATTGAAAAAGTTAAGAGTAAAAATGACAACGGAAAGGTAGTTGTATCCGTGTCAGGATGTTCAGGTGTTGGAAAATCAGGAATATCGGCAGTTCTGTCCTATTATTTAAATGATATCGGGATAGGAAGCTATATATTGGGAGGAGATAATTATCCGCGCAGAATACCTGAGTACAATGATGCGGAACGTTTACACCTGTTTAGAGAAGGCGGATTAAAAGGACTGGTAAAGGACGGTGAGTATACAAAAGAGCGTTTTGACATAGTTCATAAGCTGCAGGAAGACGGCGATGATGCGGACCCTGAAAATATAAAAAAATATCCATGGTATGAATCATATATAAACGGCGGACGTAATGCGCTGAAGGAGTACCTCGGTACAGCAAATGAGCTTGCATTTAAGGAAGTTGAAGATGTTGTCAATCAATTTAAATCAGGCGCAGAAAAAATCTGGTTAAAGAGAATGGGAAGAAGCAACACACAGATATGGTATGATGATGTGAATTTCAAGGATATCGGAGTTCTTCTGATTGAATGGACACATGGAAACAGTGATTACTTTGAAGGTGTAGATATACCGATACTTTTACACAGTACTCCACAGGAAACTTTGAAATACAGACTTTTAAGGAATCGTGACTGCGGAATAGACAGCCCTTTTACGGCAATGGTACTTAATATAGAACAGGGAACATTAGTAGAACAGGCACATAAGGCAAAGATAATTATTCTGCCGAACGGTGACAGACTAAGCTACGAAGAATATTGTAAATATATAGGAATGTAGGTGGATTCAGTGAAGAAAAATAATAACGGTCCTATGCTTAATGCGTACCCTGACAGTCTTGGCGGAAGCTTAAGTGATATTGTAAATTTTCTCGGCAAAAAAGAATTGAAGGATGTTTTCTCTTCATTTTATATTCTTCCGAGTTTGTTTAATACAGATTTGGACAGAGGTTTTTCAGTAATTGACTACTCTTTGAATGAACTTTATGCAAAAAGAGAGGATTTGGAAAAACTTGAGGAACTTGGAATTGATTTAAAGCTTGATTTTATTTTAAACCATGCTTCAGTACTCTCAAAACAGTTTCAGGATATTATAAAAAACGGTGAGAAGTCAAAGTATAGAGATTTTTTCATTGACTGGAACAAGTTTTGGGAAGGCTGCGGTGAAATGACCAAAGAAGGCTATATACAGCCAAGGGCCGATCTTATAAAGGATATGTTCTTTAGAAAACCGGGACTTCCGATACTTATGGTTCGCTTCCCTGACGGAAAGGAAGTTCCTTATTGGAATACATTTTATCAGGAAGTAAGGTATTCGAATTTGGATGCTGTGGATATAAGAAACATTACAGGTGTACAGTACACTATTGCGGACGGATTGGCAAATTTATTAAATAAAGGTTTATCAGAGGGAAAGTCTCCTTCAAATATTTTAAACGAGTCAAATATCTACACAGATAAGCTAAGTGATGATAAAAAGAAAGAGCTTTGTGAAAGACTGGAGTCTGAGAGAAAGTATCTCGGACAGATGGATCTTAATATCAAGTCGCCTCTTGTTTGGGAGTTTTATGACAATACTTTAAAGACTTTGGCAAATTACGGGGCCAAGATTGTAAGGCTTGACGCATTTGCCTATGCCCCAAAGGGAGTCGGTGAGAAAAACTTTTTAAATGAGCCTGCCACTTGGGATATACTTACAAGAGTGAGAGAATTGGCAGATAAGTACAATGTGAGATTGCTGCCGGAAATCCATGCAAGCTATGAAGAAAAAATCTATGAGAAGATAGCAAATAAAGGCTATATGACTTATGATTTCTTCCTTCCGGGACTTATAATAGATGCGTTTGAACAGCAATCAGGCGAAGTCTTAAAAAAATGGGCCGATGAACTTGTGGAAAAGAAAATACAGGTAGTAAATATGTTAGGTTGCCACGACGGAATACCTTTGCTTGATCTTAAGGGACTTATAAGTGAAGGAAGGATTCAATCCGTAATAGATACTGTGGTAAAGAGAGGCGGATATGTAAAGGATTTACACGGTCAAAAGAATGTATACTATCAGGTGAATGCAACTTACTACAGTGCACTTGGAGATGATGATAAGAGAATGCTCCTTGCCAGAGCCATCCAAATCTTTATGCCGGGCAAGCCTCAGGTTTGGTATCTGGATTTGTTTGCAGGAAAGAACGACCATGAAGCGGTAAAGAGGGCAGGAGCCGGAGGACATAAGGAGATCAACCGTACAAATCTGACTGCTAAAGAGATGGAAGACGGATTACAAAGGGATATCGTTTTAAAGCAGCTTGAAATGCTTAGATTCCGTAATACATTTACGGTATTTTCGAATGAGAGTGATTTTAGTATGGAATGTAGCGGAAGTAAGCTTTTTATGGAATGGAAGAATAAAGAGGAAAGAGCAGTACTAAAAGCCGATCTCTCAGACTTTAATTTTGATATTCTTGCAGAAAAAAACGGTGAGATAATTTATCAATATAAATAATATAAAAAGAGTAAAACCCCTATTAAGGTTTTTACTCTTTTTTAACCCTTGATGCTGTCACCAAGCAGTCCTTTTATAAGAAATTTTTGAATGAAAATAAATATTATAAGTGTCGGAATCATGGTGATGACACTTGCAGCCATCTGAGTTTCCCAAGTTGTCTTATAAAGTGACTGATAATCTGTAAGTGCCATGGCTACAGTTCTGTTTTCCGGTGACAATATAAATGTTCGGGCAAAAAGCAGATCACCATAGGCTCTGATAAAGGCAAAAAGCCCTGTTGTAAGCAGCCCCGGAAGTATCAAAGGGGCAAGAATAAACCTTACGACTTCAAGCCTTGTAGCACCGTCCATCCATGCAGCTTCTTCAAGCGTTACAGGTATATCCTTTATATATGAGTACAAAAGCCAGAGACTCATAGGCAGGCATACAGCTACATTTGCAATAATAAGTGCAAGTTTGGTATCAAGCAGTCCGAAGTTTTTAAATACAATATATATCGGTGAGAAAGGATATAAGGCAGGTACAGCTTGCCAAGGGAGCTATATTCTCAGGTATAAGAGCGCTTATAAAAAAAGCCGGCATTGAAACCGGTGATATAACAAGGGTATGTATAGCCGGGCAGTTTGGTAAGTATATAAGTATGGACTCTTTCTTTGGGGTGGGACTTATGCCAAGGGAATTTGAGGGAAAGGTGGAATACCTTGGAAATACTTCTTTGACCGGAGCATATATGGCTCTTCTTGATAAAAATGCGATAGAGTATATGAGTGAAATCTCTGTGGAGACTGAGTATTTTGAGCTTTCAAAGCTTGAAGAGTATGAAAAAATATTTGCAAAGGCTTTGAGATTTGATTGATAATAGGAGAAAATATATGGAACTTAAGATTCATCCTAATGATAAGATGACACCTGTGGAAAGGGCAAAAGCAATAGCTGAAAAAAGAGATTATGACAGAATAATGATGGATCCTTTTTTGGGCGAGATAAAGGCAAGGCTTATAGGAAAAAATACAAGAGAGTACTGGAGAAATGAAGACAGCCTTGTAATGGGAGATATAGTGTCTATGAACCGATTCGGTCTGGACGGAATGGGTGTGGGAACATGTAAAAAATCTGGATATAGGTATCTTTAGTGTGGACAATGAGATGGATATAGATGAAACTTGTGAGTTTTTTGCAGATTCAAAGATGATTGCAGGGAATGTAGCACCGGTTTATACGATCTGCAATGGAACACAGGAAAATATAGAGGATGAAGTAAAGAGATGTATCCTTGCGGGAAAGAAATGTAAAAAGGGCTTTATGCTCACTCCGGGATACAACCTTCCCCTTGCAACAACAGATGAAAAGATAGATATGTTTTTGAATGCAGGAAGGAAGTATAGTTTTATATAATTAATATTAAAATAAGTATATGATCTATCTGTTGTAGTAAATATTATGGCACTTGCTAAGATGCAGGTGTCTTTTTTATTTCTCAAAGCAATTATTGACTGATAGTCGAAAAAGTGTTGACAGTGAGTAAAGGGCGTTCTATAATAAAAACCGACTATTAGTCAAAAAAGGAGACTGAAATGAAAAAAGGTGAAAAAAGAAAACAGGAACTTCTAAATCTTGCCTATCGTATGTTCATAGAAAAAGGCTATGAGAATACAAGTATTGATGAGATTGTGGCTAAGGCCGGTATAGCAAAAGGAACTTACTATTATTATTTTGCGAGCAAAGAAGCAACGCTGGAGGCGGTCATAGAAATGATGATAGAAAAGGAGAGTACAGTAGCCAAAGAGCTTCTTGCGGCACAGCTTTCGATACCTGAAAAGTTGGTTTCGGTTGTAAATGCCTTTCGTCCGGATAAAGAGGAAGCGGTGATTACGGATGTTCTGGAAAGAAAAGAAAATATTATTATGCATGATAAAATCTGCAAGAAAATTGTAGAAGTGGCGGTACCGATTTTGGCAGAGATTGTTCAAGAAGGAATAGCACAGGGAATCTTTTCGTGTACGTATATTGAAGAGCGAGTGAAGATGCTCCTTGTTACGAGTCAGCATATGTTCGATTATGGAAATTTTGGTGAAAAAGATGTAGAGGTGTATATCGATATGCTGGAGAAGTCTCTTGGGGCAAAATCCGGAACCATGCATTTTATCAGTAAGGTCTTAGTAGAGGGGGCAAAGGAATGAACAAAGGAATGAGCAAAGCGCAGTTTATACAGGATAAAGATGAATATCGATATAGACCGTGGTTATTCTTTATCTGCGCTTATTTTTTCACATGGATCTTCTGGATACCGGCAATCTTTGTTTCCGAAGATAAGGGTGCGATATTGATGTTGCTGGGTCTCCTTGCTCCGGCAGTGGTCTCAACTGTATTTGTACTTGTATCCGGCTGTGAAGAGTTGAAGAAAGATCTTAAGGAAAAGATTATAGGCTTTTATAAAGTGAAGTGGATGAATGTGTTTTGGGCAGTGGTTCTTTATGCACTGATTATTGTGTTCTCTATACTTTTATCCCTTTTATTTGGACAATCCTTAAAACAGTTTTCCTTTACGGAAGATTTTTCCTTTACCGGAGTGGGAATAGGATCTGCTTTTGTGACCATTACACTGGCTTCGATTATTGAAGAAGTAGGCTGGAAGGGATATTGTGAAGACTCCATAGGGCAATATATGGACTGGTTTATTGAATCCCTGATTTTTGGAATATTATGGTCACTTTGGCATTTTCCCCTGCTTTTTATCAAGGGGACATATCAGGCAGGACTTATGGTTAATCCCTTGTTTGTCATTAATTTCTTCGTGGGTGCCATTCTCATGGGATATATCATCACATGGGTGTATCTGGTCAGCGACCGCTCCATTCTGGCCTGCATGGTGTTCCATTTGTTTGTAAACTTTATGCAGGAAAAAATTGCGATGACAGCGGAGACAAAGTGTGTGGAAACCATTGTGATTTTCATTGTAACGGTGATTATTGTACTGCTGAATAAAAAAATGTTTTTTGGAACGGAGCATGTTGGAAGACTCTTGAAAACACGATTTGGGGAGGGAAATTAAGATGAGTTCCGGAATGAAAAAGTTTCTCCTCCTTTGGATTGGGGAGCTCATATCGTCTATAGGTGGCGGACTCACTTCTTTTGGACTTGGGGTTTATGTCTTTCAAAAAACAGGCAGTGCGGCAGGAATGGCCTTGGTGACTTTACTTGGATTTCTGCCTACCCTTCTTTTCACTGTTCCGGCAGGAGTGTTGGCTGACCGTTACGATAGAAGAGTTCTGATGATGATCGGAGACGGTTGTTCAGGACTTGGCATCCTTTACATTTTCCTCTGCATGCTACATGGAGAAGCAAACCTCGTTCAGATATGTATAGGCGTGTTCGTCAGTGCCATATTTTCCTCACTTTTAGATCCTTCTTACAGAGCAACGATCACGGATTTATTATCAAAGGAGGAGTTTTCTAAAGCCTCAGGATTAGTGTCTTTGGCAGGAAGTGCCAGATATCTGTTCTCGCCCGTTATAGCAGGCCTATTGCTGGCATATCATGACATTTCCCTGTTGCTGCTCATTGATGTATCTACCTTCTTTGTTACGATTACAACGACCTTTATTGTAAGGCGAGGAATAAAAGCAAAACAGCCTACAGAGAAGCAGTCATTTTTGGAAAGCATGAAAGAAGGCTGGAGAGCAATCCACATAGAGAAAGGCGTTTTTGTGCTTGTCCTGTGTTCTTCTCTGATTACCCTGTTTCTTGGGACTTTGCAAATTCTTGTTGAGCCGATGATTCTTTCTTTTTCAGACTCCAAGGTGCTGGGCATTGTAGAAACCCTATGTTCAAGTGGAATGCTTGTATCGGGAATACTTCTCGGAGGTTTCGGCATTAAGAAAGAATATGGAAAAGTTCTTCAAATCTCATTTTTTATGGCGGGAATCTTTATGATCGGTATGTCAATATTTGAAAATCTGGTCAGCATCAGTATATTTGGTTTCTTTTTCTTTGCTACTTTGCCTCTTTGCAACAACTGCATGGATTATCTTTGCAGGACAAATATACCGGATGCTTTGCAGGGCAGAGCTTGGGGATTTATAGGCTTTCTCTCGCAGCTAGGCTATGTTATTGCCTATGCAGTTTCCGGCTTAGCTGCGGATGGTTTCGGTAGTCTGAGTGGAATGGGTGTCGGACGTGGAGCCGCTTTTATGATAGGGATTTCGGGTGTCTTTCTTTCCCTTGTGGCAGTTACTTTACTTCGTTTTCCGGCTATCAGAGAATTGGAAAAGAAAACGTAATAGGGGAATTGTAATGTGTGTGATTTACAGATGGCAAACAGAATCAGTGAGTTTAAGGAGGCTTAGTCAATGCATCAGAAAAAAATGAATCTTTTCTTGCGCGTGCTGTTTATCATTCTTATCATAGCGATATCCGGTGCGGCGATCCTACAGATTTTCGCATCGGAATATATGGGAAAAAACTCTGCGTATGGAATTTCTACAGGATGGCAGAGAGAAATCGGCTTTTGGAATATTGCCGTTTTAGTTATATTGATTACGGCGTACAGGCACTACAATTGGACCTATCTAAAATCCATTTTACTGGCTCTCATTCTCGGCGGAATCGGTATCGGAAGCAATCATTTTGTCCATTATCTTAGGATGCATAAAATGGTAAATTTGATTGGCGCTGTGGAAAATTATCTTCTGGTTCTTGCCTGGATAATCGGATGGAAAATAGAAGAAAGGAGGCAGAATTTATGAGAATATGCATAGTGGGCCTTGGCGTCATAGGCACAACTTACGGCTATGTGTTCCAAAAAGCAGGGCATCAAGTCGAACATTTGCTGAGAGAAGAGAAAAAATCGAAGGCGCCGGAAAGTCTAAATATCAGTTTATTAGATGGACGCTATAACAAAAAAGGAGAAGAAAAAGCAGATCAATACAAGGTGAATCTTACCAAGCCGAATACAGAGTATGATTTTATTATTTTGAGTGTGGCAAGCGGGAAAATAAAGGATGCGATAGCGACACTTTCACAGAACCATATTAGAGGAAGTCTAATTTTATTTTGTAACTTTTGGAACAGTCGGGAAGAGATTGATGAAATAGTAGGTGCTTATCCTTATATTATAGGTTTTCCTACTGCCGGCGGAAAGATTGTGGGGAATGAGCTTGATTGTGTTCTCTTTGACCACATCATGCTGGAAGGTGAGGGAAAAGCAGGGATTTCCAATTACAAAGCTTTAACAGCTCTTCTCGCTTCCGCAGATTTGAAAACGGAGATTCCTCACGATATGGTGGAATGGATATGGCTTCATATGGCCATCAATGCAGGTGTCACCTCTTCTGCGGCTCGGGAAGGGAAAATTGATCATCCGATGCAGCTTGCTCTTAATTTGATGCAGGATGCCCATGCCTTGTCTATTACAGTAAAGGTAATAAGAGAAACGATTCAGGTGGTCAAGGCGAGAGGAGTAGACTTAAGCTTTTATAAAAATGAACTTCTCCCGTATAGAATTCCGTCTACCTTTGCCGGAATTTTTATGAAACGAATGTTCAAAACGAATGAACTCACCCGAAAAATCATGACTTTACATAGTGATGTAGGGGATATGCTATATGGGTGCAAATGTGTTTATGAGACCGGGAAGTTAAAGCATCTTGAGTTACCGGTGTTTTACTCTAATATGGATAAACTTTTTATAAGAGCTGACAGTCTACTGTTATGAGAACTGTAGTGGCTGTATATATAAAAATACCGGCTTTATTTTGGAATAAAGCCGATATTTTAAGGTTTATATTTTATTGTTCTTTTGCCATTGAGGCAATCTTTTTTACAAGCAATAAAAATTCCAACTTACTTGTATCATTTTTGATATCCGGAATTGAATCAAGTAATGACACAACACTGTCATAGCTTGACTTACCCTTAAACTCCGAATCACGAAGCAACATGCCGGTCTCCGCCACTGCAGCGGCGAACTTCATATTATCAGACATTTCCGCTTTTTATGGCTTCGGTAGTAACAGGGTAGTTTAATTCTTTACTTGTTTCGGAATCAGGCTCCTTATATCTTACTGCAATATTTAAAAGGTCATTAGACTCTGTAACAGCACTGCTTTGGTATTTTAAATCCGAGCCGATATCCATTGGAGAGTCTTTATCTACTATCTCATACAATACGGTTACTCTGTGGCCTGAACCTATTTCACCGCCGTCTTTGGTATCATCCTTAAAGTCCTCATCATCCATGATACGATTTTCATAGCCTATAAGTCTGTAGCCCTTTATAAACTTAGGATTGAATTCCAATTGGAACTTTACATCCTTTGCTACAGTAAAGAAGTTTGTACCAAGCTCTTCTGAGAGTACCTTCTTTGCCTCAAATCTTGAATCGATATAAGAATAATTTCCATTACCATTGTCAGCCAGTGCTTCCATCTTATTGTCCTTTATATTCTCAGTACCGAATCCAAGAACGGAAAGGAATACACCGCTTTCTTTTTCCTTCTTTATAAGCCTTGTAAGTTCACCTTCACTTGTAATCCCGACATTTAGATCACCGTCGGTAGCAAGTATAACTCTGTTATTCCCGTCTGCTTTAAAGTATTTCTTGCAATCTCATAAGCAGTTTTGATACCTTCAGATCCTGCAGTACTTCCGCCTGCTTCCAAATCTTCTATAGCAGTCATTATTTCTTTTGAGTCGGAACCCTTTGCACCTTCAAGTACAACCTGATCGCTTCCTGCATATGTAACTATGGAAATTGTATCATTTTCTTTTAACTGCTCACAAAGAAGCAAGAATGCATTTTTAACAAGCGGAAGCTTGTCAGGTGAATCCATAGAGCCTGATACATCAATAAGAAATACAAGGTTTGAAGGTTTCTTTTCAAGTTCATCCACCTGCTTTGCCTGCATTCCAACCATCATCAGCTTGGTGTCGGGATTCCATGGACATGCGGATATCTCGGTTGTTACTGAGAAAGGTTCACCTTCATTTGGCTGCGGATAGTTATAGTGGAAATAATTCAGCATTTCCTCAATTCTTACAGCATCAGCCGGAGGCAATTCTCCCGGAATTTATGAAACGCCTTATATTTGCATATGATGCGGTATCCACATCTGCCGCAAATGTGGAAAGTGGTGAAGTAGCAACAGCTTTGAAGTTACTTTCGTCAATAGCATTGTATTCCTCAGTATTATAATTTTCATCATAACTTACATAAGGAGTGGCATATTCAGCCACCTTTCCGCTATCATAAACCGCACCTTCTGTTTAGGCTGTGGGCCTGAACATCCGACAAGTAAGGAAGGGGTGCTGAGGGCAAATATCAACATACCTGCACTTACCTTACAAAAACTTGATTTATTTTTCATATACTCATCCTCCTAATAAAACAATCAAGTGTAAAGTGTTATAATAATAGTAACATTAAATACAATATAATAAATGTAGAAGAGTGTAAGTATTTATTAAAATTTTAGACATAGTTTATTCATTTATCTGTGCTTCACTTGATTTTCTGTAATGCCTGGGAGAAAGACCGTAGGTTTTTTAAAGGCGTCCTTAAAGTAGTTACTGTCATTGAATCCACAACTGATTGCTATATCTGTTACAGTAAGTTTTGTGGTGGCAGCCGGAGTATATGATGTAAGCGTGGAAAAATGCATATTTTAAGGTACGGACAGAGGGCTTAGAATAAAGATCGGAAGAGGCAAAAGATACAAAACGATTTAACAAATGTTTTAATAGCAACAGCAAAGGATAAGACTTGAATGTATCAGCTCTTGCCGATATAGATGAGAAGTTCGGTTCACTTCTTGAGGGTGATCTCGGAAATATAATAGATCCGACCAATATACATGGTTGGTTACAGGATAAGATAGCCATTATTGAGAAGATAGAGGCATATTTGCCCATATTTAATTCTAGAGTTCAAATATTTATACTATTTGTTAAGTCGACGTATTTAAATATCAATTATATTTTTGTATTGTGGAGAAGAAAAATTTAAATAATATGGAATGAATTAAACCGGAAATATTTAGAAGGTTAAAAACAGATATAATAAAAACGCAAAATGCGATATAAAAACATTAAAGTTGTGATATAATGCGATTATTACAACAATTAATAAGCTGTTAATAGGTATACATATAAAAAGCATAGCTGTATAGAGGAGATGATGAGTTGAAATATTATAAAAAAATAAGACTTGCAAACAATATGCTTTGTATTATAAGAAATGCTACAATGGACGACGCTAAGAGTGTGCTTGAGAATACAAAGATTATCCGTGAGGAAACAGACTTCCTCCTTTCTTATCCTGATGAAATAAATCTTAGTGTTGAGGAAAAAGAGAAATTCCTTGAAGATAAAGAAAACAGCCCTTGTGAGATACAAATTTGTGCACTTGTTGATGATAGAATTGTCGGTTTAGCAGGAATTTCTGCGGTTGGATCAAAAGACAAGGTAAAGCATCGTGCAGAGTTCGGGATAAGTATTGAAAAAGCATATTATGGGAAAGGTATAGGTACTGCATTAACACAGGCATGTATTGAATGTGCAAAAACTGCCGGCTATAGGCAATTGGAACTTGAGGTGGTTGCTGAAAATACAAATGCTATTGCACTTTATAAAAAATTCGGATTCACGGAAACCGGTCGTAATCCGAGAGGCTTTTGTTCTCGTTATACCGGATGGCAGGAACTTATATCCATGTTATTGGAGTTGGATTAAATAACTATAAAAAGAGGATGTCGCATACGACATCCTCAAATTTATTATCTGCTCTGTGTCCAAACACCGCTTCCGTCTACATAGTAGCGGTTGTTGTCAACCCACTGGCTTGTAAGCATCTTACCGAGGTTGCTTCCGTCCTCTTTGCTGAGCCAGTACCACTTGCCTGAATAAGGGCTCTTAAGCCATCCGGTCATCATATAACCTCTGTTGTCGAAGTAGTACCAGTTGCCGTTAATCTGCTGCCAGTTGTTTATAGTATAGCTTCTGTCGGCATTGATATACCACCAGCCTACATTGTCCTTTAACCAGGCACCTGTGCTGTTTGAGCTTGCACCGTTAGGTCCTGCATTACCGCCGTTATTGTTACTGCTTTGTCCGCCGAGATTTGATAAGATATCGTCATCTACATCAAATTCATCAGACTCTGTCCAGTTACCCTTAGTACCGTTGCTTGCAACTGCACGAATCTTTACAGTGTAGCTTCCCTTGCCGTTCTCACGGATTTTGCTGCGGAAATCATAGCTTGTACCTGATGTTGTTACATTATCTTTGATTGAATTGTTGCGGTACAGCTTTACTTCGTACTTGCTTGCATAGTCGGCCTTGTCCCAAGATATGATAGGGCTGTCATCGTCACCCCAGTTGATATCGCTTACTTCAAGTGCGCCGTTGTCACCTGCGCTTGTCTTTGGAAGTGTAACTGTTACAGACATGCTTGTTCCGCTTGCAGAAATCTTTGATATTGTAGCGCCCTTGCCTGTTTTATCGTTAAGACTGATATTGCCGTTTGGTGTACCCTTGAAAGTATAATCTTCGTCGGACTTTAACTTGAGTGTAACCTTCGGCTTCTTACCGTAGTCCGTATTTGTAATAGCTGCAACTTTTATATCATTGACACCTGTGCTGTCACTGTCAACATCAATATTTCCGGCATTCATATTAGGTGCCAAATCATAATCTATATTGATTTTGACATTCTGTACTACTGTTCTTGTGTTCTTTGCAAATGCCATGCTTGACATTCCAAGAATCATTGATGTTGTCAAAACAACTGACGCCATCTTCTTTAAACTTCCTTGAATCATACAATCCTCCATTCTGCAGGCTCTCCTGCAAGATAAATATTTTAATGTTATGATTATATTCTAAAGCATTTTTTTGTAGAAAATATAGTCCCTTAGACTTAATTTTTATCTTACTTAATTGTAACTAAAATTGAATATCTTCAGAAAATGTAGAATAAATTTTTGAAGATTTACAGAATATTACTTACAGTAGGAACTTTTATCATAATTATCACAAGTATTAAATATATAAGAGATTATACTTTATTTTATAAAAAATATATCGGTACTTGATTTACTTCTAAAAATAAGGTATAACTATAAAAGTAGTTAGGTAAGCCTAATTATAAAAATAAAATAACCTAATTCATTAGGAGGGGATAATATGTTTAAAAGGAATTTGAGTATACTTATTGCAGCCGCAGGAATGGCTTTATCACTTTGTGCATGTGCAGGAGGGAAAACTTCAGATACTCAGACTACTGCACAAAATACAGAGTCTAAGTCAATGGAGGAAACATCAAAGCAAGTAGTGATACCATGAATAAGAAGAATGTGGTTGTTACCACTTCATTTTTACAGGATATGGTAGAACAGCTTGCAGGTGATACTGTTAATGTAGAACTTATAATACCTGCCGGAGAGGATCCGCATTTATATGTTGCAAAGCCTGAGGACTATACAAAACTTAGTTCTTCAGATCTTACACTTTATCATGGACTTCATTTTGAAGGTAAAATGGTGGAGGCACTTGAAGCTAAAGGCGAAGCTGTGAGCAGAAATTTTCCGAAAGATCGTATAGGAACAATGGATGAAGACGGACAAGTTATTACGGATCCGCATTTTTGGTTTGATATAGGACTTTATAAGATGGCTGTAGAAGCTGCAGGAGAGTCACTTGAAAATTTGAATCCTGAATATAAGGATAAGTATGAAGAGAACAAGACAAAGTATTTGGAGGAACTTACAAAGCTTGATGAGTATGTAAAGGAGAATATTTCTTCAATACCTAAGGAGAGCAGATATTTGATTACACCTCATGATGCATTTAATTATTTCTCAAGAGCATATGATATAGAAGTAAAAGCACCTCAAGGTGTAAGCACCGAATCGGAGGTGGCAAATCAGGATATACAAGAAACTATAGATTTTATAGTGGAACATAAAATAAAAGCTATATTTGCAGAATCTACAACAGATCCTGCACGTATGGAAAAGTTAAGAGAAGGTGCAGCCGCAAAGGGAGCGGATGTAAAGATCGTAAGCGGTGAAGGAAATGAGTTGTTTTCAGATTCTTTGGCGCCAAAGGGTGAAGACGGAGATACATATATTGATATGTATAAGCATAATGTAAAACTTATTACCGACAATTTAAAATAGTACCTTTGAGGTTAGATATGGAAAAAGTATTGATACATTTGGAAGACTTTACAATGGCATATACAGATATTCCTGTAATATGGGATATGGATCTCGATATTTATGAGGGAAGCATTACCGCAATAATAGGGCCAAACGGCGCCGGTAAATCCACCTTGATGAAGGGAATACTTGGGCTTATGAAGCCTATTTCAGGTAAAGTAAGTATTATGGGTAAGTCTTACAAGGAGGTATATAAGCAGATTGCTTATATACCTCAAACCACCACGGTAAACTGGAATTTTCCTACTACGGTGATTGATGTGGTGACAATGGGTAGATATGCGGGACTTGGCTTATTTAAAAGAGTAAATGCTTCTGAAAAAGAAAAAGCTTTGGAAGCATTGAAAAAAATGAAAATGGAAGATTTTGCATCCAGACAGATTTCAGAACTTTCAGGGGGACAAAAACAAAGGGTATTCATAGCAAGGGCAATTGCTCAGAATGCCCTTATTTACTTTATGGATGAACCGCTTGCAGGAGTTGATAAGAAAACAGAGAATATAATTATAGAAACAATGAGAGAGTTTAAAAAAGAGGGAAAGACCATTATAGCGGTACACCATGATTTAAATACCCTATGCGAATATTTCGATCATGTAATTATGGTTAATAAGCAGCTTATAGCAAGCGGAAGGACCGAGGAAACCTTTGTGAAAGAGAATATAGATGCGACATATGGGGAGTAGGCTATGAATATAAGTATTATTACACAGTATTCGTTTATTGTGGTTGCGATAGGAACAATGCTGCTTGCCATGGCAACAGGTATAGTCGGAACTATAAGTATTTTAAAGGGGCAGAGTCTGATAGGTGATGCTGTAGGTCATGCATCACTTCCCGGAATAATTTTAGCATTTATGATATCCGGAAGAAAAAGTTCTCTTATTTTAATGCTCGGTGCAATAGTGGCAGGCATAGTCGCTTTTTTACTGATACAGATTATTTCGGAAGGCTCAAAGATAGAAGCGGACACCGCAATGGCTGTTATTTTATCTGCAATGTTCGGTATGGGTATGGTATTAAAAAGTTATATACAGGGTAATCCGAAATATCAGGGCGCTTCGCAGTCGGGGCTTGCAAGCTACATATTCGGACAGGCGGCATATATACTAAGGGAGGATGTTTATATAATACTCGCTGTATCTGTCATATCTCTTGCCCTATTTATAGTCTTTTACAAAGAGATAAAGGTATATGTTTGATATGGTTTATGCGTATACAATAGGGATAAATTCAAGGCTTACCTCTCTTCTTATAATGATAATAACCATGATTTTGATTGCGGCAGGTCTAAAGGCGGTGGGTGCCATTCTTATAAGCAGTATGCTTATAACACCTGCGGTTACAGGTTTGCAATGGAGTAACAGTTATGAGAAAGTCTTAGTGATTGCGGCGGTAACAGGAGCCGTATCTGCCTTTTTAGGTACTTTTATAAGCAGTGCGGTGAAGGGATTTTCCACAGGGCCAAGCATTATACTTATTATGTCTGTCATTGCTCTCTTTTCTGTATTGTTTGCACCGAGAGGTATTGTGAGAATGCTTTTAAATATTAGGAAGATGAGGGTAGGGAAATGATTGAATCTTTGTATATTCTTATAATAACCTCTCTTGCCTGTGCTGTTTTGGGAGTGTTTTTAGTGTTAAGAAGACTTTCAATGGTTTCTGATGCAATCTCACATTCCGTCCTTCTTGGAATAGTTATAGGATATTTTGTTACTAAAGATATAGGGAGTGTTTTATTAATAATAGGAGCAAGTCTTTTTCGGTGTTTTTAACGACTGTTTGTATAGAGTTACTGATAAAAAAAGTAAAAAGAGTGACGGAAGATGCTTCTGTAGGTATAATTTTTCCGCTGTTTTTTTCGATAGCCGTTATACTTATTACAAGATATGCAAGAAATGTACATCTGGATACTGAGATGGTTTTGATTGGAGAAATTATACTGGCTCCGCTTCATAGAATAAATTTCCTTGGATTAAGCCTTCCAAAGGCTTTGGTACAGATGAGTTTGTACTTTTGATAAATATTGTATTTATAGCGGTTTTTTTTAGAAAACTGAAAATAAGTTCATTTGATCCTGTATATGCCGGAGTGGCCGGTATTGCAGGGGCAGGTCTTTATTATGTTTTTATGGCTTTGGTTTCATTTACTGCAGTTTCTGCGTTTGAGTCGGTAGGTGCGATACTTACAATATCCTTTTTTATTTCACCGGCTGCAAGTGCATATCTGATTTCAAAGGACCTTAAAATAACAATATTTTTGGCGGCTGTATATGCAGTAGTTAATTCTTGCATTGGTTATTTTCTTGCTGTAAAATTTAATGTATCCATGTCGGGAATGTGTGCTTTGGTTTCGGGTTTAACATTTATGATAACCATTGCAGTATATCCGGGTGGAATCATTACTAAGATTATAAGATACATCAAAAACAAAAATCGTTTCAGTAGGGAACTTTTGATTTTACACATAGATAATCATACAGGAAAGAAAAATGCTCTTGGTGAATTGGGATACAGTACAATCAGAGAGCATATTGCCTGGTCCGACAGAAAGCTCAAATATGTTTTGGACAAGTTGATAAAAAAAGGATATGTTTATCGTGCAAAAGAAAGAGGTGTATATTCCCTGACTGAAACGGGTAAAAAATTAAGTGATGATATAAGAAAACATTACGGACTCAGAGTAAGGGAAAATGATATGGCTAAGATAGACACCGGTAGAGATGATTATATTTCAGCAATTTATGAGCTTATTGAAAAAAAGGAAATTGCAACAAATAAAAAGATCTCGGAGATTTTGGGAGTAAAGGCTGCATCTGTAAGTGAGATGTTAAAAAAACTGGTAGAAGAGGGAGAAGTGTATACTGAGAATAAGTCGATTCTTTTGACGGAAACAGGTAAAATGAGGGCAAGAGCATTACTGACAAAGCATAGATTGTGGGAATTGTTTCTGGTGGAATATCTGGGTTATTCATGGCAGGATGTCCATGAGGATGCAAAAGCTTTGGAGTATGTCACTTCAAACGGACTAAAGGACAGACTGAATGAATTTCTAAATAAACCTATGCACTGCCCACACGGAAATGAAATATACGAAAATCATCCGGAGACCGATAAATTAAAAAAGCTTTCGGAGGTATCAAAGGGTATTTCATGCCGCCTTCATAAAGTTGAAGATGACAGGGATTTGATTGAATACCTGGAAGAAAAAAAGATTGCTTTAGGAGATGAATTTGTGGTAAAGGATATCGATGATTTTGACGATTCGATACTTGTAAGCTCTGCAAGTGAAGATAAGCATATTGCGGGGAAAGCGGCAGTAAGGATGATGGTGGAAATTATTTGATCTGATATTTCAGAAAACAAAATTTGGTGTAAGAGCATATAAATTTGTGAAAAGATAATATTAAAATGTAAAATGCCTGTGACAAGATAGTCACAGGCAAAATATTTATAAATATATTATTAGTCTACCTTTGGGCCGGCAGCTACTAAAGCCTTACCTGCCTCATTTGTCTCATACTTCTTGAAGTTCTTTGCGAATCTTGAAGCAAGATCCTTTGCCTTGATTTCCCAATCTGCGACATTTGCATATGTATCTCTTGGGTCAAGAATCTTTGTATCAACGCCTTCAAGCTCTGTAGGAACCTCGAAATCAAAGTAAGGAATCTTCTTTGTAGGAGCATTCTTGATAGCACCGCTAAGGATTCCATCGATGATACCACGAGTGTCTTTGATAGAAATTCTCTTTCCTGTTCCGTTCCATCCTGTATTTACAAGATAAGCCTTTGAACCGTTCTTTTCCATTCTCTTTACAAGCTCTTCTGCATATTTTGTAGGATGAAGCTCAAGGAATGCCTGTCCGAAGCAAGCTGAGAATGTAGGTGTAGGCTCTGTAATACCACGCTCTGTACCTGCAAGCTTAGCTGTAAATCCGCTGAGGAAGTAGTACTGTGTCTGCTCAGGTGTAAGGATTGATACAGGAGGAAGTACTCCGAATGCATCTGCTGAAAGGAAGATTACATTCTCTGCAGCAGGACCGTGTGATATAGGTTTAACTATATTCTCGATATGGTCGATAGGATATGAAACTCTTGTGTTCTCTGTCTTACTTCCGTCATTAAAGTCGATCTTGCCGTTCTCATCAAGAGTAACATTCTCTAAAGAGCATCTCTTCTGATAGCATTGTAGATATCAGGCTCAGATTCCTTGTCAAGGTTGATAACCTTAGCATAGCATCCGCCCTCATAGTTGAATACACCGTTGTCATCCCAACCATGCTCATCATCACCGATAAGAAGTCTCTTAGGATCTGTTGAAAGAGTTGTCTTACCTGTTCCTGAAAGACCGAAGAAGATAGCTGTATTCTCACCGTTCATATCTGTATTTGCTGAACAGTGCATTGAAGCAATTCCCTTAAGTGGAAGATAGTAGTTCATCATTGAGAACATACCCTTCTTCATCTCGCCGCCGTACCATGTGTTAAGAATAACCTGCTCGCGGCTTGTGATATTGAAAGCAACAGCTGTTTCTGAATTAAGACCAAGCTCCTTGTAGTTGGCTACCTTTGCCTTTGATGCATTGTAAACTACGAAGTCAGGCTTGAAGTTCTCAAGTTCCTCAGCAGTTGGCTGAATAAACATATTTGTAACGAAATGTGCCTGCCAAGCAACTTCCACAATGAAACGAACTGACATTCTTGTGTCCTTGTTTGCACCACAGAAAGCATCTACTACATAAAGCTTCTTGTTTGAAAGCTCATTCTTTGCAAGGTCCTTTAAGACTTTCCAGGAATCCTCTGAAAGCGGATGGTTGTCATTTGCATAATCTGCTGATGTCCACCAAACTGTATCTTTTGAATTCTCATCCATAACTATAAATTTATCTTTAGGGGAACGACCTGTATAGATACCTGTTAATACGTTAACGGCACCAAGCTCACTAACCTGTCCCTTTTCGTAGCCTGATAATGCAGAATCTGTCTCGGCTGCAAATAATTCATCATAAGATGGATTGTGTACTATCTCTGTAGTGCCTGTGATGCCATACTGAGTTAAATCAATATTTGCCATAATAATCCTCTTTTCTATAATTTTGATATTACAATGTTTAAAATCATCAACATTGAGATCATCTGCTTAGAGCAATGCCAAGCAATATCTTTTAATAAAGCTATGCACTCTTTAAAGTACAATTGACCTTATTAGAATATACATAACAATCCGCAAAAAGCAATAATATTTTTGAAGTTTGTTAAAAAAATGCTTATTAGATTTTTTTGCCATCTGTGAGACGGCATTCTCTCTTACCAAAAATCTTAAAATGCTCCTTATAATAGTCGTCACTGAAAGAAGTGGCGGAAAGTTTGTTGCCATACTCGGAGAGAATATTTGCGGCTGCTGAAAAATCCTTTTTATTATCATTCTTTTTTAGGACCAAAATAAATTTATTATTGGTTTCATCCTTATATAAAGTGTTTTCGCCGGAGTAGCTTCCTACAGCCTTTGCGGCTGTGATAAATTCATCCAGACTGTCAAATGAGAATGCTCTTAAATAAGATTCGCTCACAGCGTTTAGAGAGTTTGGCGAATCGTTTAATTCAATAGCGCCTTCAAGCAGGTTGTCAAGTCTTATATCAAGCGTGGAAAGTATGTCATCCGATATGGCAGGTGCAAACTTTGCAAATCTGGTATCCAGTTCATCCGGGTCGTCAACCTTTGTAATATATATGACAATGTTTTCTCCGGACATCGGAACCGCTTCTATCATAAGAGGAGTGTCGTCCGTATCAAATCCCACTTCATAAGAAGCTTTATGTAACATCTCTCGAAACAGTGCCTTTGCGTTGTCGCTTCCATATGCCAGCTCCAGTACATTTAAATTTCTGTTTTGTAAGTCAATACTTGACAGTGTGCATCTTATCTGATTGGTACTAATCCTTTCAATTCTCAAGGTATCACCTCCTTTAGATGTAATTATATTTTAATACATTTAGCAATTATGTAAAGTATAATAAATGCCTACCGGATATCGGTAGGCACAAAAAAAGCAGGTGATGGGAATCGAACCCACGTATTCAGCTTGGAAGGCTGATGTTCTACCATTGAACCACACCTGCAAAAAAATTACAATGCAATAGTATCAAAAATTTTTATAAAATTGTCAACAAAAAAATAAAGTTAAAAATGTACTTATTTTCGTACATTCGTTCTATCTAAATAATTTTTTTAGAAAAATTGAAAAATAAAGTTAGATACCTATTGAAAAAGCCTAATGAAAAATGATACTATAAGGGTACATTATTATGTTTTTTTGTTATTAAAACTGCATAATTCAGAGAGGAGATTTACAATGCTACTAATTGGTAATGGAAGGGTAGTTACTGGAAATCAGGAACAGCCATTGATTGAGGATGGGTCTGTAGTACTGGATGGCAACACAGTTTTAGAGGTTGGAAACTACCGTGATTTGAAAGCAAAGTATGCTGATGCAACTTTTGTGGATGCGAAGGGCGGGCTCATAATGCCGGCATTCATAAACACACATGAGCATATTTACTCAGCTATGGCAAGAGGCCTTAGCATCAACGGTTACAACCCGCATGGATTTTTTTGGAGATCTTGGACGGCTTATGGTGGACCATAGACAGAAACTTAGACAACGAGCTCACATATCTGTCTGCTATGACCACTTACATTGATTGTATCAAGAACGGTGTTACAACTATTTTCGATCATCATGCAAGCTTCGGAGAGATTGAAGGAAGTCTTTTCGCTATAGAAAAGGCTGCAAGACAGACAGGAGTCAGAAGTTGTCTTTGCTATGAGATATCCGATCGTGACGGTGAAGATAAGATGAAGGCGGCTGTTAAAGAGAATGTTGATTTTGCAAACTATGTGAAAAAAGATGACAGCGATATGATTGCCGCTATGATGGGAATGCATGCAAGCTTTACCATTTCAGACAAGTCAATGGAATACGCTATGTCAAGAAAACCGGAAGATATCGGTTGCCATATTCATGTTGCAGAGGGTATTGAGGATTTGCACTCATGCTTAAAGGAGCACAGCCAGAGAATAGTTGACAGACTCTATGACTGGAAAGTACTTGGTAACAAGTCATTGCTTGCTCACTGCATCTATGTTAATCCGCATGAGATGGATTTGATTAAGTATACAGATACCTGTGTAGTACACAACCCTGAGTCAAATATGGGTAATGCCTGCGGATGCCCTCCTACAATGGAACTTGTTCACAAGGGTATAGTATGTGGACTCGGAAGTGACGGATATACACATGACATTACAGAGTCATGGAAGGTTGCAAATGTGCTTCATAAGCATCATTTATGCGATCCTAATGCAGCTTGGGGCGAAGTTCCGAAGATGCTTTTTGAGTACAATGCAAATATTGCAAACAGATACTTTAAGAAGCCTCTGGGAGTGTTAAAGCCTGGTGCTGCAGCCGATGTTATCGTTGTTGATTATACACCAAATACACCTATGACCGCTTCAAACATCAACAGTCATCTGTTGTTCGGAGTATGCGGAAAGGATGTTAGAACTACAATTGCAAACGGAAATATCCTTATGAAGGATAGAGAGCTTCTTAACATTGATGAGAAAGAAGTACTTGCTAAGGTTAGAGAAGGCGCAAAGAGACTTGCGGATAAGATCAATGGAAGGAGCAACGCATAATGGGCGATATAATGACACCTATTCCTTTTGACAGGATAATGGACAGACTTTTTGATGAGATGGCAAAAGAGGGGTCTTGCTTTGGAGTAAAGAAAGCATATAAGGCCGATAGGAATAAATTTTACACAATTTTCGGAAGAAAATTGGAGACACAGATAGGTCCTGCAGCAGGTCCTCATACACAGCTTGCTCAGAATATCATTGCAGGATATTATGCAGGTGCAAGATTTTTCGAGCTTAAGACAGTTCAGAAGATGGACGGTAGAGAGCTTGCGGCTTGCGTGGCTAAGCCATGTATTACAGCTGAGGATGAGTGCTACAACTGTGAATGGTCAACAGAGCTTACAGTTCAGGAGGCTTTTGATGAGTATATCAAGGGTTGGTTTGCACTTAAGGTTATCTCAAAAGAGTGGGGCCTTGGAGGAAGCGACGGTTTCCAGTTCAACATTTCTGTAGGATATGACCTTGCAGGTATCAAGCTTCCTAAGGTTGACAATTTCATCAACGGAATGATGGACGCTTCAGAGACACCTATATACAAAGAGTGTAAGGAATATCTTGAGAAATCTCGGTAAGTTTGAGCACTTTACAAAGGCCGATCTTGATGCTATCACTCCGGATATTGTAAATTCCGCAACAGTATCAACATTGCATGGATGTCCTCCACAGGAGATTGAGGCTATAGCATCATACCTTATTACAGAAAAGGGATTAAATACATTTGTAAAATGTAACCCTACACTTTTAGGATATGAAGTTGCAAGAGAGATGCTTGACAGCATGGGATATGACTACATTGCGTTTACAGATCTTCACTTTAAAGAGGATTTACAGTACTCGGATGCAGTTCCGATGCTTGAGAGACTTATGGCACTTGCTTCATCAAAGAACCTTGAGTTCGGTGTTAAGATAACAAACACATTCCCTGTAGATGTAAAGAACAACGAGCTTCCTTCACAGGAAATGTATATGTCAGGAAAGTCACTTTATCCGCTTTCAATGTTGGTTGCAAGAAATCTTTCAAGAAGCTTTAACGGCAAGCTTAGAATTGCATACTCGGGCGGTTGTGATTACTTCAATATAGATAAGGTTATAGACAGCGGAATCTGGCCTGTAACAGTGGCAACCACTATACTTAAGCCGGGCGGATATCAGAGATTTATTGAGATGTCAGAAAAGCTTGAAAAGCCTGAGATTAAGGCTTGGTCAGGAATTGATGTAGAGGCTCTTGAGAAGCTTGTTTCAGAGGTTAGAACTGACAAGCATCACGTTAAGCCTGTTAAGCCGCTTCCAAACAGAAAGGCTGATAAGAAGGTTCCATACCTTGATTGCTATATGGCACCATGTGTAAACAGATGTCCTATCAATCAGGATATTACAACATACGGAATACTTGTTAACGAGGGAAGATATGATGACGCTCTTAATGTTATACTTGAGAAGAATCCGCTTCCGTTCATGACAGGTCATATCTGTACACATACCTGTCAGAGTGCTTGTACAAGAAATCACTATGAGACAGATGTACAGATCAGAAGAAACAAGCTTATTGCCGCACAAAACGCCTTTGGAAGTGTTGTACCTACATTAAAGAGTGCAGATAAGAAAGATTTGAAAGTTGCAGTAGTAGGTGGTGGTCCTGCAGGTATCGCAGCAGCATTCTTCCTTGCAAGAGAAGGTGTGGATGTTACTGTATTTGATGAGAGAGATACTATGGGTGGTGTTGTTGCAAACATCATTCCGGGATTCAGAATTCCTGCTGACGATATCCAGAGAGACGTGGAGCTTGCAAAGGCTTACGGAGCAAAGTTTGTTGCAAACAAGAGAATTGATGATATAAATGCACTTAAGGCTGAAGGATTTGACAAAGTTATCCTTGCAATCGGTGCACATAAGGAACTTCCGCTTGAGCTTAGCGAAGGAAAGGCAATAAACGCACTTCATTTCTTAGAGGACTTCAAGAAGTCTGAAGGAAAGATGGATCTTGGCGAGAATGTTATCGTTGTAGGTGGCGGAAACACAGCTATGGACGTTGCAAGAGCGGCTAAGAGAGTTCCGGGTGTTAAGAACGTATACCTTGCATACAGAAGAAATGCAAGATATATGCCTGCTGATGAGGAAGAACTTAACGAGGCAATTGAGGACGGTGTAGAGTTCGTTACACTTGTTTCTCCAAAATCATTTAAGGGCGGAAAACTTGTATGTGCTAAGAACGTACTTGGTGAGCCTGATGCAAGCGGTAGAAGAGGTGTTAAGGAGACAGATGAACTTGTTGAATTACCATGTGATACACTTATCGCATCTATCGGTGAGAGTGTAAGAGGTGACTTCTACACAAGCAACGGCATTGAGATTGACAAGAAGAACCTTCCGGTACTCGATCCTGTTACTCTTGAGACAAATGTTAAGGGAGTATATGCTGCAGGTGACGGCGCTAAGGGCGCATCTGTTATTGTAAAGGCTATTGCTGACAGTAAGAAGGTTTGCGAGGCTATCGTAAATCACGCTATCGGTGAGCTTAAGGTATCTGATACTACCGACGAGAAAGTTTACGACTACAGAGGAACTTTAGAGGAGCCTGTAGAGAAGAAAGCTGACGACAGATGCTTGGCTTGTGACTATATATGTGAGAATTGTACAGAAGTTTGTCCAAACAGAGCTAACGTATATGTGAATGTAAAGGGTAAACATCAGATAGTTCATGTGGATTATATGTGCAACGAGTGCGGTAACTGTGAGACATTCTGTCCATACGCTTCTGCACCGTATAAGGATAAGCTTACATTGTTTGCAAGTGAAGCGGATATGCTTGACTCAAAGAATGACGGCTTTGTAATCACAAGAGGATGCAAGGATGTTAAGGTAAGAATAGACGGTCAGGAACTTGTATATAGAATAGGTGAGTCAAATGATAAGTTGAACTACAGATATGCTGAGCTTATCGACACAATCTATAACGAGTATGATTACTTACTTCTAAAATAAAATAATTTTTACAGATATGCCACCCTAAAAAGTGGCATATTTACTTTTAAGGAGAACATATGAAGAAAGTATTTATAGAAGGTGGAACTATTGTAAATTCAAAGGAAAGTTTTGTGGGAAATATACTTATTGAAGGTGAAAAGATCAAGAAAGTATTAAAGCCTGATGATTTTATAGAACTTGACGATGATACGAAAGTGGTGGATGCAGGCGGAAAGCTTGTATTTCCGGGATTTATAGATGCACATACACATTTTGACCTTCATGTTGCAGGTACCGTAACCTGTGATGATTTCTATTCAGGCACAAAAGCCGCTGTAAGCGGAGGTACAACAACCATCATTGACTTCGGTACACAGTACAAGGGAGAAACTCTTAACGAAGGCATGGACAACTGGCTTGAGAAGGCTAAAGACGGAGTATTCTGTGACTATGGAATACATATGTCAATCAGTGATTGGAATGAAGAGGCTAAAGAAGAGTGTCAGGATATGATGGATAGAGGAGTGACCACCTTTAAGATTTACCTTACATATGACATTCTCCTAAAGGATGATGAGGCTTTTGAGGTAATACAAAGACTGAAAGAAGTGGGTGCCATCACAGGAGTTCACTGTGAGAATGCGGGACTTATCTTTGCACTTCAGCAGGAGTTTGTAGAAGCCGGATTACAAAAAAAGGTTTCGTCACATTATAAGACAAGACCGGCCGCAGCCGAGGCTGAGGCTATAGGCAGAATCCTTCACTTAGCAGAGGTGGCAGGCAGTGACATCATTGATGTACATCTTACCTGTAAGGAAGGCCTTGACGAGATAAGAGCCGCCAGAAAAAGAGGTCAGAAGGTATATGCGGAGACCTGTCCACAGTATCTTACTATGACAAACAAACTCTATGAGTTACCGGGATTTGAGGGGGCAAAATATGTTATAGCACCTCCTCTTAGAGAGCAGTCGGATGTTGACGAGCTTTGGAGAGCGCTTGCAGACGGTGAGATACAGACGGTTTCCACAGATCACTGTGCATTTACTTTCAAGCAAAAAGAGCTTGGTATAAACGACTTCAGAAAGATTCCGGGAGGAATGCCGGGAGTTGAAACCAGAGGTATTGTAATGTACTCGGAAGGTGTTACCAAGGACAGGATAAGTTTGGAGAAGATGTGTGAAGTACTTTGTGAGAACCCTGCAAAACTCTACGGCCTTTATGACAAAAAGGGATTCATAGAGGAAGGCTTTGATGCCGATATTGTTATACTTGACCCTAAGGCACAGACTAAGATTAGTGCCGCTACTCAGGTTTCAAAATGTGATTATGCTCCGCTTGAGGGTAAGATACTTAACGGACATATTGATAAAGTGTTCTTAAGGGGCAGTGAAGTAGTTGACAATGCAAAAATCAAGGATACTCCTGAGGGTAAGTTCCTTGAGAGAAAGCCGTATAAGAAGTTTTTATAGGATAAAATCAAACCGAAGTGTTTGACTTTTATACAGATTTATAAAAAGCACATGATTTAGGACAATAAGAGTTCCATCCATTTATCGAAATATTAAATAAATGAATGGAACTTTTATGATTTATATAGTATAATGCTTTGGTATAAACAAATTTTAAATGTATAGTTACAGCTTGGTAATATATAAACTTTACATAGAAGGGGAAATATGCGACTTATTGATACAAAAGATGCCGTAGGGCATATGCTCTGTCATGATATAACACAGATTATAAAGGGAGAAAAAAAGGGACCCGTATTCAGAAAGGGTCATATAATACAGCCTGAGGATGTGGAAGTACTGCTTTCTGTAGGTAAGGACCATATCTATATCTGGGAAGTAAATGAAAATATGCTGCATGAAAATGATGCGGCACTGATGCTTTATGATATGTGTAAGAACGATCACCTTACAAGAGACCCTGATATAAAAGAGGGCAAGGTGGAACTTATTGCGGAATGTGACGGTCTTTTAAAGATAGATAAGGAAAGAATAAACAAGATTAACTCACTCGGTGAGATGATGATTGCAAGCATACATGACAACTTTCCTGTGAAGAAGGGACAACATCTTGCAGGTATGAGAGTTATACCTCTTATTATAGAAAAAGAGAAAATGGAAAGGGCAAAGGAAGTTGTGGGAGATAAGCCTCTTTTTGAACTTTTACCATACAAACAAATGAAAGTCGGAATAGTGACTACAGGTAATGAAGTTTACTATGGCAGAATCAAGGATACCTTTACACCGGTGGTTATGGACAAGGTAAAGGCTTTCGGTGCAGAGATTATAGCACATGAGATAAGCAGTGACGATGTGGAGATGGAAATTGAGTGCATCAAAAAGGTTATGGCTGCCGGAGCGGATATTGTACTTTGTACAGGCGGAATGAGTGTGGACCCTGATGATAAGACACCTTATGCTATAGGGCAGAATGCAAGTAGGGTTATTACTTACGGTGCACCTGTACTTCCGGGAGCCATGTTTATGCTTGCCTACGGCGGTGAAAATGAAAATGTTACATTTATGGGACTTCCGGGCTGTGTAATGTATGAAAAGAGAACAATATTTGATCTTGTACTGCCGAGGATTATGGCCGGAGAAAAGGTGGAAAAATCAGACATCGACAGCTTGGGTGTAGGCGGATACTGTATGCACTGTCCGGTATGTATCTTCCCGAATTGTTCATTCGGTGTGTCATAAATAAAAGGAGCAAAAATATGGACAAGGAATTATATAAAATAATAGACGAATCAAAGAAAAAAGGCTTAAGAACATTTGTATTTACTTCACTTGGTGATAAAGACTACGGCAGCAAGGCGGTTGTACGAGAGGGTGAACTTGTTTGGATAAGCCCTGAAACAAGTTTTTTTAAAGACAATTTTGATGAAATAAAGAATATAACAAAGGCCGGTATAACGGAAATAGCAGGTAACAGAGTATATGTGGAGCATATATGTAATGTAAGCAAGATAGTAATCTGTGGAGCCGGACATACAAGTATCGCACTTATAAAGATGGGTCAGATGATCGGATGTGAGATGATCGTTATAGAAGACAGAGAAGAGTTTGCAGCCAAGGCAAAAGATGAGGGTGCCGACAGAGTTTATTGTGAGGATTTTTTTCATCAGCACTGAAAAAAATTTGACTCGGACTATGACACCTATTTTGTAGTGGTAACAAGAGGGCATCAGTGGGATAAGGAATGTATCAGAGAGATTCTAAAAAAGCCTTATGCCTATGTAGGACTTATGGGTGCAAAAAGAAGAGTCGGTTTCGTACTTGATGCAATTAGAAGTGAGGGATATCCTGAGGAGAAGATTGAGGAAATCTATACTCCGATAGGACTTGATATAAAGTCTGAGACTCCGGCGGAAATCGCCATCTCCATACTTGCAGAGATAATATCGGTAAAAAATTCAAAGACCAGGAATGTGGGCTATGTTGAAGGAATGCTTGAAAAGATCAAAGAGAGCAATGAGAGAATGGTTATGGCAACTATCGTAGATAAAAAGGGCTCGGCACCGAGAGGAGTCGGAGCAAAGGCACTGTTTTTAAGAGACGGAAGCTTTATCGGAACTATCGGTGGCGGAAAAGCCGAACATGATATTATGGTTAAGGTGGATGAGGTATTAAAAAGCGATGAAGATATAAAGCCTTATCTGTTACATGTCAATCTTACAGACAGTGAAGCAAGTTTGGAAGGCATGGTCTGTGGAGGAAGAATAGAAGTACTTATAGAACCGGTTTAGATATGAGAGATTGTTACAACAGAGAGATAGACTATATGCGTATCTCGGTTACAAACAGATGTAACTTCAGATGCACATATTGTATGCCTGAGACAAAAAAGGTAGATGAAACACTGAGCCTTGACGAGATATACGATGTGGCGCTTGCGGCAAGCAAATGCGGCATAACCAAGTTTAAGATAACAGGCGGAGAGCCTCTTATAAGAGAGAGAATAACGGATTTTATAAAAAGACTTCATGATATAGACAGTGTAAAAGATATCACTATGACAACAAACGGGTTCTATCTTTGTAAATATGTCGACAGTTTAGTGAATGCCGGACTTTCAAGTGTGAATATAAGTCTGGATTCACTAAAAAAAGACAGGTTTTTAAAAATTACAGGTGTGGATGCACTTGATGATGTTATGGAAGGTATCTATAAGGCACAGAAGTCGGGACTGTGCACGAAGATAAATACCGTCTTACAAAGAGGAGTAAATGATGATGAACTCTTTGATATTATAGAGCTTGCAAGAGACAAAAATATAAATATAAGATTTATTGAAATGATGCCTATAGGTCATGGCAAGGAGTCTGACGGTGTTTCCAATTTTGAAGTGTTGGAAAGATAAAAGATAAGTATATTGTAAGCGCGGATAATAAAAGGCACGGCAACGGACCTGCAAAGTATATAAAGCTTGAAGGTTTTAAAGGTTCAATAGGATTTATCAGCGCAATACACGGTAAGTTTTGTGACGGATGCAACAGAATAAGGTTTACATCTAACGGAAAACTGAAGCCGTGTCTTTGTTACGCCTCAAATATAGATCTGAAGGATATTATAAAAGATAAAACAATAGAATCCGATAAAAAAATAAAACTACTTGAAGAGAAGATAAGAGAGTGTATAACTACAAAGCCGAAAGCACATGCCTTTGAAGATTTATCCAAGGTAAGTGAACTTAAGGATATGGTAGAAATAGGTGGATAAGATGGAAGTAAAAGCTGAAGTTTTGGCAGTATGTATAAGTGAGAAAAAAGGAACAGAGAAAAAAGAAATAGAGAAGGCCGTATTAAAGCCTGATTGGGGTATTGAAGGAGATGCTCATGCCGGAAAGTGGCATAGACAGGTCAGTCTTTTGGCATTTGAAAAGATAGATGATTTCAGAAAAAAAGGAGCCGAAGTGGACTTCGGTGCATTCGGAGAGAACATTATTGTATCGGGTGTTGACTTAAAAAGTTTACCTGTCGGAACCGTCCTTGAAATAGGAGATGCGGTATTAAGGGTAACACAGATAGGCAAAGAATGTCACAGCCACTGCAATATATATCATAAAATGGGAGACTGTATTATGCCCAGAGAAGGTATATTTGCAGAGGTTTTGAAGGGAGGCTGTATAGAAAAAGGAGATAAAATAAATGTAATTGAAAAAGAAGCCGGACCTTACAGAGTAGGCATTATCACTGTTTCGGACAGGGCGTCACAGGGAGTATATGAGGACAAATCAGGTCCTGTTATAAAAGAGCTTGTTGAGGAAGCCGGAATGGAAGTGATTGATTGCCTTATCGTACCGGATGAGAAAAGTGAAATAGTAAAAAAGCTGCTTCACTTTAGTGATCAGAGACAGGCGGATCTTATATTTACCACAGGCGGAACAGGCTTTTCAAAAAGAGATGTTACTCCTGAGGCTACAAAACAGGTGGTTGAAAGAGAAGTTCCCGGTATAGGGGAAGCACTTAGAAGCTATTCGATGACCATTACACCAAAGGCAATGTTAAGTCGTCAGACCGCAGGAATAAGAGGAAATACTCTTATAATAAATTTGCCGGGAAGTCCTAAAGCCTGCAGAGAGAACATTGAATATATAATTAAGCCGCTAAAACACGGACTTGGAATACTTAGCGGCAGAGAAAGTGACTGATATTATAAAATTAAAGGGAGACTGTTATGAAGTTGAAAAGTATTTGTAAAGTATTGGGTGTTGTTGCGGCAATCGTGCTTACAGGATGCGGTAGCACAAAGACTGCAGAGAGTAAAGTCGCAGATACTACCGCACAGACAAGCGCAGCAAAGTCGAGTGTGGAGTCAAGTGAGCAGACAAGTGCACAGGAGAGCAAGGCTGCAAGCGACCCTTCGGCGGTAAATGTATTTGCGGCGGCATCGCTTAAGAACGCGATGGATGAGATAATCTCGGAGTACAACAAGGCAAATCCTGATGTAAAGATAAATTTAAATACGGATTCATCAGGTAAGTTGCAGACTCAGATAGAAGAGGGATTTGCTTGTGATATCTTCTTCAGTGCGGGAAAAAAGCAGATGGAGAAGTTAAAAGCAGAGGGACATATAAAGGACGGTACGGATGTAGATTTGTTACACAACAAACTCTGTATTGTAGCACCTAAGGATTCGGACACAAAGGTTACAGGAATTGCAAATATTAAGGAAGCAAAGTCAATATCAATAGGTGAAACAAATGTACCTGCAGGTGCATATGCAAGAGAAGCACTTTCAAAGGCTTATCCTGACCTTGGCATTACAAAAGAGAGTACAGGTGCCGAACTTAAGGAGAAGCTCGGTATGGAGATAATAGAGAACTCAAATGTTACAAAGACACTTTTATCCGTAGTGGACGGTTTCGGTGAAGTAGGGTTTGTATATCTTACAGATACATACAGCAATAATGATGTGAAGGTTATCGAGAAAGTGGACGAGTCTTTGACAGGAAAGATCACTTATCCTATAGCAAGAGTAAACAATGATGAGGCTGATGAGAAGGTAAGTAGTGAGGCAGATAAGTTCTATGACTATTTGAAGTCGGATGCCGCAAAGAAGGTATTTGAAAATTATTTATATGAATAATGTTTTAGCACATTTGGATTGGAGCCCTTTTTTTATAACCCTAAAAATAGGGCTTTTTTCTACAATGATATGTTTTTTTCTTGGTGTTTTACTTGCGTATGTAAGTTTGTATATGAATAAAAAGATAATGGCGGTATTTGACAGTATACTTACACTTCCGATGGTACTGCCACCTACCGTGGTGGGATTTTTTTTGCTTCTTATATTCAGCAGAAGAAGACCTGTAGGAATTTTTCTGTACGGACATTTCCATATAAAGATAGTCCAAAGCTTTGTAGGATGTGTAATCGCCGCCTTTATTATTGCGTTTCCGCTTATGTATAAGAATGCCAAATCGGCATTTTTACAGCTTGATAAAAATTTGATATATGCAGGCAGGACTTTGGGACTGTCGGAGTTTAAGATTTTCTTTAAGATAGTATGCCCTATTGCATCGCCTTCACTGTTTTCAGGAGCGATACTAAGTTTTGCAAGGGCTATAGGTGAGTACGGTGCAACTTCAATGCTTGCCGGTAATATATCGGGAAAGACTTCGACCATATCACAGCAGATAGCGATTCTGGTGCAAAACCAAAATTATCTTGAGGCAGGCATATGGGTAGCAGTTGTACTTTTTATTGCATTCCTTATAATGCTTTTGATGGAATATATACAGAGGTAGTATGCTTGAACTTAATGTAAAAAAGAAGCTGAACAACTTTACTTTGGAAATAAATTGTAACCTAAACAGCAACAGAATAGGAATTTTGGGTGGCTCAGGTGCAGGAAAAAGTATGATTCTAAAGATGGTTGCAGGCATAGAAAAACCTGACTCCGGTTATATAAAGCTGGACGGTGAGTTGTTGTTTGACTCACAAAAAAAGATTGATATAAAGCCACAGGACAGACATATAGGGTATTGCTTTCAAAACTATGCACTTTTTCCACATCTGTCTGTGTATGAAAACATTATTATAGGACTGGATAATAAAAGTAAAAGTCTTGCTGATGATTTTTTGGAAAAATTTGAGCTGACTCAGATAAAAGATGCCAAGCCGAACAGGATAAGCGGTGGTCAGGCGGCCAGAGTGGCGATGGCAAGAATACTTATAAGAAAACCTGAAGTGTTACTGTTTGACGAGGCGTTTTCGGCACTGGATATATATCTTAGAGATCATATACAGGAAGAGATAGCGTCAATACTTGATGACTTCGACGGCAGTGCCATATTTGTATCACATTCCAGAGATGAGATATACAGACTTTGTGAAAGTATGATAGTTATTGATAGCGGAAAGATTACCAATCTTGGAAATACAAAGGAAATATTCAAAAATCCTAAGACGAAGAATGCCGCAATACTGACAGGCTGTAAAAATATTTCGAATATAAGATATATTGATGAAAATACATTGGAAGCTCTTGACTGGGGAGTAAAATTGAATTTCTCAAGCAAATTACCGAAGGGAATCTCTGCGATAGGTATAAGAGCACATGATTTTCATCCTGTATGGGGTAAATCTGAGGGGAATATATTTGACTTCAGATTAAAGAGTAAGGCCAAGCTGCCGTTTGAGGACAATTATTATATAAAGACAGGCAGCGGACAGGATATTACCTGGCTTGTTCAAAGAGATATGAAAGAGTTGATAGAAAAAAAAGGATTACCTGATTTTTTGAAGGTAGATGAGAACGATATACTGTTATTAAAATAGATTGGAGAAAAATGGAGTTTACACATTTTGATGAAAATAGGAATGCCGTAATGGTGGATGTATCGGATAAGGATATAACAGACAGAGTTGCTATTGCAACAGGCAGAATTACACTCTGTGATGAGGCTATGGAAGCGATAAAGGGCAGAAAGATAAAAAAGGGAGATGTGCTGACCGTAGCACAGGTGGCAGGCATTATGGGACAAAAAAGAACCTCCGAACTTATCCCTATGTGTCACAATATCAATCTGACCGGCTCCAAGATAACCTTTGAGATAGAAGGCAATGATATAGTGGTATTTTCAAAGGCAAAGACAAGCGGTCAAACCGGAGTTGAGATGGAAGCACTGATGGGAGTAAATATTGCACTTCTTACAGTCTATGATATGTGTAAGGCTATAGACAAGAGGATGCTTATAAGTGATGTGCATCTTGTAGAAAAGAAAGGTGGAAAGAGCGGAGACTTTTTCTTTTAATAAAAGGCTAATCGGGCGATAACCTGATTAGCCTTTTGAGTTATATTACTGTGCCGGCTTAATATATGCGCTTGCTACATAAGCCTGTCCGCCGTTGTAGTTGATGATAGCCCAGTTGGCATCCTGTGCTCCAACATATTCGACGCTTACACCTACATTAAGAGTAGCCAAAAGATCGCCGTCTTTTGATGGTGAAGAGCGAACATTAAGCTTGGTTGTTGTAATGTATTTTGTGGTTGTCACCTGTGCACTTGTTGTTTCCAAGCTGCTCTCTGAGCTTTCAGTCCCTTCACTTGTAGCGACGGTAGTGGTGGTTGCAGTCTTTGTCTTGGCAGCTTTGCCGCCCTTTAGAGGGTTAAGTGATCTGAATAAAATTATTAAAATGAACAGAATAACCACACCTATAAGTACTTTTATCAAATCGGGTGTGTTTACAGTCGACTTTTTCTTTTTCGGAGTCTTTTTTGCGACCTTTCTTTTCGGAGCGGACTCACCGCTTTTGGTAACCGGTCTTCTTTGTGCATTGTCATTGCGTACGGGAACAGGAGTTATCTTGCTTTTTTTAGGTGAGTAGTCGCGTATAAAAGCCTGCACTTCCTCTGAGAGCAACTGATATGCTGTAGTGGCATTGAAGCCGTCGTCATTATTTTCATGTACGGCTTTATTGCTTATAACACAAATCTTATGATAATGTTCACATGATTTTTCTGAAATGGTTTTGTTTTCGCATAAGGAATTTATAATGTCTGTCAGGCTTTGATCGTCATAGTCGTCTCGTCCGCTAAGCTGCTTTATCATAATCTCCAAGGTCTGTCTTGCCTTAATCATGGCAAGATTATATTCCTGACCGGATAGAAGCTTTTCTGTATCATAAACTCCTGCCTGAATCTGCTGCCAGGCACTGTGAGTGGTTGAGTTTGCCATTAGGTAAACCTCCTATATTCTTTGTGTATCTGTGAATAAAAGTGTAAATACGAACTTCACAGAACCCTAAACTTATTATACAATAAGAAGCTTATAAAAGACAATATTTAGCAGATTTTTTTATAAAATATCTTATAAATCACTGAGAATTCTAAGTCTATTGATCTCTTTGCAATCCGTACTCAACTACGTTATTATCAGTATCATATGTAAAGAAAAGATAGTCGTTTAATCCTGAACTTATTCTGTAGTAATCTGTATTGTTCTTACTGAATTTTGGCGTACCGAGATAATTTCCACTTTTGTTTTTGTTAAGTATTTGCCTTCATCAGGTAAAAGTCCGATATTATATAACATTTCAGCCCCACCGATATCATCCTTACTTGGGTGTACAACTATAGATGTAACAATCGGTTCATCGGATGAGTTTGTTCTTTTTAGGATAAATGAAGTATAACAGTTATTGTCGCCATAGGTGTATATTAAATCCGAGTTTTCACTAACTTTTTTATCAGGGTCACCGTTTCGATAAATTAGGTCATCTTCGGTTGCTCCGAGTTTTATACGATTATAAAATAATCTGTCTGCATACACGGCATCATTAAGGTTTAACAGTTCATTGTAGGAATTTTCATCCGCTTTTGCGGTGTCAAACAGACCTGATTCATCTTCAAGTTCGTCGCGATTAAACTCTATAGTGACAGGCTCCGTATCAGGGTATTCTTCGGAACGGATATTTCAATATTTACAGAGGAAATATAATCATTGGCAAGCATTAAGAGTATTGCAGTATTGGTTGCTCTTGAGAATAAATATGGTGATGTATAGAGCGGATTGTCACTTAGTCCTATATTTTTTGATTTTTCATAGTCCTCAGTATACTTTAATATAAGAGTGTATGCATTATCATTTGTTTCCAATACAGCATTGTTTAATTCTATATAAGGCAGTATTGCAGGTGTCTTTGAAACAATATCTGTTATATATGCATTGCCCGCTTCTTTATCAATGGTTAAGTCCTTCAGTTTGGAATAGGGAAAATAAACACGGTCTGTTATATCATTTTTGGAATAAACTGAGCTTTGAATCTGACCGGTATTTTTTATTGCTTTATTACAAGCTGTAAAACACAAAACCGGCAAGGATATTAGAATAGCAGCTATAATATATTTACCTTTCATCTGAGTCCCACACTTTCAAATATCAAAAAGGAGTGTTACAAAAGTGCAACACTCCTAAAAATTACTGTAAAATTATGCCTCGGCGATGCACTCGATCTCACAAAGAACGCCCTTTGGAAGGTCCTTTACTGCGAAACAGCTTCTTGCAGGCTTTGATGTGAAATACTTTGCATATACTTCATTGAATGCTGCAAAATCTGCAATATCTGCAAGGAAGCAAGTTGTCTTTACAACCTTGTCCATACCTGAACCGGCAGCCTCAAGGATAGCAGCTACGTTCTTGCAGCTCTGCTCTGTCTGTGCGGCAATACCCTCAGGAACTTCTCCGTTGGCAGGGTTTACAGGAATCTGTCCTGATGTGATAACCAAGCCGTTTGTTATAAATCCCTGTGAATATGGTCCGATTGCACCCGGTGCATTTTTTGTATCGATTACTTTCATGATAATCTCCTTTTTTCTTTTTCTTATATTTTATACTAATTTCCGGATTTGTACAGCCTATTTTTTTATAAGGAAATATTAAGTCATTGACATAATATATATTTAAGAATTGTATTACTGGTATTACATATGAAAAATTGATATAATTAACTAAATGACGGCTTTAAATAAATAAACAGGAGGATAATTATGGGACTTATTTCAGCTATAGCAGGTGCGGCAGGAGGTGTGCTGGCGGACTCATGGAGAGATTTTTTCTATGAAGATTCAATGGATAATGAACTTCTTGTAACCAAAGGTAAAAAAAGAGTGGACCAAAGAGGTTCAAACAATAAGTCTACAAATAATGTTATTACAGACGGATCCATCATCGAAGTTGCAGACGGACAATGTATGTTGGTGGTGGAAAACGGAATGATAAAGGATGTCTGTGCACAACCCGGAAAATATGTCTACAGTAATACTGATGAACCTACTATTTTTGCAGGTAATTTAAAGGAGACTGTAAAAAGAACATGGGAGCAGTTTAAGAACAGATTGGTATATGGCGGAGGTGCTACAAGAGATACAAGAGTTTATTATGTAAACACAAAGGACATCTATGGAAATAAGTACGGTACCGCAGAACCGATTCCGTACAGGATAGTGGATCCGAATATCGGACTTGATATAGAAAGTGCGGTAAGATGTCATGGAGAGTTTGCGTTTAAGATTGTGGACCCTATACTTATGTACAAGGAAGTGGCTGGAAATACAGGCGGAGAGTTCAGAATGAATGAAGAATTCAGAAGACAGATGACTTCAGAACTGCTTACTTCACTTCAACCTGCACTCGGAAGACTCTCAGGAATAGGGGCAAGATACAGCGATATCCCGAATCATACCAAGGAAATTGCAATGAACTTAACAGCGTAATGTCAAGTGAATGGGGAGACAGATACGGTATTGAAATAAGTTCATTCGGAATAAGCAGTATTACCATATCAAAGGAAGATGAAGACCTTATAAAGCAGCTTCAAAGAACGGCGGTATTCCAGAGAACATCAATGGCGGCTGCAAACTTAAACGCCGCACAGGCTGACGCTATGAGAGATGCGGCAAAAAATACAGCAGGTGCAATGATGGGATTTGCAGGTATGAATATGGCAGGCCAGATGGGCGGTATGAATGCAAATCAGCTTTTCCAAATGGCACAAAACGAACAGATGCAACAACAGTACGGTCAGCAAAATAATATGCAGCAGCAGTACAATCAGAACAATATGCAGCAGCAGTATGGTCAGAACAATATGCAGCAGATAAATCAGCAAGCGGGAAATACATGGACTTGTAGTCACGGACATGGCGGAAATACAGGTAAGTTCTGCTCCGAATGCGGTGAAGCAAAACCGACAGGTGTTGTAAGCTGTGCTTCATGCGGATACACACCTGCAGATCAGTCACATCTGCCTAAGTTCTGTCCTGAATGTGGAAAGCCGTTCTAAACCGATATAGATGGAGTTAGTATGAATAATATAGATAAGGTAACACTTACAATACCGAAAGAAAAAAATATTGCATTGATTGCACATGACGGTAAAAAACCTGATATTATCAAATGGTGTGAGGAGCATAAGGAAGTTTTAGCTAAGCATAAGCTGTACGGAACGGGAACCACCGCCAGACTTATAACTGAAAAGACAGGACTTACAGTAAAGGGATATAACTCGGGTCCGCTTGGCGGAGACCAGCAGATAGGCGCAAGAATAGTCGAGGGAAAGATAGATTTTGTTATCTTCTTTACAGATCCGCTTACGGCACAGCCTCATGACCCTGATGTGAAGGCGCTTTTGCGTATAGTACAGGTATATGACGTGCCTATGGCTATCAACAAGTCAAGTGCGGACTTCATTATCACATCATCTCTTATGGATGAAGAGTATGACCATGATGTGATAAACTTTAAAGAGAATGTCTCAAAAAGGGTAAAGGAAATGTCATAAAAATGACTTGCAAGGAAGCAAGAAAGCTCATCATACCTTTTATACATGATGAGCTTTCTATGGAAGATACAAGAGATTTTTTGCAGCATGTAAGAGGCTGCAAGGCCTGTATGGACGAGCTTGAAATATATTACATAGTTGAGGTGGGACTTGATGGCAGCGGTAATGACGATATCAACTATAATATGACGGAGGCTCTGCACAGCCATATAAGAGAGGCATATCAGAGAATATTTATAATATTCCTCGGGCAGGTGTTTAAGTATGTGGTAAATACACTTATGATTTTCGGTGTGTTTATTATCGCAATGATGCAATTACGAAATTGGTTCTTTTAGTAGGAGATATATGAAAAAATTAGTTCTGATAGACGGACATAGCATTTTAAACAGAGCATTCTACGGAGTACCTGAGCTTTCAAACTCACAGGGACTGCATACGAATGCCGTTTACGGTTTTTTGAATATTATGTTCAAGATTTTGGACGAGGAAGCGGCTGATTATATAGCAGTCGCTTTTGACTTGTCTGCACCCACATTTAGACATAAGGCATATGCGGAATATAAAGGCACCAGAAAGTCGATGCCTGATGAGCTTAGAGAACAGGTTCCGCTTATAAAGGATGTGCTTTCATCCATGAATATACCGATCCTTACAAAGGAAGGCTATGAGGCGGACGATATAATAGGAACTATTGCAAAGAGATATCAAAGTGACGATGTCTTTGTCAGTATAATATCCGGAGACAGAGATCTTTTGCAGCTTTCGGATAAGCATATAAAGATAAGGATTCCAAAGACATCAAAGGGAGTTACTACAGTTCACGACTACCTTCCCGAGGATGTGATAAGTGAGTACGGTGTGACACCGAAAGAGTTTATAGATGTGAAGGCGCTGATGGGAGATACCTCAGACAATGTGCCGGGTGTGCCTTCAATAGGTGAAAAGACGGCCACAAAGATAATACAGGAGTACCACTCTATAGAAAATGCAATCGAGCATTTGAGTGAGCTTAAGCCTCCGAGAGCGTCAAAGGCACTGGCAGAAAATATTGAAGAAGCCAAGTTTTCAAAGATGCTTGTTACAATAGTCACAGACGCTCCCATAGATACCGATATTTCAGATATGGCGGTCGGAAATCTCTATACAAGAGAAAGTCTTGAATGGATAAATAAATTGGAGTTTAAGTCGTTCTTAAAAAGATATGAGAATGTAGAAACCGCCGCAAATATAGAACTTGATATAAGTGATATTACAGATTTGAATGATTGGAACACTCTTTATGAGAAATTAAAATCTGCAAAGGAATTCGGTATCGCCATATGTTTAGAAGAGAGCATTATAAAGAGCTATACAGTAAGCGAACTTTATGCAATTTCGATTACTTTGGATAACATGACATATCTTATAAAAGACATTGAGGGAATTGATGATATTTTGGAGCGGATTATCTGTCTGGATGCAAAAAAATATATACTTTCACTCAAGCCTCTTATAAAGCAGGTAAAGGATATGAAACTTGCAAAGAATTTTTATGATTTGTCTGTGGCGGCATATCTTATCAATCCGCTTAAGGACAGCTACTTTGTGGAAGATATTGCAAGAGACTATATGGGAAGCAGTGTTTCTTCAAAGGCTGAAATGATCGGGAAATCAAAGCTTGGTGAAGTATTAAGGTTCAATGATGAAAAGGCGAAAAAGTACTTTGCAAGTGAAAGTCATGTGGCACTTTTTGCAAGTGACAGTTTACTTAAAAAGCTTAATGAACTTGAGCTTACAAAATTGTATGAAGATGTGGAGATGCCGCTGATATACTCACTTGCCAAGATGGAAAATACCGGAGTAAGAGTGGACGAAAAGAGATTAAAATCCTATGCGGATACTCTTCTTGAAAAGATATCAAAGCTTGAAGCAAGTATTACGGATAAGGCGGGAGAGACCTTTAATATAAATTCGCCGAAGCAGCTTGGAGAGATACTTTTCGGCAAATTAAAGTTATCAGGCGGAAAAAAGACAAAGACGGGATATTCAACGGCGGCTGATGTACTTGAAAAGCTTGCACCGGAGCATGAGATAATAAGAGATATCCTTGAATATCGTCAGCTTACAAAGCTTAATTCCACTTATGCTACAGGACTTGCAGGCTATATAAGGGATGACGGACGTATACACGGTACATTCAATCAGACAATCACCGCCACAGGAAGAATCTCATCTACAGATCCGAATCTGCAAAATATTCCTGTAAGAACAGAGATGGGAAGCAAAATAAGAGATATCTTTGTACCTAAAAAGGGCTATGTATTTGTGGATGCGGACTACTCACAGATAGAACTCAGAGTTCTGGCTTCGATGTCGGGAGATGAAAAGCTTATAGAAAGCTACCATATGGCGACAGATATTCATGCGGCTACGGCTGCAAAGGTATTCCATGTGCCGCTTGATGAGGTGACACCTGAACTTAGAAGAAACGCAAAGGCTGTAAACTTCGGAGTTGTCTACGGTATATCGGCATTCGGACTCTCGGAGGATTTAAGCATTTCAAGAAAAGAGGCGCTTGATTATATAAATAATTATTTTAAAATCTATGAAGGCGTAAAGAAATTTTTAGACAAGCAGGTGGCTGATGCCAAGGAAAAAGGCTATGTAAAGACTATGTTTGGCAGAATAAGGCCTATACCTGAGATAAAAAGCTCAAACTTTATGACAAGATCATTTGGTGACAGAGTGGCGATGAACTCACCGATACAGGGAAGTGCGGCGGATATTATGAAGATTGCTATGATAAAGGTGGATGAGGCGCTTAATAAGAGCGGATATGATGCGGATATTGTACTTCAAATCCACGATGAGCTTTTGGTGGAAGTAAGAGAAAATGAGGCCGACAAGGTAAAAGAGCTTGTGGAAAAGTCAATGAGAGAAGCGGTAAGCCTTAAGGTGCCGCTTGAGGTGGACGCACATATCGGCAAGACATGGCTGGAGGCAAAGTAATGAATATTTTGCTTTTGGGAGGTATCGGTTCAGGTAAAAGTGAAGCTTTAAAGATACTTAAAGAAGAACATAATGCAAATATTATTGAGGCCGATAAGGTGGCACATTTTTTGTATGAAAAGGATAGGGCAGGATACACTGCCCTAAAGTCTTTATTCGGGGATACTATACTGGATGATAAAAAAGATATTGATAGAAAAAAATTAGGTGATATACTTTACTATGATAAAGACAAACTACATAAAGTAGATGAAATAATACATCCGTTAGTAAATGCTGAAATAAAAAGACTTTTTAGATAACAGGTTGAATGTAGTTGAGCAGGCGCTTATGCCTGATGAAAACTTCTATGATTCTGTCTGGTATCTGTATACAGATATGGAGATAAGAATAAAAAAAGACTGATGTTATCAAGAGGTTTAAGCAGAGAGAATAGAGACAATAATATCAAAACAGCCTAAAAGAATCTGATTTTTGAGTCTATTGCCGATAAGATTATAAAAAAATAACGGAGACAGGTCTGAATTAGAGAAAAAAATATAAGAGAGGCTTTTGAGGTGACACTTTGAGACTGGCAAGCTTGGCAAGCGGTAGCGACGGAAATTCCACATATATCGGCAGTGAAAAGACGCATATCTTGGTAGATGCCGGTATATCAAATAAGAAAATAGAAACAAGGTTAAATGAACTTGGGCTTTGCGGCAAGGATATCTCCGGAGTTTTTTTGACACATGAGCACAGTGACCATATAGCGGGACTTGAAGTATTTGTAAGAAAAAATGAGATACCTGTTTTTGCATCAAGGGGTACACTTGAATATTTGAAAGACAGAGACAAATACTCAAGGATTTTTGATTATTTTAATATCATTGATTCGAAGAATAACATTATTTTGGGAGACCTCAATATAAAAGCGTTTGATATTGACCACGATGCAAACGAGCCGTTCGGTTACAGAGTGGAATGCGGTAATAAAAAGATGGCTGTGGCTACAGACCTTGGGAGATATACAAAGGATATTGTAAAAAATCTCACGGATCTTGACGCACTGCTTGTAGAGGCAAACCACGATATCAGAATGCTTGAGACAGGTCCGTACCCTTATGAACTTAAGAGGAGAATCCTAAGTAATAAGGGACATCTTTCAAATGAGAACTCAGGCAAGTTGATATGTGAGATATTAAATGATAAGATAAAAAAGATTTTCTTGGGGCATTTGTCGGATAAGAACAATCTGCCCGAGCTTGCACTTGAAAGTGTGAGATTTGAAATTTTTGCAGACGACAGACACTATAATCCTAAGGATTTTGATATAGAAGTGGCAAAAAGAGATGCAATCTCAGAGATTTGCTACGTGTAGTGATATTTAGAAATGGAGAAGTTTATGAACAAGGTAATAATAACTGTAGTAGGTAAGGATACAGTAGGTATTATAGCGAAGGTATGTACATATCTGGCCGAGAATAAGATAAATATACTTGATATATCACAGACCATAGTAAGCGGCTACTTTAATATGATGATGATTACAGATATGGAAAATGCAAGTGTGGACTTTGAAAAAACAGTGGAAGATTTGGATGCTCTTGGGGACGGTATCGGGGTAAAGATAAAGGCGCAAAAAGAAGAAATTTTTGAATCAATGCACAGACTCTAGGAGGACACTATGTTTGATATGTTTGAAGTAATAGAGACCAACAACATGATAGACAAAGATCTGTTGGATGTCAGAACTATTACAATCGGTATAAGCTTACTGGACTGTATTGATACAGACCTTAATAAACTTTGTGACAATATTTATAATAAAATTACAAATGTGGCAAGAATCTTGTAAAGGTGGGAGATGATATCTCAAGAGATTTCGGTGTGCCTATTGTAAATAAAAGAATATCGGTTACTCCTATAGCTTTAATAGGCGGCAGTGCCTGTAAGAGTGTAAACGACTTTGTTCAGATAGCAAAGACTCTTGATAAAGCGGCAAAGGATACAGGCGTAAACTTCCTAGGAGGATATTCGGCCGTAGTATCAAAGGGAATAACGGCAGCGGACAGACTTTTGATGGAGTCCATACCGCAGGCACTTAATGAGACCGATTTTGTATGCAGCTCAGTAAACTTAGGTTCTACAAAGACAGGCCTTAATATGGATGCTGTCAGACTTATGGGTAAAATAGTAAAAGAAACCGCAAAGATTACAGCGGACAGAGATTCTATCGGATGTGCAAAGCTTGTGGTATTTTGTAATGCTCCGGATGACAATCCTTTTATGGCGGGTGCATTCCACGGTGTAACAGAGGCGGATGCCATTATAAATGTAGGTGTCAGCGGACCGGGTGTAGTAAGAGCGGCTCTTAAGCAAGCCAGAGACAAGGACTTTGAGGTACTTTGTGAGACTATAAAAAAGACCGCGTTTAAGATAACCAGAGTCGGACAGCTTGTGGCAAGAGAGGCTTCAAAAAGGCTGGGCATACCTTTCGGAATCATCGACCTTTCACTTGCACCTACTCCTTCGGTAGGCGATTCCGTAGCTGAAATCTTACAGGAGATAGGCCTTGAGAGAGTTGGAGCTCCGGGAACCACAGCCGCACTTGCACTTTTAAACGATCAGGTCAAAAAGGGCGGTGTAATGGCTTCTTCATATGTAGGAGGACTCTCAGGTGCGTTTATACCTGTTTCTGAGGATCAGGGTATGATTGACGCGGTAAATGCCGGCGCTTTGACATTAGAAAAGCTTGAGGCGATGACCTGTGTTTGTTCCGTAGGTCTTGATATGATTGCAATACCGGGAGATACTTCTGAAGAGACTATTGCGGGAATCATTGCCGATGAGGCCGCTATAGGTATGATAAATCAAAAGACTACCGCTGTCAGAGTAATCCCGGTTATAGGAAAGAAAGAAGGAGAAGTGGTTGAGTTCGGAGGACTTTTAGGTTACGCTCCGATAATGCCTGTAAACGGTTTTTCATGTGAGAAGTTTGTAAACAGAGGAGGCAGAATACCTGCTCCTATACACAGTTTTAAGAACTGACATAAATAAAGGCTGTTGCATCAAAAAGTGCAACAGCCTTTGTTTTACTTTATCATCTTGAATCCCGGGAAGTAGCGGAAGATTACCTTTGCGATTATCTTATCCTTGTGTACAAAAGGGTGAACCCAACGCCTTGAGTCTGCGGAATTGTTCCTGTTGTCTCCCATACAGAAGTATGAGTCTTCAGGTACTTCAAAGTGCATCGGCGCCTCAGGAATCATAGGCTCTTTTATATAGTCTTCTTCAAGCGGAGTCTCTGAATTATTCAAATATATCTTGCCGTCTTTTATATCAATGACATCTCCCGGCTCACCGATAATTCTCTTCACATAGTAAAGACTCTCATCGTCAGGGAACTTGAATATTATAACATCACCGCGCTTGGGCTCCTGGAAAAGATATGTAAGTCTGAAGCCGACCACTCTGTCACCTGTCATTATTGTGTTCTCCATAGATGCTGAAGGAACTCTTGAGTTTGCTATAATAAAGAGGTTCAGAACCAGCGCTATTACGGCAGCCACCACTATTATGGAAATCCAACTGAAGATTTCTTTTACAACATCAAAATCTGAATTCTTATTCATTATCTTCTCCAATCCGTTTTTAACATAGTTTTTAAAACCTCTACTATTTTACGCTAATTAAAAGTAGAATACAACCAAATGATAATATAATTATGAAAATAGTAATAAACATTTTTTGTGAGACGATTGTATAATATATTATATGATAATAATCACATTTATATTGAGTAGCTTATAACATTTGCTTTTAACTTTGGCAAAAGAATAGTATAATCTATATAAATGTTATGGAGAGGATAAGCGGCAGTATCTTATCTGAACTATTACTCATATTGTAGGAAGAAAGGTTAGGCTATGGATAAGAATTTATATGATTTGATGGATTGGGCAGCAATAGAAGAAATCGCTTATTCTGAATGTGACAGACCGAAAAAGATTCTTGGTTCACATAAGGTGGAAAACGGTTTTTTGGTTCAGACTTTATACCTCATGCAAAGAGTGTTGAATTGTTGATTGACGGCAATAAAAATTCTGTTGCGATGGAATGTGCGGATGAAGTGGGATTTTTTGTATGTCTTGTAGGTAGAAGCAAGGAGTTTAAGTATCAGTTTATAGTGACATATGATAATGACACTGTGCAGACAATCTATGATCCGTATTCCTTTGACAGTATTTATACAGAGGAAGATTTGTCAAAGTTTGAAGCGGGAATAAACTACGAAATTTATGAAAAAATGGGTGCCAAGCCTATGACACTTTCAGGAGTGGAAGGTGTAAATTTCTCGGTTTGGGCGCCTGAAGCTATGAGAGTGTCCGTAGTAGGCGATTTTAACCTGTGGGACGGCAGAAGGCATCAGATGAACAAGCTTGGAGACTTCGGAGTATATGAACTGTTCATACCGGGGTTGAAAGCCGGAGACCTTTATAAGTTTGAAATAAAAACCATGAAGGGAGAGCCGATGTTGAAAGCGGATCCGTATGCTTTCTACTCTGAACTTCGCCCGAATACTGCAAGCATAGTAGCTGATATTTCAGGATTTGAATGGAGTGATGAGGACTGGATGAAGAACAGAGATGTATTCCAGTCCACAGAGACTGATAAATCTCCTGCGATGAATATATATGAGTTACATCTCGGATCATGGATAAGAAAAGAGATGCAGTATGCTGAAAACGGTGAAGAGGTAAACGGTTCGGTATTCTATAACTATCGTGAGATAGCACCGAAGCTTGCCACCTATGTTAAGAAGATGAACTATACACATATAGAGCTTATGCCGATTATGGAACATCCTCTTGACGGAAGTTGGGGATATCAGGTGACGGGATATTACAGTCCTACAAGCAGATACGGTACACCGGATGACTTTATGTATTTTATGAACTATATGCATAAAAAGAATATCGGTGTAATACTTGACTGGGTTCCGGGCACATTTCCCAAGAGATTTGCACGGACTGGGTTGCTTTGACGGCAGTCATGTATATGAGCATCCGGATCCAAGAAGAGGTTCACATCCGCACTGGGGCACTTTGATATACAACTATGCAAGACCGCAGGTGAGCAATTTCCTTATTGCAAACGCACTTTTCTGGGCTGAAAAGTACCATGTGGACGGTATCAGAATGGATGCGGTGGCTTCCATGCTCTACCTTGACTACGGCAAGAATTCCGGAGAGTGGTTGCCGAATATATACGGCGGCAATGAAAATTTGGATGCAATAGAGTTTGAAGCATCTTAATTCAATATATAAGAAAAAACATCCTTCAAGTCTTTTGATTGCCGAGGAGTCTACAGCATGGCCTAAGATTACAGGTGATTTAAAGGACGGCGGACTTGGATTTGACTACAAGTGGAATATGGGCTGGATGAATGACTTCCTTGAGTTTATGAAGCTTGACCCGTATTTTAGAAGCGGAGACTACAACGGACTTACATTCTCGTTACTTTATGCATATAGCGAAAACTTTATTTTGGTACTCAGCCATGATGAGGTGGTACACGGTAAGGCGACTCTTGCAGGAAAGATGCCGGGTGCAACTCAGGAGGAGAAGTTCAACAATCTGAGGGTTGCATATGGATTTATGATGACACATCCGGGAAAGAAGCTTCTGTTCATGGGACAGGAGTTCGGACAGATGAACGAGTGGAATGAGGATGTATCGCTTGAGTGGGATTTGCTTGAGTATGAAAATCACAAGAAGATGCAAAGATACTCAAAGGCACTCAATAAGCTTTATCTGGATTATCCTGCACTTTATAAGCTTGACTACAATCCTGACGGATTTGAGTGGATAAACTGTACCTCAAAAGATGAGACAATTGTAGTATTCCTAAGAAAGACCGAAAAAGAAGAGGATACATTGGTGGTGGTATGCAATTTCACACCGGTAGTATATGAAAGAGAAATAGGAGTTCCTTATAAGGGTACTTATACGGAGATTTTCAACTCGGATGATAAGAAGTTTGGCGGAAGCGGAGTAGGAAATAAGAGAGCGAAAAAGTCCGTTAAGAAAAAAGTGGACGGAAGAGAAAACTCCCTTAAGATTAAAGTTCCTCCAATGGCAATGGTAGTATTCAAGTGGGATAAATAGTGATTTTTAATATTTTTAAATTATGTAGAGCCGGGATTTGTCTGACAAGCGTGACTGATTCCGGCTTGCCGAGTATATCGGAAAGTGATGTGGCGGAATCTGTCGCCAATGATATTCAAAAGCTTAAGCCGAGTGTGATGATGGAAACCTTAAAGAAGCTCTATCCTTTCTTTCTTGCACTGGCATATGACATAGTGATAGTGATTATTACATTACTTATAGCAAGTCAGGTAATCAGACTTTTATCAAATATGCTTGATAAGTTCTTAAAAAGATAAATATTGATATAGCTGTAAGGAGATTTTTGCTGTCTACGCTGAAAGTAGCACTATATGCCTTGGTTGCACTGGGACTTGCGGAAAGAATCGGTATAAGCAGTGCATCCATAGTGGCAATACTGGGTTCTGCAGGTGTTGCGATAGGTTTGGCATGGCAGGGCAGCTTAAGCAACTTTGCAGGAGGAATGATTATTCTTTTCAGTCACCCCTTCAGCAGAGGTGATTATATCATTACTCCGAAGGCTGAGGGTATTGTAGATACTATAGGTATAATATATACGGTGCTTTTGACACCGGACAATAAAAGAATATCAATACCCAACGGTGCGTTGGCAAATGATGTCATCACCAATGTTACGGCAAACGATATCAGGCGAATAGATATAAAAGTGGGAGTATCATATAACACCGATATCAGAAAAGCAAAAAAGCTTATAAAAGAAGCATTTGATGAAAACGGATTGATACTTAAGAACAATGATATAGTTTCGTATGTGGATGATTTGGCGTCTTCCGCCGTTATGCTTGGCGGTATGGCATGGTGCAAGACAGGAGACTATTTGACTGCAAAGTGGGCAATAGTCGAAGAAATCAAGATAAAGTTTGATAAAAACGGCATCGAGATACCTTATGACCAGCTCGAAGTACATATAAATGAATCAAAGGGATCTACAAATCAGAACAAAGCAGAATTACTTTAGTGTAGTAGAGAAATAAAGTGTTGACAGATACACTTTAGTGTGCTACCATAAGAAAGTGTTAAGACAAAGCAAAGAAAGTAATGAGGTGTATTATGAAGAAAATTTATTTGTTTGGAGTATTGGCGGCACTTATGTTGGCAGGTTGTTCTAATGCAAAGACAACCGAGAGCACATCTGCATCTGCAGAAACAAGTAAAACTGCAAGCGAGAGCAGCGAAGCAGTGAAAACAGACAGTAAGAATACTTTTACTGTAGGATTTGATCAGGACTTTCCTCCGATGGGATTTGTAGGAGATGACGGACAGTTTACAGGATTTGACCTTGAAGTGGCTGCCGAGGTTGCAAGAGAATGGGCAAGGAGATAAAGTATCAGCCTATAGCCTGGGATGCAAAGGATATGGAGCTTTCATCAGGCACTATAGACTGTATTTGGAACGGCTTCAGTATACAGGGAAGAGAAGATAAGTATACATGGTCAAAGCCTTATATGAAAAACGATCAGGTATTTGTAGTAAAATCCGATTCAGGTATAGATTCAATAGAGGATCTTGCGGGTAAGAAGGTTGAAGTACAGACAGATTCTTCAGCAGAGGCCGCATTAAAAGAAGACCCTGATATGGTAAAGACATTTGGAAGCCTTCAGACTGTAGCTGATTACAACACCGGATTTATGGACCTTGATATGGGCGGCGTTGATGCTATAGCAATGGACAGTGTGGTAGCAAACTATCAGATTACAAAGAGAGGCGGAAACAGCTTTACAGTGCTTGATACACCGCTTGCGAGTGAAGAGTACGGTGTAGGATTTAAGCTCGGTAATGAGGCTTTGAGAGATGAAGTTCAGGCAAAGCTTGACGAGATGAAAGCCGACGGAAGCTTGAAGACTATTTCAGAGAAGTGGTTTGGTAAGGATGTTACTACTTTAGAGTAATGTAAGAGACGCTGACAGTTCATCTGCCGGCGTTTTTTATGCACAATATATCTTATAGGAGAATTTATGAATATTCTTAATATTGCAGCAAAGCTTGCACCGGGTATGCTTGTAAGTATACAGATATTCCTGGTCACATTGATATTTTCGCTTCCGCTTGGACTTTTGGTTGCATTTGGAAGAATGAGCAAAATAAAAACAGTATCTTATCTGTGTAAGATTTATATATCTATAATGCGCGGTACACCGCTTATGTTACAGCTTATGGTGGTATATTTTGGACCTTATTATATCTTCGGAGTATCAATTTCGGGAAGCTATCGTATGGTGGCTACCATAATAGGTTTTGTAATAAACTATGCCGCTTACTTTGCGGAGATATACAGAAGCGGAATCCAGTCAATGCCTGCCGGACAGTATGAAGCTGCAAAAATATTGGGATATAGTAAATCTCAGACCTTTTTTGTTATCATATTGCCGCAGGTGGTAAAGAGAATATTGCCTTCCGTAACCAATGAGGTAATAACCTTGGTAAAGGATACTTCACTTGCATTTACAATAAGTGTGGCGGAGATGTTCACTATGGCAAAGGCGCTGGCAAGCAGTACAACAAGTATGTATCCGTTTGTATGTGCGGCACTGTTTTATTATATATTTAACGGTATCGTTGCATTTGTAATGGAGTTTATTGAGAAGAAATTGGAATATTATAAGTAGGTGATTATGTCATTATTAAGTATGAAGTCGGTAAAAAAGTCCTTTGACGGCGTGGAAATATTAAAGGATATTTCACTGGAAGTCGGTGAAGGTGAGATTTTAAGTATTATAGGTCCTTCAGGTTCAGGTAAGTCTACACTGTTACGCTGTGCCACACTGCTTGAAAGTATGGATGACGGTGAACTTAGCTACAACGGAAAACCGGTATGTAAAAGTGTGTCCGGAAAATCTGTTTATGAAAGTCCTGCAACTTTGAAAAAGATTTCAGAGTGTTTCGGGCTTGTATTTCAAAACTTCAATCTCTTCCCGCATATGAATGTGTTGCAAAATATCTGTGACGCGCCTATAAGAGTACAAAAAAGAGATAAAGCAAGTGTGAAAAAAGAGGCTTTTGAACTGCTTAAGAAAATGGGACTTTCAGACAGAGCCGATGCTTACCCGTATCAGCTTTCAGGCGGACAGTCACAGAGAGTGGCAATAGCCAGAGCATTGGCGCTCAATCCGAAGATTTTGTTTTTTGACGAACCTACCTCTGCACTTGATCCGGAGTTGACAGGAGAGGTTTTAAAGGTTATAAAGTCTTTATCGGATCTGAATATTGCAATGGTCATAGTAACTCATGAGATGGCTTTTGCAAAAGAGATTTCAGATAAGGTTATTTTCATGTCGGGCGGTGTTATAGTGGAATCCGGAACTCCGGATGTGGTATTTGCATCGGACAATGAAAAGACAAAGAACTTTATAGGGGCATTAAACAAATAGATGGAAGGTGAAGATATGAAATATATAGTTGTACTTGGCGACGGAATGGCAGACAGAGATATAAAGGAGCTTGGCAATAAGACAATACTTGATGTGGCAAAAAAGCCGAATATTGACAGCTTAAAGGGCATTATGGGTATGGTAAAAACAGTGCCTGATACATTAAAACCCGGCAGTGATGTAGCCAACCTTGCAGTAATGGGATATAACCCTTTGGAGTGTTATACAGGGCGTTCTCCGCTTGAGGCCGTAAGTATCGGAATAAGATGAAAGATAGTGATGTGGCAATCAGATGTAACCTTGTTACACTTTCAGATGAAGAGGATATTAAAAAAAGAAAGATGCTTGACTATTCTGCAGGAGAAATATCAACGGATGAGTCAAAGGAGCTTATAAAGGCCGTAGAAGAAGCGTTGGGAGATAATGAGTTTAAATTTTATCCGGGAATATCATACAGACACTGCCTCATATGGGATAAGGGGCAGACAGGACTTAACCTTACACCTCCGCATGATATATCGGACAGAGTTGTAGGAGAGTATCTGCCGAATAATGATAAGATTTTTAATCTTATGGAAAGAAGCTATGATATATTAAAAAATCATCCTGTAAATATAAAAAGAATAAAAGAAGGTAAGAACCCTGCAAACTCCATATGGCTTTGGGGTGAAGGTACAAAGCCTAGGATAGAAAACTTCTATAAAAAGACAGGTCTGAAAGGCGCTGTAATTTCCGCCGTTGACCTTATAAAGGGTATCGGAATCAGTGCAGGTATGGAAAGCATTGATGTTGAAGGTGCGACAGGTACACTTGATACCAACTATAAGGGAAAGCTTGAGGCCGCAAAAAAGACATTGTTAAAGGACGGCAACGACTTTGTATATATTCACCTTGAAGGACCTGATGAATGTGGACATCACGGTGATATAGAAGGTAAAATTTTGGCGGTTGAAAGAATTGATAAGAATATAGTGGGCCCGCTTTGTAAGGCGCTAAGGGATGCCGGTGAGGATTTTGCAATGCTTATAATGCCGGATCACCCTACACCTATTGAGACCAAGACTCACTCATCAGACCCTATTCCTTTTAAAATCTACAGATCAAATGCTGAGAAGGGAAGTGTCGAGGTATACAGTGAAAAGAATGCGGCTAAAAGCGGCATATTTATAGAAGACGGCTACACCTTGCTGTCAAAGTTTATAAATAATGATATACAGAATCTATAGTTAAAATATGAACTGTTAATAATGGAGGGCAGGTATGGAAAGAAATAAACTTAATGTAGCATTCGGATTTGGAATATTTGGTGTTTTTTTCTTAAGCGGTATAATATTGTTAAGTACCAACTTTATCAGCCGGTCATTGACATTTGTAGTAATGAGCAATATGAATTATATGACAGATATTCCTGTTATAAATGAACCGATATTATTTGTATTAAGCATTGTATGTTTTATTGTATCGGTTATAGCATTGATAAAGAGTATCTTGCTGTTAAAAAGAAGGATGCTGATATTTATAGACTTGATATATAGTTTTTATTACTATATACTGATGTTATGAAAACTAATATTGAAATTATAAATGATATGATAAAGCATTTTGAAAAGCTTGATATTGTAAAAGTCTGAGGATATTCCGGATATATCGCTGTATATGGATCAGATGACAAGTTTCATAGATGAGAAGCTGACAAGTTTTAAAAAAGAGGAGGATGATAAGCTTCTTACAAAGACTATGATCAACAACTATACCAAGAATAAGCTTTTGCCGCCTTCAGATAAGAAAAAGTATACAAAGAACCATGTGATGCTACTTATCCTTATATTTTTTATAAAAAAATGTGCTTTCATTTGCCGATATAAAGAGTCTGTGTGACCTAAGTGTATATGACAGTTTTTAAAAAGGAGGACGGCTCACTTTCAAGGCTGTATGATATTTTGGTAAGTATGGAGTCGGATAAAAAAGATGCGATTATCTCAGACTTAAAGGACAGGCTTGAGTATGCAAAGAAAAAGTCAAAAGACTTTAACAGCGAAAGTGTTGAGTTGTTTACATTTTTATCAGATATTGTATTAGAAGTGTATTTTTAAAACAACATCTTATTGAGTATATTTTTGAATAAATTATAATGTAAACGTCAAAATATCTTTATTTCTATACATACTTATATAAAAATAACATATAAAAGATATGAATTAGTAAGAAAATTTTAACTATACATGAGACCTTAAATTAAATATACTTAGAGTATAAAGACAGCAAGGCTGTGAAAAATATAAGGAGGAATGTATGAGGTTAGCTAAGAAATTGGCGATTTTCGGGACTGTCTTAGTATGCTCATTTGCGGCGATGCCTGTATATGCGGCGAATAAGACCATCAGTTCAGTTGGAATAAAAGTAAATACGGATTTGGATATAGGAGACAATACGGACACACTCAGTATCAACTACGGAGGCAATTCAGGCGGAGATATCAATGTATATACCGCATCGGACAGGTTCAATGTGGTGGATGCGGAGATTACAAGCGGAAAGAAGCGTCTTAATATAGGAGATGAGATAAAGCTTAAGATTACACTTGAGCCTGCAAGCGATTATTCGTTTAAGGGGACGTATTCATCATCCAATATAAGCGTTACCGGGAGGTAAGTATCTTTCATCTTCAAAAAAAGACGGTGACTTGGTGGTGGCTGTTAAGTTAAATCCTATAAAGGGCACATATGAGCAACCTGAGGATGTGGAGTGGAAGGACAGCGGCATCGGTATTGCCAAATGGGATGAGCCTTCGGGAACTTCAGGATATTACGAGTTGATACTGCTTCGCGGAAGCACACAGGTTACCAAGGTGGAAAATTATAAGGGTAACAGCTACAGCTTCAGAAACGATATGACACAAAAAGGTACATATAAGTTCAAAATCAGAACCGTAAGTCATGGTGACGACTACGGCAGAAGTTCGGACTGGGTGACTTCAGATGAGTTTTATCTGGATGAGAGCAATGTATCAAAGGGCAATAACAACTCTTCAAACCAGGGTGGAAACGGTGTCGGAAACAATGTAGGCTGGAACAAGTCGGGTGATACATGGTACTTCAGATTCCCTGACGGAAGTCTTAAGACAAACGGTTGGGAATATATAGGAGATAAGTGGTATCTTTTTGACGACACGGGCAGAATGCTTACAGGTTGGCAAAAGAGAGACGGTGAGTACTACTATTTGAACTCATCAGGTCAGATGACGATGGGATGGCAGCAGTCAAACGGTAAGTGGTATTACTTAAATGCCGAGGTGCCGAGAGGTAAGATGTTAAGCAACACATGGCTTCACAGCAGTGACGGCAAGTACTATTATTTGGACAGTAACGGTGCTATGTGTGAGAAGTGGACACAGATTAGTGGAAACTGGTATTATTTCTATCCGGGTTCGGGATTTATGGCTACAAACACTACAATTGATTCATTCAGACTGGGCGCAAACGGTGCCTGGATAAGATAAAAACGGGGCGAAAGCCCCGTTTTTTATAAATCTTTGAAATGAAATTCTTTTTTTACCGTCTGCATAGTCGGCTACAATATCGCCGTTGCCGTAAAGCTTATACTTGTAGGTGCAAAGTCCTTCAAGGCCTACAGGTCCTCTGGCATGGAGTTTCCGGTACTGATTCCGACCTCGGCACCGAAACCGTATCTGAAACCGTCTGCAAATCTGGTTGAGCAGTTTTTGTATACATTTGCCGAGTCGACTCTGTTCATAAAATAGTCCGCATTTGAATCTATATTTGTGAGTATGGCGTCGGTATGATGTGAGCCGTAAGTATTGATATGATTTATCGCCTCATCAATGTCGTCAACCGTCTTTACATTGACAGTCTTTTCAAGGTACTCCGTATGAAAAGAGTTGTCTGTAGCAGGTACGGCATTATCAAATTTATCTATTATATTCTTATGTGCAAACACTTTGATTTTTGCATCATTAAAAGCTTTATTTAATTTCGGGAAAAGCTTATCTACAGCATTTTTGTGAACTAACACTGTTTCTGTAGTATTGCAGGCTGAAGGATACTGAGTCTTTGCATCCACCAAAATTCTTATGGATTTGTCAAGGTCAAACTCTTCGTCCACATATGTGTGGCATATACCGTCGGCATGTCCCATTACAGGAATACTTGTATTGTCCATAATATATTTTACAAAGGAATTTGAACCCCTCGGTATAAGCAAATCCACATATTCATAACAGGAAAGCAGCTCGCTTACATCACTTCTGGCCTCAAGCTGAACAAGTGCATGCTCGGGAAGATTTGAATCTTTGATGGCTCTTTTTATACTTTCAAATAAAGCTCTGTTTGTAAGCAAAGCCTCGCTGCCGCCCTTAAGTATGGCTGCATTACCGCTCTTTATGCAAAGTGAAGCGATCTGAACCAATGCATCAGGTCTTGCCTCAAAGATAACACCTATAACGCCGATAGGAGTGGTGGTTCTTGTAAGTACCAATCCTTCATCAAGTTCCCTTTTTAGAGTGATTTTTCCGATAGGGTCAGGCATCTTTATAAGGTCGTTGATTCCGGCTATAACGGTATCCATCTTATGTTCGTCAAACAAAAGCCTTGACAGGATGGAAGATGAGATGTTTTCAAGACGGGCGTTTTCGATATCTCTCTTATTTTCCGCCAATATATGTTCTTTATCTTTTTTGAGGTTCTCAATAATATTTTTCAAGCAGGTATTTCTTATCTCATTGCTGCTTGCCATAAGCAAAAATGAGTCCGCTTTTACTTTTTTTGCAATTTCTTTCATAACTCTCCTTATTTAAAAATTGATTGCACCAGTACCATATAAAGCATTGTACCGGCGGATATGGATAAAATCATCTGTCTTTTCCAAAAATGAAGAAAAACTGTAACTGCAATACATATGGCTTCGGGAATTGCGTGGTTGTCATTAAATACTGATACATCCTTAAGCGAGTACACCACTAAAAGTCCAAGTACGGCAGCCGGAAGCACCTTTCCGAGGTACTTTATATATTTCGGAGTTTCCTTATTTGCAGGAAAAGCGATAAAGGGTAAAAATCTTGTGATCATAGTCGCTATTGCCACGACTGCAATTATAATTATGCGTTGTATTGTACTCATTGTCCAAACATTCCTCTAAGCAGTGTCAGAGCCGCCAATATAATCAACATGGACGGTATTATAAAGTTGGTACCTTTAAATATAATCAGACAAATAAAAGATACACTCAGTCCTATGATTGAAGCGATGTGATTTTTTTCTTTCAGCCAATTCTCCAAAAATATTACGACAAAGAGTGCGGTCATAACAAATTCAATGCCTTTTGAATCAAAAGGTATAAAGCTTCCGAATATACCTCCCAAGGTGGCACCGGCAACCCAATAAAATTGATTTAACAAGGTCACAAAGAACATAAACCATCCCTTGTCAACGCCTTCAGGGATAGTGACTGTAGCATTGATAGAGAATGATTCGTCACACATTCCATATATTAAGTAGTATTTTTTAAGTCCAGGTATATTGTACTTTTCAAGCATGGACAGTCCGTAGAACAGATGTCTTGCATTTATCATAAGGGTGAGGAAAAATATATTTATAGGGTCAAAGCTTCCAATCAACCATGAAACGGTGGCAAACTCTACAGAGCCGGCAAATATTATAAAGCTCATAAACATCGGGTAAAGAAAGTTAAACCCTGAACGATTCATATAAATACCGTAAGCAATTCCTAAAAATAAAAATCCTGCCAAAATAGGTATAGTATTCGGAAATGCTGCAAAAAATGCCGACTTTATTTTATTTTGTTTTTGCATATAACTCCAAAAAATAAAAATGCATACCCATGTGCGGGTATGCACTGTTTGATTTATTTCTTTAAATCCTCAACAATCTTATCAGCCATAGCGACTACTTCATCATACTGTGCATTCTTTAAAAGTGACTTTATACTGATTGTTTCATCAGCTATATTCACCTTCTTTAACTGGCCGATGATTTCACGCATTCCCTTACCGGCTGTAAGCGCCCAAGAACCGTTCTCAACTACGAATACATCTCTGTTTTGGAAGTTGTGTGCTACAAGATCCATAAGGAAGTTCTCCATAGGTGTGAATATACCGCCGTTGTAAGAAGAAGCGGCAAATACAAGAACCTTTGCTCTGAATGCTTCAGACAAAAGGTATGAAACATCGATTGAAGAAATATCATATACCTTGGTATTTCTTACACCTCTTTGTGCTAAAAGAGTGGCAAGCAAGGTAGCAAATTCTTCAGTGTGTCCGTATACCGAACCTGAGTAGATTACAACCTCATCATCCTCAGGAGTATATGAACCCCAAGTCTGATATTTCTTTATACAAGCTTCAATATCTTCCTTTGTTCTGAATATAGGACCGTGCAGTGCACAAATAAGTTCAATATCAAGACCTGAGAGCTTCTTTATAATGTTCATAACCTGTAGACCGAACTTGCCTACGATATTTGTATAGTATCTTCTCGATTCGGCAAGCCACTCAGACTCATAGTTGAGTTCGTCGGCAAAAATATTTCCTGAAAGTGCACCGAAGCTGCCGAAAGCGTCTGAAGAGAACAGTGTCTTTATTTTCTCATCATATACCATCATTACCTCAGGCCAGTGAACCATCGGCGCAAAGAAGAACTTGAATGTATGCTCACCTGTGCTTAATGTGTCACCTTCTTTTACTTCATGGAATCTGTGATCAAGTGAAAAATCGAAGAACTGACCTATCATCGCCTTGATTTTTGCATTACCTACTATCATCATATCAGGATGCATATTCAAAAGGTCGCCAAGAGTTGCGGCGTGGTCCGGTTCCATATGTGTTATTACCAGGTAATCAAGGTGTCTGTCACCAAGTGTTGCTTCCAGGTTTTCAAAGAATAATCCCTCAACAGATCTGTCTACGGAATCAAAGAGTATTGTCTTCTCATCCAATATAAGATAGGAGTTGTAAGACATTCCGTGAGGAATAGGATAAGCATTCTCAAAAAGTCTCTGTCTTCTGTCGCCGGCTCCTACATAATATAAATTGTCCTTAATACATTGTTCCTGATGCATAATTCCTCCATATAAAATATAGATATAAATATCTGTTCATTTAATCAACCTCCTATAGTATAAAAGCAAAAAGTTTTTATTTGCAAGATTTTTTTATAGCATACAATTTTATAAAATTTTTATTTTAAGGTAAGGATTTTTTTGTTTTTATGCTTTGCTATATTATATGAATATGGTATAATGGTGAACGGAAAATACAGGAAAATACATACGGAGGTTTTCACATGGCAAATAAGTGGGTATACCTTTTTACAGAAGGTAACGCAACAATGAGAAATCTTTTAGGTGGTAAGGGAGCAAACCTTGCAGAGATGACAAATCTCGGTTTGCCTGTACCACAGGGATTTACAATTACAACAGAGGCTTGTACACAGTACTATGAGGACGGCGAGAAGATTAACGATGAAATCATGGGCCAGATCATGGATCACATCAACAAGATGGAAGAGATCACAGGAAAGAAATTCGGTGATAAGGAAAATCCGCTTTTAGTTTCAGTTCGTTCAGGTGCAAGAGCATCTATGCCGGGTATGATGGATACTATTCTTAACCTCGGTCTTAACGAAGAGGTTGTAGAGGTTTTGGCTGAGAAGTCAGGCAACCCTAGATGGGCATATGACTGCTACAGAAGATTCATCCAGATGTTCTCAGACGTAGTTATGGAAGTAGGTAAGAAGTATTTTGAAGCTCTTATCGACAAGATGAAAGAGCAAAAGGGTGTTAAGCAGGACGTTGAGCTTGACGCTAATGACTTGAAAGAGCTTGCAAATCAGTTTAAGGCCGAGTACAAGGAAAAGATCGGCAAGGATTTCCCTTCAGATCCTAAGGAGCAGCTTGTTGAGGCTATCAAGGCCGTATTCCGTTCATGGGATAACCCTCGTGCAAATGTATATCGTCGTGATAATGATATCCCTTATTCATGGGGTACAGCAGTTAACGTACAGATGATGGCATTCGGTAACATGGGTGACACATCAGGTACAGGTGTTGCATTTACAAGAGATCCTGCTACAGGTGAGAAGAAGCTTATGGGTGAGTTCCTTATGAATGCACAGGGCGAGGACGTTGTTGCAGGTGTTCGTACACCACAGCATATCGACCAGTTAAAGCAGGTAATGCCTGAAGTTTATGATCAGTTCGTAAAGATTTGTCATACACTTGAAGATCACTACAGAGATATGCAGGATATGGAGTTTACTATCGAGGACAGAAAGCTTATATGTTGCAGACAAGAAACGGTAAGAGAACAGCATTTGCAGCACTTAAGATTGCATGTGACCTTGTAGATGAGGGTATGATTGACGAGGCTAAGGCTGTTTCTATGATAGAGCCTAGAAACCTTGATACACTTCTTCACCCTACATTCGATCCGGAGGCACTTAAGAAGGCTACACCTATCGGTAAGGGCCTTGCAGCTTCACCGGGTGCGGCAAGCGGACAGATTGTATTCACAGCTGAAGAGGCTAAGGAATGGGCAGACGCAGGAAAGAAGGTTGTTCTTGTAAGACTTGAGACATCACCTGAGGATATCGAGGGTATGAAGGCTTCACAGGGTATCCTTACAGTTCGTGGCGGTATGACATCACACGCAGCCGTTGTTGCCCGTGGTATGGGTACTTGCTGTGTATCAGGTGTTTCCCGAGATCGTTATGGATGAAGAGAACAAGAAGTTCGAGCTTGGCGGAAAGACATTCCACGAGGGAGACGTTATCTCATTTGACGGTACAACAGGTAATATCTATGACGGCGCTATAGCTACAAGAGAAGCTCAGATAGCAGGTGAGTTCGGAAGAATCATGAGCTGGGCTGACAAGTATAGAAGACTTAAAGTTCGTACAAATGCTGATACACCACATGATGCAAAGAAGGCAAGAGAGCTTGGTGCAGAGGGTATCGGTCTTTGCCGTACAGAGCATATGTTCTTTGAGGGCGACAGAATAGATGCATTCAGAGAGATGATCTGTTCAGATACAGTAGAAGAGAGAGAGAAAGCTCTTGAGAAGATCTTACCTGTACAGCAGGGAGATTTCGAGAAGCTTTATGAGGCTCTTGAGGGTAACCTGTTACTATCAGATTCCTTGATCCGCCTCTACATGAGTTTGTTCCTACAGAGGAAGCTGAGATTGAGAAACTTGCACATACTCAGGGCAAGAGCGTAGCACAGATTAAGGCTATCATCGCTTCACTTCACGAGTTCAACCCTATGATGGGACACAGAGGACTTCGTCTTGCAGTTACATATCCTGAGATTGCGGTTATGCAGACAAAGGCTGTTATCAGAGCGGCTATCAACGTAGCTAAGGCTCATCCTGATTGGAATCTTAAGCCTGAGATTATGATTCCGCTTTCATCAGACTCTAAGGAGCTTAAGTATGTTAAGGATATCGTTGTAAAGACAGCTGATGCCGAGATCGCAGCAGCAGGATCAAACATCAAGTACGAAGTAGGTACAATGATCGAGATCCCTAGAGCATGTCTTACAGCGGATGACATCGCTAAGGAAGCTGAGTTCTTCTGCTTCGGTACAAACGACCTTACACAGATGACATTCGGTTTCTCAAGAGATGATGCAGGTAAGTTCCTCAATGCTTACTATGACAAGAAGATCTTTGAGAACGATCCGTTTGCTAAGCTTGACCAGGTTGGTGTCGGCAAGCTTATGAAGATGGCTATCGAGCTTGGAAAGCAGACAAGACCTGAGCTTCATGTAGGTATCTGCGGCGAGCACGGTGGAGATCCTTCATCAGTTGAGTTCTGCCACAAGATCGGTCTTGACTATGTGTCATGTTCACCGTTTAGAGTGCCGATTGCAAGACTTGCAGCAGCACAGGCAGCTATCGCTGAGATGAACAACAAATAATATATAGAAATACGGTTTGGAGCAGACGCGAGAGCGTCTGCTCTTTTTGGTTATGGCAAGGCCCTGTTCTGCCTGCCCCGGATATATCTTTTGAAGAGTTTTTCAAGAGATTGTAATGTTGACTATGAGTAATAAAAGAAATATTATATAAAGGAGAATTGTGTGATGGATTACATGCAGAAAGTAGAGTTGCTTTATAGAATTATAGCTAATTATAGAAGTGACTTTCAGAAGAAAATTCTAGAAAGAAAAGAAGAGATGGAGAGTGATGATAATGACCATTATCTTTTGTACAATATATTAGGATTTACTTCTGAGGAAGGGTATCAAGTAGATTTTCAACAGAATGTTGGACGATTTTTATACAAGTATGCGGGTTCTCTTATGGAAGATTTGGTAATCAATTGTCTTAAAATGGCACATATTGATGCTGTGTCAAAGGTGAAGTTAAAGAATACAATTGACCGGAGTCCAAAAACAGTTGAGATAGATTGCTTAATCGGAAATAGAGCTATTGAGATTAAGTGGAAAGATGCAACAACAGATGGAGACCATATTAAGAAAGAGCATAAGCGTGTTAGGGTAATTAAAGATGCAGGGTATATACCAATTAGACTTATGTTCTTTGAACCTAATAGAGAACGGGCTATACGCATTCAGATTAGGTTGAAGGATTTGTACGAGGAATTGGGTGGCGAGTATTACTCAGGTGCAGCTGCTTGGGAATACTTGAAAAAGGACACCGGTATTGATTTGAGGAAGATTTTGAAAAAATATGGAAAAGAACATGGAGAATAACAAAATAGTTCTAGGTGATTGTTTGGATTTAATGAGCAATGTAAAAGATGAATCTGTAGATTTAATATATATGGATCCGCCATTTTATACTCAGACAGTCCAAAAACTTTCTGACAAGCAAGGGAGACAGTATTCATTTGATGATTCATGGGCAACAATAGAAGATTATGTTGAATATATAAGATTAAGATTTAAAGAGTGTAGACGAGTTCTCAAAGACACTGGAAGTATTTTTTTGTTCATTGTGATAGAAATGCATCACATTATTTGAAAATTGCTTTAGATAAGGTATTTGGCGAAGGTAGTTTCCAAAGTGAGATTGTATGGTCATACAAGAGATGGTCTAATTCAAAAAAAGGATTATTGAACAATCATCAAATAATTTTTTTCTATAGCAAAACAGCGGATTTTAAATTCAATACTATGTATACAGACTATTCGGAAACTACAAATGTTGACCAAATCTTGCAAGACCGAGTTAGAGATGAAAACGGTAAATCAAAGTATAAAACTGACGGCAATGGTGTTGTAGTTATGGGACAAGCAAAAAAAGGAGTTCCATTGTCGGATGTATGGGAAATACCATATTTGAATCCAAAGGCAAAAGAAAGAGTAGGATATCCAACTCAAAAGCCTATTATTTTATTGGAACAAATTATTAAGTTGGTAACAGATGAGGGCGACTTAGTTCTCGACCCGTTTGCCGGTTCCGGTACGACATTGGTAGCTGCAAAAATGTCGAATAGAAATTATCTGGGTTTTGATATTTCAAAGGATGCTGTTGACTTGACCAACAGTAGATTAGATGAGCTTATTAAGACAGAATCTATTCTTTTGAAAAAAGGAAAGAAAGCATATCAGAATCTTGACGAAAATTGTTTGGCAGTTATAAATAGTATTGATGCTGTTCCGGTTCAACGGAATAGTGGAATTGATGGATTCTTAAAGGAACACATTGATGGTGGTTCTGTTTCCATAAGGATTCAGAGAGAAAATGAAACATTAGGAGAAACAATTGCAAAGCTTACAAATGCTTCAAAAACAAAACAATGCTCATATATGGTTGTGATTAGGACTCACAAAGATATTTTTGAAACAGCAAATTATCATGAGCTTAAATCCAATATTATAATTATAGATAGGTATGATTTACAGTTGAAAAAGCTATTTCAGAAATAAGAAAAAGATGATAACATCCATGAGTTAGCAGTCGAGGCATAAATAAAATACTTTATATTTTTTGTTGAAAAGATTTTGTTTTTATATTATGGTGATCTTGTCACATTGACAAGTAACGACAATGCAATTACAATCTTTATAAGAATGGAGGTAGTGCATATGGAGAAATCGGCAACATTGAACTTAAGAGTAAATCCCACAATAAAGAAAGATGCTGAGTCTGTACTTGGACGCTTGGGAGTTCCTATGTCTACGGCTGTAGATATGTTTCTTAACCAAATTGTATTGACTGGAGGTATCCCTTTTGCCATAACTTTACCAAGTGCTCCAGAGTGTATTGATACAACTAAAATGAGTCCAGATGAGATTCATGATAAGATACAAAAAGGCTATGAGTCTTATAAAGCAGGAAGAACACAGAATGCAGCTAAGGCTTTTGAAAAATTTAGAGAGAGTCATAATTGATGGTAAAATATAGGGGTGATATTATAGACTAAGCAATTACAAATGCAATTTGAATACTTAAATTATATCCGGATTGTTTCTGGCTGTATGAGTAACACAAAAGACATCTAGTAATGAAATAGATAAAGCAATAAGTTATAGAGATGACTATTTAAGTAGGAGTGGAGATAGTAATGAGTAGAAAAATTTGATGATTTCTTAAATGAACAACTTAATATAAGTTTTGTATGTAAAAAGAAATGTATTATTATAAATTTAAAATTAACAGTGCTTATATCAACTGTTTGGATTGAAAAAGTAATAAATATCCAAGATTAGTTTTATTTTATGAAATATCAATGATATCAGAAAATAAAAAAATTGGATAAAATAAGTTCATATGTTATATTGTAAAAAAAGGAAAGTATAAAAGTATGGATTAAAAAGTGTATTATTGGAAAATTAGAATTTGATAATACCATTAATCATGGAATTAAAAACATGAAAATGCTTACATAATGTTATTAAAAAAATTCGAAAGGATAAGAGATATGAAAGAAAAAAAGGCAGAAGTATTTTTTTGTCATACTGTTGGGCAGATGAGAAAATAGCGGATGAGGTTTATGACAACCTAATCAGATATACACAGGTAAAGCTTCACAGAGATAAGTTGGAAATAAAGCAATGGGGAAGCATTAGAGAGTATATGCAGTCTATTGCACATATGGATTATGTAATACTTTTTAATTTCAGAGGTATATTTGAAATCGAAAAAAACTGCATGTATGAAGTGCTTGAAGTTATGAGGGATAGAAAATATAAAGATAAGATATTTCCAGCTGTTGTATATACCGGTATATATGATCCACTAATTAGGGCGAATTTTGTAAAGTATTGGCAGGATGAATTTTTAAAGTTGAAGAATGTTACGAATGAGATTGATATTCAGAATCTTGGACCATTAACAGAGGATTTAAAACAATGGCAGAATATAGCATCTAATATAGCAGAATTCTTGAAAATAGTATCAGATATGAACAACCCGCAGATAAAGGATATATCAGAGGCAATTGAAAAGAAATTGCTTGAAAATGGAATTATTGATATGAAAATATCTTCCAATACTTTGAATGCACATGGACAGGATCTTTTTGATAAGTTGGGAATAAATGAATTTAAAGAGAAGGTTACCATAACAGATTTGGATATCGATCAGTTTATGGTAGGGAGCTATAGTCAGATACGGCAGACCTTTGATGAACTATGCAGGCAATTTGAAGAGAAAAATAATCAATATAAAGTGATTATAGAAGCTGTTGATACACGAAACTGCGTTTACCGGTTTTATAGGAATGGTAGTTTAACAACAGGGTTGAAACTTAGTTTAGATAATTCATTTGGTAATCTTAGTATAGGTATATCAAATAATAGCTATTCATTTATATCAGGACATTCATGGAATGGTTTATACTCAGCAATTATTGTGGCAGGAGAATTAAAGCTAAGAGCATTGTTATCAACAAGAATGGATGTAAATGAAATGGATGTAAATGATGTTGTAAAAAGACATATGGGAAAGTTATGTCAAACCATATCTCTATAGAGTATAAAAATTAGATTATTGAGATGCATTTATATAAAAAAATTTGGAAAGGAAAAAAATATTTATTATGCCGGACAAAGGGAAAAACGATATTAATATTGGGGAATGGGTTTGACTTAGCACATGGCTTTACCTACAAAATACTCACATTTTTTTGGATTTTTGTTGTATAGTGGATGAAATGCAGCATTATATATTTAGCGATGATGAAAAAAATGATTGATAAATTTAAAGAGGAATGGATTAATAATTGGGAAACAACTACAACAATCAAAGATGCTTTTTCTAGAAGAATTTTTGTAAATTTAGAAACATAATTAGAAACATAAATTGTACAGAGAGACGTCCAGTGATATCAGATATTGGTATTCTTATTGAAGATAATATTTGGTATAGATATTTTTATAAAGATATATGAGGATGGCTGCATGAAGGGTGAAAATTGGATAGATTTTTGAATCAGAAATTAGACTCATTATTAAGATTGTTGATGAGAATTCATTAGCACTTACAGATTATTTTTGATGATGTGATTGAAAAAAATTATTGATTTTTCCTGAAGGACAAAAAAACTAAAAAAATATTCAAGAATATACTTAAATATTATATAGAGCCTGAGAATACAGTCAGAGATTTTTAGAGAAAAAAAGCATTTGAAGATTTAGAGCGTTTGACGAGAGCACTTGAATTATACTTAGGTTCATTTGTCGAAAAAGATTCAAATTAACGCCAAAAATACCAGAGTTGGAAAAACTTAAAAGCCGGATTATGTGATTAATTTTAACTATACAGATACATATGAGAGATTTTATAAGGAAGAAACTTATAATAAGGAAGAAACTTATAATAAAGTACCTGTATATCATATACATGGAAAGGTAGATATCACACGTTCTGAAGAAGAAAATGATATGGTGTTGGGGATTGATGAATACTGGACGGGAGATAAGCGGGACGAGAGAACTGATTTTACTATATTTAAAAAAATTTGTACAAAGAATTCAAAAAAACATACAGGGAATGAAAATTATAAGTATTTAAAAAGAAATACAAGATATATTCAAGGAAAAAGGAAGAAATTTGGTCTGGTAATGTTGATAAATCTAAAGTTCATAGTGACGGTATATCATATGTCTATATCTTTGGACATTCTCTCGATGTTACAGATAAAAGATATTTTTATCAAGTTTTGTTGGAGATGATTCAACATCAGTTACAGTTTACTGTATGAATAAAAGGAACAGAGGGTGAATTAATTGCAAATACCATAAAACTTATAGGTGCAGAAAAAAACTTCTTGATAAATCGAATTATATACCTACGAAACTAGATTTTTGTGATTCAAAAGGAAAAAGGATAGTTGTATAGTTTTTAAACTATGATTTTTGGATAAAAAGAATATCGGAAATCAAAAAAAATAAAGAAAATGTAGAAAAATCTTAGACTAAGGCTTGAATACTGAAATAAGAGAAAGAGGAAGTAGAGCAGGATGGCGTTATAACTAACTTTATAAATCTAAAAGTTGACAGACTTTCTCTAGGAGGTGGTTGCAAGTAGTTATCAAGCTGTAAGGGATCAATATCGGTCACTATTCAAGCTGTATACAAAGCTTACTGATATTGGATAGGGTATCATAGAACTCACAATTATATGGACAACTGCTGCACAGCTTAAATGTTATATTCCTTGATGAATGAATTTACTTTTGCAGCAATCTTAAGCTGTTTTAGACGGACAGTATCAATGGGTTGTTTTGCATGTATCTGAGGATAAATCACCTCCGTCGAAATAAATTTAAATTTGAAGGGTTATAAGGTATGGAAGGAAGAAAAGCAGAAGTGTTTTTGTCATATTGCTGGGAAGATGCGAAAATAGTGGATGAGGTTTATGATAACTTGATCAAGTGTACAAAGATAAATCTTCACAGAGATAAGTTAGAAATCAAGAAATGGGGAAGCATTAGAGAGTATATGCAGTCCATTACGCAGATGGATTATGCAGTACTTTTTATTTCGGAAGCATATTTGCAATCGCCAAACTGCATGTATGAAGTACTGGAAATTATGCGAGATAGAAAATATAAAGATAAAATATTTCCAGCTGTTATATATACAGAGATATATAAAGAATCCACTAAACTAAGATTTGTAAAAGTATTGGCAAGACAAGCTTTTAAAGCTGGAGAATTATACCAAAGGTATTAAGATTCAGAATGTTGGACCACTGCCAGAAGATGTAAAAACAATGTCAGGATATAGCTGCTAATATAGCAAATTTTTTTAAAAAAACAGTATCAGATATGAACAATCCAGATATAAATGATGTAGCAGAATCAATTAAAAAGTAAGCTGACTAAAAATGGAATTATTGAAAATAATATATATATATCCATTAAGTTTGTTAGTGAAGAAGGCTTTAACATCGACTTAGAAAGTGGTACAGAAGTGGATTTTAGAGATTGGTATAATGATATAAAGTCAGGAGGGAAAATAATCATTGCTAATAGATATGTCAATGAAATTGAGAAATACTTGAAGAGAATAAGAAAGGCATAAGTGAAGAGGATTGTAAAAAAATTTCATGATGAAATAGAACGAATGATAAAACGCGATAAAATACTGGAACTAATGATAGAAAAAGCTTTTATTAGAGGGAGTAATATCGGATAAAATCAAGTCTTTTTTTCTGACTTTGTTAAAGCGGCAGTTGATATATGTTTTTAATGGTAATAGACGATGTCATTATACTGGAGAAGATAATTTGCATAAATTGGATGTATATAATGGTCATTCTGAATTCTTTAGTTTTAATATATCAAATGATGAATATGTTAATATTTTGAAGAACAAAAAAATGAAATAAGGATACGTCAAATGGTTTATTTTGATGAGTTTATGGATTTGGTTACAGATAAATGCATATTGGAAAAAGAGATTATTCCTATATACCTGAAATCTAATGCAATTAGTGAATTGAATTCGGTAAAAAAACTCAGTTGAAGATTTTTTTCATTGGTGGATTTCTGTTGGATGATAGTTAATTAAGAGGAATCTGTTATAGTGGAGATTCTATTTTTCAATAAAAAGATGTTAGAATAATCCACACAGGATAAATTGTGAAAGTAGTAAACTGACGGAGGTATAAGTAAAAGGAGATTTGAAAAGATCAATCAAAAATCAGAACATCTACGATTTCAATAATATGAATTTATTATCCTATAGATGCGTGTTCGAAATTTCAGGTAGAATATTCATAAAGTTGAGTTATAATATTGTAAGGTATTGTTGAAAACGAAAGAGGAAGATAAGATGTATAAATCAATAGATTTATTTGCAGGTATCGGGGGGATAAGACTTGGCTTTGAACAGGCATTTAAAGGCGATATCAAAACGGTTTTTGTGAGTGAGTGGGATAAAAAAGCGGTTGAAACTTACAAGGCAAATTATAATGACGGTATAGATGTGGTTGGAGATATTACAAAAGTTGATGAGAGAGATATACCGTCCCATGATATATTACTTGCAGGGTTTCCTTGTCAAGCCTTTTCTCTTGCAGGGCAGAAAAGGGGCTTTGAAGATGCAAGAGGAACTCTTTTTTTTGATGTCGCAAGGATTGTAAAATACCATAAACCTAAAGTTGTATTCTGTGAGAATGTGAAGAATCTGGTCAACCATGACAGAGGTCGTACATTTGATGTTATAAAATCTGTTTTGGAGGATTTGGGATATAAAGTGTTCCATAAAGTTATCAACAGTAAAAACTTCGGTGTTCCGCAAAACAGAGAAAGGATATATATTGTCGGATTCAGAAACGATATAGCACCTGAAGACTTCATATTTCCTGAGAAAACGGATGATACAAAAGTAATAAAAGATATAATGGAAGAGCATGAAGTATCACCCAAATATTATTTATCCACCATTTATCTGGATTCGTTAAAAAGACATAAGGCAAGACATGCTTCCAAGGGGAACGGATTCGGATATGAAATCAGAGAATTGGACTCCGTAGCAGGCGCTATTGTTTGTGGCGGTATGGGAAGAGAAAGAAACTTGATAATTGACGATCGTTTAACCGACTTTACTCCGGTTACACATATAAAAGGCAGTGTTAATAAAGAGTATATCCGTAAGATGACACCAAGAGAGTGGGCAAGACTTCAGGGATTTCCTGACAATTTTAAGTTCGTAGTTGCCGATACACATTTATATAAGCAATTCGGAAATTCCGTTACAGTTCCTGTGATACGTGCAATTGCCGAAAAGATAAAGGCACACCTTGAAAAAGAAAATACGAAAACTAAGAAAAGCGAAGAAAAATTTGAACAATTGGCTTTTACATGGAGGTAAATATGCTTAAAGGGAATAAGGGAGAATGGTCTGAAGTATACGTCCTTTTAAGACTTTTGGCTGACGGAAAGATATATGCTGCGGACAGTGAATTGAATAAACTTGAGGATGTTTATTTTCCTATCATTAAGATAATTAGAGAAGAAAATAAGGGCGAGGTCAAAGAATATACCGCCGGAGAAATGATATCGATTTATATTAACGGGGTAAAGGTGAAGGAATTGCCTATGACAGAGTTCGAATCGGAGTCCGGAAATCTGTTGAGTGAGATTAACAGCAAAGATTCAAAGGGGTCATTTTCGGTAGAAAGTACGCAGAATTTTATGGATAAAATTTTGTGTTATAAGCTTTCAGCACCGGCAACGGATAAAAGTGATATTACGGTAAAAATAGTTGATGTAAACACAGGATATAGTCCTACTGTAGGATTCTCAATAAAATCCGAATTGGGTTCATCTCCGACCTTGTTAAATGCAGGAAAGACCACAAATTTTATTTATAAAATAGTACACAATCATCCTGATTTGATAAGAGAAGCGAACGAGATATACAAGGTGTCAGGCGGCAAAAATCATACAGATGTCAGAGGGCGTATAAGTAAGATAATTAAGGAAAATGGAACTCTTGAATACCGAAAGATGAACAATCAGGTTTTTGAAGATAATTTGGTTCTTATTGACAGTAATATGGATAAAATTATTGCCGAGACTCTTCTATATTTTTATAAAGACGGAATCAGTAACTGTAATGAGATGGTTGAAAAACTTGAACAGGAAAATCCTATGAACTACGGTAATGTAAATGCCTATAGATATAAGTTCAAAAAGTTTTTGACGGCTGTAGCATTGGGAATGAAACCTGCAACGGTGTGGGACGGTTTGGATGAGGCTACAGGTGGATATATTGTAGTTACAAAGGAAGGAAATGTTCTTGCATATCATATATACAACAGAAATTACTTTGAAGAATATTTGTTAAGTAATACAAAGTATGAAACAGCATCCACATCAAGACATGATTTCGGGGAAGTGTACAGTGAAAACGGAGAAGACTTTATAAAGCTTAATTTGCAGGTGAGATTCAGATAGTGAAGAAGAGTAAGCCGATGACCAGAAGTGAAAATATGGCGAGAGTTAAAAGTAAGAATACAAAACCTGAAGTTTATTTGAGGAAGCTTTTGTGGCACAGGGGTTTTAGATACAGATTAAATTATAAGGGTTTACCGGGAAGTCCCGATATCTATATTCCTAAATACAAGGCTGCCATATTTGTAAACGGGTGCTTTTGGCACATACATGAAAATTGCAGGTATGCATCCATTCCTAAGAATAATCACGATTTTTGGAAAAACAAGTTGGAGGGGAACGTTCAAAGAGATAAGCAAAACTATATCAAACTTGAGAGCATGGGCATTAATGTTATAGTGGTGTGGGGATGTGAGATTAAACAGATGATGAAGGATGAGATGATAGAAAAGGAAAAGACGGATTATCTCGCCAACAGTATTTTTTCTACGCCAAACTCCTAATATTGGCGAAAAAAATGAGATATAGTTTTGAGAGAGATGTATGCATTAATCGGTTATGCAGCCCAACTGGGAAATAATACAATTCATGAAAAGATATTATGATATTTTGCAGAAAATGGTATTGCATCTAGAGATTTACCATACGCAAGTATATACTGTTATAGACAAGATTGTATATAAAAAAAATATATGTGGGAGGATATTGAGTCTGACGAAGTAGTTCTTTATGAGGGTAAGATGCGTTGTTTTGATTTATTTTAGATTGGCAAATAATAGTATTGTGTTAAGTATATTATATTTTTTTAAAGCTGTTTATAAAAAAATGCTTGGATAAGTACTATACTATATTGGCCGTTAGGAAATATTTTTTTGATCGATGGAGATAATGAATGAACAAATTTGAACTTATAGGGTTTAAATTGAATAATTTAAATTTTTATAAAAGAAACAGAATTTATTTTACTAGATAAATTAAATACATTTATAGGAAATAATGAATCTATAAAATCTGAATTATTAGATCGTTTACTGACTATAAATAGTTTTAAAAACAGAAAAAAATAGACAAAATTCTCTTTTTTGAATGAAGATAAATTTCAAAATGTAGATATTATAATAGAATTTAAAATTGACGAGGAGTTTAGAGGTATTATTTCTAAATTGTTGAATAGTATTATTAAGGATAAAAATAAGAATAGGAATTACAAAAAGAAGGTATATTTAACATAGATATCTTCCATCATAATGCGGATGTTGGGAGTAGAAGTGAAATAGTACAATTGTTAAAAAAATAATATACCTAGAGTGGAATACTTTTTGTGATATTGATGATAATATAATTGAAGAGATTATACAGTCAAATAGGTCTAAAAAGTACAGTATTAGTATTTGATGGTCTAGAAAAAGCATTGTATGGAAAAAGAAACATAGTTTGGAGGAATATTGTAAAGAAAAAAATTGGCGAATATAGGATTATTCATTTTTACAACTACACCATATATAGTAAATTCTACAGAAGTTGAGAATAATATAATTGATATAGATCGAAAGTTTAATAAAGTGAACATTAAAGAACAGAGTTATGACTTTTTATAATATAGAAAAGTTAATGGTGCTTGCAACAGGAGTATCAATATTTGTTTTATTATTGAGGTTCTTATATATATTTGCAAGGGTAAGTCATAGTGGTGACAATATTGGATTTCTCGATAAGGTTTCTAAGTCTCTTTTTACTTTTTACGAAAGAAGCAATTATAATGATTGTAATAATAATTTTATTAAGCCTGTTAAAGTTAAAGTTTAATGATTTTCATAATGCGAATTAGCATACTAATTCTTTTGGTAATCTTATTAGGTACTATATTCTTTAACTTTGAGATATGTAAGTTTATAGTAGTGGGAATTTTTTTATGTTTATTTACAGTATTATATACATTTGAAAAAAATCTAATGGTGAAAAAAAATATATGATACTTTTTTTATTGCTCCAGTTATAGGTGCTATAAAAATATTATATCCTATAATAATGGCAATAGTTATAGCAATAAATTTAGCTTTTACACTTTTTAATATCTATATTTTTTTACATTCTGCTCATATAGATTAGTAGGTAAAAGCTTTATTGGAATTAGTAGATTTTTGAATTAGAATACTTGGAAAAAAACCTTTTTCAAATATAAGTAATATTGCTGAATATACTATAAGTAATTTAAGCTTCAGTAAATATATACTTGTAATAGTATTTGTTGTAGTTGCTCCCATATATGGTAGGTATAGCAAAGATAATTACAAAAATTATATTTAGCTATGTCAACAAGCCGTTAATTGTTTCGTCACAAAAAGTTGTAGATACATTTTGCAATGTAAAAAGTATTGAGAATAATATTATATTTTACTGCATTTCTATGTTATTTTTACTACTTTTATAGTAAAATTTAAATCTAATAATTTTGAACTAATTAAAGAAGGTTTTTTTAACATGGATTATATTAGATGTAGTATTATTTGGTATATTTGAGTATATTGATGAGCGTATTTCAAAAAGAGAAAAAGAAAGAGAAAGTGAAATTTCATAAGAAAATATTAATGTATTTTGATGGCTCAATAATGGATAAAAATAAATTTCAGCTATATGATATTTTTTTAAAAAAATTGAAAAAGATAAAGTTGATAAATTTTATTTTTAAATTTGGAAGTTTTAAATTTAAAAAGGAAAAATTATATCAGTGAGTATTATAGTGATTTGTTTAACTTGTATGATTGGATAAAAAAACAAAAGAGTTTTTGAGTCAGGAAGTCTATATAAGTAGGTTAGAAAAAAATAAAAGAGATTATTGATTCTAAAGAAATAGAATTAATAGTATCATAAATTATGACTAATTTTTAGATACATGTTAGTTGCAGTTTATTTATATTGAATTATCCACAACACAATATTTTTAAATAAAGACTGTGATAAATCTTTAAACTTAATCTATGATGTTATAATTGACTTGGTACATACAAAAAAATGGTCTGTTTTTTTCTTACTTATAGTTTCTAAGATAAGCCTAAGGATTATTTTATTAACAAAAAAATTTCTCCGAATTATATATTTATAATATTGTTATGGGATAAATTACAGACAGTGAGAATATATTAGGACTATAATCGAGGATATTTTTATAATCTCTTCAACAGTGTTTTTTTCTACGCTAAAACCCTAATAATGGCGAGAATTTTTCTCACCATTATTTATTTTTTTCATAGCCAAATATGCTATAATGGCGAGAAAAAAAGGAGGTGATGTTTTGAGAGAATTCAATTATTTAAAAGCTTATGGAATTGTCTTTGCCTGTAAATATATATCATACAATTGCAAAAATTCACGAATATAAGGGAAAACAAGAACTTTATGTAAAAAAACTATCCTGATATTTTTGGATAAGATGATTGATGTAGCTAAAATACAAAGTACGAAGTCTTCAAATGCTATTGAGGGGATTTATACAAATGATGCAAGACTTAACGAACTGATGAATAAAAAAACAGAACCCAGAAATAGGAATGAGGAGGAGATTGCAGGATATAGGCATGTACTTGACATTATTCATGAAAATTATGCATATATAAAATTTAATAAAAATAATATCTTAACTCTCCATAATCAGCTATATTCTTATTCATATGTAAACTATAAGGGAAAATTTAAGACTCTTGACAATACTATTATGGAAGTAGATGCGTTAGGCAACAGAAAAGTGAGATTTCAGCCGGTAAGCAGTTTTGAAACTGAAAATTACTTTGATAAGATGGTTGAGGCTTATAATAAAGCGGTAAAAGAAAATATTCCGGCATTAATTTTAATACCTGTGCTTATACATGATTTTTTATGTATCCATCCTTTTGATGACGGTAATGGAAGGATGAGCAGATTACTGACATTACTTTTACTTTATAAGTTCGATTACTTTGTTGGAAGGTATATAAGTATAGAGATGATGATTGAAGAGAGTAAAGAGTCTTATTATGAAGAGTTGCAAAGATCAAGCGAAAAGTGGCATACAGGTGAAAATGATGAAATTCCCTTTATAAGATATATGCTGGGAGTTTTATTAAAAGCGTATGAAGAATGTGATGACAGATTTAACCTTATTGGAAATGAAAAATTGACATCACCGGAAAGAGTATTATCTGTTATTCAAAGGTCATTAGAGCCACTTTCTAAAAAGGATATTATGATACTTTGTCCTGATATATCGCAAAGAACAATAGAACGTGCTTTTAAAGGAATTATATGATAATAGTAAAATAAAAACAGGTAGGTAGTGGGCGGTCAACAAAATATATTAAGGTTTAGATTAATTGTTATTTAGTTACCTGAAAATGTTATATTTTTTTAGAAAAAAACTCTATAATAAGATACACCAAATTAGAATAAAAAAATATGGAGTACTATAATGGATTTACAAAAAAAGATATGAAGAACTAAAAAGACAAAACTTCCCCGACAGCGATAGAATAAAAATTTATTGCGGATTTAGGTGCAAGTGAGGGAATAGAATATCATTATAAGCTTATCTGTAAAGACAGAGATGAAGGTACGAACTTAAATTTGGAGAGCAGTTTTTATAAACATGATAAAGAAGGCTTGGAGTTTCTGCTTGAGGTTTTAGACAATGAAGACGAAGAAAATTTAAAAGTATTTACCGCATACCTTATTGCCGAAACTCTTTCAAAATTAAGACATAGAGATTTTTATGCTTTATTTTGCAGCAGGCTTATTCCGATTATGACTTCGCTTATAGAGTCAAAAGATGCTTTACTTAGACAAAAGATCATTATAGCTCTCGGATGGATAGGCTCTTTAGATGAGATTGATATTTTGATAAAGCAAATGTTGGAAGATAAAGACAGTCTTTGCAGGGCATGGTCTGCATCAAGCCTTATGCAAATGTCATTTCACGGAGCTGATAAGGAATTGTTGCAGGAAAAGACAAAGTCATGTTTTGTATCTGCGATTGCAGCAGAGACTGATTTATATGCCTGCGGTATTATGATAGAGGCGGCACAGGTTTTATTCGGGAAGAAGTGGATAAGCCAATCGGCTGTGGAAGATGTGGATGCTGAGAAAATAGAAAAGGCAAGGAAGTCGGCGGCAAGATTTTTGAATAAGTGTTGAACCTAAACTACAAATTGCACATTATTACATACGATATTACAAATCAAATTTGACGAAATCCTATTTTTTCTGTATAATACTTTCGTCTTTACGAACAGTGACTTTAAAGGGCGGCATAAGCTACCCTTTTCTTTATGTTTTATGAGAAGGAGGGATATTTATTAAAAGGATAGGAAGATTAGGAATAGTATTTGCGCTGCTGTTTACAATACTGATTGCAACAGGGTGTTCAAAGGAAGTGGAAAACAACAATATTCATTTGGCGACAGGTGGAACCGGAGGAACCTATTTTGCATACGGTAATGCACTGAAGGATGTGGCAAAGCAGGACAGCAATATTGATATGAGCATTCAGATGAGTGCAGGTTCGGCAGCTAATATCAGACTTATTGAGAACAATATAGTAGATATGGCTATTGTACAAAATGATACACTTACAGATGCTTTTGGCGGCAAAGGAGAGTTTGAGGGCAATCCGATAAAGAAGACCAAGGCGGTAGCCGGACTTTACACTGAGAACTATCAGATAGTTGTCAATAAAAAGCTGCAGTTAAATTCGGTTGAAGACCTTAAAGGACTTAGAGTTTCGGTAGGTGAAGAGGGATCAGGTGTATTAAAGAATGCAAAGAATATATTAAAAGCCTATGGACTTACCGTTAACGACATTGATGTAAGATATCTTTCATTTGATGATGCGGCAAATGCCTTAAAAAACGGTGAGCTGGATGCGTTTTTTGTTACGGCGGCTACTCCTACAAAGGCGATTTCAGAGCTGGCAGATGCCAATGTACCTATAGATATACTCTCACTGGATGACAGAGCTGTGAGATTTTTGGAAAACAGCTATGACGGTTACAGTGTTACGACAATAAAATCAGGAACATATAAGGGGATCAACAAGGATATCACAACTGTAGGTGTGATGGCGGTGCTTGTGGCAAATGAAAATGTAAGTGCAAATCATATTGATGTAATTTTAAATTTACTTAAAACACATCATGACAGCTTTAATAAGATTTCAGGTGATACTTTAAATATATTTGATGAAAACGCATTAAACAGTATTGATGCTCCTTTCCACAAGGCGGCGTCAAAGTGGTACAGTGACAACGGTATAACGGGAGTGAGCCTGAGATTAAGTCCGATAATTCAGCGAGGAAGACATTGAATCTTGATATGTACCAGACTGTGGCTGTAGCTGTACTGGCACTGTTTATAGGTGTAATGTTGAAAGAGAGAATAAAATTCCTTACAACATTCTGTATACCTGCGCCTGTGGTGGGCGGAATGATATTTGCCGTAATATTTTGTATACTTTATGCAGCGGGTATTATTGAAATAAACTTTGATGAGACATTGAGGAATGTCTGTATGGTAATGTTCTTTACCTCTGTAGGTTTTCAGGCGAATATGAAGGTGTTAAAGAGCGGTGGAAAGGGAACATTTATCTTCCTTGCCTTGTTACTTTTACTTATAATACTGCAGAATACTTTGGCTGTGGGACTTTCAAAGGCAATCGGTATAAATCCGCTTATAGGTATGTGTACAGGTTCAATACCTATGATCGGAGGACATGGTACGGCAGGAGCATTCGGACCTTTACTTGAAGATATGAATGTGGAAGGTGCGACCACACTTGCTACAGCTGCGGCTACATTCGGACTTGTAACAGGTTCGCTGATGGGAGGACCGCTTGCAAACAGTCTGATAAAAAAGAAGAACCTTACAGCTACCGCAGTATATGAAGATGACAGTATGCTTGTGGAAGAGGAGATAAAGCATAGAAAGAGAAGTTTCTATGTATGCTCCGGCGGTATATCAGCTTACATTGGCAATGGGTATCGGAACAGTTATATCATTTATACTTTCAAAGACGGGTATGACCTTCCCTGTATATATCGGATCTATGATAGTTGCGGCTGTAATGAGAAATATCAGTGAGTATACAGATAAGTTCAGAATACATATGGGCGAGATAAATGATCTTGGAAGTATCTGTCTTTCATTATTCCTAGGTGTAGCGATGATTACACTTAAGCTTTGGCAGTTGGCCACACTTGCTCTGCCGTTGTTTATATTGCTTGCAGGACAGACAGTACTTATGTTCGTATTTGCAAGATTTATCGTATTTAAGCTTATGGGCAGTGACTATGATGCTGCGGTGCTTGCGGCAGGAACCTGCGGTTTCGGTATGGGTGCGACTCCGAATGCAATGGCAAATATGCAGGCTGTAACCGAGAAGTATTTACCTTCAGTAAAGGCATTCTTAATTGTTCCGATAGTCGGAAGTATGTTTGCAGACTTTTTGAACAGTCTTACAATTACATTCTTTATAAATTTCTTAAGCTGATTTTAGGCTCCCTACGGGGAGTCTTTATTATTTTAGTATAAAATGGATAAGATTTTAGTTGAAATTTTTGTGTCAAACTATTATAGTTTACTTAATACTATTGTAAAAATTTATTGAAAACTTAAGGGGGTCAATATTGAAGGGGAGAGTAACAATACCTACAGATGTAGATATAATTAAAGAGACAAAAAAGATTATGAAGCTTTGGGGAGCGGATGCCGTAAGAGACTGTGACGGTACGGATATGCCTAAGGAGATAGAAGAGCTTGACGCAAAAATTTATGCTACATATTATACAACCAGAAAAGATAATGCATGGGCAAAGAAAAATCCAGATGAAGTTCAGCAGATGTATGTGATGACGGACTTCCATATGGCTGATGACAGTGTGCTTAGAATCAATCTGATGGAGGGACTGCATAAGGACTTATTGAAAGTAAATGACCATGACGATATAAAGAGATGGTGGGAAGTCATGGACAGGACTTTGGGCAGGTCGCTTGGAAGTAAGGAATGGCATTATGAAGACGGTGAAGTGGTCATTAAGGCAAAGAAATATCACGAGTATACGGTAAGCTTTCTGGCATATATTATATGGGACCCTGTACATATGTACAATGCGGTGACCAACGGTTGGAAAGATTTTGAAAAACAGATAACTTTTGATGTACGCCAACCTAAGACACGTGAATATTCAATGAAAAGGCTCAGAAAGTTCCTTGAAAATCATCCCAAAGTCGATGTAATCAGATTTACAACATTTTTTCATCAGTTCACACTTATATTTGATGAGCTTGCAAGACAAAAGTATGTGGATTGGTACGGATATTCAGCCTCTGTAAGTCCGTATATATTGGACCAGTTTGAAAAAGAAGTGGGATACAGATTCAGACCTGAATATATAATAGATCAGGGATATATGAACAATACTTACAGAGTACCGAGCAAGGAATACTTTGATTTTATTGATTTCCAGAGAAGAGAAGTGACAAAGCTTGCAAAGGAAATGGTGGATATAGTACATGAGTACGGCAAGGAAGCCATGATGTTTTTAGGCGATCACTGGATAGGTATTGAGCCTTATATGGATGATTTTAAAACTATCGGTTTGGATGCCGTGGTCGGAAGTGTGGGAAACGGACAGACGCTCAGGCTTATCAGCGATATTAAGGGAGTCAAATATACTGAGGGCAGGCTTTTGCCTTACTTTTTCCCCGATACTTTCCATCCGGGCGGCGACCCTGTAAAAGAGGCTATGAAGAACTGGATTACGGCAAGAAGGGCAATTCTCAGAGTACCTGTGGACAGGATAGGCTACGGCGGATATTTGAAGTTGACTTTGGATTTTCCAGATTTTATAGAGTATGCAAAGCTGGTATGTGACGAGTTTAGAGAGCTTTATAAAAATGTTAAGGGATGCAGGGCGTATTCTTTTTAAAAAGGTTGCAGTTTTTAAGCAGTTGGGGAAGGTATAAAGCATGGGGAAATCATATGGTACATCATGCCATATATCACAAGGAGAATGAAGCGTATGCAGGTGTAATAGAGTCACTCAGCGGAGCACCTTTTTGATGTAAGTTTTATAAGCTTTGACGATATAATAGAAGACAGTGATATACTCAAAAATTTTGATGTAATTATAAATATAGGTGACGCACAGACAGGTCAATGTGGTGGAAGATACTGGAAGGATGAGATGATCTTGTCGGCAGTCAGAGAGTTTATCTGTAGCGGCGGAGGTTTTATAGGAATCGGAGAACCGAGCGGATATCCTTATCAGGGAAGGATTTTACAGCTTGCAACTCAGCTTGGAGTGGAGCTTGAAAACGGATTTACACTTGGCAGAGGTAAGTACAACACCGAGGTAATACCGCATTTTATAACGGAGGGTATGAACGGTGATATAGATTTCGGAGACAGGCTGCATCAGATTTATGCACTTGAAGGAACCGATATTTTGGCAAATAAGGGTAAGTTTGTAGAGCTTGCCGCAAAAGAATGTGAAAACGGAAGATGTGTATATATAGGCGGACTCCCTTACAGTCTTGCAAATACAAGATTACTTTACAGAGCGATACTTTGGGCTTCACATGATGAAGAAAATATTCACAAGTGGTTTGGCAGCAATGAAAATGTGGAAGTGAACGCTTATCCTGAGAATAATAAATTCTGTGTGGTAAACAATACTTACAATGAGCAAAAGAGCACCATATATAAGGGAGATAAGAGCAGTTTTGATATTGTGCTTGCTCCGAACGAGATAAAATGGTTTGAAATAGAGGGAAAATAATTATGGCTTTAGCAGAAGTTCTTAAGCAGTATAGCGGTATCGGCAATCTGAAAGGGGACTGCGAGTACGGCAACGGACATATAAACGATACATATCTGCTTGAATATGACAACAGAAAAGTTATTTTGCAAAAGGTAAACAAGTCAATCTTTAAAGAGCCGAAAAAGCTTATGGAAAATATATATCTTGTTACTTCATTTTTGAAAGATAAGATAATAAAAAGAAGCGGAGATTACACACGTGAGACTCTAAATCTTATAGATACGGATGACGGAAATTATTTTTATGAGGACAGTGAAGGCGATATTTGGAGAGCATATGACTTTATAAGAGATACCGTATGTTATGAGAAGGTGGAGTCGGCAAATGAATTCTATGAGTCAGGACTTGCTTTCGGTAATTTTCAAAACCTGTTGGCAGATTTTCCGGTAGATAAGCTTTTTGAGGTTATAAAGGATTTTCACAATACACAAAAAAGATATGAAACCTTTATAAACGTGGTATCTGAAGACCCTCTAAAAAGGGCTGCGGATGTAAAAAGTGAGATAGATTTTTTCAAAAGCAGAGAAAAGTATACCAAGATATTTAATGAAGCATTGGAAAACAAGGAAATATCTCTTAGAGTTACACATAATGATACAAAGCTCAACAATATTTTATTTGATAAGCATACCAAAAAGGCTCTGTGTGTGATAGACTTGGATACTATAATGCCGGGTGTTGCAGATTTTGACTTTGGAGATGCGATAAGATTCGGGGCAAACAAGGGGCTTGAGGACGAACCCGATTTATCTAAGGTAGGACTTGATATTGAGCTGTTTGAGGCTTTTACAAAGGGATTTTTGAAGTCTTGCGGCAAGAGCTTAAATAAAAGAGAGATAGAACTTTTGCCGATGGCGGCAATTGTGATGACTTATGAATGCGGAATAAGGTTTTTGGGAGACTATATAGCGGGAGATAAGTATTTTAAGATTTCAAGGAAGAATCATAACCTTGACAGGGCAAGGACTCAAATGAAATTGATTTCGGATATGGAGTCAAATATGGATGAGATGAAAAAGATTGTAGAAAAATATATTCAGTAACAGTTCTGTATCGGATGGGATTGAAGATGTTTGATAAAAAAATTTATTTATGCGGCTTTATGGCAAGCGGAAAGACTACTGTCGGCAAGGCTTTGTCAAAAAAATTGAATATTGATTATGTTGATACCGATGAGCTTTTGGTGGAGACTTACGGTCTTGGAATTCCTGAGATATTTGAAAAATACGGTGAGGAGTACTTTAGAGATCTTGAACATAATATTGCCAAAAAGACTGCAGATATGAAGTGCAAAGTGGTGTCGACAGGCGGAGGAATGCTTACCTTTGACAGAAACGGAGAAATCATAAAAAAGAGCGGTATTATCATATGTCTTGTAAGGGATTTTGATGTCATATATCAGGAGATAAAGTCGGATAAGAGAAGGCCGCTGGCGCAGACAAAGACCAAGGCCGAGTTAAGAGATATGTATGAGAAGAGAATCTCAAAGTATCAAAAGTATGCGGACTATACCGTAGTCAATGACGGAAGTATAGACGACTGTGTAAAAAAAATAATGTCGATTATTGACGAGAATTAAAATCCAGTATATACTATTACGAAAGTATGTTCGAATACTTTGTTAGTAATGGAGATTTTAATGGAAACTAAATATATAAAGATAAGAGGTGCCAATGAGCACAATTTGAAATATATCGGTAGACATACCGAGAGGAGAATTGGTGGTTTTAACAGGGCTTTCCGGATCGGGAAAGTCCTCTTTGGCGTTCGATACCATCTATGCCGAAGGTCAAAGAAGATATATGGAGTCAATGTCTTCGTATGCGAGGATGTTTTTGGGACAGATGGAAAAGCCGGATGTGGAGAGTATTGAGGGACTTTCTCCTGCAATATCAATAGACCAAAAGTCCACCAACAGAAACCCGAGGTCTACTGTAGGAACCGTTACGGAGATATATGATTATCTAAGACTACTGTATGCAAGGATAGGGATACCGCATTGTCCGAACTGTGGCAAGGAGATATATAAGCAAAGCATTGACCAGATGGTGGACAGAGTAACGGAGCTTCCCGAAAAGACAAAGTTTATGATACTTGCACCTGTTGTAAAGGGAAAAAAGGGAAGACATGAAAAGGTGCTTGAAAGTGCCAAAAGGTCAGGCTATGTGCGTGCATTGATTGACGGAAATATGTATGAACTCAGTGAGGAAATCAGCTTAGAGAAGAATATCAAGCACAGTATTGATATTGTAATAGACAGACTTTCAGTAAAGGAAAATATAGAAAGAGGCTTACAGATTCACTTGAAGCGGCTCTGAATCTTGGGGGAGGCTATGCCACAATTGATGTGATAGGAGGAGAGCCTATCAAGTTTTCACAAAACTTTGCCTGCCCCGACTGCGGTATTTCAATTGATGAGGTGGAGCCCAGAACATTCTCATTCAACAATCCTTTCGGAGCCTGCCCCGACTGCGCAGGTCTTGGCTATACTATGGAATTTGATGAGGACCTTATGATTCCCGATAAGTCACTTTCTATAAATCAGGGAGCAATAGTGGTGCTGGGATGGCAAAGCAGTAATGATAAGAAAAGCTTTTCAAATGCAATGCTGAGGGCGCTGGCAGAGAAGTTTAAGTTCAGCCTTGATACACCTTTTGAAGACTATCCTAAGGAAATACATGATATATTGATTTACGGAACTACCGAGCAGGTTGATGTGGCTTATACAGGACAAAGAGGAAGCGGAGTATATCCTGTAATCTTTGAAGGCCTGATAAAGAATATGGAGAAGCGTTACAGGGAAACATATTCGCAGAGTGCAAAGGAAGAGTATGAGCAGTATATGAGGATTGCACCTTGTAAGAGTTGCGGCGGTAAGAGACTGAAAAAGGAAGCGCTTGCAGTGACTGTCGGTGATAAGAATATCTATGACGCCACAGATGAGTCTATAACGGATTTCAGAGATTTTATAGACGGACTTAAGCTTACAAATATGCAGGAAGCTATAGGTTCGCTGATTTTAAAGGAAATCAGAGCCAGAGTCACCTTCCTTATAGATGTAGGACTTGACTATTTAAGTCTTACCAGAGCTACCGGTACGCTTAGCGGAGGTGAAGCACAGAGAATCAGACTTGCGACCCAGATAGGTTCCGGACTTGTAGGAGTGGCATATATACTGGATGAGCCGAGTATAGGACTCCACCAAAGAGATAACGATAAGCTGCTTGCCACCTTGAAGCATCTTAGAGATTTGGGCAATTCAGTACTTGTGGTAGAGCATGACGAGGACACCATGATGGAGGCGGACTATATAGTGGATATCGGTCCGGGAGCGGGAAGTCACGGCGGAGAGGTGGTTGCTACAGGTAATGCCAAGGAGATTATGGCAAATCCTAATTCTATTACAGGTAAGTATCTTTCAGGTGAAATAAAGATACCTGTGCCGGAGAGTAGAAGAACGCCTACAGGTTGGCTTACTGTAAAGGGAGCGGCACAGAATAACCTTAAGAATATAAATGTAAAGATACCTACAGGTGTGATGACCTGTGTTACAGGTGTCTCAGGCTCGGGCAAGTCATCTTTGGTAAATGAGATAGTATATAAGGCACTTGCAAAGAAGCTTAATCGTGCCCATACAATCCCGGGCAAATATAAGTCGATAGAGGGTATCGAACAGCTTGATAAGGTTATTGCTATCGACCAGTCACCTATAGGAAGAACTCCGAGGTCAAATCCTGCCACATATACAGGTGTATTTGATATGATCAGAGATCTGTTTGCGGCAACTCAGGATGCAAAGATGAGAGGTTATAAGAAGGGCAGATTCAGCTTCAATGTAAAGGGCGGAAGATGTGAGAGCTGTTCAGGTGACGGTATTATAAAGATTGAGATGCACTTTTTGCCTGATGTATATGTTCCGTGTGAAGTTTGTGGCGGAAAGCGCTACAACAGAGAGACTTTGGAAGTAAAGTATAAGGGAAAGTCCATATATGATGTACTTGATATGACTGTGGAGGAAGCTTTAACCTTCTTTGAGAATGTGCCTACCATAGCCAGAAAGATACAGACTTTATACGATGTAGGTCTTTCATATATCAAACTCGGTCAGCCTTCTACGGAGCTTAGCGGTGGAGAGGCACAAAGAATCAAGCTCGCAACGGAGCTTTCAAAGAGAGCTACAGGAAAGACTATTTATATTTTGGACGAGCCTACTACAGGTTTACATTTTGCAGATGTACATAAGCTTGTTGAGATACTTAGAAGACTCTCCGACAGCGGCAATACCGTACTTGTAATAGAGCACAACCTTGATGTTATAAAATGTGCCGATTATATAATAGATATAGGACCTGAAGGCGGTGCAGGAGGTGGAGAGGTAGTAGCTACCGGTACCCCTGAGGAAATAGCCGAAATAGAAAAATCATATACAGGCAAGTATGTAAAGAAATACTTGTAAAAGAAAAACACAGCCCGATATCAGGCTGTGTTTTTGCTTACAGTAAAAATTAGATATCCAAAGCCGCCACCAAAGTGTAATCGCTTGGATTCTTAAAATCCGCTTTTATATCTGAAGTGTCAAATCTCCAATTTCCGATTCCTGAATACTTTGACGCCAGTATTATATAGAAGTTTAACATTGCGGCACCAAGACCCAATAAGTTGTCGTCATCCGGAACTACATTATCAAGTTGGTTGAATAAGTAGATATGTGTACCGTTTATTACAAAGCGGTAGTTTTGATGATTCAAAAAGCTTGGTGAAAGGCTGGCTGCATATACGGCGTCAGCGATAACAGGGTCCGAGTATTCGTCATCGAAATTGTAAGCTGTGTTAAAGTCACTGTCAAAAGCCAATGCGGTAGCGGCAATCTTCGGGGCTATATGTCCTGCCTTATTACTTATGCTTACATTTGAAGGTGAGTGTATATCAAGTTTTGTGGTATCTCTTTCCTTCTTTCCGTATCCGAAAGCAATTACCGTAGCGACAGCCAAGTCGGAGTTGATAAGCAAAACTTTCTTTATCATTTCGCTGTCGTCGCTTGTTAAAAAGCATGAAGACAATCCCATCTCTTCAAGCTTTAACACAAGGTTTTCAGCCATAAAGCCTGCATTTATAAGGTAATTATCCTTTTCCTCTGACAGTATTGTTATATATGCAGGGGCATTGAATGTGTTTCCGCGATAGCCTGCAACACCTGAGAGTCTGCTTGCTGTGTCATCATCGGCTGAAACGAGTATCTGCACATCCACATCGATAAGCTTCGGTGATGAGTTAAAGAAGCTTACCAACTCATCTATCTTGCTCTGCTCAACTTTTTTCTTATGAAAATCTCTGATAGAGTTCCTGTTTTCAATAAGTTCTAAATAATTCATACATTTATTCCTCCGTAGTATAAATTTCAAAAAAATAAACTATATATATTATATAAAATAAAATCGAAACGGTCAATTTTTTATATGATTATATTTACAAAAATACAGCTTGACAGATATGAGAATTTTACTTTCATATTTTTTTTGTATGGTATGGAATAATGAGAGAAATCTGCCTGAAAAAAATAGATGTTTAAATATAAATAACTGAAAATGTATACATTATAGAAGTATTGATTAAACAAATGAATATGATATAATACATACGTCTCTTGGTGAGGCTGTCAGTTCCAAACTTGCAACATTTGTGCCGAGTTTGGAAGTTGGGGTCGATAGAAGAGCTTGCATAGTAGATTGTGATTTGTAAGGTTTTACAGAAAGGAAGATTTTATGAAACAGGAATTACTGGCAAAGATGAATGCTTATTTGGCCAATCAGGAGATCATGTATATTAAGTTACACAATATGCATTGGAATTTGAAGGGAAACGGCTTTTTTACCCTTCATGCAAAATTAGAGGAATATTACGATCAGACAGCGGATATTATTGACGAGGTGGCGGAGAGAATCCTTGCAATGGGTGAGCTGCCGGTTGCCAACTTAAAGAAAGCTTTGGAGATTACCAAGGTTAAGGAGCTTCCTGACGGTGCTATTGATATAGCGGAGGCGGTTCGTATCCTTACTGTTGATGTTGAGTACTGGGTACATGATTCAAAGGAGCTTGTAGAGCTGGCTGATAAAGAAGGCGATGTGGTTACCGCAGATATCTTCACAGGTTATTTGAAGGAATATGAGAAGACACTGTGGATGTTGAAAGCATTCGCACAAAACTAAACACTGTTAAATGTTCAAAGCACAGCCTGAAAACGGCTGTGCTTTTTTTAATAGAAATTTATTGATTAGTTTGTGGAATAAATGTGTTTTATTTTTTTGTATCTAATCATATTATGCTACAAGAATTTATAGTGCTTATGTTAATTAAATAATTTTTCGAGTTTTACTTAATTATGTTATAGAAATAAAGTAAAAATTGACAATAAATAAAATAATATATCTATATATTAAAAATAAAAAGAGTTCAAATATTCTAAAAAAAATGAAATAAAGATATAATATTAAAAATATGCACAGTTATTAGAAAAAAAGAATAGTTAATCTGTCTATATACAAAAAAATATTAAGTGATATTATATTATTTATAGAAGATGAAATCGGTTACATAAATACTGATGCAGGGTGGTTTTAAATTGAACATAAAAGAGATTGCCAAACTGGTTGGAGTGTCATCGGCTACTGTATCCAGAGTATTAAATAATTCAGGATATGTTAAAGCTGAAACCAGAGAAAAGGTTTTACAAGTAATAAAGGAGAACAATTATATACCAAGTGCTATTGCCAGAAGTCTTAGCAATAAGGAGACTAACAGTATTGGTGCTATTATTCCTGATATTCAAAATGAGTTTTTTGCAAAGCTTATTTCAGGAATAACCGAATCGGCAGATAGACATGGTTATAATATGGTGCTTTTAAATTCCAATGAAGATATAAATAAGGAACACGAGATACTCTCAATGGTGGAATCACAACACTTTAAGGGGATTATTATAACGCCGGTTGCATATAATGATACTATAACCAAAGATTTTTTATTAAGATTTGAAAATGTGGGAATACCGGTTGTACTTGTAGATAGAGATATAAGATCAACTTCTTTTGCCGGTGTTTTCGTAGACAATTTTAAAGGTGCATTTGACGGTGTGAATGAGCTGATAAAAGCAAATCACAAAAGAATTGCTATTATTAGCGGACCTGAGACATCCAGACCGGGAAAAGACAGGTACAGAGGATATATAGCCGCATTGGAAGAACAAGGTTTAGATATAGATAAAAAGTATATAGTACATGGAGATTTTAAAGTAGATAAGGCGTATGAGTGTACAAAAGAGCTGTTAAGTTTGGAGGAAAAACCTACTGCTATATTTACATCAAATAATCTTACAACAATGGGATGCTTGAAGTATCTTACTGAGAACAATATAAAGCTTGGAAAAGACATTTCAGTTCTTGGATTTGATGATATAGATGCTCTAAAAATGATTGGATATAATATATCAGTCGTAAGCAGGGATGCAGGTTTGCAGGGGGAAGAGGCAATGGAGTTGTTGCAGGAACGTTTTATAAAAAGGGACGGTATAGACGGAAAACAGGTAATGGTTCCATACAAAATAATACTTAGAGGATCTGAAAAGTGTGAGAAGTGAACTTAGACTATATTTTTGTTGCAAAATATGTAACCGATTACATAACGAAAATATAGACGAAATAAATTTATAAAAAAGGGAGGTAAAATGAGCAAAGCAGTTGTTTTTGGAAGTTTCGTGGTAGACTTGATGGCCAGAAGTCCACATCTTCCGGTTCCCGGGGAGACAGTTAAGGGAAGCTATTTTAAGATGGGACCAGGAGGAAAAGGTTTTAATCAATGCGTAGCGGCTCATAAGGCCGGAGCAGAGGTTACCATGGTGACCAAATTGGGAAGAGATGCCTTTGGTAAAGTGGCAACAGATACAATGGATAGCCTAAATATGCCTAAGGATAATCTTTTGTTTTCAAATACTGAGGACACGGGTATAGCACTGATTCTGGTAGATGAAAATACAGCACAAAATGAGATTATTATAGTTCCATGTGCATTAAATACTATAACAGATGAGGAAGTAAAAGGTACTGAGAAATTACTGTCAGATGCCGAGTATGTATTACTGCAGTTGGAAGTTAATCAAGATGCAAATGAAAAAATTGTCAAGCTTGCAAAAAAGCATAATTGCAAAGTTATTGTAAATACGGCACCGTACTCTCCTATATCAGAGGAGTTTTTATCAGACGTATATATGGTAACTCCAAATGAAGTAGAGGCAAGAGAGATTACAGGAGTAGAAGTAAAAGATCTTGAAAGCTGTAATAAAGCAGCAAATTTCTTTAAAGAAAAAGGTGTTGAAATTGTAGTTATTACATTGGGAGAGATGGGAGCATATGTTTCTGTCAAAGAGAAGTCTGCCATAATATCTCCGTATAAAGTAAAAGCTGTCGATACAACAGGAGCCGGAGATGCATTTAACGGTGCTCTGTTAGCAGCATTGACAGAAGGAAAAGATATTTTTGAAGCGGTTAAGTTTGCTAATGCAGGAGCAGCATTATCTGTACAAAAGTATGGAACAACACCGTCTATGCCGGATAGAAGAGAAATTGAAGATTTTATTTTGGAACAAAATAAAAAATAAGCTTAGATATAAGACAGTAGAATAATTTTAGATTTAAGGAGAGATGATATGTTAAAAGGAATTCCGGAAATAATAGGTTCAGATTTACTTAAAGCAATGGCGGATATGGGACATGGTGATTTATTGGTTATTGCAGATGACTTTTATCCACCGTTCAGCAAAAGTCCAAATGCCAGAAGTATACAGGCAAAGGGTAATACTGCACCTGAAATGTTGGAGGCTATACTTAAGCTTCTTCCTATTGATACTGAATATGTTGCTCATCCGGTTGAATACATGGTACCTGACAGTGATTCAGGTGTAGTGATGGAAAGCAACCCTGTTTGGGACAATATTAAGGTTGTAATGGAAAAGTGTGGTTATAAGGATGCTGTAGGTACAATTGAGAGAACAAAGTTTTATGAAAAAGCAAAGGATGCATTTGTAACAGTTTGTACAAGTGAAAGACAGCCTTATGGCTGCATCATATTACAAAAAGGTGTAATGTAAAAGGAGGAAAATATGAGAAAAACAGCTTTATTTTTAGCGGCAATGATGGTTTTAGCAAGTAGTTTAACAGGTTGTGGCGGAAAGACTGCTACAAGTGAAAATACTCAAAGTAGCGGCGCAAATGAACAGGCGGCTCAAGGTAGTGATGAGAAAACCTATGATATAGTATATCTGTCACCATCAACAGCTTCACAGTTTTGGACATATGTTGGCATCGGAATTGAGAATGCAAAAAAGGATTTGGAAGAAAGTAAGGGTATAAAGATCAATTTTTCTACTGTAGGCCCTGCACAGGAAGCACAGACAGAGGATTATATAACAGCGTTTGAACAGTGTATTGCAAAGAAACCGGCAGCCATTGTAACCGCAACTCTGGCAATAGATGCAACTATACCAAAGGCTGCAGAAGCAACAAACAACGGTATTGTTCTAAATTTCGTAAACTGCGGATTAGGTGTGGGAGATGACGGAGCAAATGCAGATACTTATAATCAATTCTACTATTGCTCAAATGATACTATTGGAGAAATGGCTGCAGAGGCATTTGTAAATGCGGCAAAAGAAAAGAATATTACTTCAGGTGTAGTTGGAGTAAATATGAACGTTGAAAATGAGGCTCTAAACCACAGAATACAAAGCTTTAGAGATTATATGGAAAAGAATGCACCCGGATTTGAGCTGACAGATACATACTATAACGGAAACGTAGTAGAAACAGCACAAAGCAATGCAGAAAATGTTATCTCTACATACGGTGATAAGCTGGTTGGAATGTACTCAGGAAATAATATAACAGGTGATGGTGTTTGTTTGGCAGTAGCTTCAGCAGGTATCGGATCAAAGATAGTTTCGGTAGCAGTTGATTCGGATGATAGTGAGATTGAAGCATTAAAGGCAGGAAACTTAAATGCAATAATAGTTCAGGATGCATATGCACAGGGATACAAGTGCATGGAAAATGCAATATTGACACTTTTAGAGGGAAAAAATCCTGAAAGTAAAAAGCAGGTAAATTGTCCACCTGTAGTTATAAATTCTGAGAATATGGCATCAGAGGAAATGCAAGATCTGTTAGATCCTACAAGATTAAAAAAATAAGATTAAGGTGGCATAAACCATGGAAGACTTAATATTGAAAGTGGAAAATGTATCCAAATATTATCCGGGAGTTACAGCACTGAATAATGTCAGTTTTACAATAAAAAAGGGTGAGGTAAGAGCATTAGTAGGAGAGAACGGTGCCGGAAAATCAACCTTGATTAAATGTATTATGGGTGTTGAACGACCTGATACCGGTCATGTCAGTATGAACTATAATGGAGAATGGGTTATAAATACTGATGCATTGGAAGCGCAAAGGCATGGAGTATTTGCTAATTATCAAAATGTAAACATTGCAGACGAATTGAGTGTGGCAGAGAATTATTTTTTAGGGAATCAACCACGCAATGCTTTTGGCATTATAGATTGGAAGAAAATGAATGAAGAGAGTTCCAAGATATTACATAAATTTTCTATGGACATTGACCCAAGAGAAAAGATAAATAGGATGCCACTGGCAATGCAAGCAATGGTTACCATCAGTAAGATAGCTTTAAATGATAATATAAAATTAGTTATTTTTGATGAGCCCACAGCACTTTTGGAAAATGAAAAAACAAAGATTCTGTTTGACTTTATAAAGTCTTTAAAAGATCAGGGAGTAAGTGTTATTTATATTTCTCACAGATTGGAAGAAATAATGGATATATGTGACAGTGTAACAGTACTGAAAGACGGCACTTATGTTGACACTCAGCCTATTGAAAATGTGAGTAAAGATATACTTATTTCTATGATGGTTGGTAGAGAAATGTCAGACATATACAATATAAGACATTTTAAACCCGGAAAAGAGCTACTGAGAGTAGAGAACTTTTCAGATGATGATAATTTTAGAGATATAAATTTTCAGGTTCATGAAGGTGAAATAGTCGGCTTTGTAGGACTGGTCGGTGCCGGAAGAAGTGAAGTGATGAGAGCTTTATGTGGACTTAGTCATAAAACAGGAGATGTTTATATTAGAGAGGCCAAAACTGATATAAAAAATCCGGCAGATGCTATGGAGAAAGGCATAAGTTTTTTAACGGAAGATCGAAGAAAAGACGGATTGGCACTGCAGTTACCGATAAGTATAAATATTAATATGAATTCATATAAAATGATAAGTAGTAACGGAGTTATATCTTTAAGCAAAGAGATTGAAAGAGCAAAGGAATTTTGCAAAAAGGTAAATGTTAAAACTCCAAATATTTCACAGTTGGTGGGAAATCTTTCAGGCGGTAATCAACAAAAGGTTGTTATTGCAAAGCTGCTTTGCTTGAATCCGGATATATTGATTTTTGATGAGCCTACGGTAGGTGTTGATGTAGGTGCAAAGGAAGAAATATATAAGATCATGGAGGATTTAACATCGCAGGGCAAGGGAATTATTTTGATATCTTCATATTTGCCTGAAGTGATGGGATTATCAGACAGACTTATTGTAATGGCAGGTGGACAAGTTACAGGTGATTTTAGCAGAGAAGAAGTAACTAAGCTTCGAGAAGAAGATGTGCTCTTATGTGCATCTCATGAAGCTGCAGTATAGGGGGAACAGATGTTAAATAAGGATAAAACATTTAAATTAAAAGATTTGGCTAAACATACAGAGTTTACATTAATAATTATTATAGTTGGTCTGTTTATATTGGCATCTGTTTTTACCGAGAACTTTTTCTCGACCTATAACATTACAAACCTTATGAAGCAGTGTGCTATCATCGGAGTTTTGGCTGTAGCACAGACTATTATAATATCAACAGGCGGTATAGATATAAGTGGTGGTGCTATAACAGGATTATCATGTATGGTTTTGGCACTGTTACAGAGAGATACCAATTTAAATGTATTTGTTACACTGATTATAGCAGTCATAGTATCTGTAATTGCAGGTTTTATTAACGGATTTATTATACATGATTTTAAAGTACCTCCAATGATTGCAACATTGGGAAGTGCAACAATTATCAGAGGTATAGTAAAGATAATCAGCAAAGCATTAACTGTTAGTGGATTGAATAAAGGTATTTTAGATATGGGTAATCTTAGCCTGTTTAACTTGATACCTGTATTAGCTATTATATGGATAGCAGTAGCAATTATTATATTTCTTGTTTTGAAATATACTATATTCGGACGAAATCTGTATATCATAGGTAGCGGAGTTGAAGTAGCAAGGCTTAGCGGTATTAAAGTAAGAAAGATGTTCTACTCAGTATATGCTTTGGCCGGATTATTATACGGAATAGCGGGAATAATGTTGGCAGCCAGAGTACAGTCGGCACTTCCTACCGGCGGTGAAGGATATGATATGAATGCCATTGCAGCGGCTGTTATAGGAGGTGCATCTCTTTCAGGAGGAAGAGGAACTGTAAGTGGTACTTTACTTGGAACAATACTTATGGTTATTATCAATAATGCCGGAGTACAATTTGGGTTAAATACTCATATTCTGGAAATAACAAGCGGCGTACTTATAGTATTTGCTGTAACAATGGATATGTTAAAGAATAGAGTTAAAAAAATAAAAATACTGATACCAATAATAAAAACGTCAAGTCTTGCAGCTTTAGCGTTTTTGTTAGAAAAACAGTTGTTAAAAAAATTTGTTCTTTATATAAAATTTATTATTATAATTGCATTTATTAGATATTATGATATAATAAGATTACAATATTATTAAGTGGAGTAGGGTATAAATATTAACAATTATGAAGTGATTTTATACCCATATGTCTCAGACAAGGAGGATTTATATGACAGGTTTACCACTTATATTCGTGTTTATTTTGGCGGTTATCGTTATGATAGTTGCCATCTCAAAGTTTGGTGTACATCCGTTTATATCTATTATGTGTATATCACTTATTTTGGGACTTGTAGCAGGTATTCCTTTAGTGGATAAGACCTTGGAGGACGGAACGAAGATACAAGGTCTTGCAAGCGTTATAGGAGCAGGATTTGCAGGTACATTTTCAAGTATAGGTATTGTTATCATACTTGGTGCATTGATCGGAACCATACTTGAAAAGACCGGTGCAGCTTTCAAGCTGGCGGATATGGTTATCAAGCTGGTCGGAAGAAACAATCCTGTGCTGGCTGTAGAGCTTATGGGTTGGGTTGTTTCAATTCCTGTATTTTGTGATTCGGGATTTGTTATTCTAAACCCTATCAGAAAGGCTTTGGTAAAGAGAACGGCAGAGTCGTCTGTGGCTATGACTGTAGGACTTTCAGCAGGTCTATACATATCACATGTATTTATACCGCCTACACCGGGACCTATAGCGGCAGCTTCAACACTTGGAATAGGAGATAATCTTTTACTTGTAATGGGAATGGGTGCGGTATGTTCTATATTCCCTTTGATTGCAGGATTTTTCTACGCAAAGTATATAGGTAAGAAGGTAAAGGCTGATGATGAGGCGGATTCAAGTGAGATTACAAAAACATACGAGGAGCTTGTAGCAGAGTACGGACAGCTTCCAAGCGGAGCTATGTCTTTGGCACCTATCGTAGTACCTGTACTCCTTATGGCTGTTGCATCTATAGTTTCTATGATGAAGATGAGCGGTACGGGAGCGGATGTTTTAAAATTCCTCGGAACACCTATTATAGCTTTGGCAGTCGGTACGATATTTGGAGTATTGCAACTTCAGGGCGCAGGTAAGATGAAGGACTTCTACAGTATTACAAATGAGACATTAAAGACTGTGGGTCCGATACTTTTTGTGACAGCAGCAGGCGGTGTACTCGGTAAGGTTATAGCATCTTCGGATATGGTCAACTTTATAAAGGACCATGCAGAGGTTTTAAGTACAATGGGTATGCTTTTCCCGTTCTTACTATCAGCTATTTTAAAGAGTGCACAGGGTTCATCCACAGTAGCACTTACAACTACAGCAGGTATTGTGGCACCGCTGTTGCCGGCACTTGGATTTGCAAGTCCTATGAGTGCTACACTTGTAACTATGGCGATAGGTGCAGGTGCTATGACTGTTTCACATGCTAATGACTCATACTTCTGGGTTGTTACAAACTTCGGTGCGATGTCACCTGAAAAAGGATATAAGACACAGACTATGTGTACACTGTTTTTGGGTATAGCGGGAATTATTGAGATAATGATTCTAAGTCTTTTCCTACATTAATTAAAATTTAATAGACAAGATATTTAAGGCACAGATTTTATGAATTCAAATTTTTGTAAGGTCTGTGCCTTATTTTAATTGCTGACAGTGTTTTGTATATATGGTATATTTATAAAATAATAAATAATTTAAAAGATAAGTTTTATAGACTTTTGTATAGACAAAGGAAAGAAAATGGAATTACTTGAACAGTGTAAAGAGTGGAATAACAATGAAGAATATCAAAAGGTAGTGGATGCGCTTGAAATTTTGCCTGATAATGCCAGAACACCTGAAATGGATTCAGAGCTTGCAAAGGCATACAATAATCTGGGTGAGCCGGGCGATTTCAAGCCGTTCAGACAGGCACTGGGATTATTATTGCCGCATGAAGAGTATTTTAGAGGCAATCACAGATTTTACTTCAGAGTTGCTTACTCATATTTTTATCTTGAAGAGCACGGACTTGCCCTACATTACTTTAAGCAGGCTTTGGATGCAAGGCCCGGAGATGAAGACACCATTGATATGATGAATGAATGTGTGAACTGGCTGACAGACGGAGTCGTAGCGGTCTCCATGTCACAGAAGCTGGATTTTGCATGGGAAAATATACAAAAAGAGATAAGAAAATATAATAAGAACAGCAAAATCTTTCATGTAATGGTGGCGGATATAACAGCAAAATATATAGGGGATGCATTCCCGAAAATAAAAATAAATATTTTTCATGACAGCAGAACGCTTGAATTTGAAGCGGGTGATGACAAGTCTAATGTATTTATGCTTGAATATATAAAGGATACGATACCTGAAAATATAAAAGAGCTGATTGATATAAGAGTCGGTATATCGGCTAAAGAAGATATCAAAGATATAGTAGTATATGAAGATGATGAATATGATATAAGCGAGCTCAGATTCTTTGTCAGTGATGACAGGCAGATAGTTATATATGCCGATGAGTTTGATATTCCGCTTGAGGTTATAGAACAGCTCTTTATAGATATCTTCGGTGAGATAGATTTGATGGCAAATGATTTTGAGTTTGATATTGCAGATGAAGACGACTTTGACGCTCCGACTGAAGATACCTGTGATATAGTGCTTGATTATGAAGAGAAAGAAGACTTCTTAAAAGAGTGTGTGGATTACAGAGGACTGAAAGAAAGGGCAAAAAGCAAGGGATTCAGGCTTGGAATAAGTGCAAAAGAGTATTTGAAGATGTATTCAGGATACAGGTTACAGTCTGTAGGAGATGATATCAGAGAGGATATATATACAGGAACCACCTGCCTGCCTTCACTTATAAGTGAGTATATATCAAGCGGACCGTTTGATAAGATGCCTATAATGGATAAACTTTACAGAAACGGAGTGGTAGCCGGATTCTTTTGCTTCAGTTTGGAAGAATCCGATCAGGAAAAATGCACTGTTTGAGTATGAGTTTGAGGTTATGAATATCAGAAATCAGCTTATTGAGTATATCTTAAATGAACTTGACAAAATCGGTAAGACCGGAAATATAGCATTTTTAGAGGGTGCTACAGGTAAGATATGCGGATATCTTGATTTCCTGATATTCGGGAACTTTATGGATATAATGAGTGCGGCATACGATTTTTTTGAAAAAAAGAACATAAAGCTTGCAGGTTATAAGACATTCAGAAAAATATCAAAATTAGTAACATTTAGGGAGGAGTAATGTTTAATCTATTTAAGAAAAAAAGCAAAATGAGGTAAAGTTGCCTGAAGTTGCACCTATGGAGTTGTGGGAAGAGCGTTCATATATGCATGTGCTCTCAGATAAAGTCGATGTTGAAGATATTGATGGCGCCAAAAGAAAGAATACAGGCGATAGACGGAGTTAATCTTAAAGAATTCAACATTAAAGATGATAAGTCGGGCAACATGATACTTGATTATAAGGGCGAAGAGTACGGTGTAGGTTTTTTATTTTTGAAGATTTTGTATTTGATCGTCTGTATTCATTACAAAAGCAAAAGATTCATGATGAGGACTTTGAAAAAATTGAAAAAAAGACCAAGTCATTTATCATATATATGAAGTTTAACAAGGATTATTTTGACTCATATCATCTACAGTTAAAGCTTATAATGGCGTTTTTCCCTGATACATTGGCGGTAATAGATGAAAGTGCGGAGAGACTCTTAAGCGGAAGATGGGTAAAGCTTGCGGCAAAGTCAAGTGTTACACCTAATGCTGAAAGTTTATTTACAGTACAGGCTGTATTTGATGATGAGACAAATAAAGTTTGGCTTCATACACATGGTATTTGCAGAACAGGATTTTCGGAGTTTGAACTTTTGGATATAAGCAGAGACAATGCAAATGATCTGTATTATCTGATAAATACCGTGGCGAACAGAGTATTGTATCAAAATGAAGCTATAGAAGATTATATCTTCCTTGGAGAGTTCATAGACGGAAGCGAGATAGTTGTTGCACCTCTTCCTTGGAATGTTGCTATTGCAAAGTATCCTTCCGATATAATTGGTGGTCCTGCTGACAGAGCCGACAGTCATAATACAAACAGTCAGGTCATCTTCCTTTTCTTATCTGAAGAAGACGCAAATAACGGTAAGTATACAAAGCCTTCAGAGATGGAGGAGAAGCTTGTTGAAAACCCGCTGTATTATTATACTAATGAACAGACGGAGCATATGAAGTTTATGGCAAGAGACAGATATGAACTTTTGAAAAATGCAATTTTGGAGAATCCAAGTTACAAAGCGCTGATAAAGGTGGGTTTACCTACAGACGGTGAGGACGGAAACCTGATTATGAAAATCTTGAGCATATCTGGTTTGAACTTTTAGAATTCACTGATGAAGGATTCAAGGCGGTACTTACACAGGCGCCATATAGAGTTGCAGCCATGAAAGAGGGCGATGAGGGTGAATACACAGTCAATGATGTAACGGATTGGATTATTTATACGGATGAAATCAGTATAGATCCGAATACTGCATATTTATTATAGGGAGAGATTCATGTTTTTTACAAATATAAAGTTGGCCAAGAAGTACAATTATCTGAATGAGAAGTTTTTGAAAGCCTATGATTGGTTGGAGAGCCATGATTTGAATTCGTTGCCTGCAGGAAAGTATGAGATAGACGGCGGTGATGTGTTCGCAAATGTTCAGGAGTATACCACATTACCGGTAGATGAAAAGAAGTTTGAGGCTCATGATAAATTTTTTGATATTCAATACCTGGTAGAAGGTGTGGAATTCTTCGGTATCTGTGACAGAGAGGGGCTTAAAGTAAAGGAATCCAAGCCTGAAAATGATGTGCTTTTCTTTGAGACGCCTGATACTTACGGTCATGTGATACTTCATCCGAATGAATTTATAGTGGTTGCACCTGAGGATGCACATATGCCGGGATGTTGTATGGATAAACCGGCAAGTGCAAAAAAGGCTGTTATAAAAGTAAGAGTATGATAAAAAAAGGTTTTTTAATAGGGCTGTTACTCTTCGGTATCTTTTTTGGAGCAGGGAATCTTATTTTCCCTGCCGAACTTGGATTTAGGGCAGGAAAACACTTTGTACCTGCCATGTCGGGATTTGTATTGTCAGGTGTCGGAATAGCTATAGTTACATTGATAGTCGGCACTATGGTCAAAGGCGGATACAAAAGAGAGCTTGGTATAAAGGTAGGAACAAACTTTGCAATCGGCTATCTTACAGCACTTTACCTTGCTATAGGTCCTTTCTTTGCGATACCCAGGACTGCAAGCACATCTTTTTCTATAGGTATTGCACCTGTGACAGGAAATACAAGACTTCCTTTATTTGTATTCAGTGCAATATATTTTCTGCTTGCATATCTTATAGCACTTAATCCTTCAAAACTTATGGACAGAGTAGGCAAGGTGCTTACTCCAATATTTGCACTTCTTATAGTTATACTTATAATTGTGGGAAATTTGAACTTTCATGTTGTTGGTGAGGGTGAGATGGCCGGAAGCCTGACAGCGCTAAAGACAGGATTTTTTGACGGATATAATACTTTGGATGCACTGGCTTCTGTAAGTTTTTGTCTGATTGCCACTTCAGGTATAAAGACATTCGGATTTTCGTCAAAAAAAGAGTATATGAGTATAATGGCAATAGTGGGAATTGTTACAACTATACTCTTTAGCAGTTTATATATCGGACTTGGGGCTTTAGGAAATAAGTTCAGTGTTCCGAATGAAGTTTTATCTGATAAGAGTGTCAATATAGGTACATATATACTTTCTATGAGCTCATATAAGCTTTTCGGAAGTTTCGGACAGGCATTCCTTGGAGCGATGACAATACTTACCTGTTTTACAACTACGGTCGGTCTTATTGTAGTCACTTCACAATTTTTCTCAGATATATTCAAAAGATTCGACTACAGGGCATATGTAAATATATTTACTCTGACAGGTTTTGTAATGTCAAACTTCGGACTTAATACCATTATAAAGATTTCCATACCTGTACTGAGTATCCTATATCCTGTTACAATAGTTATAGTACTTATAGTTATATTAAACAAATTTATAAGAATGTCCAATATCGGCATGAGGTTTACAATTATTTTTAACGTCGGTAACAGCTTTTATAGAAGTGATTGGAGATGCCTTTAAAAATAAAGATGATAAATTTATTTATGTCAATGTTTATAGGCGGAAGCTTGGGATTTGTCTGGGCAAATATTGCGGTTTTGGGGATAATTATATCTCTGATATTGAGGGATAAAATAAAGGGCGAAAGCTTTGAAATATAAAAACGGCTGTTATAAGTGTGGACTTATAACAGCCTATTTTTAGAATCTTAAAACTTTTAGAGATGTGGACTCATGTGATGCGAGGCTGTAAGCACAGTTTTTATCCATTGACTCCATTCTGACCCATTCAAGAGAGCGCATGGAAGCTTCTTTATCCACACTGATTGCAGGCGGTGTAAGTTCTTTCCAGGCAAGCTCGCCATAGCCGGCATCCGCATAAAGCAGTGTAAATTTATTGTTCTCAGAGGTTACCTTTACTCCGAACATACCCTCTGAGTGACCGTAAAGCTTTATAAGCTTGATAGAGCCGTCACCAAGTAAATCAAAAGATTTTTCAAAAGGACCTTCTTTTTTGTTCCAATCAAATATGGAAATATCGGCATTTTTCCACCAACTTCTGGAATATCTTAAAGGATTTTTTACAGCGGCCTTGGCCTCATCTCTTGAAACCAAAATCTTGGTATCTGAAGAGAGGTCTGCGACTCCGCTTACATTTTCAAAGTCAAGATGGGTAAGCAATACACAGTCTATATCCTTTGGTGAAAGATTGATTGCTTCAAGCCTTGAAATCAGTGAAGAGTCCTTCTTCAGATGAAAGCGTGTGGAAGCACAGGTAAGAGGTGCCTTGATTTCACCGATTTGCTTTTTTAGGCTAAGTGGAGCATCAGACTCAAGCTCTTTTTTGATACCTGTATCTACAAGTATATTCTTCTTTCCTGTCTGAATAAGAAAAGACAGAACAGGAATATTTACTCTGTCAGTATCTTTTAGAAACAGTCCGTATGTCTGCGGATTGAACTTATCATTGCCTTTATATGCGAGAGAAGGTGATACTTCGACCTCTCCGGTTTGTAATATATATATTTTCATAAATAACCATACCTTATCATATTTTAGTTGTTTCAAACCGTATTATACAAAAATATAGTACGCTTGGTCAAACTTAATATAATTTTTTTGTTGCGAAGAACATGGCTATTTCGTATAATGGTGAGAATGTGAGGTAGGAAGATGACAAATAAAAATAAAGAAAACGGGAGTCTGTTAAAGAAACTTCTTTGGTGGATTCCTATAATTATTTTTGGGCTTAATGTTCGCCCTTGGCGCATGTACAAAGGCAGGAAAGTAAAAAAGTATCAGGGCTGAGAGTTTTTTTCAAGTGTGGAAAGTACTCAAAAACAAAAAGTATTTCAGATGAGAGTACGACAAAGCATAGTGAAGAGATAACCGGAACACAGAGTCAAAAAAAACATAAACAAAAAAATAATAAATCAAAAAAACATAAAAAAAACAAAAAACAAAGTCAGGAGTCAAGCGGCGAAACTTTAGAAGAGACAAGCCCTGAAAGTGAGAGTACACAAGAGTCTGAGACTGTCGAAAGCAGGGAGACAACTGTAGAAGAAAACGGCAACTATACTTCAAAAGACGATGTTGCACTTTATATTCACACCTACAAAAAGCTGCCTGTAAACTATATCACAAAGGCCGAGGCTCAGGAGATGGGCTGGGACCCTGAGAAAGGAAATCTTTCGGATGTGCTTCCGGGAATGAGCATCGGAGGCAGTGCCTTCGGAAATTATGAAGGAAACTTGCCGAGGGCAAGTGGAAGAAGGTACTTTGAATGTGATATTGACTATGACGGCGGATATAGAGGTCCTAAAAGGCTGATATATTCAAATGACGGTCTGGTTTTTTATACTGAAGACCACTACAAAACTTTTGAACAATTGTATTAGGGAAAGATTATGAATAATATTACTTTAAAATTGGATAAGTTTAGTAAAAAGGAAGAATTACACAGTTACTTGAAAAAGAAAAATGAAGTTTCCGGATTACTACGGGGAAAAATCTGGATGCTTTTATTTGACTGTTTGACTGATATAAGTACCGATACGGCTGTTGACATAAAATACGATGCGGATAATGAACTTCAAAGAGCAGTGCTTGCAGTATTCAGTGATGCGGTATCACAAAATACACATTTGGCTATAATAAAGACAAAGGTCAAGAAAAAGAAGCCTGAGTAGTATATTTAGAATGGAGAGTAAATGGAGTTAAAGTGGATGCTATATACAAAGCGAGCTGATTTTGAAAAAATATCGGCTCGCTTTCATATTTCACCTGTTTTAGCGAGAATAATAATAAACAGGGATATAAAGGAAGAGGATTTTTCACTGTATCTTAAGAGTGATTTAAGTTTGATGCATGACGCAGGCAGCTTATACGGTGTGGAAGATGCATATAATGAAATCATGAGTGAGATAAAAAATGGAAACAAGATAAGAGTTGTGGGAGATTATGATATAGACGGAGTCTGTTCATCATATATATTGGTGAAGTCTTTGAAGCGATTCGGTGCAAATGCAGATGTAAGGATACCTGACAGAATAAAGGACGGCTACGGTATCAATGATAATATAATAAATGAAGCGGCAAATGATAAAATCTCTATGATTATCACCTGTGACAACGGTATTGCGGCACATTCTCAGATGGAACTTGCAAGAAAGCTTGGAATAAAGGTCATTATCACGGACCATCATGAGGTGTATCAGGAAGAAGGCAAGGACTATCTGCCTGTAGCCGATGTGGTAATAAATCCTAAAAGAAGTGAATGTAAGTATCCTTTTAAAAGTATTTGCGGAGCGCTGGTAGCCTATAAGCTTATGGAATATATGTTTGAAAGGCTGTACGGTAAAAAAATGTATGAAGACGGTGAACTGAGTGATCTTTTGGAGGTGGCCGCCATTGCGACAATAGGTGATGTTATGCCGCTTGTAGACGAGAACAGAGTACTTGTAAAACACGGCTTGAAAAGCCTGATGAATACAAAGAACTTAGGACTTAGAGCGCTTATAAAGGCTACCGGTATGGAAGGCAAAAAAATCAGTGCTTACAGTATCGGATTTGTTATAGGACCATGTCTGAATGCAGGAGGAAGACTTGAAAATGCGCTTGTTGCCTTAAATATGTTTATGTCAGAAAGCAGTGATGAGGCAAATGAGTACGCCATGCATTTAAAAGAGCTCAACGATGAGAGAAAGGACCTCACGGCCATGAATGTAAAAGTGGCTGTAGAGCTTGCGGAAAGAGAATATGCAGATGATGATATCTTGGTGATATATCTTGAAAATTGCCATGAGTCCATTGCCGGAATTATAGCAGGCAGGGTGCGAGAAGCACTTGGAAAGCCTACAATTATACTTACAGATGCCTTTGGTGAAGACGGCATGATAAAGGGGTCCGGAAGGTCGATAGAAAGCTACAACATGTTTGAAGCGCTATATGAAGTCAAAGATATATTTGAAAAGTTCGGCGGACATCATATGGCGGCAGGTATGAGCTTAAAAAAGGACAGACTTGATGAATTCAGAAAAAGATTGAATGAGAACTCAAAGCTTACAAAAGAAGATTTCATACAAAAGATATGGATTGATGTGCCTCTGCCTTTTTCATATATCAGTCATGACTTTGTAAGAGAACTTGAAAAGCTGGAGCCTTACGGAAATAAGAATGAGAAGCCTAAGTTTGCAAGGAAGGGTATAAAGATATTATCAAAGAATATACTCGGTAAAAATAAAAATGTGGTAAAGATGGTGCTTGAAGATGACGGTACAAGGCTTGACGGAATATATTTTTGTGACGGAGAAGCTTTCTTTGAGGAGCTTAAAGGTAATAATGAGATAGATATTATATATTATCCTGATATAAACGAGTATGGCGGCAGAGAGAGTCTGCAAGTGATTATAACCGGTTATAAGATAAAAAATATATAGCAATGAGAGTTTATTTATTGTATACTTTACTTTCAGAAGCAACAAAACAGTTATGTAGGAGAGTTAGATATGGTTAACGAAGTGATGAACTTTTTAAAAGAACTTGACCCTGAGGTCGGCACAGCGGTAGAAAAGGAAGCGAACAGACAGAGAAGAAATCTTGAACTTATTGCATCCGAAAATATCGTATCGGAAGCTGTGATGATGGCAATGGGAACGGTGCTTACAAATAAATATGCTGAGGGATATCCGGGAAAGAGATATTACGGAGGTTGTGAGGATGTGGATATAGTTGAGAGTATTGCTATCGAAAGAGCAAAGAAACTCTTTAACTGTGACTATGCCAATGTTCAGCCGCATTCAGGCGCACAGGCGAATATGGCTGTATTTTTGGCAATGCTTGAGGCCGGAGATACCGTACTTGGAATGAATCTCAATCACGGCGGACATTTGACACACGGTTCATCTGTAAATTTTTCAGGAAAGTACTTCAATATAGTGCCTTACGGTGTAAACGACGAGGGATTTATCGACTACGATGAGCTTGAGAAAATAGCAATTGAGCATAAGCCGAAGATGATTATCGCAGGTGCAAGTGCATATGCCAGAGTAATAGACTTTAAGAGATTCAGAGAGGTTGCAGATAAGGTCGGTGCATACCTTATGGTGGATATGGCTCATATTGCAGGACTTGTTGCAACAGGACTTCATCCGTCACCTATAGGCATAGCCGATGTTGTAACCACTACAACACATAAGACACTTAGAGGACCGAGAGGCGGACTTATCCTTGCAAACAAGGAAGCTGCCGAGAGGTTTAACTTTAACAAGGCTGTTTTCCCGGGAATTCAGGGCGGACCGCTTGAGCATGTAATCGCGTCAAAGGCGGTTTGTTTCGGCGAGGCTCTTAAGCCTGAGTTTAAAGTATCAGGAGCAGGTGGTAAAGAATGCCAAGGCTTTGGCTGATGCGCTTATGGCTGAGGGATTTAATATCCTTACAGGAGGTACAGATAATCACCTTATGCTGCTTGACCTCAGAGGAACAGGTATCACAGGAAAAGAACTTCAAAATAAATGTGATGAAGTATATATCACTTTGAACAAGAATACAGTACCGAATGATCCGCAGAGTCCGTTTACTACAAGCGGTGTAAGAATAGGTACACCTGCAGTTACAAGCAGAGGACTTGTGGAAGAGGATATGAAGACTGTAGCAAGACTTATCAAAATGGCTGCATATGATTTTGATACAAAGGCTGATGAGATAAGAACTGAAGTTACAAAGCTTATGGATAAGTATCCTATTTATAAGTAATAATTATTTGCAGCAGTCTGCAAATTTATATTTTTAGAAAGGGCGGCCCAAGGGATTTCGGGCTGCTTCGGTGTGTGAAAATGAAGGAATTGAAAGAATATGTAAGAAGTATACCTGACTTTCCTGAGCCGGGAATTATATTCAGAGATGTGACCACCATACTGCAGGACCCTGACGGACTTTGCCTAAGTATTGGTGAACTTAGAGGAAAGTTGCAGGGGTTGGACTACAATATGATAGTGGGTCCGGAATCAAGAGGCTTTATCTTCGGTGTGCCGGTAGCCTATGCCGAGCATAAGGCGTTTATCCCTGTCAGAAAAAAGGGAAAGCTTCCTTGTGAGACTGTAAGTATAGACTATGACCTTGAGTACGGTAAGGCAACTATTGAAATCCATAAGGATGCTATAAAGCCGGGAGACAAGGTGGTAATAGTCGACGATTTGATAGCTACAGGCGGCACAACTGAGGCTATTGCAAAGCTTGTGGAGAGCCTTGGCGGTGAGATAGTAAAGATCGTATTTGTAATGGAGCTTGAGGGACTTAAGGGAAGAGAAAAGCTTTCAAAGTATGATATAGACAGCCTGATAAAATATGAGGGAAAATAAAATATAGATAGGCGATTCGGCATAATCTTTTTATTTCAAGGATTATGCCTTTTTTTGTTTTTAAAAAAATAAAGTTGAAATAAATATATATTTTGTTAGAAAATTGGCAAGTAATCTTATATAAAATATATTTTATTGACAAAAAAAGCTATAAAGAAAGTATAATTGAACATAAGTTTCGGTGAACGTGATCTATGAAAAATGTTTTTAATGGTTAAAGTTGTTTTTAATTGTGCATACAATTAAATAAAGAGATTGTTTGGAGGTGGAAGTTTATAAATCTTTGCTATTACTATATATGACATTTTATTACGCACTGAATAATGACGGAAACAAGAGGAGGGTAAAATGAAAAAAAGAGGTTTGGCATTAGCTGTTGTATCAGCTATGTTGGTTGCAACATTGGGAGCATGCGGTTCAGGTACCACAAAGACTGCAGGTGACAGTACGGCCGCTCAGTCACAGGATTCGGGTTCCAAGCAGGCGGCAAATACAGAAAGAGCGAGGTAGATAATATTATCGCACAGGCTCAAGGTATGAGTCTTGAGGAACTTGCAAAAAAGGCGATAGAGGAGTCAAACGGTAAGACTTTCTACGGAGTCGGAAACTCAAGCAGAGGAAAGACTGCATTGCCGCTGTTTATTTCATATTTGAAGACTATCGATCCAAACTACAATATGGAGTTTGAGTGGCAGCAACCTAAGAATAACAAGATATTTGAGCAGCTGAGTGCCGATTCACTTAAGCCTAGCGGTACATTTGCAATGACTCTTATTCAGGACGGTAATCAGATCCAGACTAAGATGGTGGATACAAATATACTGAAGACTTTTATACCGAAGGATTGGGCAGATGCTAACGGAGTAAGTGCAGACAGTTACAAGGGATTTTTGCCGCTTCAGACTTTGAATAAAGTGTTCATGTTCAACAACACAGGCGATGCAAAGTATACCAACTGTTGGGACTTCGTATATGAGGGTTCACATCCGCTGTTTATGGATATTGATTCAGAGCTTGTAGGAAAGAATTTCTTATATATGCTGACAAAAGAGGAGTATGCGGATAAGTTAAAAGAAGCATATGATAAGTTGGATGCGACAAAGAAAGCTTATTTTGATCCTGTTATTGCAGGTGTGGAGTCGGATGCTAAGGATTTGGGACTTTCAGAGAACGGTAAATATGCTTTAGCATGGATTAAACTTTGGGTTGAGAATTATACGGAAGAGACAGATGACGGACCTATCTGCAATACTCTTGTGGATACATCCGCAAAAGATCAGTCGGGACTTCTTGTATATTCAAAGCTTCGTTCCGTAGAGGAATCTGCTAATGTTTCGGTAAATAACATAACAGTTGCCGCATATCAGGACGATTATACAGGAATCGGAGGATACGGATATAATCACTATCTGTTCCTTACAAAGAACAGTCCGCTTCCATGGACAGCATGTGCATTTATAGCATATATAACTTGTACGGAAGACGGATTCAGTGCTTGGGGAAAGGATATGGGAGGATATTCTTCAAATCCTAAAGTAATGGAAGCCACAGAGGCAAAGTATCAGCATCAAAAGGGCGGATACAATGAAGCAGGTGAGGATCAGTTCCCTGCTAAAGATGACAGAGGATATGACTGGTGGACAAAAGACGGTGAGCTTGTACTTGAGGATCCTCAGTATTGTGCAGATGTTTCATTTACTGTAGGTAACTGGATTGAAATGCTTAGCAAAGCTTCTGATAAGAATTAATTGACCGGGTGCTGCATAATGCAGCACCCTTTTAAGGAGAATATTATGGGAATACTGAAAAATAGAATCAGAACATTTTTTTGGCAAGCCACAGAATATTATTTTTGCTTATTTTTCGGAATAATGTTGACATTTTCTACTGTTGCTCCTGTTGTGGCAATAGTAAAGGATACATTACAGATACATCCGGGTACTATTGACCAGCATTTGACAGGAAAAGCTTCCGGATACAGCATTGTAAACTATATAGACTTATTTACAAGTAAACTTGCAATGTCAAATCTGTGGAAGCCGCTTATAAATACATTGTTTTTAGCAATATTCACTTGCCTTATATCTATTTTATATGGCGGTTTTTTTGCGTTCTTGGTTACCAGAACGAATATGAAATTCAAAAAATATTTGAGTTCAATATTTATTTTTCCATATATCATGCCACAGTGGACTTTGGCGGTTGTATGGCAAAATATGTTCAACTCAAATGCAGTACTCGGAACTTCAGACGGGCTTATAGCTTCACTTACAGGTGTGACTTTTCCGAAATGGTGGTGTCAGGGACTGTTCCCAAGTGCCGTAGTACTGGGACTTCACTATGCTCCGTTTGCATATATTATGATTGGCGGTATATTCAAAAATATGGATGCCAATCTTGAAGAGGCGGCTACAATACTTGATACTCCTAAGTGGAAGATTATGACAATGATTACATTGCCTATGATAACACCTGCAATACTTAATACAATTTTACTGGTATTCGGATCTGCAATGGGATCATACCCGGTTCCGCATTATCTTGGATTGACTACATTGTCAACAAAATACATTTCTTTGAACAGTAAGTATACAGGTGAAGCAAGTATACTTGCAATTATTATGATGGTATTCGGAATAATGATTTTATCTTTGAATCAACTTTCGCTCAAGAGTCGAAAGAACTACACGACGGTAACAGGAAAGTCCGGACAGCTTTCAAAGATAAATATAGGTAAAGCAGGAAAGTATGTAGTCGGAGCAGTTTATATTGTAATGACATTCTTTACAAGTATTTGGCCGATAATGTTGTTTGCACTTGAGACATTCTTGCCGAATCCGGGAGATTACAGCTTCTTATATACACATGACTTTAAAAACCTTACAACAAAGTGGTGGCTTACAAGTGAAAATGTGACTGAAAACGGCTTGTACGGACAGCACGGTATACTCTACAATCCTACTATATGGCATGCATTTTGGGGTACTTTATTACTTGCGTTTGCTTGTGCGGCTATTGCCGGAACTATCGGTACATTGATAGGCTATGCGGTGGCAAAAAACAGGCGTTCAAGGTGGGCCGCTTATGTCAACAATATGGCGTTCTTGCCTTATCTTATGCCGTCTATAGCAGTCGGTGCAGCATTCTTTATACTGTTTTCAAATGAGCATATAAATCTTTTTAATACCTACTATCTTCTTATTATAGCAGGTGTAATAAAGTATATACCTTTTGCAAGCAGGGCTTCTCTTAACTCAATGTTGCAAATAAGCAATGAGCTTGAGGAGGCGGCAATAATTCAAAATGCAAGTTGGGTAAAGAGAATGGTTAAGATAATAATTCCGATTCAGAAATCTTCTATAATAAGCGGTTTCAGCTTGCCGTTTATGACTTGCCTTAGAGAGTTGTCACTTTTTCTTTTACTTTGTACACAGGGATTTATACCTCAACAACACTTGACTATTTTGATGAGATGGGATTGTATGCATTCTCAAGTGCTATAAATCTGATTTTAATTATAACTATACTTGTATTTAATACATTGGCAGACAAGCTTACAGGCTCAAGCCTTGATAACGGAATAGGAGGTTGATATGCCGGCAATTACATTAACAAATATTACAAAAAGATGGAAAAACTATTTGGTGTTGACAATTTAAGTCTTGAAATACCTGATAACTCATTCATAACATTACTTGGACCGTCGGGTTGCGGCAAGACAACTATTCTCCGTATGATTGCAGGACTTGAAACTCCTACAGAGGGAAGGATAACTATCGGTGATAATGTAGTGTTTGACAGCGAAAAGGGCATTAACGTGCCGCCGAATAAGAGAAAAGTAGGTTTCTTATTTCAAAACTATGCACTTTGGCCAAATATGACAGTGTATCAAAATATAATGTTCGGTTTGAAAAATATCAAAGAAGAACTTCCTGTAGTAGATGTTGAAGCAAAAAGATGTACAGATATTATAAGAGCATTGCAAAACGGTAAGAGAATAAAGGCAGAGGTGACGGATTGCTGTGACAAAAACGGTAAGCTTGATAATAACAGAGCATATGTGAAGCTTATAGATGCATTTGAGTTGTCAATATTCAGTGCGAAAACAGTATTTGAGTTGAAAATTCATGAAAGTGAAAATCCTGATGAGGCTGCAAAAAAGCATAGAGATGAATATGAGAAAAAACTTGCAGCGATTATAGATAATCACAGGGCAAAGGGAGAAGAATTAAATAAAGATTTTGAGGTTGTAAAGGCCGGAAATGTTGTGACGGAAGTTCGTAAGCTTACAGATGAGGAAATGGATTCAAGACTTCGACATGTAGCCGGAATAGTAAAAATCGGTATGTTTATGGACAGGTATCCTGCCGAACTTTCAGGTGGACAACAGCAAAGGGTGGCAATAGCGAGAACTTTGGCACCGAAACCGCAGGTATTGTTTATGGATGAGCCGCTTTCAAACTTGGATGCAAAGCTGAGGCTTGAAATGCGTTATGAATTGCAAAGACTTCATGTGGAAACAGGCAGTACTTTTGTTTATGTTACACATGACCAGATGGAAGCAATGACACTTGCAACGAAGATATGTCTGGTACAAAACGGTGTATTACAGCAGTACGCTCCGCCGCTTGAAGTTTATAGAAGACCTGAAAATCTTTTCGTTGCGGACTTTGTCGGGAATCCATCTATAAACTTTATAGATGCAAAGGGAGCTCAAAAAGACGACGGAAGTATTGAGTTAAAAATTTTTGACAATGTAGATGTAGAGTTTGTTCCGAATGAGGATATTAAGATTTCAGATTGGCATAAAAGCAGAGACAGGGATCTGGAAAAGAATAAAGAACAAAAAGCAGAGCTTATGAAGGACAAACATTATGTAGAGAAGTCCAACAAAGATGAGGTGTTTAAATATCATATTGCAAAAATTGTAGAAGAGGACAGCAGTATAAAAAGTGAGCAGGTTGTAACAGATGAAGATTTTGTACTTGCTATAAGGCCGGAGGCTATAGGCATAACAAGTGATGACGGTCTGCATACTACAATTTACGGTGCAATGCCTACAGGTATGGAAAGCACTTTAAAGCTGAGACTTGGAGATTATTTGCTTACAAGTGTAATATTCGGAAATACCGCTTACAGGATCGGTGAAGATATGAAAATAAACTTTACCGGAGATGATATATTACTTTTTGACCGAAAATCAGGAATGAGAATCGCAACAGGCAAAATAAGGCTGAAATTGGCTAAAATTGATTAAATAGAGGTATTGACAAACAACTGAAAAATCAATATAATTACTAATTGTGACATTAGAGATTGATGCTTATTCCAATGCCCCGGAGAGCATTTATCCATATAAAGCGAAGTTAAAAGATTAATGGAGGTCAGTCAATGAAAACTTTTATGGCTAATCCGGATAAGATCGACAGAAAATGGTATGTTGTCGATGCAAAGGGAGCTACATTGGGACGACTTGCTTCAGAAGTTGCAAGCGTATTAAGAGGAAAGAACAAACCGGAATTTACACCACATGCTGATTGTGGAGATTATGTTATCGTAATCAACGCGGCAGAGGTAAAGGTTACAGGTAAAAAGTTAGATCAGAAGATTTATTACAACCATTCAGAGTATGTTGGCGGTATGAGAGAGACAACACTTCGTGAGCTTCTTGCAAAGAAGCCTGAGAGAGTTGTAGAGCTTGCCATCAAGGGTATGCTTCCTAAGGGACCGCTTGGCAGAGATATGTACAGAAAGCTTCATGTCTATGCAGGAGAGAATCACGGACATCAGGCACAGAAGCCGGTAGTAATGGAAATTAAAGGCTAATAATCTTTAAGAAGGAGAATGGTATGACTAACGATAAGTTTTACGGAACAGGTAGAAGAAAAAGTTCTATCGCCAGAGTATATCTTGTACCTGGAACAGGTAAGATAACAATAAATAAAAGAGATATTGATGAGTATTTTGGTCTTGAGACATTGAAGGTTGTTGTTCGTCAGCCTTTAGTGGCTACAGACAATGCAAATAAGTTTGATGTGCTTGTAAATGTTTGCGGTGGTGGTTTCACAGGACAGGCCGGAGCTATCAGACATGGTATTTCAAGAGCACTTCTTCACGCAGATGAGGAGTACAGACCAACTTTAAAGAAGGCAGGATTCCTTACAAGAGATCCAAGAATGAAAGAGCGTAAGAAATACGGTCTTAAGTCAGCGAGAAGAGCGCCGCAGTTCTCAAAGAGATAATTGTATATTGCAATACTACACTCCGGAACGATGTTCCGGAGTTTTTTGTGTTTAAAAAAGTATCAAGTAATAGATGAAAAATGTTCTTTATAGAACTGTTTAGCAGTCGTGTGTGATTGTGAATAAAATTTAAAAACATATAATCCGTTGATATCTTCTGAATTATAATATATAATTAGATCAAAAGAAAATAAAAACGAAAAATATGTTTTTAAAGGAGGATAGTAGATGAAGATACTTCGCATTAAAGCTAATGGACTTCCATTATTTAAAAAAGAATTGGACATTTGCTTCTATACACAGCAGCGAGTTTGTGAAGAGGATAAAGGTAGCCTTTATTGTTTGAAGGACAACTATTATCTTCATTCTGCTTGTGCGTTTATCGGTATCAATGCATCAGGTAAAACTTCAGTGCTAAAGTTTATCAGCCTGGCTTTGAATATTTTGAATAATAAACCTATCAACCACGTAGAGGAAAAAAGCATTCTTGGTGGGACAAAAAAAGCGACAATTCAAATATATTTTTATGATAAGCGTAGCTATATCTGTCGTTTGGAAACTGTAATAACATCTAAAAAGACGAAAACAGGAGAGTATGTATATACAATTCTATCTGAAAGTCTTTGGGAAAAGCCGATATCATCAGTTAAGTCAAAAAAATATTTTACAGATTTTACAGGAATGAAACCTATAGAACAGCGTAACAAAGATGAGGCATACCTGCCTGACGATGTAAGTTTTATCATTGCACGCAATAAAAAAGAAAATGAAACTGTGGAAATATTCAGCCTGCTTTCATATACAAATGTAAATGTTCTTCCATTTACTGAAGACATTCCGATAGATGTAATTGCATTTCTTGATCCGACAATTGAAAAATTGTGTTTCGAACAGATAGAGGGAAAAACATTTATCCATTTGAAATTTAGGGACGATGAAGAGATTATTTTGAATAATGCGACAGATCTTGAACGGTATTTATCATCCGGTACGATTAAGGGTATCATTATATTCTCAATGATAAAAGAGGTTCTTCAGTCAGGCGGTTATCTTTGGTAGATGAAATTGAAAATCACTTTAATAAAGAAATTGTTACGACTTTGATGCGATTCTTTATGGACAGTAGACTTAACAGAAATGGTGGAACACTTGTTTTCACTACACATTATCCGGAACTGCTTGACGAGTATGATAGAAATGATGGAATTTGTATTGTAAGAAACCGAAACGGAATTACAGTAGAAAATTTGAGTTATATATTGAAACGTAACGACATTAAAAAGAGTGATGCATATCAGAGCGGTTTTCTTGAAGGTACAACGCCGGCATATGAGGCGTATATGCTTTTGAAGAAAAATCTTAATGCCTCAATTAGATAGGGAGCCAATATGATGAAATTAGCAAAATATAAGGCATGCATATGTGAAGGTTCTGCAGAAGAAGCGATTATCGATATTCTGATTGACAATGATTTACTAATTTTCAAAAGAGAAGAATTGCTGGAAGAACGTGTTATTCGATGCAGAAATGCCAAGCGATTTGAGGAGCGATACTTGCGAAAGGGATTCGATGAGAAGATTTCTGTGATAAGGATTTTGGATTCTCGCAGAGAAGAGTTTCGATTAAGTAAGGCATATGAAAAGAAAATTGATGTGACAAATATTATTACCGCTCCGGAAATTGAAATGTTAATTATTCATGCAGAAGGAGCATATAATCAATTTAAACGTTCAGGGAAAAAGCCAAGTGAATTTTGTAAATCAAGTCTTAGGATGCATGATGTAAAATCGTATGATTTTGTGAAGAAGTACTTTAGTGATCCTAAGACCTTGGTAAAAGCTATAAGAGAGTACCGTAGAACAGCAAATATTCATAATGGAGAGTATAGTTTGTCTGATTTACTTAGATAAGTTTGATGGGGTTTTGATACAATTGAAATAGATGCAAAGAGCATAAATTAAGTATAATAATCAATAAGAAGCGGTATCTGTATTGAATGAAATATTAAATATAGATACCGCTTCAAACAAATAATAAATAAAAAAGTTTTTTACTCTACCGTAACAGACTTTGCCAGGTTTCTTGGCTTATCAGGATCTAATCCTTTTAAGAGGCTGACCTGATAGGAGAGAAACTGCAGTGGAACTACCAAAAGGCTTCCTGCAAAGAGAGGGTGGGTCTTCGGGACACTAAGTATTTGTGCAAAGTCATTCTCATCTACAGAAATATTTTCCATTGTGACAGCAAAGCATTTTGCTCCACGACTTCTTACCTCGTGAATATTTGAAATGCTCTTTGCGGCAAGTTCCTCTTGAGAAAGAAGAGCAATCACAGGGCTGTCTTTTTCTATTAGACTGATTGTACCGTGCTTTAACTCACCGCTGCTGTAGCTTTCACAATGAATATAGCTGATTTCTTTAAGCTTCAGAGCTCCTTCCATGGAGACTGCCCAGTCAAGGCCTCTTCCAAGGAAGAAAATATTTTTATCATCCTTCAGCTTCTTTGACATAGGCAGGGTTTCACTGTCAAGTGAAAGACATTGTTGAATCTTACCCGGTAGCTTGAAAAGCTCCTCTTTAAGTCTATGAGCCTCTTCATCACCAATTTTTCCCTTTGCTTTAGCTAACAGCAGTGAGAAAATGTATCCTGCAACAAGTTGGCAACTGTAGGCCTTTGTGGTGGCTACCGCAATTTCAGGTCCTGCCTGTGTATAAAAGACAAAGTCCGATTCACCGGCAATGGCTGAGCCGTTTACATTTACTATAGAAAGGGTTTTAGCCCCCAATTTTTTAGCTTCCTTTATTGCTGCTAAAGTATCCGCAGTCTCTCCGGACTGGCTGATACCGATTACAATTTCGCCGTCATCTAAAATCGGGTGATTGTAGCGAAACTCACTTGCAAGTTCCACCTGTACCGGAACTCTGGCCAGGTTCTCACAAACCGACTTTAATACATATCCTGCATGATATGCGGAGCCGCACGCAATGACCCTGACTCTTGTAATATCTCGGAAATCTTTTTCGCTCATTGAGAATGCTGTATAGGAAAATTCATTATTTTCCTTGTCGCAGGCGTAGAGCAGAGTATCCTGTACAGCCTGTGGCTGCTCAAAGATTTCCTTTTCCATAAAGTGAAGATATTCTCCTTTATGAATCATACTGCTGTCAAGCTCTGCGATAGTAGAGGAGCGCTTTACCTCTTCACCGTTTTTATTGTATATATGTATTTCATTTTCAGTAAGACTTAAAATCTCTTTATTTTCTAATTTATAGAATTCCTTGGTATAATCAAGAAAGGCTGAGACATCTGAAGCCGGATAGAATCCGTTTTCGCCCTTTCCTATAACCAAAGGACTGTCCTTTCTCATGGCATAAAGTGTATTGGCATCATCTTTGAACATGATTGCAAAGGCATAAGAACCTTTCAACTCCTTTTGTACTGAGAGGAGTGCTTTTAAGACATTCTTTTCCTTTAGGTAAAAATACTCAATCAGATTTACAGCCACTTCCGTATCTGTGTCTGAGTAGAAGCTGTAGCCCTTTTCTTGTAAAAAGTTCTTTAAATCTGCAAAGTTTTCAATAATACCGTTATGTACCAACACCACTTCCTTATGCATGGACAGATGTGGGTGGGCGTTTTTTTCATCGGCCTTACCATGAGTTGCCCAGCGTGTGTGACCGATTCCCATAGAGCAGTGAAGCTCACATTCTTTGGAAGCTGCAACCTTCTTTTTCAATTCCTTTAATTTACCTACAGCCTTTACTACAGTGAAAGGTCTTGAATACAGAGCAATCCCCGCAGAATCATAACCTCTGTATTCAAGACGCGAAAGACCGGACAGTAGAATATCCTTTGTATTCCCCTGCCCAACAAAACCGACAATACCGCACATTGTATTTTCTCCTATTTGATTGTTTATTGTGCGAAGAAAGCTTTTGTTACGATCTTGATTTCGCTTTTTGTCTTTCTCTTACGATACACTACTCCGAAACAGCATCCGCCGAATATTTCGATAACTGTTTACCTCGTCAGCTTGGGTTTCCCCGAAGCCCCGGCGCTAATCTTCCTTTTTTCCTCAGAAAAGAAAAATTTGTGTTATGATAACATATGAAAAAGAAATTTGGAATGCTTTTTTTGCAAAAATTAAAAAAATTTTATATAAAAATATGGTAGAATAATATTATATAAACGCGTTAAGAGAAGGGGTAAGTATGAGCGTCAGACTAATATTTATAGGTTTAATGGTATTTCTGGGATTTTGGTATATTGCCATATTGATTTGGTTGATGAACAGGCTTAACAAAAGTTCCGGGTACGGAATAAGCGGAGAGAAAAGTTCTCAAAGCGGTAGCGGCAAAATGAAAATCAGTGATCTGTTTTTTCATATTTTGGTTATAGCTATTGTATTTATTACAGTAATAAAGCTGATGAGCTTTGTAGGGCCGGCTTTTGCATCTCTTGGAGGTATGATTGTAGCAATACCTGTCAAAGCACTTTTAAATGCAAGCGGACGTAAGACTAATGTTATACTTACTCTCTCCGGGATGGCTTTACTATTTGTTTATTTATGCTTTTGGTATATTCTTATCGGTGTACCGGTAAAGCCTCCTGTAATGACTGTAGGAGGGATGAAAGTAACACTGAGTAAGACAAGTGTAGAAGACCTTTTAGATAATAGATTTGATATATATATCATGAATGATGAGAATACATATGAGTACGGTGAAATGCTGACAAGCGGTTCTTACACTAAATATGACAAAAATCAGGATATTACTGTAGAAAAAGGATATAGAAGTACAGAAGAGACCTTAAGGGGAGCGCCATATTTATTGGCAAAAGATGATACACTTATAGGCGCAATAGGTTTGTACGGAAGTCTTGACAAAGATGTGGATATAAAGGATGCCAAGGTCGTGAATTTCTATATGGATAATGACTGTGAGAGTGCAGTGAAAAATGCCGGTATAGATATTGAGCTTGAAGTGCTGGATCTGTTAGATACTTTTGATACAGATAATGTAAAAAATATATTTAAAAAGAAACTTTGGATGATACCGGATGAATCCGAGCCTACAGACTCTGTATATGGAATAGCATGGCGTACCAACAGCGATTCTATATTCTGGAACGAGTATTATGCCTATATACGAATTGATGAAAATAAGAATATGAGGTCTTTTATAATATCAACAAGTGTTGCAAAGGATAAGCATTAAAGACAACTTAATAATTGCGTTTTTTTACCATTTAGGATATATTATTGTAAGTAAAATTATTTTATCAAGTATAGGAGATACAGATGGAATTAAAGCAGGAGCTTATAATTGTTTTGGACTTTGGAGGTCAGTACAATCAATTAGTTGCAAGAAGAGTAAGAGAGAACAATGTATATTGTGAGATTTACTCATATAAAACCCCTTTAGAAGAGATCAAAAAGAAATCCGAAGGGAATCATACTTACAGGAGGACCGGACAGTTGCTATCTGCCTGATTCGGCCACATATTCAAAAGAGCTTTTTGAACTTGGAGTTCCTGTACTTGGACTATGCTACGGTGCACAGCTTATGCAGCATCTACTTGGCGGAAAGGTAGAAAGAGCAAGTGTAAGAGAGTATGGTAAAATCAAACTGACAGTGGATAAGGCTGACAGTGCTTTATTTGAGAATGTACCGAAGGAAAGCATTGTGTGGATGAGCCACACAGACTATATAAGTAAACTTGGTGAAGGATTTGAGATTACATCACATAGTGATGACTGTCCTGTAGCTTCATATGAGAATACAGCAAAGAATCTCTATGGAATACAGTTCCATCCTGAGGTTTTACATTCAGAGTACGGTTCTGTAATGCTTGGAAACTTTATAAAGAATGTCTGCAAATGTGAATGTAACTGGAAAATGGATGCCTTTGTAGAAAACAGTATAAAGGCAATCAAAGAAAAGGTAGGCAACGGTAAGGTACTTTGTGCACTTTCAGGCGGTGTTGACTCATCAGTTGCGGCGGTAATGCTAAGCAAGGCGGTAGGTGAAAACCTTACCTGTGTATTTGTTGACCATGGACTTCTCAGAAAAAATGAAGGTGATGAGGTCGAAGCTGTATTCGGACCGAACGGCAATTATAAGCTGAACTTCATCAGAGTAAATGCAGCGGAAAGATTCTACTCAAAACTTGCAGGTGTAAGCGAGCCTGAAAAAAAGCGTAAGATAATAGGTGAGGAATTTATCAGAGTCTTTGAAGAAGAGGCCAAAAAAATCGGCAAAGTAGATTTCTTAGTACAGGGAACAATTTACCCTGATGTTGTAGAATCAGGACTTGGTGGGGAGAGTGTAGTAATCAAGTCACATCACAATGTAGGAGGACTCCCTGACTATGTTGATTTCAAGGAAATCATAGAGCCGCTTAGAGATCTTTTCAAGGATGAGGTAAGAAAGGCGGGACTTGAGCTTGGTATACCGAAGCATCTTGTATTCCGTCAGCCGTTCCCGGGACCGGGGCTTGGAATAAGAATAATAGGTGAAGTTACAGCCGAGAAGGTAAAGATAGTTCAGGATGCAGACGCTATATACCGTGAGGAAATAGATAAGGCAGGACTTTCACAGGAAATCAACCAGTACTTTGCAGCTCTTACTAATATGAGAAGCGTAGGAGTAATGGGCGATTACAGAACTTATGACTATGCCATAGCACTTCGTGCAGTTAAGACAATAGACTTTATGACAGCAGAGGCTGCCAGACTCCCTTGGGAAGTACTTGAAAAGGTGACCAACAGGATTATCAATGAGGTAGACCATGTAAACAGGGTACTCTATGATATCACAAGCAAGCCACCGGGAACTATTGAATTGGAATAATTTGTGGTAAAAATGGGTAAATCGACTCGTTTCGAATAAACCTCAGTGAGGCGTACTTAAGTACGCCTCACTCCTGTTTATTCTGTACTTAGTCTATTTCACCATATTTTTCTCATAGATTATTTTTTTGAATATTATATAATTGGATGTAATTGAGTAGTTTCTTTTTAGAGATTAATCGAAGATAGATTAGGGAAAAATAAGCAAGAAAATCATAAAGGATTTTTTTCAATTACAAAAAGATGAATATACCATTTCATATTGGATAAAAATCAATTATATCAATTATATGATAATATAGTTTCATAATTACAATATTAAAAATAGAAGGATTGATGTATGTTAGCCAAAAATTAAATTGTGGTTTTTTTAATCATAAAAAAATTATTTGAGGATGTCAAGATTTTTTTAATTGTAACAGTGGCGCTTCTTTTTAGTTACCTGGATTTTTTTGATCATCAATATATTGCAATTAAATCTTATATTCCCAAACAACTATTGTTGTCGGTTGAAGTTTCGGTAGATTTCCTTTCTAATTTATCTGGAATATTTTTTTGACTATAAGTACTTTTTAGTTTTACAATTATTGTCACTGTACTTAATAAATATAGCAGTAACATATCACCTAGGATGCTTCAGAGTTTCATAGATAGGACCGGAGTTCTTGGTTTTATATGGTATATTTGTCAGTGGTTTTTTTCTATTCAGTAATCAGTATCCTATTATTGCAAGATATTGCTCCAGACCAACATGTTGTCGCTGGGAAGTTTCGGAATTGCTTATTCCATAATTGCGATGCTAAGTTTTATCGCTTTCTCAAGACAGGTTCTTGATAATCTACAAGTATCAAATATTATAGAAAATGTTTTTAATGATTGCGAGAAACTTATTGATAAAGAGGTAGAACTAAGAAAAAAAGCTAAACATTATGAAGAAGGCTACGAATCTACAAACTTATCAATTGTAGCTGAGAGCTCAGGTTATTTATTTGAAATAAAAATCAGATGATATTTTTTAAAAAGCTTAATGGCATAAAAAGCAGAATTTGTTATAAACAAGAGAATTGGTGAATACACAACCAAAGGAGAAAGCGTAGGGGAATTAAATATATTCCAATGCAAGTTAGATGATAATGATAAAAAAAGAATTAAAAAGAAAAAAATTAAGTCCATTGTTTATAATAAATGCTTACAGTAATGAAGAAGATTATCACCGTGGAATTGTAAACTTAAGCGAAATTGCGAATATGGCCTTAAGCCCTGGCACAAATGATCCAAATACTGCAATAATGTGTATAAATAAAATGTCATCATTGCTAGGGAAACTCTTATCTACAGGCAATCATTTTGTAATCCTGAAAGAAGACGAAAATGTAAAAAAATAATTTATCAAAGTTATTCTGTAAAGGACGAACTATATCTTGGTTTCAGCCAGATAATTTCCTATTCAGCAGGAGATCCCTTGGTTACCAAAGAGATTTTACAAAGGAATTTATATCATATACATTATGGCAGATATAAGTGCTAAAAAAAAGCATAAAAAGTTTTTTTGATGATAGCTACGAAATTTTAATAGAAAATTTTACCCACGAAATTCATTTGGATATTTTTTTAAAAGAATAAAAAAACAATATGGAAGAGTACGTAAAGCTTATAGGAAAATACATCTGAATCCATTTGAATTTAAATGCATTCAAAATCAAATTAAAAACGTGGTCAATTAGTTTAGTATTTGTGGACCACGTTTCGATAATAACTCTGGGCCCATTTTCGGTTGATATTTACATGATGAAATATTTACGTTTGAGCCTAATGCATTTAATATAAGCAAAAAAATAAATATCTTTAAATAAAAAAATGATTCCAACCCCAAAAAAATCTATATGATAGATTTAATAATTACAGATCTACAAATTATAATTCTCCGGTACTGGGACTGGGACGGGACTAAAAAAATCTGAAAAATCTCCTATAATTAGGTGGATTTGGTGATACTAGAAAAAAATAGAACCTAGTATTTTTGAATGATTTGAGATATATCGGACGTTTGGAAAAGAAGAGCTTGAGTAAAGGAAGAAAAAGATGACAGATGAAAAAAATTAATTAAAGAAGGGTTGAATGGTAAAGATTCTTTAAAAAAATAATTTTTTGTCAGGCTATGTTGATAAGTCAGAAAATGAGAATACAGAAGAAAAAAAGTAGGTGTAGTTTCGGTAATGTTTGTATCTGAAAAGCAAGGAGCTTGTCATAAAGAAAATTGAGGAATTTGAAGCAAAAATATCCCGAAAGATATTTTTATGGTTTACAGTGTTCCTTTAGATACTAACCTTGAAGAGCTGAATCATTATCCGTCAATTGCAATTTTTTTCAAAGTGATTTAAATTAGATTAACAAATTAAATAATAGAAAGCCTTCCATCATTTTTACGGGGAGGCTTTTTTTGTAAATAGTGGAAAATAAAAAAACTTTTTAAACTCAAGGCGAAAGCAGATCATAGAAGAAATAAGAAACAGTCATTCACATTGAGAAAAGAAAGTCGTTGATTTTTTTGATATCAGATCAAAATCAACGACTTATTGTTTAAATATATTAATAGTTCAATAACATAGCGCTTGTATTCAAAAATCTCTAAATATATTATTGGTATTCTCCTTATTCGGAATAACTAAATGGTCTATATAGTCAATAATTTCTTCATAAGTGGGTTTACGGTCCCCATTGCTCTTCAAGCATATTTGAAAGATTAAATACTGATTGAGAGTCGGATTTTATACCATCACGCATAGCTTTGTTAGGGTTAGTTTCATATAAAGATATACCGGATTTTATATAATCATCCGGGATGGTAGTATTGGTAATTTGTTTAGGCTTGAGAATAAAGAAATCCTTAACAATACAAAGTATTGAAACGATTATAAGTACTGTAGCAACAATATTTTCATTAAGCCAAGAAACTTTAGCAATGAATTCATCAAGCTTAAAAGCTAAGAATAATGCCAGGGAACCTGTACATAAAGTAGCTATCAGATAGTTACCTGAAAGATTTAACAGTATCCCAAAGAGTGAAGAGATTAAATATACTGCTGAAGCCATTAATAATCCACCTGTAACAGTCCCAATTTTGAATGCACCACGACTATAATCGTGGTATTGTAGATATGCGAATACACCGAAAAACAACAGTATTCTTATTATTTTACCACTATGCTTCTCCATAAAGTAACTCCTTTTAAACTTAAAAACTTTTACTTTATTCATCAGCACTATATTCGACAATATTAGCCGGTGCATTTATCAATTTCCATGCGGTAAATTCTGCATCGTTATTAGTAAGAGATTTACTCACATGACCTTTTTTTACTGTTTCATAATTTTTATTACTTTAGTATCATACTATCACCTCATCACAGAATTAAACATAAATTATAACATAAACTATAACATATATTTAACATCTTTTTCAAACATAAACTATGTTTAGGAGGTGGTTATATATGGCAAATAAAGATTTGATTATAAAAACCCAAACGAGCAAAAAGGTGACGACGGATATAGGACATTCTCTATTCGCATTAAAGAAGAAATAGTTTCAAAAACTTGATAATATTTCTACACAGACGAGGGCACAGCCGTAATGAACTTATTGGTGTATTTTTGGAGTATGCAATTGAGAATTGTAGGGTTGAGGAAAGGTGATTATGCTTTAGGTATTAATACGGTTGAATAAAATTATTTTACAATTTATTATTCAGGTGGAGTAAATAATATAATGCCACAAACTGTTTAAATACAAGGATTTGTGGAGATTTAGGAGTGGTTTTAGTACAAATTAGAATTTACCGAGGTAACATAGAATGAAAAAGATGAGAGCAATAGTGGAAAAAGGGCGCTCAGGTGTTCCAAGACTGTTGTTTTTGATTTTGATGACCATTTTTCTTCTGACTGGTTGTTTGGTAAATACTGCCGGTTCAGTGCAAGAGGTCGAGAGCTATCATCAGATCGATCAAGATATGGCAAAGCAGATGATGACCCGGGATGACGGGCATGTGGTTGTAGATGCCCGCAGGCAAGATGAATACGATGCAGGCCATATTCCTGGCGCAATTCTAATTCCGAATGAGAGCATTGAAGCGGAGCGGCCGGAAGAACTCCCGGATCTGGATCAGATCATCCTGATTTACTGCCGAAGCGGGAACAGATCCAAGCAAGCAGCGCAAAAGCTTGCGAACATGGGATATACCAACATCTACGAATTCGGCGGGATCAACACCTGGTCCGGAGAGATCGTGACAGGAGAAACTACTATGGAGATACCGGAGGATATAAAAACAATCTATCTTGCAGGCGGCTGCTTCTGGGGAACGCAGAAGTTCTTTGATCAGTTTGTCGGCGTAATCCGAACAGAAGCAGGTTATGCAAACGGACCTGACGAAGCTCCGACCTATCAGGACGTCTGTAACAGCAGCGGGCATGCCGAGACAGTGCGGGTCGACTATGACCCTGCTGTAATTTCTCTGACTGATTTGCTGAATTACTATTTCATGGTGATCGATCCGCTCTCTGTAAACAAACAGGGCAATGATCGAGGCATCCAGTACCGGACGGGGATCTATTATACGGAAGAAGACCAGCTTCCGGAGATCGAAGCGGTTTATCGGGCGGAGGAAGAGAAAGCCGGAGCCAGGCTTGCTGTTGAACTGCTTCCGTTGGAAAACTTCTTCCCCGCAGAAGAGTATCACCAGAAGTATCTGGACAAGAATCCCGGCGGCTACTGCCATATCCCGCGCAGTTACTTTGATCTTCAGCAAAACAGCGCAGAAGAATCTGCAGATGAACTTCGGGTGCGGATCGGCGATTTGGCCTTTGAGGTCACACAGCACGCCGCCACGGAGTACGCCTTCACCGGCGAGTATGACGACTTCTTTGAAAAGGGCCTTTATGTCGACATTGTCAGCGGCGAACCGCTCTTTACATCCATGGACAAGTATAGTAAAATTCTGGGTGTGGCTGGCCGGCGTTCACCAGGCCGATCGCGGAAGATGCTGTCACTGAGGCCGTGGACACTTCACATGGTATGGTCCGGACGGAAGTGCGCAGCAGCGGCGCGGATTCCCATCTGGGTCACGTGTTCAACGATGGTCCCCGCGAGTCCGGCGGGCTGCGTTATTGCATCAACTCGGCAGCTCTTAGATTCATTCCCTACGATGAACTGGAAGAACAAGGGTATGGGGAGTATCGGAAGCTCTTTGAGTAAGAATAATCAAAAATCAATACAAGGAGGCATATAGCAATGGAAGAAAAAAGAATCTATGAAATGGACATGGTAAAACAAGAAGACAAAAAAGCTGCAAAGAGAACACCTTTTTACCAAACAGAATCTACAGGAGGGTCGGTGTGGGTGATTAAACCGGGACAAACCTTGCAGAAGCACCGTCACCACAATTCTGATGATATCTGGATCATTTTACAGGGAGAAGGAATATTCTATCCCGAACCGGATAAAGAGATTCCCTTAAAAAAAGGACAGGTTATCGTTTCTCCTAAAGGTGCATGTCACGGCGCAATGAACACAGGAACAGAGGATATAGTTTTTGTGAGTATCGTTGCACCGGTTCCGTCAGATTATGATCCTATAGGCGAATGAAATACATTTTTTTGAATGTGTTTTGATAAATTCAAGTTTGTTGAACTGAAAAATTGAATACTAAATGCGTAAGACGATAGAAAAGAAAAAAATCTATCGTCTTTTTTCATGCCTATTTTCAATTTATATTGCGATCAATAAATAGGGGAAACTCACTAATTAGCGAACTAGTATTTCAAGTACCTTTCACTAATATATACACGACAAAATGCTAATTCCCTTAAATATGTTAAAGACAATAAAGGAGATAAGATGATAAGGATCAGAAGTCCCACTAAGAAAAAACTAAATAGTAAGAGTATCAGCGATTGGAAAAGTAATACTTCTGGTCGCTTTTTTTATTGAAATGAAAAGGAGAAATTTAAAAAGATGAAACAAGAAATGATTAACATCAACGCCAACTTATTGGCGGAACCTACTTTCTCAAACTTTGAAAAAGACGGAGAAACGGTAGAAGTTGCAAATTTTACGCTTGTAAAAAAGTACGGTAAGGGTAAGGAGTATATCAACTGTGCAGCTTATGGAGAAAAGACAGAAATAGCAAAAGCCTTTGAGAAAGGCGATTTGATTCATATCTTCGGCTACTTTAAGAAGCGTGAAAAAGAGGGAAAGACTTACAAAAACTTTGTAGTGAAGTCATATAACAAGATTGAAAAGAAGGAAGAAAACGAGGAGGAATAAATATGGATTTTTTTGTTCAGGCAGTCAATGTATTACAGATTTTGGTTATGGCAGTAGGAGCCGGACTTGGAGCCTGGGGAGTCATTAACCTTATGGAGGGATATGGAAATGATAATCCAGGAGCAAATGCTCATGTACGGTAAGGAAGCAAGCAACCGAAAACAAGAGATAGACCGCCAGCACTACACTATTCCGAACCAAAGACCAAAAGATAAGCATTGTGGGAAAATCTAAACTTTTGGATTTTCCTACAATGCCGACTACGGCGGAATCCTTCCCACTCCTTATATCTTTATTTCCGTATACATTGAATTTGTATTTAGTAAATGCTATAATGTCCCTATTCAAATTATAAATGTGTTGAATTAGTTACATGTACATATTTTTTGTGCCGCATAAATACCCTGTTGAGGTTGTCGTTCTTTGTCCAGATGTGGAAACAATAAAAGAAAGGGAACGATACAGGGAGAAAACAGGCTATTCCGGCTTTACGGTTGAAACCTTATACGATACATTTATGCAGACAACACCACGGATCGGCTTTTGGCTGGACAATTCCAATCAAACACCACAGCAGACAGCAGAAACCATTCTGAACACCAGGAAGCCGGTATGATTGTTACATATAAGGGGAAGAAAAATTTCTTTTAAGTACTTTCTTTCCTAAAACTGATGTGATATAATAGCTTCATTCCAGAAAAGGAGTAAAAAATATGCGGCAAGGTATTCTTAAATAAAACTATAATCAAATAGTGGGAACAAAGGATTGTGATAGTCCCTTTTGTGGGGGCTTGGTTTTTTGTACCCAATTTAAGAATACTTTTGCCTTATCAATTTTGACATATCCGAAAAACAGCAATCACAAACAGGTGTATGCTGTATATGTGTATGTCCGCTAATTATAATCCCCAGTGGTAAAAGTATTTTACTGCTGGGGATTTTTATGCCCTTTTGGGGCTGTAAAAGGAGGACAATCACATGAAAATAATCAATATTGGAATTCTCGCCCATGTAGACGCAGGAAAAACAACATTGACGGAAAGCCTGCTGTACACCAGTGGAGCGATTGCGGAACAAGGAAACGTGGATAAAGGAACTACAAGAACAGACACTATGATTTTGGAACGGCAGCGCGGAATTACCATTCAGACAGCGGTTACTTCTTTTTGCTGGAATGATTATAAAATCAATATCGTGGACACTCCCGGTCATATGGATTTTTTAACCGAAGCATACCGCTCTTTATCTGTCCTTGACGGAGCTGTTTTAGTCATTTCGGCAAAAGACGGCGTACAGGCACAAACCCGTATATTATTCCATGCGCTTCAGAAAATGGACATTCCGACAATTATCTTTATAAATAAGATAGACCAAAATGGGATCGACCTGCGGCGTGTTTACCAAAGCATTAAAGATAAACTTACCAGTGATATGATTGTCATGCAGGAGGTTTCCCTGTCGCCAAAGATAACCATGACCGATATTTCTGATTTGGACAAATGGGATATGATTATTTCCGGAAGCGATGAACTATTAGAACGATATGTTGCAGAGGATTCTTTGGATATACAGGAATTACAATATGAAAAGTGCAAAAGAACCAGATGCTGCTCTTTGTTTCCTGTTTATCATGGGAGTGCAAAAAGACAATTTAGGAACAGAAAAACTGATTGAAGCGATTACAGAAACTTTCATTACAGAAACAGACGATATTCAGTCTGAATTATGTGGATATGTTTTTAAGGTTGAGTATACAGAGCGGAAAAAACGGCTTTCTTATTTACGCCTGTATCATGGGACGCTCCATTTACGGGATACCCTGCTGCTGTCAAAAAAAGGAAAAAAATAAAGATTACAGAAATGTGTATTCCGTCAAATGGTGAAATCGTCCCGTTGACCATGCCTGTCCGGGAGAAATTGTTATTTTAGCTGATGATACTTTTGAAACTGAACGACATTCTGGGAAATGAAAAACTCCTGCCTCACAAAAACACGGATTGATAATCCCATGCCATTACTTCGGACAACGGTAGAGCCGCAAAAAAGCCGGAGCAAAGGGAAGCCCTGTTAAATGCCCTCACAGAGATTGCTGATACAGACCCTCTTTTGCATTTTTGACATTGATACTGTTACACATGAGATTATATTATCTTTTTTTGGGAAAAAGTACAGTTAGAAGTTATTTGTTCGCTATTAGAAGAAAAAAATATCATGTGGGCGTGGCTATGAAAGAGCCTTCGGTTATTTATCTGGAAAGACCGCAAAAAAAGCGAGCTACACGATTCATATTGAAGTGCCGCCGAATCCGTTTTTGGGCATCTATTGGTTTGACTGTAACACCGCTTCCTGTTGGAAGCGGAACACAATATAAAAGCGAGGTATCTCTCGGCTATTTAAAACCAAAGTTTTCAAAAATGCCGTCATGGAGGGTGTGCGTTATGGAATGGAGCAGGGCTTATATGGCTGGGGAGTGACAGACTGCCAAATTTGTTTTGATTATGGAGTTTATTACAGCCCGGTCAGCACCCCCGCTGATTTTTCGTTTTCTTGCGCCTGTCGTGTTGGAGCAGGCATTGAAAAAAAGCAGGAACACAACTGTTGGAACCATACCTTTCCTTTACCCTTTTTGCACCGCAGGAAATATCTTTCACGGGCTTATAATGACGCACCAAAGTATTGCGCAATCATTGAATCAACCAGACTTGAAAAAAAGATGAAGTTATTTTTAAGGGGGAAATCCCTGCCCGTTGTATTGGTGAATATAGAAATGATTTGAATTTTTATACAAATGGAAGAAGTGTCTGCATTACAGAATTAAAAGGGTATCAGGAAACTTCCGGCGAGCCTGTGTTTCAGCCACGCCGCCCGAACAGCCGTTTAGACAAGATCCGGCATATGTTTCAGAAGATAATGTAACATCTTGCGCAATGCAAACGTTCATTGCTGGCTATTGCGAAATATCATTGATAAAATCAGCATCAGAGAGGAGGAACCATTTTGAACCAGAAACAGACGGATATTACAACAGGAAAGCAAATACGTCATCTGCGAACACAATCGGGAATGACACAGGAAGAACTGGCTGGGAAATTGAATGTTACCCGGCAGGCGCTATCGAATTGGGAGAGAGATGTTAATGAACCCGATTTAAATACGTTGAAAAAAATTTGTTTTCTTTTTGGAGTCCACATGGACGATTTTGCGAAGGAGGTAATAACAAAAAAATGGAAACATGTGAAAAAGAGAAACGACAATTTAATAAGTATGATATGGCAATTGGACTTTTTTTATGGTGTCGGGATATTTCTTGGCATTGGTATTTTTCTTTGTTGGCGGTTTTTATGACAATGTCGGGTGCAGGGTGGGGAGCATCACTATTTGGCGGTGGCTGTTTTTTTCTCTTGTATTTGGCTTGATATGCCATGCAGTTATTACATTGAGAAGAAATGACAAATGATGACATATCCTGCTTTCTAGTCTTTTCGGTCATATCGCGTAAAAAAGCCGCTGCTTTTGGCTTTCCAATAGCGGCGGCAAAGGGAAATATCCTTTGAATACCTTACAGAAGAAAAGTTTTGCAGCATTATAAAAATAAAAGCCTATACCATTTTTGGAAAGAAAAAGATACATAATAGTCAAGACGGCAACAATCAGAAGTTATGGAGGGTAACAATGGAATATAGTAAGGAAGATTTAATGGAAGCAAAAAGGCAAATTTTGGGAGTGGGAGAGAACATGGGAACAGAGGAAAGCAAAAAGATCTGGGAGAAAAACGCACAATTTTGGGATGATGCAATGGGTGACGAATCCAATGAATTTCACAGAGAGGTAGTACGTCCCAAAGTAACGGAACTTCTCTCTCCTGATCCTTCGGATTACATTTTGGATATTGCGTGCGGCAATGGAAATTATTCTTCGTATCTTGCACAGAGAGGCGCTTCGGTCGTCGCTTTTGATTACAGCAAAAAAATGATAGAATTGGCTAAAAGACGGCGATCACAATATGCAAAACAAATTGAGTTTTGCGTAGCGGATGCGACCAATAGAGAAAGCTTATTAGGATTAAAAAGAAATCGAGCCTTTACGAAAGCAGTTTCTAATATGGCAATTATGGATATTACGGATATTGAACCGCTTTTTATGGCTGTTTATGAACTATTGGAGGAAAACGGGATTTTTGTCTTTGCAACGCAGCACCCTTGTTTTATCACATTGACTGAAAAATATATGACACCGCACAGTTACTATGATATAGCGATCGAAGGGCAGCCGGAGGAGCAGATTTATTATCATCGTTCCATACAAGATATTTTTAACCTTTGTTTCAGAGCTGGATTTGTCATTGATGGATTTTATGAAGAATGTTTCAAAAACAATAAAGAAATTCCTATGGTAATGATAGTAAGGCTTAAAAAGGTAAAACGTGATAGCTTAAAATAAATTCAAGTTTGCCGGATAAATAGCAAACCCGGCCGAGCCAGTCAACGGTCAAGATGAACGGGCTTCGCCCGCCGTTGACAGCCCCGCCCGGTTTTGCAGTTAGGCAGTCAAGGAGCGACAGCCTAAAGTGCTGCCGCCCCTTACTATCATAAAAAGCAACTACTAACCAGCCACAGCCCTTTTGGGAGGAAAGGGGGATTTTCCATGACCTGTACAGAAGAATATCGGGAACATATCGAGTACACTTTCCATGCCTTTTGCAAAGTCGTTATCCGAAATGCAACGATCAACGCAGCGAGGACACGGAGCAGGAAGCACAAAAGAGAAATATCCCTTGAATACCTCACAGACGAAAAGCACTACCCTTTAGGCACGACAGATGAATATTTCCAAGCCCCGGAGCCGGACGAGGAATACATACTTACCCTTTGCGGCGATACGGTCATTTTCAGCAGCGGTTTACTTGCGGAAGCCCTGTCACGGCTGGACGAACGGGAGCGGGAAATGATTTACCTGTCCTTTTTCAAGCGTATTCCACAGCATGAAATTGGCAGACAGTACGGGCGCAGCCGCAGCACAGCGGGCTACCATATCCGAAAAGCCCTACGGCAGCTCCAAGCGGAAATGGAGGGAATGGCATATGAGAAATAATAGGCTTCTCCCCTATGAAACAATCGTCCAAGCCGCCAGCGGGGAGCCGGAAGCGGTGGGAACTGTATTGCAGTATTACCGCCGCCGCATACAATGTGCCGCCCGTGTGAATGGACGGGTAGACCAAGATACAGAGGACTACATCACCCAGACGCTTCTCACAGCTATTTTCAAGTTCCGCTTTGGGAGATAGCCCTACCGCCTACAACTGAATAACCGCCGCTTCGCCGGCAACCAGAAAGCAGTAAATCTATTCAACAGATTTGCTGCTTTTTTTCGTTCCTGTTTGGCATTTTTGAAAATCCCCAGTATGAAAAAACAAAAGGGAAAATAGCCGCCGCAGTTGGCAAAATCCCTTACTTATCCGTAGAGGGTATCAAAGAAAAAAATACTGCCATTGTCCGCCTTTTTCGGCTTGCGTGGTGTTGTAGGGAATAAGGGGAAATTCTAAAAATCTCCGTCCATTTTGCTTTGCGTGGTGTTGTAGGTAGTGAAAGGAAAATTTTCAAGATATGCCGGAATAGCGGGTAGCAAAGCCCTTTTGAAACGTCTTGTTAGCGGAAAGTACGGAAGCCGGGAACGCCGGAGTTTTTTCAGAGCAGATTCTACCGCAGTACCAAAAATTCGCTTATCGCTCATTTTGCCCCTGCGGGAATCTTGTTGGGGAGTGCCTTCCCCAAACCCTGCTATGCGCCCTGTCGGGCGAGAAAGGAGGTCACAGACCATGCGAAAGAAATACAATACGCCCCACCGCCGTCATGTGGTAAAGACCCGCATGACCGATGAAGAATACGCCGACTTCACCGGGCGGCTGGCGGCTTATGAAATCAGCCAGTCCGAGTTTATCCGGCAAGCCATACGGAAAGCGACCATACGCCCCATTGTCACCGTTTCCCCGGTCAATGACGGGCTGCTTGCCGCCCTCTCCAAGCTCACGGCAGAGTACGGGAAAATCGGCGGCAACTTAAACCAGATTGCCCGGAGCCTGAACGAATACGGAAGCCCCTACCGGGGGCTGGAAAAGGAAGTGCGGGGAGCCGCCGCCGACCTTGCCGCCTTGAAGTTTGAAGTCTTGCAGAAAGTAGGTGAAGCCGTTGGCGATACTCAAACATATCAGCTCTAAAAATGCCAACTACGGGGACGCTGAAAAATACCTCACATTCGAGCATGACGAGTTTACCATGAAGCCCACCCTTGACGCAGACGGGCGGCTCATACCGAGGGTAGACTACCGCATATCCTCTCTGAATTGTGGCGGGGAGGATTTTGCCGTTGCCTGTATGCGCTCCAATCTCCGCTACGGCAAGAACCAGAAACGGGAGGACGTAAAGAGCCACCACTACATCATCAGCTTTGACCCACGGGACGGCCCGGACAACGGCTTGACCGTTGATCGGGCGCAGGAGCTGGGCGAGAAGTTCTGCGCCGAGCATTTCCCCGGACACCAGGCCCTTGTCTGCACCCACCCGGACGGACACAGCCACACCGAAATATCCATGTGCATATCGTCATTAACAGTCTGCGGATTGCGGAGGTTCCCATGCTGCCCCACATGGACAGGCCAGCGGACACACGGGAGGGCTGCAAGCACCGCTGCACCAACGCCGCTATGGAATATTTCAAGAGTGAAGTCATGGAGATGTGCCACCGGGAGGGGCTTTACCAAATCGACCTCCTAAGCGGCAGCAAGGAACGGATAACCGAACGGGAATACTGGGCGGCAAAGAAAGGACAGCTTGCCCTTGATAAAGAGAACGCTGTCAGAGAAGCCGCAGGACAGCCGACCAAGCCCACCAAGTTTGAAACGGACAAGGCGAAGCTGCGCCGGACGATACGGCAGGCACTTTCCCAAGCTGGCAGCTTTGACGAATTTTCTTCCCTTTTGCTGCGGGAGGGTGTGACCGTCAAGGAGAGCCGGGGGCGGCTTTCCTACCTCACGCCGGACAGGACAAAGCCTATCACAGCCCGGAAGCTGGGGGACGATTTTGACAAGGCTGCTGTCCTTGTCCTGCTTACGCAGAACGCCCACAGAGCCGCCGAACAGAGCAAAGCCATACTCGAATACCCTGCCGCGGTTAAAAAGCTGTCACAAGGGGAAAAAACCACAAAAACCACCCCGGCAGACAACACCTTGCAGCGCATGGTTGACCGGGAAGCCAAGCGAGCCGAGGGCAAGGGCGTGGGCTATGACCGCTGGGCGGCAAAGCACAACCTAAAGCAAATGGCAGCTACCGTTACCGCCTATCAGCAGTACGGCTTTTCTTCCCCGGAGGAACTGGACGAAGCCTGTTCTGCCGCCTATACCGCCATGCGGGAAAGCCTTACAGAGCTGAAGCAGATGGAAAAGACGCTGAACGGGAAAAAGGAGCTGCAACGGCAGGTGCTTGCCTATTCCAAGACCCGCCCTGTCCGGGACGGGCTGAAACAGCAGAAAAACGCCAAAGCAAAAGCAGCCTACCGTCAGAAGTACGAAAGCGACTTTATCATAGCAGACGCAGCCGCCCGCTATTTCAGGGAAAACGGCATTTCCAAGCTGCCGAGCTATAAAGCCCTGCAAGCAGAGATTGAAACCCTTATCCAAGAGAAAAACAGCGGCTACAACGATTACCGGGCAAAACGGGAGGAATACCGCCGCTTACAGACTGTCAAGGGCAATATCGACCAGATTTTACACCGAGCGCAAGCCTGTGAAAAAGGCAGGAACAGGAACGATAAAAACCGCCCCAAAATGTACCCGAACCTATACAGAACAAGGGGCTGCCCCGTACCCCTATCCGCAAATACCAAAGGATTTTTTAACGGGCTTATAGGGCAGAAAAAACCCGAAAATGATACCGAGATGATACAGAATTACCGCCGATACCGCCACACCAGCGGAAACGGCAGAAAGGAGCGCACCCATGCCAAGAATGAGCAAGAAACGGCGGCTGGAATGGTCTTTTTTTCCTGCGGCAAGTGAAAGTCGGGAATTCCACCTGCGATCGTATCACATACAATGACCTCTGCCGGGCTGTACCCATAGCTGCAAGCAGAGCTTCCGGGCGGTTATCATACTCTGCCCCCACTACTACTCCAAACGCCGGAAAAAAAGGAGGACAGGGACAATGGCAGATAACCGCAAGTATTACTACCTCAAGCTGAAAGAGAACTTTTTTGACAGCGACTCCATTGTGCTGCTGGAAGATATGAAAGACGGGATTTTATACTCCAATATCCTCTTGAAGCTGTACTTAAAATCGCTGAAAAACGGCGGGAAATTGCAGCTTGACGAGCATATCCCCTACACAGCGCAGATGATAGCGACACTGACCCGCCACCAGATAGGGACGGTTGAGAGGGCTTTAGAGATTTTCCGGCAGTTGGGGCTTGTGGAGCAGCTTGACAGCGGGGCTTTCTATATGACCGACATTGAGCTGATGATAGGACAGTCCTCTACCGAAGCCGAGCGGAAACGGGCTGCAAGACTGGAAAACAAGGCACTTTTACCGCCCCGGACAAAAGGCGGACATTTGTCCGACATTCGTCCACCAGAGATAGAGATAGAGTTAGAGAAAGAGATAGAGATAGAAAAAGAGAGAGGGAGAAACGGGACACCCCGCCCCCGCCGCTTATGGCAGATACAACAATGTGATACTGACCGATACAGAGCTTTCCGGGCTAAAAACAGAGTTGCCCGACAAGTGGGAGTATTATATTGACCGGCTTTCCTGCCATATCGCTTCCACCGGGAAACAGTACCACAGCCATGCAGCCACCATTTACAAGTGGGCGCAGGAGGACGCTGCCAAAGGCAAGGCTGCCCCGAAACAGGGCATACCCGATTATTCATGCAAGGAGGGCGAGAGCTTATGAAAAACGGAATTGAAGCTATGATTACGGACATTACAGCCACTACCGCCGAAGCGGAGGACTACACAGGCGAGGACGGGCTTTTATACTGCGGTAAGTGCCATACGCCCAAAGAAGCCTATTTTGCAGAGGGAAAGACTTGTTTCGGGCGTGACCGCCACCCGGCAGAGTGCGACTGCCAGCGGGCAGCCCGTGAAAAGCAGCAAGCCGCCGAAAGCCGACAGAAGCACCTTGAAAAAGTGGAGGACTTGAAACGCCGGGGCTTTACCGACCCTGCTATGCGGAACTGGACATTTGAGCATGACAACGGCAGAAACCCGCAGACCGAAACCGCCCGCTTTTATGTGGAGAGCTGGGAAACCATGCAGGCTGAAAATATCGGCTACCTGTTTTGGGGCGGCGTGGGGACGGGAAAAAGCTACCTTGCCGCCTGTATCGCCAACGCCCTTATGGAAAAAAAGAGGTTGCCGTCTGCATGACAAACTTTGCAACGATACTGGGTGACCTTGCCGCCAGCTTTGAGGGCAGGAACGAATATATTTCCCGCCTTTGCAGCTACCCTCTGCTGATACTTGATGATTTCGGTATGGAGCGAGGAACAGAATACGGGCTGGAACAGGTTTACAGCGTGATTGACAGCCGTTACCGAAGCGGCAAGCCGCTGATCGCCACGACCAACCTCACGCTGGAGGAATTGCAGCACCCGCAGGACACGCCCCACGCCCGTATCTATGACAGGCTGACTTCCATGTGCGCCCCCGTCCGCTTCACGGGCAGCAACTTCCGAAAGGAAACCGCACAGGAAAAGCTGGAACGCTTAAAGCAACTGATGAAGCAGCGAAAGGAGAGCCTATGACAGAAACGAAACAGACAAGCACCACCAAAACAGACCGCCGCCCGGACTGTGTGACGGAAATCCGCATGGGCAACTCCGTCCTTACCGTTTCCGGCTTCTTCAAGCAGGGCGCAACCGACACCGCAGCCGACAAGATGATGAAAGTGCTGGAAGCGGAAGCTGCTACACAAAAACGGCGATTTGACCGACCATAAAGAAGCAGATTTGACGCTTTTGCCGCTATACAGACAGCCGCCCCATGTGGTACAATCAAGGTACGGAATAGTGGGGCTGGCTGTCGGAAACGGAGGATTTTATGTTAAGACAGACCAACCAACAACCAATTACCGCCCTTTACCCAAGACTATCCCATGAGGACGAGCTGCAAGGCGAAAGCAATTCCATTTCCAATCAGAAGCGTATCCTTGAAACCTATGCAAAGCAGAACGGCTTTTCCAATCTGCGCTGGTACACGGACGACGGTTATTCTGGTGCGAACTTTCAAAGACCCGGTTTTCAAGCCATGCTTGCGGACATTGAAGCCGGAAAAGTCGGGACAGTTATCGTAAAGGATATGTCGAGGTTAGGGCGAAACTACCTGCAAGTGGGAATGTACACGGAAATGATTTTCCCACAGAAAGGTGTCCGCTTCATCGCTATCAATGACGGAGTGGACAGCGCACAGGGCGACAATGACTTTGCCCCGCTGCGGAATATCTTTAACGAATGGCTGGTGAGAGATACGAGCAAGAAAATCAAAGCAGTAAAACGCTCAAAAGGCATGAATGGCAAGCCCATCACAAGCAAGCCTGTGTATGGCTACCTCATGGACGAGGATGAAAATTTCATTATTGACGAGGAAGCTGCACCCGTAGTCAAGCAGATATACAACCTCTGTCTTGCCGGGAATGGTCCGACCAAGATAGCCCGTATGCTCACAGAGCAGCAAATCCCCACGCCGGGAACGCTTGAATACCGCAGGACGGGCAGCACCCGCCGCTACCACCCCGGCTATGAGTGCAAGTGGGCGACCAATACCGTAGTGCATATCCTTGAAAACCGGGAATACACAGGCTGTCTGGTAAATTTCAAGACAGAAAAACTTTCTTACAAAGTCAAGCACAGTGTAGAAAATCCCCCGGAAAAGCAAGTGATTTTCGAGAACCACCACGAGCCTATCATAGACACCCAAACATGGGAACGGGTGCAGGAGCTTCGCAAACAGCGCAAACGCCCAAACCGCTATGATGAAGTGGGTTTGTTCTCCGGCATACTGTTCTGTGCGGACTGCGGCAGCGTGATGTATCAGCAGCGATACCAGACGGACAAGCGCAAGCAGGACTGTTATATCTGCGGCAACTACAAGAAACGCACCCATGACTGTACGGCGCACTTTATCCGCACCGACCTCTTGACCGCTGGTGTACTCTCCAATCTGCGGAAAGTGACCAGCTATGCGGCAAAGCATGAAGCCCGGTTTATGAAACTCTTGATTGAGCAGAACGAGGACGGGGGCAAACGCAGGAACGCCGCCAAGAAAAAGGAACTGGAAGCCTCCGAGAAACGCATAGCCGAGTTATCCGCTATCTTCAAGCGGCTGTATGAGGACAGCGTGACCGGGCGCATATCAGACGAGCGTTTCACAGAGCTGTCGGCAGACTATGAAGCAGAGCAACGGGAGCTGAAAGAAAGAGCCGCTGCTATTCAAGCGGAGCTTTCCAAAGCACAGGAAGCCACCGTGAACGCAGAAAAGTTTATGAATGTTGTCCGGCGGCATACCAGCTTTGAAGAACTTACCCCTACTCTGCTGCGGGAGTTTGTAGAGAAAATCGTTGTGCATGAGTGCAGCTATGACGAGAACAAGACCCGCAGACAGGACATTGAGATTTATTATTCTTTTGTTGGCAAGGTGGACTTGCCCGAATAACCGCCCGACCTATCCGACACAATGCGCAAGTGCCGGATAGGAACGGCAAAATTTTTTACACTTCTATTACTTCTTTATCGCACATCAGTAAAATCCCAAGGCATTAAGCAGCTTATGGCAGGGGGGAGGCATTGCCCTTATCGGATTAAAACTAATTCCGCTTCTTGCCAATGTGATTAAGTAAAAGGAGAGAGTATGTTTGAGATATTAGACAAGATAGAAGAGTTTTTCAGAGAGCTTCTACTGGGCAGTATCCAAGCAAACTTAGAGTCTATGTTCCTTGATCTAAACGATAAAGTTGGGTCAGTGGCAACAGATGTAGGACAAACGCCAATGGGCTGGAATAGTGATGTGTTTCAATTCATTAAAAGCATTAACGATACCGTCATTATTCCGATAGCCGGGCTAATCATAACAGCAATTTTATGTATTGAACTTATCAACATGGTTATGCAGAAAAATAATATGCAGGATACCGATACCTTTGAGTTTTTCAAATACATTATCAAGATGTGGATTGCTGTTTGGTTAGTGTCTCATTCCTTTGAGTTTTCCATGGCAGTCTTTGATGTGGCTCAAAACATGGTCAATAAGGCGGCAGGAGTCATCAATACAACTGCTGTTGTTTCAGGAGATGAAATTATCGCTATGGTGGATTCCATTAAGGGAAAAACCTTAGGGGAGCTTATAACGATTCTTTTTGAAATCTCCTTAATCAAAGTTGCCATGCAGGCAATCTCTATTTTGGTCATGGTGATTGTCTACGGAAGAATGTTTGAAATCTATGTTTATGCTTCTGTTTCGGCAATTCCCTTTGCCACTATGGGGAATAAGGAATGGGGACAGATTGGAACGAACTACATTAAAGGCTTGTTTGCCCTGGGACTACAAGGACTCTTTATCATGGTTTGCCTTGGAATATACGCAGTACTGGTAAAAACAATAGAAATCACGGATATGCACAAAAGCACGATGATGATTCTTTGCTATGCAGTTTTACTTGGACTCATGATGCTAAAGAGTGGATCACTAGCAAAGAGTGTACTAAATGCACATTAGGGAAAGAGAGGGAAGAAGATGAACAAAAGAAAAACTGGAATTTGTCGAAAAAAATTGTTTTTTATAAGATTTATATTTATCTTTATATTATTAATGGCTATTGAATGGATATCAATCTTACCGTTTATGTTATTTTTATACTTTTATGGAATCAATGTTCAAATATTGGATTTGGCAGTTTATGCTATGATCGGGTCTGTGGGATTGATTAGTATGGTACCTGTTTATCAATTTTTAAGCTTAAAATTCAATTATACAGGCTCTATTTTGACAGGTGTTATTTGTACCTTGGCTGCCGTTCTTTTAGGCACAACAGATTTGGGAAGCGGTATATGGTATTACTTTCCGTTTGTTTATCCGATAAGACTTATATATGGATATGTCAGTGGATCTTTTAATGTAGATACTGTTATTTTTTATCTTTTTATATCTTTTTTGATCTCATTTTTAAGTGTGGGAATATTATCATTTTGGTATAATAGGTGGGACGGAATAAGTGAAATGGAGGAATAAAAGGTATGAATCTTCTCATAATAGATGATGACAAAGATTTGCTGAAATTATTAAAGTTAACCTTTGATAAAGAATATAATGTCGTTATTTGTAATTCGGCACTGAAACTCCGGCCAAGCGATTTATGCAAATATGACTTGATTATTCTGGATATCATGATGGAAGAAATGTCGGGTTTTGAATTTTTGACTAAATACAGAAATATTATAGACATTCCTATTATTTTACTTACAGCGAAAGATTTTGAAAAAAAGACAAAGTAGAAGGATTTGCATTAGGAGCGGATGATTATGTAACAAAACCTTTTTTTCTCTTGCTGAAATTAGAGCAAGGGTAGCAGCACATATTCGGAGAAAAAGAGAAAAACATTCAAAACTTATAGATTATCCAATATCTTGTGATTTGCTTTCGAAAAAAATTTATTTTGATAATGTAGAGATAAGTTTTACAAATAGCGAATACGAAATTTGTGAGTTCTTATTAAAAAAATAAAAAAATCAAGTATTTTTCGAAAGAAAAAAATTTATACGGAAATTTATGGTTATGATAAGGAAGGCGACAGTTCTACAACGATTACCGAAAGAATCAAATTAATAAGAAGTAAATTTGAGCCATATTATATAAATCCTATAAAAAAACAGTTTGGGGAGTTGGTTATCAGTGGGAAATAAAAAAAGTTTAAGATATTTAATCAGCAAATATGCAATTATAGAGTTGGTATATACTTTATTTATCATTGTGCTGTTTTATGTTGGATTAAATGTATTATTAAACACCGGAGTAGTATATCCTGCCAACTATGCTGACATTCAGTCCGGAAAAGTGGAAACAGGTTTTCAAACAGAAGATTGGACACCGGCTGAAATACCATATTATTATGATTTTTTATATTTGAAAGATGGAAAAATAATAGAAAATACCATTGATAAAAAAATATGATGATTTAGTACAGGAAGCCATAAAAAACGGAAAGTCAACAAGCGATGAGGTTATAGGATCAAATATTTTTAAGGCTTATACTTGGGGAAATAGACAACTGGTAATAAGATACAGAGTTAATGTTATATTTACCAATGAAAAGCTTTATAGACTCTTTGAAAATTTCGAGTGGGGTTATATTGTTTTCATACTGACGATTTGGTTTTTGGGATTCGCTTTGTTTCTCATTCGCTCATCAAATATATTAAAAAGGGAAATCCACAAAATTGCTATGGCTAATGATAACATCAGTCGTATGGATTTGGATTATGAGAGAGAGTATTCTAAGTATAAAGAAATAGATGGAGTACTGGTTTCGATTGATGTACTGGCTGAAAATCTAAAAAAGTCTCTTGGTGAGCAATGGGATATGCAAGTTAAGCAAAAAGAGTTGGTGGAACAGCTTACACATGACATAAGAACACCGATAACACTGATTAAAGGAAATTTAGAATTATTAAAAGAAGAGAATCCCGGTTTATCTTCTGATAGATTTGCAGATATTTCAAACGGTATTGACAGGCTGGAAAAGTATATTGATAAATTGAAAAAATTTTCTTATACAATGGAAGGAAAAAAAGATGTTGTAAGTAATGAAGTGATTTTATATTGGATTGAGATAATGTCCGGGATATGTAGGTTAAACGGTTTGAATTTGGAGGTAATAAAAAGTGAATGTAGTAATATTAAGCTGGATAAAGAGGAAGTAGCTGTAGCTCTGCAAAATATAGTTACCAATGCGGTTGAATATTCTAAAAAAGGTTCTAAAATAACGGTAGAGTTTAAAGATGAACCTGAAGAGTTTATTTTGACAGTCAGAGATGAAGGAACAGGTTTTAATAAAGACTTATTACCTTTACTTACAGAAAAATTTATTTCAGGCAAAGTAAAAGATAAGTCTAATAAACATGGTTTAGGCTTATGGGTAGTAAAGAATATTGTCTCGGCAAAATAAAGGCAACTTGTATTTGAAAAATTATACAGGAGTGACTGCAGGGGCTGAGGTCAAAATGGTCTTTAATAAATGATTGAATAATAATTACGGTTATGGATACCATTTTCCAGTAGAAGTAAGGAGGATAAATGAACGAATTTAATAAGTACAAATTATTAAGCGAAGGTAAAGCATTTGGAGATAGAGCTAAAATTGCTTTAGTATTACTTGATAGCAACACAGCTTATGAAGAACTAAAGGTGGAAGGTGCACAAACTTTAGTTGCCGGAAGTTATAGCTGTGTCGGTGGGAAGCCGGCTTCAATACTTGAAAGGATAACGATAGAATTGATATGCCGCAATCCTCGTGATACCTGGTATTTGCCTGACAATATAAAATTTTGGGACAGGAGATTTGGCAGTTTGTTTGAAACAAAGTTCTTTTGTTATGATGACGATGTAGAAACTTGGAGCAAAATACTGAATAAATTCTTTATAAAGATGCAGTGGAAGCCTAAAAGAGAAGATTATAGTTCAACAAAAAATTATAATAATGTCTGGGGATATTTTGCAGAGCTTTTAGCTGTTGTAAAAGAAAATAATCATCCTGAATTTAATACTTATTATGAGATTGCTACCGGGAAAGGTATGAGTGAATCAGTATTTGAAAGAAAGCTAAAAGAGCTGGCAGAATTAAAACAGTCATTTGCAAAAGAATAAATATTATCATTTAATTAAGCCGACAGAGTTTAAATTCTGGCGGCTTTTTGAAAATTTTACTCAATTTCCCCTGAGGCTCTAAGCCCCAATATAAATTCTTCAAAGTTATCTGCAAGTACAATTATCTCGAAATCATCTTCTTGTATACATATTGATACCTTCGGTTCTCCATCTTTGCCATAATCTCTGTAGTCTAAATATATCATTTCATGTCCGCCTGAGATTGTATCGGCAATAATAACACCTACATTTCTTGGATATTCCCATTCATCATACCAAAACTCATTTCCGAATTTTCCAAATAAGGAATCTTCTTTTTCTTCCGATATACTGTATAATTCATCTACATCAACACGGTACCTATTCTTATCATCAAACCAAACATTCTTATTGGGTTTACCACCGTTTTGTGTTTTCATAAGCTCTATATATGACTTCGGTAACTTAACGCCCAGTCTTTTTTCAGCTTCTTGCACCATCTCATCTGTTAAATTCTCACCGGTACAGACTTTATTTATATACTCACTTTCCTTCCAAAAACTTTTTAATTCAATATTATCAAACATTGTTGATCCCCCGCTTTTTCCAAACTTGAATTAACTTATCAACTTATATTATAATCATGTTTAGCGATTAAAGTAAATATTAATAAAGATAAATCCTACCTAGGGGAGGTTTTAATGAGTGAAAATGGACTTATGGATTTGAAAAAAACAAATGATCAAGCTGGTTAAACATTTATATAATGAAAATATTATTGCAGGTATAAGTGCAAAGGATTTAGACAGTCAAACATTTTACGTACTGGTCATTTTTATTAAGAGATATGCTTAAAGAAGAAAGTATCCAAATACAAAATTGAAAAGAATTATGAAAAGCGTTCATTATGCAAACGGTTTTAGTGATTTGGATTTAAAACAAAGTGCATTTATACTTGATGAAATTGAACAGTATCTTTGTATAAACAAATTTCTTAATCATGATAAGTCGGTTAAGTATTTTAATAAGCGTATAGTATCAAACGAGTTTGAAATAAATCCACAAAATATGGTCTTGGTTATGATAGAAAGCTTGCTTTGCAGTAAGAGTTAAGTATAAAATTATAAGAAGTTAGGAGAATATATGTATTTAGGTAATCGGAAATTTTTGAAGGATTCTTTGGAAGTGGCACATGAGTATCTTAAAACTGCTATGCAGGATGAAAAATCTGCGGTTATACTTGAGAGCAGGGAGCTTTATAATCAGGCTGCGTACTTTTATGTGCAGGCTATGGAAAAACAAATTAAAGCCCAAATTGCTCAGATTGTGGATGTGACAAATGCTTATTATAAGGAAGTGATAAAAAAGACTATCGGGCATTCACTTGATAAGTCAATTGAGATATTGGTGCAGATATACGGCAAAGGCAATGCTATGGTTGAGGACAGGCTGAGAGAACAGCTGCTTACAAAGGTTCTAAAGGATATCAAGTTTTCGGCACTTCACAATAAAACCAGATATCCAGATTTTGATGAGAATAAGAAAAAGTATGCTGTAATAGAGATGGGCAAAATAGATTGTGTAGAGCTTGCAAAAATGCTCAAAGCACTTAAGCAATATTTAACGGACTTGGAAAGATATACTGACTTATAGGAATGGAATGATTATGGTTGGCAAAAATATGTGTGATTATTGTTCAGATATTAAAAAGACAGAATACTTTTCCTCGCCCAAACTATATGAAGAAACCATAGAGTATATTAAAGAATTGGTTGAAAATAAGGGCTTTATAGTAGTTGAGGGAAGTTGTAAATTAGGGGAACATATGAAAGACGGACATTGGATTGATGATATTATTTACCATGTGATAAAATGTCCGAAATGTGGGAAGAAATTCACCTGCACTGTAAATACATATAGAGGTGGCGGGTCTTTTAAATAAAGGAGGAATTATGAGTTTTTATTTGTGGCACTTGGTGGAGCTATAGGAGCAATGGCAAGATATGCGATAAGTCTTATACCGGTTAAAACAGGATTTCCGATACTGACACTTATTACAAATATAGCAGGTGCGATATTAATAGGTTTTATTGTCGGGTTTACAAGTAACAAGGATAATATATCGGGTAATACCGTGCTGTTTTGGAAGACGGGTGTATGTGGCGGATTCACTACATTTTCCACATTCTCACTTGAGGCGTTTAACTTGCTTGACAATAAGCAATATACATTAGGCGGATTATATATTGTATTAAGTGTTGTATGCTGTATATTCGGTATCTTATGCGGAAAGAGGTTGGCTTCAGTGGTAAAGTTATAAAAATATAATATAACGGTGGAGGAGTAAGATATGCTGTTGGATGCAGAAAGATATGCAAGTGTTATCGAATACGGTAAGGATGCGGTAAATAAAATTAATGAAGGCAATTTAAAAGAGGGATTTGAAAGTGCAGATAAAGGCTGGATTGCATTCCCGGAGTCCGGAGCCAAGTGGAATCAGGGCTATGGATATGCCAAATCTTTCTTTAATAAAGCCATTGAAAATAACGATTTGGTAAATGCCAAAATATGGCTGGATAGAATGACTGAAAATAATGATAATCTACATAATTTTGATGAAGAATTGGAGCATATGAAGGGAAAGTATGCATATGAAAGCGGTGAGCGTGATAAGGCCTTTGAAATATGGCAGAAACTTGTAAAGATAAAGGCGGTAAGTTACAGATACTTTGAATATGACGATCCAAAGTACAAGGAATTTTATAAGTCTAGGAAATAAAATACAAAGCACATAGCTTAAAAAATTCTGCTATGTGCTTTATAATATTATGAGAATCTGCCTTTAGCCATCTCATAGGTCTCATCTGCAAGAGATATTGTAGATTTTCTATGTGAAACCAGTACGATAGTCTTTCCTGCGCTTTCCTCTGAGAGTGATTTTAAGATAATACCCTCATTCAGTACATCAAGATTGCTTGTAGGCTCATCCAAAAGTAGGAAGTCACCGTCATGTAGGAAGGCTCTGGCAAGCCCTATACGCTGCTTCTCACCGTCTGACAGTGAATCACCCAGCTCTCCGACATTGGTATCATAGCCGTTTGGAAGGCCTGATATAAAATCATGTATACTTGCTTTCTTAGCAGCATTTTGAATCTCTTCAAGAGTTGCATTTTGCTTTGCAACTCTTATATTATCTGCAATAGTTCCCTGAAACATCACAGTTTCCTGAGTAACATATCCTGTCATTTCACGAAGATTCTCGGTGTTAACATTTTTAATATTCTTACCTGAAATATGAACTTCACCTGTATTCACATCCCAAAATCTCATTAAAAGCTTCAACAAGGTGGATTTACCGGATCCGCTTATACCGTGTATTCCAAGGACTTTGCCTTTTTTGATATCCAGTGAGACATTTTCAAGTATATTCTCTTCACCATATGAGAAGTTTACATTATCAACATCTGCACCTTCAAAGGATGTAGCTTTCTTTGCCTGATACTTCTTCCACAGTAGGTTCTTCCTCAAGCAATGATAATACACGTTCACCACTTGCCAGAGTTTGACTAAGATTGTTTGAGAGAGAAGACAGTGCTGCGGTAGGACCGAATGAGCTGATCATAGCCAATGTTGCAAGGATAAGTTGAAGAAAATCGGATATTTTGTTCATATACAATATGAGCATAAAAAAGAACATTCCCCAAGAAAAAAAATGAATAACAAGATTGGTGACCGCTTTTTGAGAACCTTCAAATACACTTAGATCTTCCTGAGTGTAATATAGGTTTTGCAATCTTTCATCCATCTCATCCAATCGCGCCGACCCTTGATTATATTGAAGTATTTCATCAATTCCATAGGTACTGTTGATAATGAAGTTATCAAGTTCGCCCATATTGTTTCTATAATTTCTACCGCTATCGGCAGTACGTCGACGGTTCCAAATAGGAAGAATTACTCCTACAGAGATATAGGCAAATATTGAGAATACAGCTGCAAGAGGATGTTGGTACCACATGAATACAACCATTATAACGGATGTTATAAATGCTATTGCTATAGGTGATACGGTATGTGCAAAAAATACCTCCAACAGTTCTATATCGCAGGTGATTACAGTAATCAGATTTCCTTTTTCTTTGTTCTCAAGTTTTGCGGGACAGAGCTTTCTAAGTGCCGCAAAAACCTTGTGTCTTATGATTGCAAGAATACGGAATGCAATATAGTGGTTGCAATATTGTTCACCGTAGTGGAAAACAGCTCCTGCCATGGCAAATACTATAAGTGCCGTCATAAGTACTCCTGAAGCATCATAACCTACTGAAAAGCCGCCGTGAATGAATTTATAAATGCCGTATATTATACAATAACCTCCTGCAACTGTAAGGAAGATAGCGCATAAAAATCTAAGTACTCCAAGTAAAATTCCAAGTAACATAATGCCTGTTAACGGCTTTATCAAAACAATCAAACTCTTCATAATTGACAGTCCGGATCTTCTTGTGTTTTTTTCCATTATCCTATTGCCTCCTTTTTCTTTGAGAAGTTCTCAAGATTCATTTGCTCTGTAAACAGCTTTTCATAAGGACCTTCATTGTTCATCAGTTCATCGTGACATCCGGATTCGATAATGCTTCCGTTTTCAAGCATAAATATTTCATCACTGTCAACTACATTGGCCAGTCTGTGTGATATAAGTATAACGGTTTTTGTTTTTGATAACTCATGTATTACATTCATTATTGTCTCTTCACTGTCTGCATCAATATTTGATGTTGCTTCATCAAAAATATATACAGGTGTATCATGAAGAAGAGCCCTTGCAAGCGAGAGCCTCTGCTTTTGTCCTCCTGAAATGTTGCCCGCATTTGAAGTCAGGCATGTATCAAGTCCCTTTTGAGAGTTTATAAAGTCAAGAAGATTGACCTTCTTAAGTGCCTCATTCATTTTTTCCTCTGTAGCATTCGGGTCACCCATCAAAAGATTTTCTCTTACTGTACCTGCGAATATCCAACTGCTATGTCCTACTAAAGTAAAATGAGAGAGTATTGTTTTATCTGTAAGTTCAATATGTTCATCATGATTTATCTTAATACTTCCGCCGTAGTTTGAATGTCTTCCCATAAGTATGTTTGCTATGGTAGATTTGCCTGAACCTGATACACCTACTATAGAAACAAAAGACTTCGGCTCAACAGTTAGATTTATTCCTTTCAATATGGTCTTACTTGAATCATATGAAAAAGAAAGATTCTTTAGTGATATTTTCACATCATTATCTGTTATCTCTTTATTACCTCTTTTTTGTTCAGGAAGGTCAAGGAATGCGAATATACGATCACTTGCTTTCATGCCGTTCATTCCTATATGGAAGAAGCTTCCAAGTGTTCTCATAGGAAGGAAGAACTCTGCGGCTAAGAATAAAACAATAAACGTATCCGACATAGTAATTCGGGATCGGGCATTGTAAAACTGTGATAAAGCGCTGATAATTCCTGCAGCTGCACCGCCATATGCTATGAAATCCATAATGAGAGTACTGTTAAGTTGCATCATTAAAACCTTCATAGTTATTTTTCTAAACTTTTCAGACTCTTTGTCCATATCATCAGCAGCTTTCTTATCGGCCTGATAAATCTTAAGCGTTGTCATACCGTTAAGCTTTTCAAGGAAACTGTCTCCAAGACCGTAATATATATCAAAATAACGACTTAGAAGTTTTTTTGAAATCGTTATTACAAGTATAATTACTATAGGAATCAGAAAAACTGCAATAAGCATAACAGTGGCGACTTTAATATTAATCTTCATTATAACAAAGAATAGAGTTATCGGAGCAATCAAAGAATATAATAATTGTCCAAGATATTTGCTGAAATACACTTCAAGCTGTTCTACGCCTTCACCTGCCATTTGAACTATTTCAGATGTGTGAATCTGTTCTTTGTATGAAGGGCCGAGACGGAGTATTTTTTCGTAAATAAGATTTCGCAATACCTTTTTTACATTGGCACCTGCATAAAAGTTTTGGGTTGTGTAGGCATAATCACATAATGCCCGTACCAAAAATATAACCGATTATAAAAAAAGAGCATCTATGATAATTTCCTTTTTTGACAGTCGGTTTATTGTAATCATTCGTATGCGATCGGTAATGTTAAATACAATAGATATTTGCATAATGAGTGATACCCATTGCATCAGAACTCCGCATAATATATGTTTACCGGAGCCTTTCAACAGACGAATAAGCCTCATACTGATCATAAAATAAAGACCTCCATGATTTTGTTGTATAGAATAAATATATCATATATGGAGTTAAATTTTAAATGAAAGTGTATTCTTTTTTTATTTTTACACAATGTATAATAAGTATGTTATAATGTACCCACAAGTAAGGTATTTACTGTATATAGTCATGGAGGTTTTATATGTACTATACAATTACATTGAATCCGGCTATTGATATGCTTACAAAGGTTGAAAATTTTGAACTTGGTAAGCTCAACAGGACCGGTGAGTCGAAATATGTCGTGGGAGGCAAGGGAATAAACATTTCTCTTTTGTTAAAAAATATCGGTAAAAAGAGCAAAGCACTTGGCTTTATTGCCGGATTTACAGGGTATTACATCAAAGAGGAATTAAAGAAGCAACAAATAGATTCAGACTTTGTTGAAACGGACGGGTTTACAAGAATCAACATAAAACTTACTACAGAAACCGAGACTGAGATAAATTCACAAAGCAGCAGCGTAAATAAGAAAAATATAGATGATTTCTTTAAAACTTTAGACGGACTTTCAAGTGATGACTGTGTATTTTTATCGGGAAACATTATACCGGGGATGGAAGCTGACGACTTTGTAAATATAGCAAAGAAAGTAAGAGAGAAAGGCGCTAAGCTCATAGTGGACAGTAATAAGGAGATGGTACTGAATACTCTTAAATACAAACCTTTTGTAGTAAAGCCTAACGAGTTTGAACTTGGAGAGATGTTTGGTGTAAATATAGATACTGTTGAAGATATTGCAAAGTATGCAAGAAAAGCTTCAGGAAATGGGCGCTTTTAAATGTATTGGTTTCAAGAGGAAGCAAGGGGCAATACTCTTTACAGGTGAAGGTGAAGGTTTTTCAGTGCAAATATTGCAAAGGGAAAGGTGGTTTCACAATAGCGGCAGGTGACAGTATGCTTGCAATGTTTGTAGCAAAAGTATGATGAGACCAAAGACTATAAGCTTTAGTTTACAGTATGCATCGGCGGCAGGAGGAGCGACATCATTTTTCTGCAGGTGTAGGGAAAAAAAGAGCTTATTGATGAATTATTGGTACAAATAAAGGTAGATAAATGTGATCTGTAAAGGAGGTTATATGACTTTAACAGAGTTGATTAGATTTGATTTGATTCAGTTCGGGTTCAAAGCCACAGATAAGAAGGATGCTTTGAACAAACTGACCGATATGCTTGTGGAAAAGAAGGTTATCACTACAAAGGATGAGTTTTTAAATGCTCTTTTGGAGAGAGAAAAACTTTCCACAACCGGTGTAGGAGACGGAATAGCCATACCGCATGCCAAGGCAAGTTGCTTTGATAAGGCAATGATTATATATGCGAAAAGTGATGAAGGTGTTGAGTGGGAGAGTTTTGACTCTCAGCCTGCAAAACATATATTTATGATCTGTGCTCCTGCAAACGGAGCGGATGAGCATTTGAAGGCGCTGTCCACACTTTCTACAGCACTTATGAATCCTGATGTGAAGGGCAGACTTGACAAAGCGACCACAAAGGAAGAGGTACAGAGTATATTTGAGGACTTTGTAAAATCGACTGAGGAGCCAAAAAAAGAGCCTGAAGAGGAAAGCACCAAGTCTGATGAGAAAAGAAAATATATTGTAGCCGTTACAGCCTGTCCTACAGGTATTGCGCATACATTTATGGCTGCCGAGAAGATAAAAGAAGCCGCAAAAGAGATGGGACTTGATGTAAAAGTTGAGACCAACGGGCAGATCGGAGTTGAAAACAAGCTTACAAAGGAAGATATTGACAGGGCCGAGGGTATTATAGTAGCGGCTGATAAAAAGGTCGAGATTGCAAGATTTGACGGACATCCTACACTGTTTACAAAGGTTGCCGACGGCATCAATAAGCCTAAGGAGCTTATACAGACAATACTTGACGGAAAGGCAAGCATATATCATCACAAGGGCGATGAGGGCAGCAGTGAAGGCGATGACGGCGAGAGCGTAGGAAGAAAAATCTATAAGTACTTGATGGACGGTGTCAGCAATATGCTTCCGTTTGTTGTAGCAGGCGGAATACTTATAGCTTTATCATTTTTCTGGGGTATCAATGCATTTAATCCTGAAGACCCGAGTTATAATAAGTTTGCCGAGCTTTTGTTTGTACTCGGTAAGTTGTCGTTCAGTATGATGCTGCCTATACTTGCAGGTTTCATAGGAAGAAGTATTGCGGATAGACCGGGATTTATTGTAGGTATGGTAGGCGGTATACTTGCAGACCCTAGTATACTAGGTCTAAAGAGTGAAGCTTGGTTAAGCTACACACCTTCAGGATTTTTAGGTGCACTGGTAGCCGGATTCTTGGCAGGAGGCATTATAATCGTACTCAGATATGCATTCTCATGGATTCCTCGCTCAATGGACGGTATCAAACCGATATTTTTATTCCCTGTACTCGGCTCATTTATAATGGGAGTGTTGATGTTGTTTGTAGTGAATGCACCTATGGCGTTTATTATGACGGCATTCAAAAACTTTATTGAAAGTATGAGCGGCGGTGAAAAAGTTGTATTAGGATTTATTGTAGGATCTATGATGGCTATAGATATGGGCGGTCCTATAAATAAGGCGGCATATGTCACAGGAACGGCACTTGTTACTACAGCAGGTACAGCCGGCAGTGATGTAATGGCGGCAGTTATGGTGGGAGGTATGGTACCTCCGCTTGCAATCGCACTTTCCGCTACAATTTCAAAGAAGCTTTGGTCACAGGCACAGAGAGGAAGCGCTTTGGTAAACTATGTTATGGGATTTTCATTTATAACGGAAGGGGGCAATACCTTTTGCGGCAAGTAATCCTTTAAGGGTAATACCGCCACTGTTTTTATCAAGCGGTGTGGCAGGAGCTTTGAGCATGGTATTTGATTGTAAATCAAAAGCACCTCACGGCGGAATGTTTGCAGTATTGGTAGGAGCAGTTTCAAATCCGATTATGTATATAATCGCACTGATTGTAGGTACGGTTATGGGCGCACTTCTTTTGATAGTGTCACTGAATCTTGGAAAAAAGAAAGAAAACTAGAACTTTACAGGCTTATGGGTTTTACCATAGGCCTTTTTTGCGTTAAAATTGTATTCAGTAAGAATTATTCTATGATATAATTATTTGAAAGACTTATATAGTTTGAAACAGAATGGAGATAAGATGGAATTTAGAGCAATGAGAAGATTCAAACAGCAACTTTCAGAAGATGAGTGCGTTGAAATATTAAAGAGTGCGCCAAGAGGAGTTATAGCTATGAACGGTGAGAACGGATATCCGTATGCCGTTACAATAAATCAATATTTTGACGAGACTGACGGTAAAATATATTTTCACGGCGCACTTCAGGGGCTGAAGGTCGACCTTTTGGAAAAAGATAATAAGGTATGTTTTACAACTACAGACGAGGGTCATATAGAAGAGGGAGACTGGGCAAATACCTTCAAAAGCGTGGTATGTCTTGGTCATGTAGAGGAAGTGAACGATGTGGAAAAGATCTATGATAGGTTGAGAAGAGCTTGCAAAGGGATTTTATCCAAGCGAAGAATCCATTGAAAAGGAAATTGAAAAAGCAGGCAGCAGAGTAAAAATGTATGTGATAAATATTGATCATATGACGGGTAAACTGGTACATGAAAAGTAAGGAGTCGGCACATTGATAATGGTGCTTTGATGTTTTGTAAGATATGAGTATGAATTAAATTTTGGAACCGGCGGAGAATACATATGACAAAAAAGCGACTTATATGTGTATTGTTGTTTATAATTTCGGCTGCAATAAGTATATACAGTTACTTGCTGTTGGCTAATCAGACTCAAATATTAGAATATATAGAAGAGTCGGCCACAAAAGAATTATTTATTGAGCATTTTTTGCTTTTTATAGGATTTTATCTGATTTTCAGAGTTGTAAAAAGTAAAGGTATAATTGTTTTTACGGTAAGCTTTTATATCAGGGAACATATTTGTACCTGCATCAGGCAGCCACTGCTCTGATTATAGTCTTTTATATATGTTAAGGCACTGATATGGCTTGGAGAGATATTATTACTGTTTATAAGAAAAAAATATAAAGAGGAGAGCAATATGACAAGGATGTTAAACAGCTTTGTTATCGGCAGTCTTTTTTATATTATTTCTGTTTGCATAATGTCGGCCTTACATATAGCTTCAATAGAAGTGCTGAGAGTATATACACTTTTGCTTGCAGCAATCACCATAGTATTATATCTTTGGCTTAGAATTTTTAAAGTTATAGAAATAAAGCCCGATTCTATATTTGAAGAAGAGTTTGTAAAGCTTAGGGGTAAAAATTATTTCTGTGTAGGTACTGCAATAATGCTTTCGGCTTTGCTTTTGCAACTTGGCAGAATAAACATTGCACTTGACTATGACTCATTAAGATACGGACTCAGGAGCTTGTCGGTACTTATCGGAAATACCGGAATCTATGACAAACTCGGCACTGTAAATGATGTATATGTATACCCTAAGGGCCTTGAAATTCTTACACTGGCTTTGAACAATAAAATCACTTTCGGTTTTGTACTCAGCTTCAATTATATTTGTGCAATATTGATGCTTATATGTGTATATGAGATAATATCGGTATGCACTGAAAGTATAAATAAGGCATGGCTTGGAGTTGTACTTGTCTCAGTGACACCTGCCGTTATGAATATGAGCATATCTGCAAAGACGGATATGATAACATTGCTTATGCAGCTTGTTTCGGTGTTGAATATCTGCCTTTATATCAAAAATAAGAAAAATTTTTATATCATATTTGCATTGACGGCATTGCTTGCAAGCATTATATATAAGCCCACAAGTCTTTTATTCAGTTTCGGAATAGGAGCGGCAAATCTTATTTATTTATTTTTTGAGCATATACTTAATAAAAACAATCCTGAGAGAGTAAAGGATAAGAAAAGTTTTGATGTAAGTTTTATATATCTGCTTGCATTTCCTTTACTTGCCACAGTATTTGTATATGCAAGGACATATATGCTTACAGGGCATATTATCACCTCCGTGTATTCATCTGTCTGGTATAAGCTTGGAATGGAGACGAAATATCCTTATACAATCGGAATATATAAAAGCGGCGGTATGAATATGTCATCCGGAGAGAGCGTGGATATGATTTACAGGTTGTTTCAGCTTTTTATAGCTCCGACTAAGGAAGTGCATATCTATATTGCGTCGCCGACTGTACTTATAGCGGTATTGGCAGGTGTATCAATTATACTTTCTGTAAGATTTTTATTTAAGAAAAATAATAATAAGGAGATATTTGCATACATCGCTGTTTTATTGGTGGCGGATGCCTTGGTAAGTTTAATAAGCCTTTTTATATTGAATCAGATAGACGGCAATTATTTTATACTGCTTTTTACACTGATAATAACGGCAACCTGCTTTTTGGTGGAGAGAGATTCTATAAAGTATCTTTTTAGAGGTCTGCTGCCCATGTATAGTTTTTGCATTTTTTATAACCGGTTTAACAAACTGGGCAGGAGTAAGCGGACTCAGTGAGAAAATAAATGACGGAAGTACATTCGGAATCTACAATCATCATAATAAGTTTTTAGACAGAGACTTGAAAGAGAAAAAGAGTTTGCAGACGCATATGAGGATTTGAAGGAACTTGGCAATCCCGAGAACGCTTTTATTATCGGATGACGATTCATTATCCGCTTTGGGACTTGATATCAGGACATATACGGATATTACGGGAAGTGGCGGCAATCCTGCGGTGGTAAAGACACTTGACCACTTCAAAAGATACCTTGACTATGCACAGATTAAGTATATCTGTGTGGATAAGGAGTATTTAAAAGGACAGACAAAGGGCATCGGATGTGGTGAAATATATGTATGAAGAGGGCAGTACAAAAATTTATAAAAAATATGGTGATGTAGTGATATATAAAGTGGATGTGAAGCAGAACTAATCGGTAAATTTTAGGGAGAAGAGATATGATAAGAGGTTGGAAAGATAAGCTTGAAAAGTATGTAAATTTGAATGAAGATATCTGTGTGGATATGCAGATTTGCGGTAATGCGGAGTATGATTTTTGCTGTTTCGGAGTGGATCCGGGAAGGAAACTCTCAGATGACAGATATATGGTGTTTTATAATCAAAGGCAAAGTCCTGAAGGTGAGTTATCCTTAGAAGATATAGGGAACGGTGTTAGGTTTAAACTTAAGCTTTCAAAGTTGCCTGAAAAAATAGACAGACTTATTTTTACTCTGAGTATAGACGGCGCTCAGACGGTAGGGGAGATGCAAAGCCTTACTACAAAGGTATATCAGGCAGGCAAAGAAAGTATAGATTTGGGAACTTACCGGAAAAGACTTCTCAAATGAAAGGGCTGTTATAGTTATAGAAATCTATCGCAAAGATACCTGGAGAATCGGCTTTGTGGCAGGTGGATTTGACGGCGGACTTTCCGCGCTTTTGAAGCATTTCGGCGGAGAAGAGATAAAAGATGAAAATACTGATGATACTCTAAAAGAGACAAAGAAGCCTGAGGCTACAAACACCGGTTCTGAAAGTGTCCCGGTCAAAAAAGTATCGCTTGAAAAGAAACTTGAAAAAGCTCCTCATCTTGTCAGCCTTGTAAAGCCGCTTGTATTTGAGCTTAAGAAAAAGAATCTTGAAACCACAGTTGCAAGAGTAGGGCTTGTTTTGGATATATCGGGATCTATGAGTCAGCGTTTTAAAAACGGAACTGTGCAGGAGATAGTGAATAAGACATTGCCTTTAGCGGTACAGTTTGATGATGACGGTGAGCTTGATTTTTGGTATTACGGTACTACAGCCAGAAGAATGAAGAGTGTAAATCTTGACAACTACATGGAGGCGGTTCCGGCTGATTGGAAGCGTCTTATGATGGAGCTTGGCGGAAGGAATAATGAGCCGACAGTACTTAAAATGGTGGTGGATGCCTATAAAAACACAAAGATACCTGCATATGTACTGTTTCATTACAGACGGAGGAGTCAACCATAAGAAAGAAATACAAAATATTATTACAGAGGCTTCACATCTGCCTATCTTTTGGCAGTTTGTAGGAGTCGGCGGACAAAACTACGGCATACTTGAAAAGCTGGATACTATGACGGGAAGATATGTTGACAATGCCGGTTTCTTTGCACTGGATGATTTCAAGAAAGTATCAAATGAAGAACTTTATGCAAGACTTTTGGAGGAGTTTCCGAAGTGGCTTGAGGACATAAGGAAAAAGGGAATGATTTAGACGAGGTGATTTATGCCTTTTAAGATTATAAAAAATGATATAACAAAGGTAAAGGCGGACGCAATTGTAAATACGGTAAATCCGAATGTAATAATAGGTGAGGGCGTTGAGTATGCCATATATAATGCGGCAGGTAAAGATGAGCTTTTAAAAGCAAGAGAAAAGCTCGGATATATGCCGCCCGGTGAGGTGGGTATCACGACCTGCCTTTAAGCTTGATGCAAAATATATTATTCATGTAAGCAGTCCGGTGTGGACAGGGGGGTGGTACGGAGAACGCCCACCTGAAAGTGTTTTTACAAAAGAGACGATATTACTTACCGATTGCTATATGAAAGCTCTTTATATGGCGGCAAAAAACGGATGTAAGTCAATAGCTTTTCCTTTACTTGCGACAGGTACATACAAATTTCCGAAAGAGATCGGTATGGCGGTGGCGGTAAGAGCTTTTACAGAATTCTTGAAACACTACGATATGGAAATTTTTCTGGTGGTATTCGGAAGGATTCTTCTAATATTTCAGGAAGTCTGTTCAGAAAAGTAAAAAGATTTGTGGATTATGAAGAAATATGCGCCTGCGCCGAATCGGCTCCGAGAGACAATTTAGATTGGATTAACGGCAGTACAATTGATGACGATGAGGAAACTGAAAGCTGTCAGGATATAAGTGAGGACGAGAAGCTGACTGAAAGCTATCGGGATATAAGTGAGGATGACAATGACGAATTATACTATAAAAGTTCGCAAAGGTCACATAAGTACTCCGAATCACATAAGCACCCTAAATCTTTAGAGGAGTCGCTAAAGAAAATACATAAGTATTCATTTGCAGGCTATTTGCAGCAGCTTATAAACAAAAAAGGAATGAAAAATTCCGAAGTTTATGCTACGGCAAATATTACAAAGCAATATTTTTCAAAGCTTATAAACGGTAAAGTAAATCCTTCAAAGGAGAAAGTGATTGCACTTGCAATCGGGCTGCACCTGAATATGGATGAGACAAAGGATATCTTGAAGGTTGCGGGATATGCTTTCTCACCTTATTCACAGACCGATATTGTAGTGAAATACTTTATAAATAACGAAGATTACAATGTAATAAAATTGGATATTTTACTTTATGATTTCGGATTGGATCCGATTTCAAGCTGATAAAGGTCGCCTCAGGGTTGACCTTTTTTATTTTGATTTGGTGTATCATAAGCTCATAAAACAAATTGAAGGAGAAACTTATGGATAAGAATTTAACAGAGATAGTTTATATACTTGACAGAAGCGGTTCAATGAGCGGCTTGAGGCGGATACTATAGGCGGATTTAACTCTATGATAGCAAAGCAAAAAGATACCGGTGAGAGTGCGTATATTTCAACAGTATTATTTGATACTGTAAACGAGGTGATTCATGACAGAGTACCTATTGAAAAAGTAGAGGAGATGACGGAAAAGGAGTATTTTGTAAGAGGAGGTACCGCACTTTTGGATGCGGTGGGAGGTGCTATACGGCATATAGCAAATATCCACAAATATGCAAGGGAAGAGGACAGACCTGAAAAGACCGTTTTTATTATAACCACTGACGGAATGGAAAATTCCAGCAGATATTATAATTATGAACAGGTAAATAAGATGATAGAAAAGGAACAAAAAGAGTACGGCTGGGAGTTTATCTTTATCGGAGCAAATATTGATGCGGCAAGAGAAGCGGAAAAATTCGGTATCCGAAGAGACAGAGCACTAAATTATGTACCTGACGAGGTGGGTACAGGTGCGGTATATGAAAGTATCTCAAATGTCACATGTGGTGCTATGAGAGCAAAGAGTGCAGGTGATATAGGAGCGTTTTTGGATAGAGGCGAGTGGGGAAAAGTTATAAAAAAAGACTTTGAAAAGAGAGCAAAAAAGCGCAGATAAGGCCCTTACATATATGTTATAATGGTAGATGAGTAGAGTAATAGTGCATGATTATAGGAGAGATTTATGAGTTCAACCACATTGATAAAGAATAACAACGGTGTTACACAGGTTCCGCTTCAGGCAAAATTTTTAGGTAAAAGATGTGTAAGCATCAGCGGAGAGATAAATGAGGAGTCGGCTGTTGACTTCACAGATAAGATACTTGATTTGAATCTGGAATCAAATGAGCCTATAACGGTGCTTATAAACAGTAACGGAGGTGAAATAAACAGCGGACTTTTGATGTATGATGCTATAGTAGGCTCAAAAGCTCCTATAAGAATGATATGCAGAGGTAAGGCTTACAGTATGGGTGCGGTACTTTTTGCCTGTGCGAAAGAAAGATATATGCTTCCAAACAGTGAACTTATGTTACATCAGCCTATGCTTGGCGGCAAAGTTTCAGGAAACGCCTCAAGTATAAAGAGTATATCCGACAGTATGCTTGAAACAAAGAAAAAGATAAATAAACTGCTCTCAAAACATACGAAAAAGACTGAAGAAGAGATTGATGAGGCTACAGGTTTTGACCATTATTTCTCACCGGAGGAATCTATAGAATTCAATCTTTGTGATGAGATAATAGAGTTTTCAAAAGTTATTGACTTTATAAAAGAGGTGGAGTGGTAATGAGAGATAAGGTAGACAAAGTAGTTTTGGGTGAAGGCTGTGTATACAGTACGGACAGCAATGTAACCGGTATCAACAATAATATTTTGGTGGTAGGAGGCTCAGGTTCGGGAAAGACCGTTTCTATAGCTGAAGCATTTTTACTTGAGTCATATAACAGAAATATAATCACAACAGTGACTAAAAGAAGGATAGTGAAAAAATATATTCCGCTTCTTAGGGACAGGGGATACAGTATCTGGGATCTTGACTTTGTACATCCTGAAAACGGCAATGTAGGCTATGATCCGCTGGATTTTGTAAAGAGTTATCAGGATATAGTATTTGTGGCAAAGAGCATAATTGAGTCAAATAATAAAAATGAAAACAGCAATGCGGACCCTTATTGGAATGAAGCAGCCACATCGCTTTTTTCATCCATCATAGCGTATGTACTTATGAAAAAGCCGCATCCGAATTTTTCAGATGTGCTTGAGATGATTGACGGACTTACATTTGAAGAGGACGGCGGTGAGATAACAACTAATTATGACTTTGAATTTTTTAAGCTTGAAAAGGCCAATCCGTCAAACTTTGCTACAGTGAACTGGAGATCTTTTAGAAGATTGCCTATAAGAACGGCAAGTTGTGTGTTCGGTGTACTGAATACGGCAACCTCATTTGTATTCACTCCTGAACTTAGAAAAATATTCAGGTTGAGAAGGAAGATAAGTTTTGAGAGATTTGCAAGAGACAAAAGAGCATTGTTTATAACAAGCAGCCCTGTAAATCCGAGCTTAAATACTTTTATAAATATGTTTTATGCTCATATATTTAAAGAACTCTTTGAGATAGGAGAAAGAAGAGAGAGCGGAGTGTTGCCGAGGCAAGTACATATGCTGGCGGATGACTTTGCAACGGGCTGTCCTGTGCCTTTATTTGATCAGTATATCTCCATATTCAGAGAAAAAGGTATATCCGTGACACTTTTGGTACAGTCGGAGTCACAGCTTTCATCACTCTATGGAGACGATAAAGCTACAACCATCATTAACAACTGTGATACCTATGTGTATATGGGCTCAAACGATTTGGAGACTGCAAAGAATATTGCAACCAGGGCAGGTATACTGACTGAAGAATGTTTGAATATGAAACTCGGCAATCAGATAATCTTCAGAAGAGGATCAAAACCGATATTTTCCAAGAGATACAATATTTTTGAGAATAAACTTTACAAATCCATACCGGAGAGTTTTAAAGACGAAGATATAATATGTGTCTTAAATGAGGAAAGAAGTTCATTTATCAGAGAACTTAGAGCAGTATAGGTATGGATGAATATGATTGTTTTGATGAAAAACGGTATGTTCAAACTGATGAACAATAAGCACGAAGCATGCGAATATTTTGACAGTGAATATTTTAAAAAATATACGGACGGTGAAGATCCGTTTTAAAATAAGGTATCATATGAGGGGGGGATATAATGTCAAAATCGGATTCAAAGTCACAAGTGAAATTTATGTCTGCGATGTTTAAAGGAAAGGAAATATTTAAGCCTTTAAATACAGGTTTTATTGATGAAAGAGTGAGTTGTATCAGGGAATATGTGGCAAATATCTTCTTTTATACAAAGAACGGCCATACGATAATGATTGATGCGGGGTATAACTACGAAAAACTTGCAGAAAAGATGAGTTGGTTAAATATTGACTCCAAAGATATAAAAGAGATTTTAATTACTCATTTGGATACGGACCATGTGGGAGCGATTGAAAAAGACAGTGAGGGTATATTCAAAGACTCAACAATATATATCGGAAGAATTGAAAATGAGTACTTAACGGGAAATAAGCGCCGGAAGGTCTTTTTGGGGATTATATAAATTGCCGAGAGTAAATATTGATAATAAAAAGGTTTTAATTGATGACTCTCAGGTTATTTTTATCGGAGATATTAAGATAGAAGCCTTCATTGTGCCGGGGCATACATGGGGGCATCTGGTATATCTTATTGACGATATGTACCTGTTTACAGGGATACGATTTGGTTCGGAGCTGACGGTGGATATGCATTTTTAAACACACTGGCGGAAGACGGAAAGCTTCAAATAAAATCTCTGAAAAGATTGGAAGAAATCCTTAGAAAAAGAAATCTTAATTTAAAGATTATTACAGGTCATACAGGTTGGACTGATGATATAAACTTTGCCTTTTGCCCATACCGATGAAATTTGCAACTCGTTAAGAAGGAAAACCGAAAGTCCATGATCCTAAAGCACCTTATGACGGCTTTGATGAAAGCGGTGATAAGAAAGAAAATGTAGAAAAAGTATTACCAAAAATATTGCAGAAGTAGTATAGTGTAAATATATTTTTATGCAAAGGAGAATATTATGTTGGAAGTAGGAATCAAAGGACAAAGAGAAACCGTAGTTACCAAGGAGAAGACTGCAACAGGTATCGGAAGCGGACTTTTGGAGGTATTTGCAACCCCTATTATGATTGCACTGATGGAAGAGTCAGCATTTATGAGCGTAAATGAAATACTGGATGAGGGCTTTACTACAGTGGGTATTGCAGTGGATATAAAGCATATAGCGGCCACACCTGTAGGTATGAAGGTGGTTGCAAAGTCGGAGCTTTATAAAGATTGACGGAAGAGAGTTGACCTTTAAGGTGGAGGCGTATGATGAAAAAGGACTTATAGGTGAGGGTATTCACAAGAGATTCATTGTAAATAATGACAAGTTCCAGGCAAAGACCGACAGCAAATTGGAAAAGTAAATATAAATAAGTAAAGTGCAAAGGCAGGAGCCGATGCACTTTTTTTATATTAAGACTATTGTTATATATAGTATTTTACTTTTATGATAAGATACATAAAAAGGAGGATACTATGAAAAAGAGATTGTTATATTTGATTCCTGCATTATTTTTACTTTCAGGTTGCGGTAAGAGTGTTTCCATATCTATAAACTTACCCGGAAGTGAAAGTAAGATAAGTGAAAGCAGCGATACAGACGAAAGTGAAGCTACAGAGGCTACAAAAGAGAGCGTGAAAAAAGGCGTAGAGATGCTTGATGCAAATGTGTATTATAAGCCTCAGGACGGGTATCAGCCACCTGAAAATATTATACCGCAGATAAAAGCGGACAATAAAAATCTTGAAGATACGATAAAAAAGATAAATTCGATTTGGACAAGCGACTATTCAAAAATACAGCTTACAAGGTATGATTCCAATATATTCAGCCTGTTGATAGATACTGTAACAGTTGACAATTCGGCTTCAAGTGAAGAGTTAAGAGGTGTCAATATAAGCTCAAGTACAGGTAAGGAGCTTAAGATTACAGCTGTTTTAAAGGATGCAAATACTCTGTATGAGAAATTGATTAGTGATCATGATTTTGTAGATGATTATGATGATATTGATAACTTTAGTGAAAAGCTGAAATCGGTTTTGACAGATCCGGCTGCTTTTACTGACGGTGAGAACAAAAACGGTGATGTTGCATGGTCACTTGGTAACGGCGCACTTATGATATATATGCTTGAAAATACAAAGTACGGAAAGCAGTCGGTGTCTATTCCTATAGACTATATAAAGTATAAGGAGATTTTTTAAGCCTGATGTACTTACTTTACCGGATGATTATGCTTTCAAAATCATTCCCGACAGGGAGATGACTGTAAATATAGGCGGAACAGAGCGTGTTGTGGAAGTCGATGAGGACATTGACGAATACGGTGTATTACAGGAAGTCGAGCTGAAAATTGACGGAGCAAAGAGAGAGTATAAGGACGACAGCTACAGCTACGGTATTACTGATGCATATATTTTTAAAAAGGGAAATTCGGCATACCTATACCTTGAGTTGACCTATGATAATGACTATAGGAGCATTAAGGTGATTGATTTGAATAATGATGAACAGTCTGATATCAGGGAGTGTTTTGCGGATACCGCTCCTCTAAATCCGAATAAGTTCTACCTTGGTGAGAGGGTTGCGACTATAAGCACTGTGAATGTTGAAAGAAAGTACACCTTAGGCGAGGGCGGCAGTCCTAAGGCATTGGAAAACTACTATACTATTGTTACTCCTGTAAGCTTGGTAGCTAAAATTGAGTTAAGCGGAGAGCGTTTAAAGGGAATAAACGGAGATTATGACGGCAGCATTACTCTTCCTGTAGGAATATTACTCACACCTGTAGGCAGTGACAATGAAACTTTTACAGATTACAGTACAAGCAGCGGAGATATTATAAGAATCCCTATGCAAAAATCATCGGACGGTGAAATAACTATAAACGGCAGAGATGTAAGAGATGTATTTGACGGTACATTCTTTGCAGGTTGATATGAACACAAATCAGATTATTATTCATGTGGATATGGATGCTTTCTATGCTTCAGTAGAGATGAGAGATGATAAAACTCTAATAGGTAAGCCGCTTATCATAGGTTCAAAGCCAAGTGAGAGGGGTGTTGTTGCAACCTGTAATTATGAGGCCAGAAAATACGGTATTCGTTCAGGTATGAATATTAAAGAGGCGTATAATCGTTGTCCTAAGGGGATTTTCAAACACCCGAATTTTGACAAGTATAGGGCGGTATCAAACAGCCTGCATAAGATACTTGAAAGCTATACCGATATAACGGAGTATATTGCACTTGATGAGGGCTACCTTGATCTGACAGAGAAGGTATCTTCGTGGGAGGAAGCCGGAAAAATAGGATTTGAGATCAAAAAAAGGGTAAGGGAGGAGCTATCTCTTACCTGTTCTGTAGGTTTGGCATATTCAAAGACCGCAGCAAAGACAGCAAGTGAAGAGAAAAAGCCTGACGGATATTTTGAAATAAAGACAAGAGAAGATTTTGTAAATCTTGTAATTGACAGGAATGTGAGAGCATTGTATACAGTGGGCAAAATGACTGCAGAGAAGCTACATATGTATGGCGTAGATACTGTGAGAGATTTACAGGAAAAGTCGGATTTTGTAAAAAAATTCATGGGCAAACAGGGAGAATATCTTGTTGATCTGGCTTTCGGATATGATAACAGAAAGGTAATACCCTACAAACAGGAGGATGCCAAGTCAATCAGTAAGGAATTTACGTTTCAAAAGGATGTATCAAGTTTCAAATTTTTGGACGATGTGCTTTTTATTTTGGCTTTTCGTGTAGAGGAAAGAGCAAAAAGGCTTGGACTCTACGGGGAGGGAGTTTCTCTTAAAATCACCTATTCCGATATGAAGAGTATCACAAGGTCAATGCTTGTAGATGAATGCAGCAATGACGCTTATACAATATATGAGAGTGCAAGTATGCTTTTAAAGAATGTGAAAAAGGGTGAGATAAGGCTTATAGGAACGGGAATATATCATCTTAGAGAGGAAGAGGGCAGGCAGCTCAGCTTTAACGATATTTTTTCCGGAGAGCGTGATATTATAAGCAAAAAAGTGGAAGATAAGTGGCGTGAATTGAAAAATTATTATAAAATAGATTTTGATGAGATAAAAAATTCATCAAACAGGCTTAAGACTTATGAATATATAGAAAAAATGAGAGAAGTTATGGAGTCTATGTAACAAAAGGCTCAAAACATATAAGAAAGGATCATATATGAGAACTTTTGATGAGCAGGCTATAGTTTCTATAGCACCTAATGCGAATGCGGTTTCAAACGGCAGAAAGCTGTCATCAGGAAACAGTTTTGTAAAAAGAATGAAGTCGGCTGATGACAGTCTTTATTTTGGTGAGTGCAAAGGAAGTGGAAGAGCAATTATAATGTTTCCATAGACTTTGAAAAAGAGGGTGAACCGGTATTTAGATGTTCTTGCCCAAGCAGACAGTTTCCATGCAAACATGCTATAGGCTTGATGTTTGAGATGAAAGAGGGCAAGAGCTTTGAAACGGCTGAGATTCCTCAGGATATTTTGGATAAGAGAGAAAAGATAGAGGCAAGAGAAAAGAAAAAGGCCGAGAAGGAAATTGAAAAGGAGCAAAATCCTGATAAGCCTAAGAAAACAAGTGCAGCCTCAAAAGCGGCTAAAACAAAGAAGATAAAGAAGCAGATTGAGGGCTTGGATCTGTTAAAAGATGTTATGAGTCAAATAACCGGTTCAGGTGTGGCAGCCTGCGTGGATAAAGCATTTGATAAAAAATATGATGAACTGGCAAAACAGTTGGGAGATTACTATTTGCCGGGAGTACAGATAATATTTAAAAGATTTTTTTAAAATCTCTAAGAACGATAAAAAAATGATCTGTTTATAGAAGAAATAAAAAAATGATTATCCTAAGAGCTATATAGATGAGTTAAGAAACGATTATCCAAATGACTATGTTGAGGAGTATTTGTTATCTTTAGCGGTAAAGGAGCTCACAAAGCTTAGATATATCGAAAAGAGAGCAAGGGATTACCTCAATAAAAAGCTTGAAAGTGATTCTACCGACCCTGATGATAATATACTCTATGAGGCACTTGGCGGAGTCTGGAAGCTTGAAGAACTTGGTGAAACAGGTCTTAAAAAGGAAAATGTATCAATTGCGGAGTTAAGCTTTATGTCGGAATATGATGATGTAAAAGCAGAATATATAGATAAAGGCTATTGGATAGATCTTGATACAGGAGATATAAATTATACAGCCAATTATTGCCCACTAAAAGCAAAGAAATATATTCAAAGAGATGACAGCTTCTTTGGTAAAAAGTTTGTTGAAAAGCTTTATTTCTATCCTGCAAATGAGGGAGAAAACAGAAGAATCCGTTATGAGAGCAGTAGAGATGAAGATTTGGACATAGATGATATCAAAAAGATAAGAAGCTTTGCAAAGAAGAACATAACAGAGTTTTTAAAGCCTGCTAAAAATATATTGAAGGCTACTTTATCCGATAATGCTTATGGAGTACTTTTTGAGTTTGCAAAGATAGGTACAAACGGCAGTGATGTTGTAGCAGAGGATAAAGAAGGAAAGCAGATTTTACTAAGGGCGATGACTAAGGATAAAACAGCTATGGACGCAATATTCGGACTTCCAAGTAAAGACTATCTTAAAAATCAGGTGTTATTCGGATTGGCACATTATGACTTGATACTGAAGCAGATTTGTGTAGAGCCAAGAAGTATTATCACGGAAAACGAAATACTCAGATTGGCATATTAAGGGAGGCTATTATGAATTTGGATATTTTATATAAATTACAGGAACAATTAAGAAACAGTGTAATTACAGGCAGCTCTCTTATAAAGGAAGACTTCAGACTGAAAAAATGTGTAGATGATATGGAAGCACTTTCAAAGGCGGCTCCTGTGTTTGCCCAGATTAAAAAGCAGGCAGATGAGCTGTTTGTATGTGATAATCCCGGTGAGAAGACTTTGGATCTGCTTGCACTTGTGGATGCGGTACTTGAAACTCAGGCAGGTATATATGAAAGCAGCGAGCTTTCAGATATTGAAAAAAGCTGTGGAAGGGTCAATGGAAATTATTCTTATAAGATGCTTGAGCCTGTTATAACTGCACTTACTACAACAGGAAGCGGTAGATGGGAAGTGTTGGTGGAAGCCAGAAAAGAAAACCCTGATATTTTCCTGGACTATAGAATATTGCCGAAGTTTATTGCAGGACTTGGAGACGGATACAGTGAGATCTCATTTGCGATCGGAAGATGGATCATGCAAATTGGAAAGATGATGGTAGAGCCGCTAAAAAGAGGCTTTGATCCTATGGGAAAGAGTGAGATGTATCTAAGATTTGATATTATTGCGGATCTCGCAAAAGAAGAGGAAAATGATTTTTATTTGTCTGTTATAAACGGTGAGGCAAGGAAAGATATAAGAAAGAGGGCTATAAGGTCTCTGATGTATAGTGAAGATAATATAGACTTTTTGATTGAACTTGCAAAAACATCCGATAGAGCAAGTAAAAACCGATGCTATAGAGACTTTAAAGACATTTAAAGAAATGAAAAAGGCTGTTGAATTTTTTTAAAAACTGTAGAAGTTAAGAAGAAATAAAAGGTGATAGATATGAGCGAAGAATTACAAAGGCTTCCGGCGGAGGTCATGTTCCAAAAAGAAATAGATGCACTTATTGCGGCTGAAAAAAATGCGATTCCCACAGGATGGAAGATGTCACCGAAGTCCGTACTTACTTACATTATGGGCGGTGAGTGCAACGGTGTGAAAATAATGCCGAAATACATAGGAAATAAGAGAATAGTTGAAATAGCAATAGCCACTTTGGTAACAGACAGAGCATTACTTTTGATCGGTGAGCCGGGTACTGCAAAGTCATGGTTGTCGGAGCATCTATGTGCCGCTATAAACGGTAACTCAACCTGTGTTATACAGGGAACTGCGGGAACTACAGAGGAGCAGATAAGATACTCATGGAATTATGCCATGCTTATAGCAGAAGGCCCAAGTGATAAGGCAATTATAAAGAGTCCTGTTTTTGAGGCTATGGAAGAGGGTAAGATTGCCAGATTTGAAGAGATATCACGTTGTGCCTCCGAGGTACAGGATGCCCTTATTTCAATTCTCTCCGAAAAGAGAATTTCTATTCCGGAACTTGGTAAGGACAGTGCGGCTAAGAAAGGATTTTCCATAATAGCTACAGCAAATACAAGAGACCGTGGTGTAAATGACATGAGTGCCGCTCTAAAGAGAAGATTTAATATAGTGGTGCTTCCAAGTCCGAATACTCTTGAAGAGGAGATGGATATAGTAAAGACCAGAATCGAGAAGCTTTCAGAAGGTATGGCATTGCTTTCAAAGGTGCCTGAGGCTGAGGTAATAAAGAAGGTCTGTACAATATTCAGAGAGCTTAGACAGGGTGAGACACTTGACGGAAAACAAAAAATCAAGTCCACAGCAAATGTACTTTCTACTGCAGAGGCTATATCCTTACTTACAAACAGTATGTCTTTGGCAGGCAGTTTTGGAGACGGTGAGATAAGTGATGCGGACCTTGCGGCAGGACTTCAAGGTGCAATAGTAAAGGAAGATTCCAAAGACTCAAAAGTTTGGGAAGAGTACCTTGAGAATATAATGAAAAAGCGTGGAAAAGAGTGGATTGGACTCTACAATGAATGTAGGATGCTCAATGGCTAGGAGGCAGCCATGAAAACTTTTGGAATTAGACATTTTTCACCTGCAGGTGCATATTTTCTAAGACAGTTTTTGGATGAAGTAAAGCCTTCACTTGTGCTTATAGAGGGACCGGCGGATTTTGACTTTTTGATAGATGATATTGTCTCAAAAAATCTTGTTCCTCCGTTTGCCATCATGGCATATACAAAGGAAGCACCTATTGACACAATTCTCTATCCTTTTGCAGAATATTCGCCGGAGTATCAGGCAATTCTTTGGGCAAGGGAAAATAATACGGAATGTCATTTTTTTGATTTGGAATCCGATATAATTTTGGGACTTGAAAAAAGGGATGATGAAACTAAAGAAGAGGAGATTATCTCAGAAACAAATCCAAAGAAAAGTATTGAAACGGATATGGAAGGTTTTTGGGAGAGAACCTTAGAGCAGAGTGAGGATATGCATGCCTATAGTGCCGGCAGTGCTTTGTTTGGAGAAAGCATAAGAAAAGATACAAATGCAGATGACAAATCCTTTATAAGAGATACAGTCCGTGAAAGCTTTATGAAAAGAAAGATAAAGGAATATATAGAAAAGGGATTTGATACTGAAAAAATAGTGGCTATAACAGGTGCTTTTCATACATCAGCTATTGAAAGTCTTGAAGGAGCAATGTCCGATAAGGAATATAAGGCATTGGTAAGAAGAGAATCCAATGTCACATTGATGCCGTATTCTTACTATAGACTTAGTAAAAGAACCGGTTATGGTGCGGGAAATGCGGCACCGGCGTATTATGAGTTACTTTGGCAGGGATTTTCAAACGGTGATATTACTTATCATGAAAGAAAGTATCTGAGCAGTTTGGCAAAGTATATGAGAGAGCATGGCGGAATCGTTTCATCCGCTCAGGTAATAGAGGCGACAAGGCTTGCAAGAGAACTTGCCGTTATTAGAGGAGGCTCTGTTCCCACACTTGAAGATTTAAAGGATGCAAGTATTACCTGTATGGGTGGTGGAAGTTTCGGTGAGATGGCAATGGGATTTGCAGAGACCGATATAGGAAAAAAGATAGGCAGTGTTCCACAGGATGCTATGCAGACGTCTATACAGAGTGATTTTACCTCTAAACTTAAGCAGTTAAAGCTTGAAAAATATAAGGAACTTGTGGCTACACCTTTGCAGCTTGATTTAAGAGAAAACTTAAGAGTAAAGTCAAAGGAGAGTGCTTTTCTTGACTTAAACAGATCGTTTTTCTTATACAGACTTGTTGTACTTGGAATAGATTTTGCCAAGATAAAAAGAAGCAGTCAGGATAATGCAACCTGGGCCGAGAACTGGATACTTCAGTGGACACCGGAGGCTGAGATACAGATAGTTGAAAGTGTATTAAAGGGAGACACTATAGCGGATGCTGTAGCTTTTGTATTGAGTGAAAGGCTATTAGAGGCTACGAAGATATCTGAAGTAGCGGATGTTATAGAAGATGCGTTTAATTGCGGACTTCCTAAGATAGTTGAGGGTGCGAAAAGAAGTCTTGATGAGATGGCAAACGGTGCAATAGCTATGTGTGATATTGCGGATACCGTGAGCAAACTTTCAAATATGATTTCATTCGGCGATATCAGAAAACTGGACAGAGAACCTCTGATACCTATTGTTAAAAGACTTTGTATCAGAGCTTCACTTATGCTTGTCGGAGAGTCGGCATGTGATGATATAGCGGCAGCTGCATTGGCTGAGGATATTCAAAAAATACATAATGTTTTTATGGTACAGGACTTTTTGGATGAGAGCCTTTGGTTTGATAAGCTTACGGAACTCTCAAATAGAGATGATCTGAATACAAAAATCTCAGGACTTGCTACAGCAATACTGCTTGATGCAGGTAAGATAGATGAGCCGACTCTTAGAAAAGAGGTATCAAGACGACTTTCTATAGGTATGCCTGCAGAACTTGGTGCAAACTGGTTTGCAGGTCTGTCTATGAGAAATCATTATGCTCTTATAGGGAGACTTACACTTTGGGAGAGCCTTAGTGAGTATATGGATACCTTGGATGAAGAGGAATTCAGACGTTCGGCAGTTTTTTTAAGAAGAGCTTTTGTAGAGTACAGCACTAAGGAAAAAGATATGATTGCCGAAAATCTTGGTGAAATATGGGGACTCAATGCTCAGGAAGTAAGTGAAATAATAAACTCTGAGATAAAGGAAGTGGACACGGAGATTCTCGAAGACTTTGATTTTGGAGACTTTTAGGAGATATAAATGGATACAAATGACAGACTGAGGCGATGGAGACTGATACTTGGTTCTGAAGCACAAAAAAGAATGGAAGGCATGGGAGACGGACCGGATTTGAGTCAGGAAGATCTTATGATGGATACGGCACTTGATGCCATCTATAACAGAGATATGAAATTTGGCTTCGGAGGTGGAGCCGGAAAAGGTGCATCAAGTCCGCAGATAAGCAGATGGCTTGGGGATGTGAGAACACTTTTTGATAAGGATATTGTAAAGATAATTCAGTCCGATGCTATGGAAAGATGCGGATTAAAGCAGCTGATATTTGAACCTGAGCTTCTTGAAAACATAGAGCCGGATATGCATATGGCAAGTATGATACTTACCCTAAAGGATCAGATACCGAAGCAGAGTAAGGAAAATGCAAGAGAGTTTATAAGAAAAATAGTGGAGCAAATAAATGCTTTGCTTGAAACGGATTTAAAAAGGGCGGTTACAGCAAGTATAAACAGAAAGTTGCATTCTCCCATTCCGTCAGCATCCGCACTTGATTTTCAGACTACTATAAGAAAGGGTATCAAAGACTACAATACAAAGCTGAAGAAGATAATCCCTCAAAAGTATTATTTCTTTGAGAGAAGTGCAACAACCGCCGCCAATAAATATACTGTTATTTTGGATATTGACCAAAGCGGTTCTATGGGAGAGTCGGTAATATATTCATCTATAATGAGCTGCATCCTGGCAAGTATGAGTGCTATAAAGACTAAGGTTGTGGCTTTTGATACCAATATCGTGGACTTTGAGTGAAAAATGTGAGGACCCTATTGATTTACTTTTCGGATTTACGCTCGGCGGTGGAACAGATATTGAAAAATCAATAAAGTATTGCACTAAATATATAGAGAACCCGAAGAAGACGATTTTCTTTTTGATTTCAGACCTTGAAGAGGGCGGAAACCGTGCAGGACTTCTCAGAAGATTGACAGAGATGAAGGAAGACGGTGTTATTGTGATTTGTCTGCTTGCCATATCAGACTCAGGCAAACCTTATTATGATGCAAATATGGCACAAAGAATTGCAAATAACGGTATTCCATGTTTTGCAGCCGCTCCGCAGATGTTGCCGAGGCTCTTAGAAAAAGCAATGAAAAATGAGGATATGAGTGAGTTTACAACAGGTAAATTCGGTGTGGAAAAATAAGGAGATAAGAAAATGAGAAAATTATTTATTATGACACTTGGATTATATTGTGCAGTTGCACTTATGGGATGCAAAGCCGATGCTGCAAAAACTTCAGAGTCTAAGACCGCTATAGAGTCACAGACAAGTTCGGTTGCAACTACAGATACAAGTGTTGCACAGAGCGGTGAAGATACTCCGGTTGTCGGCGGTTGGAGTATAAGTGAGAAGCTTTCACCAAGTGATAACAGTGATGCAATGAGAGCCTTTGATATGGCCGTCAAGAATCTGGAGGGTTATTCATATGAGGTTGTGGCCGTACTTGGATCACAGATTGTATCGGGAACGAATTATTCATATCTTTGTAAAGGGATAGCAGTGACGCCTGATGCCAAAGCGGAATATGCTGTTGTCAATGTATATGAGGATTTAAGCGGAAATTCAAAGATCACAGGAAGTTTGGAACTCTTGGAAGGTAAAGAAGGCTGGGAGTACAATGAAGGAAGTGCAAAGCTGGATGATAATGCCGATGCCAAGACAGCTTTTGATAAGTCTCTTGAGGCTTTGGCAGGTGCAAACTATGAGCCTATAGCCTATATAGGTAAAAAGGACAATTCATATGCGATACTTGCAAAGATTTCAACAGAGGGTTCCGATTCACAGACGACCATATCAATGGTTTATGTAACTTCTACAGATTCGGGAGCGATGATTGATGATATCAAGGATGTGGATATAGCTATGTAGGATACAAAGTACCTAAGGATCAAATAGAGTATCTTATAGGAGTTGTAAAATAAATAATTAGGGGGAAATATGAATTTCAGATTTGCAAAAAAAGAGGATTGCGCTTTAATACTTTATTTTATAAAGGAACTGGCATCATATGAGAAAATGCTTGATGAAGTGGTTGCTGATGAGAAGATTTTAGAAGAGTGGATCTTTGATAAGCAGAAAGCGGAAGTTGTTTTTGTAATGGAGAATGAAAAGGAAGTCGGGTTTGCACTTTTCTTTCACAACTTCTCTACATTCTTAGGCAGAGCCGGAATATATCTTGAGGATCTTTTTGTACTGCCGGAGTTTAGAGGAAGAGGATATGGCAAGGCTTTATTAAAGAAACTGGCCTCTATTGCTGTAGAGAGAGGCTGTGGCAGACTTGAGTGGTGGTGCCTTGATTGGAACAAGCCGAGCATTGACTTCTACCTGTCCCTTGGTGCCGAACCGATGTCGGACTGGACCACATACAGGATAACCGGGGATACATTAAGGAGAATGGCAAAAGTATAACTTAATGATAACTTAAAACAGGGTACTGTAAAATCTGATTTATAACGATTTTGCAGTACCTTTTTTATTTTAAATTATATAGGCAAAAAATCAGTGGTATAGGCACTATTTGACTACTTTTACATAGTATTTATAACTTTTTTTGTTATATAAGTAAATTAGTTTATTGTATAAAAAAATAAAGGAGGAACGTGATAAAAAAATACAGAACAGAATGGTGGTATATTGTTAAAAAAATAATGATTTTTGAGGGAAGGATATGAAAAGAAATATTTTTGAGATGCTTTATGGCATATATTTTAAGCATATTACTGTTAAGTAACAGCTTGGAAGTGTTTGCAAGTACTTTGACAAACGGGGCAGAGATAACATCAGAAACCGAAGAAAGAAGTGATACCGTTATTTCAAGGGCAACGGATTCAAATGCAAGAGAATGGAATTTTACGTACTTTGGACCTTCTACATCTACAATTACAAATACAGTAAATGATGATGCAGATATAGATGGAGAAGTGGTTTTAAAATCAGCAACATATAAAAAAGACGGAAGTATAAATAAAAAGGGCGGAAAGTTAGTGTCTTCCGATCCGGCTGACGGAATAAGCTTTTATTATACAAAAATAGATCCGAGTAAAGAAAATTTTATTCTTGAGGCGGATGTGAGGATCGATTATATGAATCCGAAACCTGACGGACAGGAGGGATTTGCACTGATGGTAAGGGACTCTATAGGTGAAAAAGGAGATCCGGCAAGTTCGGAATCAAATTTGGTATCTATAGGTGCAACACAACTTCCTAAGGGAGAACTCAATTCTACAACTCAAGTAAAAGATATGCTTGGAGTAAGGGCATACACAGGTATTGATAATAAGATAAATCCTAATCCGGATACATTTAAAGTTTACAGATTAGGATTTGACAAGGACGGAGGCAAGGTAAGCAGTGGAGATACTTACAGAGTCAGGTTGGAGAAAAATTCTTCAAGTTATGTTGTATATCAGCTTGCCATGGACGGCTCTGAACTTTATAAGTATGAAATTCCTATACAGGCAAAGGATATTCGTGCAAACAGTATAAGCGGATATGAAGAGTTAAATGACCCTATGAATGTACAGGATCGTTTTGCATATGTAGGATTTGCTGTTGCAAGAGGTATGAATGTCACATATTCAAATATAAAATTTGAAAAGAGTGAGTTTGATGCAAATGATTGGAAACCTCAAGAAAGCAGATATATAGATCTACAGGCTAAGATTACAAGTCCTGATACTGCGGCAGAAGAAAATTATACATTAGTGTTTAAAGCCAATGCAAACGGAACGGCTAAAATATATCAGGATAATGTACTTAAAGACAGCGTGGAAGTCGTTAATAATGAGGAACTTAAGAAAGATTATGATTTATCATCGGGTAAAAATTTCAGCGTTGAGTTTACTCCGAAAGCAGGTTATGAACCTGAACCTTTTGTGAAGCTTAAATCTTATGAAACTGTTACATTAAATAAAAGTGTATCATTAAGGACTATAGGAAAAGATTCTTATATTTATGTATCAAATACAGGCTTGGATGGAAATGACGGTTCAGGGTATGATAATGCGATAAGTTTGGAGTCTGCAATAAAGTATGCGAAGCCGGGGCAGACAATATTATTGAAGCCTGAAGTTTATGATATGTCAAATAAGTCTCTAATTGTACAAAAGGGAAGAAACGGAAGAGAAGATAATCCTATAAGAATACAGGGAGACGGTGGTTTTGCAACATTAGACTTTAATAGAAGCGGCAAGGGATTTAGCCTTGGCGGAGATTATTGGGAACTTAAGCAGTTTAATATTACGAATACTGCAGACGGATATAAAGGACTTGGAATCTCGGGAAGCCATAATATAGCGGAAAGGTTAAATTTGTTTAATAACGGAACAACCGGACTGCAGATTTCAGGGAGCAGCGAAGATTCTAAAGATAAATGGCCAAGTTACAACTATATTTTAAACTGTACATCAATGAATAATGCCGATTCGGCTATGGAAGATGCCGACGGATTTGCAGCTAAGATAACATCGGGAGTAGGTAATGTTTTTGACGGTTGTATTGCGGCATATAATGCTGATGACGGCTGGGATCTGTTTGCCAAAGTGGCAACCGGGTCTATAGGAGATGTAACCATAAAAAACAGTGTGGCTTATAGAAACGGATATATACTGATAAAGAACGGCGGTAATAAAAAGAACTTTGAATTTGCACCGGGAACAGTGGATGAGTACGGAAATGTATCGTTTGAAAAGCCCAATATAATGTTGGATGCCGGAAACGGTAACGGATTTAAAATGGGTGGATCAAATGTATATGGTGCACATAAACTTGATAATTCAATTTCATATGAAAATAAAGCAAAGGGAATTGATTCAAATTCAGGTCCGAATATAAAGATTTCAAATTCAACATCATATAATAACGGAAGTTATAATGTGGCTTTGTATACAAGTGATAAAACATTAAAAACAGAGTTCAGTGCTAAAGGTATATTGTCATTTAGAAAGGGAACGAATATAGGAGAGCAGCTTTCTTTGCAAAGCCAACCGGTTTCAGATGTAATGGACGGAACAACTTTTTATTGGAATAAAGATGAGAATATTTCAAAAAATACCGCTTCAAAAGTAATTACCGTGGATGAAAATGATTTCATTAACCTTGATACTGAAAATGATCCGAAGCGAAACGAAGACGGAAAAATCAATATGAACGGACTGTTGCTCCTAAAACCGGAAGCTAAAGAAAAACTTTCTTCAGGTGCGGGAGGCAGAGCCTTTGGGGAAGAGGAAAATATTCCTGACAAACCGAATAAAACCGGTAATGCAAATGACGAAAAGCCGAAAAATGAATTACCAAACGATGGTAGACAGGATAATAATTTAGGTAAAAATCCTCATACGGAAGTAGCGGCTCAAACAGAAGTATTCGATAATAAGAATAAGCCGGCATCAGATGATAGCAGAGTCGTTATACCGAAGAACTCAAACAGCAAGGCAAAAAACCGCATGTCGAGTTCATCAGCCGGAAGCTCTTCTAAGGGATCTAAGAAAGTATTTCATAATACTTTTACAGGATGGAAAACGGAAACCGTAAACGGTCACAATGTTTGGAAATATGTGGAAAACGGAAAGAATGTAACATCTCAGTGGGCATACATATTTAATCCTTATACAAATAGAAACGCATGGTTTAAGTTTGATAAAGACGGAGTTATGGAGACAGGATGGATTCATGAAAACGGAATAAATTATTATCTTAGTGAGATTTCAGACGGATCTTTGGGAGAGTGGATTAAAAAATAGTATATAAAACTTTATAATTATTATAAGGGCTGCAGTAATCGAAAATGACTACTACAGCCTTTGTTTATGCTATAATTTCAGCCCTGCTTCCGCCGGTCTTGTCCTTTTTAACAATAATTTGTTTGTCGATTTTTTGCTTTAGTTCACCCACATGGGAGATGATACCGATAAGCTTATTGCTGCTTGCAAGTGAGGCAAGGGCATTCATTGCCTGAGCGAGGGAGTCTTCATCAAGTGAGCCGAAGCCCTCATCAATAAACATGGTATCAAGCTGAATACCTCCGGCTGAGGATTGAATCTCATCAGAAAGTCCAAGTGCCAAAGCTAAAGACGCTTTAAATGATTCGCCACCTGAGAGCGATTTTACACTTCGTTCAGTGCCGTTGTAGTGGTCTATTACATCAAGGTCAAGGCCGCTTTGACCAACTTTACTAAGGGCTTCTTCTCTTCGAACAAGGTCATATTGTCCGCCGGTCATTATCATAAGCCTGGTGTTGGCTCTGGAAATTATTCTGTCAAAATAATGCATTTGAATATATGTTTCAAGCATTATTTTATCCTTTCCGGTGATATTACCGTTTGCAGTATCTGACAGAGCCTTTACCCATGTATATTTTTTTTCGATATCTATAAGCTCTGAAGATTTGAGCTTTATATTGTTACAGTTTGACTTATTATTTACAATTCGACTATGAATATTCTCCTTATTTTTTTATTAAACTGAATTTTTGTTTGCAGTAAGTCCAACCATTTTTTGTTTTTCAGCTTCAAGATCAATTTCCTGCTTATTTTCCATCTGCTTTGAAAGCTCATCCTTTGTAGCATTGGCTGAAGCCAGATTTTCACTGCACTCATTTAATCTCTTTGCAGCCTGATCTATGTCTCTTTTAATTTTTAGGATCATTTCCTGATTCTTTTGTATTTCCTTGGTTGCTTCAAGCTTTGAAGCAAATGCAAGTTTTGATTTTAATTCAATAATCCTCTTATTTAGTGAGTTATTCTCAGATGTCAAAGTACTTATTGTATTGCTGATAGCAGTTATACCGCTTTGCAATTCTTCTACTCTTGCACGTGACTGAGGAAGTCTGATTTCAATAGCTTCTTTTCTGGCAATATTTTTTTCTTCTGTCAGGATATTTTGGTCAAGCACTTTGATATTACTTTCAAGTTCGGTTATTTTTGACCTTGTAATATCGGTGGCATTGTTCATATCGATATCCCCAAGCAGTTCCTTGATAGAGGAAACTGTGGTATCTGTCTTTTCTTTCTTGATACCTCTTAAGTTTCCGGCTCTAAGGCTGGCATCAGTTGCCTCGGCATTTGCTTTTGAAAGCTTGGATTGTAGAGCATCCAGTTCATCTTTTTTAGATACTTCCATAGGCTTAACTGCTTTATCCGGATGTGATAGGGAACCACATACAGGGCATGGCATATTATCTACAAGGGTTTCTGCCAAAAGACCTGCCTGAGCATCAAGATAAAGATTGTTTTTCACCTTAAAAGATAGGTCAAGCTCGTTTGCTATAGCTTTTTTCTTTTCGTATATTACAGTAGCCTCTTTGTACTCTGCGGCAATTTGTATCAGACTTTCCATGCTCTTTAATAAAGTGTTCAACTTGGAGAGGCTATCCTTATAAACAGACTTTTGATTTTCAAATAAAATCTTTTGCTCGCCGGATTTTTGTAGAGCTTTTGATTCTTCACTCAATCGCTCGATTTCAGCTTTTAAATCTTCTATATCTTTTCCTGTTTTTATAAGCAGAGCATTGTTTTTCTCTATATTTGCAGCATTATTTTTAAAGGCTGATTCTTTTTGGCTTAATTCATCATACTCAGACAATTGAGACTCTATAGTGGCAGAATCCTTAGTAAGCTTTTCCTGGAGTGATGTTTTTTTCTGTTCGTCTTCTAAAGCTTTTGTTAAAGAGAGCTTGTCTTCAGTGAGTCTTGAAATCTTTATTTCATTTTGCTCAAAGGCTGACTTTGCTTTCAGATAATTCTCGCCACGCTCAATATTTATCTTTAATACATCAAGTTGATTTTCTATTTCAGATATCGAGTCAGCAGTCCTTTCTTCAGCTGCGATATCTTCTGATATAAGTTTTTCAATAAGCTCAATACATTCATCTGTAGGTAATTCAGAGTTTTTTGCCTTTGTAACCTCTGTAGAAAGCAGTGAGGAGTCATCACAACTTATTCCTGAGATATACTGTGAAATACTTTGCTTTATTTTTGAACAGGAGTTATAAAGAGCGGCTGCTTCTGACTTTAATCTACCTTGTAAATCAGAATACAGTTTTGTTTTGAAAATATGTCTGAATATTTCTATTCTCTCCTTTGTGGGAGCAAGTAAAAGCTTTAAAAAATCACCCTGTGCAATCATTGCAATCTGACAGAACTGGTTCTTATCAATTCCCATAATATTTTTTATGGCTGTATCCACTTCTTTTGTCTTTGTAAGCACCTTTCCGTCAGGAAAAGTAAGCTCTACACCGGCTGTTTGTTTGGTGACACCGGATCCTCTTTGTGAGGCCCTTTCGTATTCGGGGTTTCTTTTGACGGTATATTCATTATCCTTATATTTGAAAGTAAGTTTTACAAAGGTAGGTGTTTCAAGGTCTGCATATTTTGAACGAAACATTGAAACTTCTCTGTTATTACCGCTCGGGTCACCGTACAGAGCATAGGTAATTGCATCAAATATGGTTGTTTTACCGGCTCCCGTATCACCTGTTATAAGGTAAAGTCCGCCTGTTCCGAGCTTGTCAAAGTCAAAATCCGTCTTGCCTGCGTAAGGACCGAAGGCTGAAAGTGTAAGTTTTAACGGTCTCATATTATTTCCATACTCCTTCTATAATATTTTCAAGGAAAATTCTCTGAGCATCACTTAAATGATTGCCGTTTTGAATTTCATAGAATGTATCAAAAAGTTCAAGCGGTGACATGGAGTCTACAGCATTTATAAGATTGATTTCGGAACTTTTTCTCGTCCTTTGATTGTCATAGTCAAGTTTCATAATATTTTTATATATCACACGAAGTTTGGTTATAACATCAGGTATATCCTCCTCATCTGTCAATGTGATATGCACATAGTCGGTTGGAAGAGTAGTGTTTTCATAAAAGCTTTTAAGCATCAGTTCATTGTAGCTTCCTTTTATCTCCACCATATCTCTAAGCGGTGTGAGAGGGATAAAGTCAAGTTTTATATCACCTTTTTCTTTTATATCAATAACTGTTATACTTTTAGTATCCTTCGACTCCGAAAAGGAGTACTTGAGCGGTGTGCCGCAGTATCTGATATATTCACTGCCGCAACTTTGGGAACGATGTATATGACCGAGTGCAACATAGTCAAAGTCTTTAAAAATATCTGCATCCACATTGTCACTGCCGCCTACAGAAACATCCTCGGACTCGGTGCGTGAAGAGCCTGTAACAAACTGATGTGTTATAAGTATATTTCTTTTGGTACTGTCAATATTCATATCTGTGATAACGGTATTCAGGGCATCCGTATATGTGGAAATAGAAGCATCAGGGAAAAATCTTCTTACATGAACAGGTTTGATAAAAGGTAGCATATAAAAATTGATATCACCACATTCATCATCTACAGATATCGGAAGAATTTTACCGTTATATACAGGTGAGAGATATATACCGCTTTTATCAAATAATCTGGAACCGAAGGCAATACGCTCCGCGGAGTCGTGATTGCCGCTGATTATAAATACATATAGATTTCTTTTTGACAGCTTATATAAGAAATCGTCAAAAAGTTCGACCGCTTCAGCAGGCGGAATAGGTTTGTCATATATATCCCCTGCTAGTATGATAACTTTCGGCTTTTGCTCATCTATAATATTTATTATTTCGTTGAGAATGTAGGTTTGATCTTCAATCATGGAAAATTCATTCACACGCTTCCCAAGATGAAGGTCTGACAGATGCATTATTTTCATAAATTTGCCCTTTCATTGTAAAAATCACGATTACTAACTTGTTTGTCCAAATTTTCTATTGAAAAAAATAAAAAGATTGGCACTTTAAGTCTAAAAAGTATATATGCTAATATTATAGCATAACTGTGATTGTTAGTAAAAATTTTTGACAAACATCAAAACAGACTGGGGGACTTTATGAAGACTTGGATTTTTATGTTGTTGGTTGATTTGCTTATACCTGCCGTAATGGTATTTTTCGGATTGAGATTTGAAAAGAAAACGCCGAAACCTGCAAGGAGTATGTTTTCGTTCGGTTATAGAACTGTAATGTCTATGAAGAGCAAGGAGACATGGGATTTTGCACATAAGACTGTAGGTAAGTTGTATGTTATTATGGGAATAATATTGGCAGTGTTGAGCATTGTTGTATTACTTTTTACAATAGGTAAAGACAAAGATACAATCGGATTTACAGGAATGATTATATGCTATGTTCAGATAGTGGGTATGCTTTTGCCATGTATACCTACAGAGCTGGCACTTAGAAGAAATTTTGATAAAAACGGAAAGAGAAAGAACTGATAATGAAAGAAGCCGCACTTTGCACACTGTGCTATATTGAAAGAGATGATAAATACTTAATGTTACATAGGGTAAGTAAGAAATGATATCAATAAGGATAAGTGGATTGGAGTCGGAGGTCATTTTAAAGATTTGGAAAGTCCTGAGGATTGTCTTATCAGAGAGGTGAGAGAAGAAACAGGATATGAGCTTTGTGACTTTGATTTTAGAGGAATTGTAACATTTGTGTGTGGAAAGACCGGAGCGGAAGTAGTGGAATATATGCACCTGTATATCGGCAGGAATGTTGTCGGAGAGCCTATTGAATGTGATGAAGGAAAGCTTGTCTGGGTAGATAAAAAGGAAGTGTTTAATCTCAATCTGTGGGAGGGAGACAAAATCTTCCTAAGATTACTCAATGAGAGCAAGGACTTTTTCTCATTGAAGCTTGTATATGATGAGAATGAGCAACTAAAAAGCGCTGTATTAAACGGTAAGGCGATGGATATAGAATAGATTTTTATGTGTTTTAGAAGTAGGGGGAGTTTATGGAAAAGAAGTTTCGTATAAGAGGCGAGATATATTTATTGTTGTCCGGATTTTTCTTCGGACTGCAGCCTTTTTTTGCAAAGATAATATATGCTCACGGTGGAGATGCATACAGTCTGCTGGTACTTAGGTTTTTTGTAAGCGGCATTGTATTTGCCATAATTTCTATGCTTATCGGTACAGGTATGAAACTTAGCAAAGATGAGTTTCTTTCCGTGCTGATTTTGTCCGTTCCTGAGACCGTTATGTGTATATTGCTGTTTGTATCATACAGCTATATTTCATCCGGACTTGCCTCTACGCTGCATTTTTCATATCCGGCGGCGGTTATATTGCTTGAGTTATTGATTTTTAGAAAGAAAATAAGTAAAATCAAACTGTTATGTCTGATATTTTGCGCTATAGGTATAGTAGTATTTTATCAGCCTGACGGAAATATCAATATTCTCGGTATGGTCTTGGCACTTGCCTCAGGTGTGGGGTATGCAATATATATTATAGTGCTGACTCATGGAAAATCTTCAAGAATACCTGTAGTTAAGATGTCTGCATGGCTCTCTTTTTTGGTAGCTGTAGAAATAGCAATTATCATGGTTGTTCTAGGCAAGGTAAGGTTTGAGATGGATACTACGGCTGTTGCAATAAGTGTTTTCATGGCTGCTGTGATTTCAACATCCGCACTTTGTGCTTTTCAGGTGGGTGCACCTATGTGCGGGGCGCAGACTGCGGCACTGCTTAGTACTATTGAGCCTGTGAGCAGTATTTTACTTGGAGTCATATTCCTTGGCGAGAATATGAATATAAGGATTTTTATAGGTATATGTTTTATACTTTTATCAATAGTGATTCAAATAAAGGAGAAAAAATAATATGAGATTAGCGGTTGCATTACAGGAGAGAGCGGACCTGAATATTAAAATAGACGATTTAAAAGACAGAATTGAAAGAAATGTACTGGTTCAGGAAGGTGAAGAGCCTACGGAAGAGCCTATGGCTTTGAAAAAAGAACTGGATTCCTGTATTGAAAGATTGGCATACCTGATAGCGGCTATCAATAAAACAAATTGTGAGACATTTATTGAAGGAAAGTCTGTTACTCAACTGCTTGCAAGAAAGGATGCTCTTTCAGTAAAGGTAAGTGCGTATAGAGATACCGTATATACTGCAAACAGTAATACTAACAGAGCGAGAAATACTGAGATAAAGATAATGCCTGCAATAGATGTAAAGGCTTGGCAAAAAGAGACGGATCTTATTTCAAAAGAAATAAGACTTATAGACAATAAGATTCAGGAAACCAACTGGACTACTGAACTTATAGAATAATATTTTTTTAGACGGTAGCATATTCAGGGCGAGTAAAAACTGCACTTTGCACATATATCGACCTTGGGCAGGTCAAATATCATTGTTATGCCCCGACAGTGTACAAATGTATTATTATAGATAAATGTTATTACCGATTACTGACTGTTTGTGTGAGGGAGGGAAGAGGGATTTATGAGAAGATTATCTGATTATTGTAAAGAAAAATTTGGAACAAAAGTGTACAGATTGGCACTGAGCAGCGGAGCCACCTGTCCCAATCGTGACGGAAAGGTTGGGGTGGGTGGCTGTAGTTTTTGCTCTGAAAAGGGTTCAGGTGAGTTTGCCATAGATGTTATGGATTTGGACTTGCAGATAGAAAGAGCCAAGGCGCTTATATCAAAAAAGTTTCCCAATTCCATAAATGCAGCCGACAGAAAGTATATCGCATATTTTCAATCATTTTCAAATACCTACGGTGATACTAAAAGACTCATAGGTTTGTTTGAACGAGCCATAAATAAGGATGAGGTGGTAGCACTTTCCATTGCTACAAGGCCCGATTGTTTCAGTGAAGAGATGTTAAATTCGCTTGAGAGATTGAATAAAATCAAACCTGTTTGGATTGAACTGGGACTACAGACAATAAATGAAAATACGGCAAGGGCTTTTAACAGAGGTTATACACTTGATGTTTTTGAGAAAACATATACTGAGCTTAAGAAAAGGAATTTTGAAGTAATAGTTCATATGATTCTCGGTTTGCCCGGTGAGAGTGAAGAGGATATGTATGCAACGGTTAAGTATTTAAGTAAAAAGCATATAGACGGTATTAAAATACACGGACTTCATGTTTTAAAGGGGACAAGACTTGCAAGCGAGTATGAAAAGCATCCCTTTAATATAATGAGCCTTGAAGAGTATACAAGGGTTCTTATAAATTGCCTGAAGCTCTTACCTAAAGACACCGTTGTTCACAGAATGACAGGTGACGGAGATAAAAAGATTTTGATTGAGCCTCAGTGGAGTGCGGATAAGAAAAGGGTGCTTAATTATATCAATAAGAAGATAAAAGAAGAACTTTTATAAGGCTGTCAAGCATAAATGATTATGTCCTAAAATAATTATTTTATAAGTCCCCACAAAAGGGCTTTTTTTATCATGTACTTTTTAAATCTTGTTCAATTCTGTGTGGTTGTGAGTGGACAAATTTTTTTAAAGGCACTTCTTCTCCAAGGATGATTCATTGGTGGAATATAAGGTTTTCTAGGTTTTGGCTTTTTTTGTAATCAGCGTCCAGGTCTTTTAGACTTACGCTCATGTGTTGGTATTTCCTCCAGCACATGAATATCTTTTGTCATTAACGCACGCAAAACAAAGACCTATCAAAAAGCCTTGATAAGCATAACTTTTTGTTCCTTTTTCGATAATGGATCTGCACTCCCTTATGATCTATCATCTTATAAAACTTTTTCTCAAATTGAATCGCATGTCCCTGCATCAACAGTTCTTTCTGTCAGAACCGCTAAAAGTAAGATTTATTTTTTTCATTAGACGGTTGCGTTTCAAATACAGATTTGATACCATAAAAGTGGAAGTGCAAACTTCTCATTGAATTCTTTTTATGTAGGAGTGAAGGAATTCATTGGCTTTATTGATATCGGTTACGCCTGCGATTCTGAATTCAACCGGCAGGCGTGACTGTAAGGTTTGATTCAAACGTTCTATGCGTCCTTTAGCTTGAGGTACACTACTTGATTCAAGTTCCACACCAAGCTGCTTGCAGGCATAAGCGAACTGTGTATAGGTGTCTTTATCATCAGATGAGGCACCTTTTTTTCTTATAGTAAATACAGTTCTTCTATCGGTAAGAAACTTATAAGGAATACCGTAATCAGTAAGTATCTGATTGAATACATGGTAGTAGCCGTTAAGAGTTTCCTGAGTGTCAAACCAGGCACCTGTAACAACACCTGAAGCATCATCAATAGCCAAATGTAGATGCCATATTTGTCCCGGTACCCATTCATATGGGGTTGCGTCCATTTGTTGTAGTTCACCGAAATAAGCACATCTTGGACGACGGCTGTGGGCATCATCAATTGCTACCAGGTTGGCCTGTATAGATGCCAGCTCCTTCTTTGTCTTTGCTGTTTCTTTTTTAGCTTTCAGCTTTTGCTTAATACGTCTACGTTTAGCTTTGGTGGCCTTTGGAGAAAGAATATATTCAGACTCCAAGATATTCATTACAGATGAATGTGAGATACATATGCCCTCATTCTTTTTCAGAAGCTCTGTATAGTGCTCAAAGTTTGCATCATAGTATTTAGTTCTGTAAAGGTCTATGACTTGTCTACGAATATCATGGGAGATTGTAGTGGCGGCTTTTTTTGCCTTTTGTTACCGTGTAGAAAGAATTTCTTGCCACTTTTTATATATCCCTGTAACATACGATTTATATGCCTCCTGGTGCATCCCAGTACCATAGCGGCTCTGTTCTTGTTAGCGGTATCAGGGTGGTCAGCCAACCCTTTGATAACTTCGTATTTCTTTTGCTCATTCATTGATAAAACTACCTTTCTGATAAGTCTGTTCCTCCTGTTTAATAAAATGTATAAAGAACTATTCTATCATAAACAGGACATTTTCGTTTGGGGTATATTAGGACTTTATCATATACGGCTTATAGAAGATAAAAGAAGAACTTTTATAAGGCTTGCAAGAACATATGTTTTGGTCTACAATGAAGTAAAGAAAAGTTTTTAGAGGTACTATGTCTACTATATATGATAAATTAAATGATAAACAAAAGCAGGCTGTTTTTACTACAGAAGGACCGCTTTTGCTTTTGGCAGGTGCGGGTTCAGGTAAAACAGGTGTACTTATGCATAGGATTGCATATTTGATAAATGACAAGCATATAGATCCGTACAATATAATGGCGATAACCTTTACCAATAAGGCTGCCAAGGAGATGAAGGAGAGAATAACCAATCTTATCGGAGAAGACGGCAACTTTGTTTGGGTTATGACCTTCCACTCAAGCTGTGTAAGATTCCTTAGAAGATTTATAGATAAGATAGGGTTTGACAATAACTTCACTATATATGACAGTGACGACCAAAGAACTCTTATGAAAAAAATCTTTAAAGAAAATAATATCAACTCAAGAGTTTATAAGGAAAGAGCGGTACTGAATGCCATATCAAATTGTAAAAATGAGCTGATTTCACCGGTTGAGTATATGAAGTCAGCTACAGACAGCTATGAAAAAAAGGTGTGGCAAGGCTTTTATGAGATATATCAAAGCACTTTAAAAAAAGAATAATGCACTGGATTTTTGACGATCTTATTTGCAGGAGTGTGGAGCTTTTTCGAGAACTGTCCCTGATGTACTTGATTATTATCAAAACAGATTCAGATATATTATGGTAGATGAGTATCAGGATACCAATACGGCACAGTTCAGGCTTATATACCTTTTGGCACAGAAATACAAAAATATCTGTGTGGTAGGTGATGACGACCAGAGCATTTATAAGTTCAGAGGTGCAAATATTGAGAATATCCTAAGTTTTGAAGACAAGTTTGATAATGTAAAGGTTATTAAGCTTGAACAAAATTACAGATCCACAGGCAATATTTTTGGATGCCGCAAATGCTGTTATAAAAAAATAACAGAGGCAGAAAGGATAAGAGTCTTTGGACAGAGGGAGAGACAGGAGCCAATATAGAACTGCAACAGTTTGCAAATGCCAATGCCGAAGCGGATTTTATAATAAAGGATATAAGAGCCAAGGCAAATAACAATTTCAAAGATTTTGCGGTACTTTACAGGACCAATGCACAGTCCAGACTTTTGGAGGAGAGATGTGTAGCACTTGGAGTTCCTTATCAGCTTGTAGGGGGTGTAAACTTCTACCAAAGAAAAGAGATAAAGGATGTGCTTGCCTACCTTAAGACGATTGCAAACGGAAGCGACGATATTGCACTGCTTAGAATAATAAATGTGCCCAAGAGAGGAATAGGTGCGACCACCATTTCAAAAGTGGTTGATTATGCCAATGAAAACGGTATCAGTCTGTATGACGCTATGACTATCTGTGAAAATATCAGAATAGGTAAGTCGGCGGATAAAATCAAGAGCTTTATTGCAATGATTGAAGAATTCAGAGATAAGGTAGCCAAAAAGGCAAATATTGCAAATATGATTGAAGAACTCTTGGATAGAACGGGTTATATACAGAGTCTGTATGATGAGGGTGAAATCGAAGGAGAGAGCAGAAAAGAAAATATAGAAGAGCTTGTAAACAAGTCGGTTGACTATGATGACGGGGAGCTTTCACTTTTCCTTGAAGAGGTATCATTGGTGGCGGATATTGACAGAATGGATGAAAATGCCGACAGAATCACTCTTATGACTTTACACGGTGCAAAAGGGCTTGAGTTTGATACTGTATACCTTGCAGGCATGGAAGAAGGACTTTTTCCAAGTGCTATGAGTTCAAACTCAAGAGAGGACTTGGAGGAGGAGAGAAGACTTGCCTATGTAGGTATTACAAGGGCTAAGAAAAATCTGATTTTAACCTCCGCAAAGCAAAGAATGATAAACGGTGAGACAAGGTACTCGCTGCTTTCAAGATTTGTAAGTGAAATTCCGAGGGATTTACTTAATAAGCACGTGCTTGACAGTGAAAAAAAGTATACACAGAAAACTTATTCTTATGATGAAGCCCTGCCTTGGGAGAACAAGGCTAAACCTGATAATGTCAAAAACACACTTAGTTTCGGTAAGCAGTTTAAGGTAGAAAGACCTAAAAGCCTTGATTATAAGGTGGGAGATACTGTAAAGCATATAAAGTTCGGTGTCGGAAAAGTACTTGAAATAGTGGACGGAGAAAAGGATTTTGAAGTAAAGGTGAATTTTGAAAAATTCGGCATAAAAAAGATGTATGCGGGATTTGCCAAGTTGGCAAAAGTATGATAAAATTCTTTAATTGAGTGGTTAAGCTTTACGGCTGACTTGATAGTAAAATATATCTTTAAAGAGAGGTATGGTTATGGATAAATTTAATGATTTGAGTTCCAAGATGGAAGAATTGGTTAATGCTTCAAGACTTAATAGGCTGTTGACTAAGAAGGAAGAAGACGAGAAGAAGAAAAATACCATTATATGGGTTTTGGCTATTATCGGTGCTATTGCCGCTGTAGCAGGTATTGCATTTGCAGTATATAAGTTCTTCACACCGGATTATCTTGAAGATTTCGAAGATGACTTCGATGATGATTTTGACTATGACTTTGATGATGACGAAAAAGAAGATTAATTTTTAAATGTAGATGGCGACCTTTTTGGTCGCCATATTTTTGTAAGAGGATAAATATTTGTAATATCTTGTGAGGTGATGATGAAAAAAGGTGATATCTTAAGTGGACAGATTGTGGAAAGTAATTTCCCCGACAGTGCATATGCAGACTGTGAAGGCGAAAAAGTGCTTATAAAAAAGGGTATCCTGGGTCAGACCGTAGAGTTTGCAGTTACAAAAAAGAGAAAGGGAAAGCTTGAGGGCAGAGTCTTAAATGTGGTGGAAAAGTCCCTGCTTGAAGACAATGAAAACCCTTGTATACATTATGAAACTTGTGGCGGCTGTACATATCAGACGTTAAGCTATGAAAATCAGCTTAAATTAAAGGATGAACAGCTGAGAGCACTTATGGAAGGTGCTACAGACAATGATTTTTTGTGGGAGGGAGTTATTCCGTCACCGAAGTATCTTGCATACAGAAATAAAATGGAGTTTTCATTCGGTGATGAGAAAAAAGACGGAGATCTTGCACTTGGAATGCACAAGAAAGGCAGCCACTATGATATAGTAAATGTGTTCGGATGTAAGATAGTGGACAGTGATTTTACAAAGTTGCTTGAGCTTACATTAAACTTTTTTAAGGAGAGAAAAGTATCTTATTTTCACAAAAATACTCATACAGGTTTTTTAAGACATTTACTTGTGAGAAGAAGTGAGTACAATAGTGAAATACTTATTTCACTTGTTACTACAAGCAGCTTCGGATTTGTAGAGGATCCGAATGTGTGTAAAGAAGCATCAGTACTTGGTGATGCCGAGATTGCACTGATAAGAGAGTGGGCGGATTATATAAAGAGTGAGTGCGACAAGGGGATTTTAAACGGCAGTATCGGGGGAATTTTGCATACAAAGAATGATTCATATGCCGATGCCGTGTTAAATCAAGGTACAACTTTGCTTTACGGTAAGGATTATATTACAGAGAGATTAAACGGACTTGATTTTAAGATAACTCCGTTCTCATTCTTCCAGACCAATTCCAAGGGAGCGGAGGTTTTATACAATGTTGCAGGAAAATATCTTGGAGATACGGAAGGAAAGTCCGTATTTGATCTTTATTCAGGCACAGGAACCATTGCGCAGCTTTTGGCACCGAAGTCCGAAAAAGTCTACGGTGTGGAAATCGTTGAAGAGGCTGTAGAAGCCGCTATAGAAAATGCAAAGAAAAACGGCCTTGACAACTGTGAGTTTATAGCCGGTGATGTATTAAAGGTGGTGGATACCTTGGGATTTAATCCTGATATTATAATACTCGATCCGCCAAGAGACGGAATACATCCGAAAGCATTGCCAAAGATACTTGAATTCGGTGCAAAGAAAATCGTGTACATCTCTTGCAAGCCTACATCTTTTGTACGAGATCTTAAAATAATGGAAGCCGCAGGCTACAGAATGGAAAAATGCGTCGGAGTAGACATGTTTCCAAACACAGTTAATTGTGAGGCGGTTGTTATGCTGTCGCGACCGTAGGGAAGCGAGAGCATTACAAACCACCCATGCAATAGCCGTCCGTGATTGTCAAGTGCGAAGCACGCAGACAGAACGGAAACGGCGAACTGCGAAGGCGGTTGTTATGCTGGCCCATAAGGGAAGCGAGAGCATTACAAACCACCCATGCAATAGCCGTCCGTGATTGTCAAGTGCAAAGCACGCAGACAGAACGGAAACGGCGAACTGCGGAGGCGGCAGCTTTGAGTAAGCCGTATTTTTTGTGAGAAAAATCAACTAAGTAGATACAAGTCAAAGATACCAAGATTATTCGGAAACATTTTTGATATCTCAGAAAATAAGACTTGTCAAGGAGAACAATTGGTGATATGATCAACATATCAAAAAAAAATGATGTGAGGGGCTTTCATGAAGAGAGATTTAGTGAAAACTGCAAAGATATTTAAAGCCTTTTCAGTGGCGGTTCGCCTAGAGATATTAGATTTATTAAAAAACGGGGAAGTATGTGCCTGTGTTTTATTGGAAAAACTGGATTTAACGCAATCAGGCTTGTCATACCATATGAAAATATTGATAGAGTCAGGAATTGTTACAGCAAGAGAAGAAGGTAAGTGGGTTTACTACACTATATCTGAACAAGGAAGACAAAAAATAATACAGATGTTTTTAGAATCTACAGCAAGAAATTAGTTACCCTTAAGGGTAACTAAAAAAAACGTTATTTACATCAAAAATTGATATATTAATAAAGTTTAATTCAAAGAATTGAAGAAAGGGTGAAAAAAATGAAGAGAATGTCAATTTATGAACCGGCTATGTGTTGTGATACAGGTGTTTGCGGAGTTAATGTGGATCCTGAACTCGTACGTATTTCAACAGTGATCAACAACTTGAAGAAAAATGGTATCACTATTGAAAGATACAATTTATCAAGTAAGCCAATGGCATTTGTCAATAATAACAAGGTAAAAGAGGCTTTGGATAAAAATGGAACCGATAGTCTTCCATTAATTCTTGTGGACGAGGATATAGTCATAGAGGGCAGATATCCAAAGAATGAAGAAATAATGGAACTTTTACAAATCTCTAAAGATTATCTTGAAAGTAGTAAGCAAAATGGCTGTTGTTCTTCAGGTGATGATTCTTGCTGTAGTGAAGATGAAGAACCGGATCAAGGGTGTTGTGTAAATAACAGCTCTTGTTGCTAAGGGGGAATTATGAAGGAATTTAATCTTGCGGATATTAAATTAACCAAATATCTATTTTTCACAGGCAAGGGAGGTGTAGGTAAAACATCTACAGCTTGTGCAACAGCAGTGGCTTTAGCAGATGAAGGAAAGAAAGTACTGCTGATTAGTACAGACCCTGCTTCAAATCTTCAAGATGTTTTTGAAACAGAATTAGACGGTAAAGCAAAGCCAATTAAAGGAGTAGATAATTTAGAAGTAATCAATCTGGATCCATTGGAAGCGGCATATAACTATAAAGAAAGTGTTGTAGCACCTTTTAGGGGTAAATTGCCTGATTCTGTTATTGATAGTATGGAAGAACAGCTATCCGGATCTTGTACAGTGGAGATTGCTGCCTTTAATGAGTTTTCTAATTTCATTACAAATTCTAAGATCAATACAGACTATAACCATATTATATTTGATACAGCACCTACAGGTCATACCCTTAGAATGCTACAGCTTCCTTCTGCTTGGACTGATTTTTATCAGCGAAAGTACCCATGGAGCATCCTGTTTAGGACAGCTTTCAGGATTAGAGTCTAAAAAAGAAATCTATAAAAAGGCGGTTGAAAATTTATCAGATAAGAGTTTAACAACCCTGGTATTAGTTACAAAGCCTGATAAAACACCACTTAATGAGGTAGCCAGAGCATCAAAGGAGCTATCTGAGATTGGAATAAAAAATCAAATATTAGTGATTAATGGCATCTTAGAAAATTATGATGATGACTTATCTGAAAGTATATTTAACAAACAAAAAGTTAGCCCTTGAAAAATATGCCGGATATGTTGACTGAGTTTGATACCTATACAATTGCTTTGAGATCATACAATATTACCGGAATTGACTCTATAAGGAATCTACTTAAGAAAGATCAAATAAATGAACAAAAAGTGGAAGTAGAAGGCAAACTCTTTAATTTAGATGATGTTGTTATTGATCTTGTAAAAAATAATAGAAAAGTAATCTTTACTATGGGCAAGGGCGGTGTAGGAAAGACTACTATTGCATCTTCCGTTGCGCTAAAGCTAAGCAAACTTGGTAAAAAGGTACATCTGGCTACAACAGATCCCGCTGACCATATCAAATTTATGCTAGATAGTTCAAGTGGAATATCTATGAGTCATATTGATGAAAAAGAAGAATTAAAAAAATATCAAGATGAAATACTTGAAAATGCAAGAAAAACAATGAGCGAGGATGATGTAGCTTACATTGAGGAAGATTTAAGATCACCATGTACACAAGAAATAGCTGTATTTAGAGCTTTTGCAGAGCTCGTGGAAAAAGCAGACGATGAAATAGTGGTGATTGATACTGCTCCTACAGGTCATACCTTGTTGTTGTTAGACTCAACTTTAAGTTATCATCAAGAAGTTCAAAGAACACAAGGACAGATACCTGAATCTGTAAAAAACTTGTTACCCAGATTAAGGGGAGAGGAAACAGAAGTATTAATCGTTAGCTTGGCGGAGGCTACCCCGTTTTATGAGGCATCTCGATTAGAAGAAGATCTAACAAGGGCATCCATTCATACCAATTGGTGGATTGTTAATTCTTCCTTGTATAGAGCAAATCCCGGTAACAAGATGTTATCTGCTAAAGCGAATGAAGAAGTTAAGTGGATTAACAAGATATTAGATCATACTTCAGGAAAGCTAGCCGTTATTGAATGGACAAAAGAAGACCTTTGTGGTGATAAACTTTATCAGATATAAAAAAAGAAAAAAATGATGAAGAGTTTATACAAACCATTAAAGAGATTGAAAATAAGGTTCATAAAATAATTGAGAAAGTTGAGGCGATTTAGGAATGAAGAAAATGAATGGAATTGGTTTTTTTGAGAAAAACCTGACTTTTTGGGTATTGATTTGTATGGTAATAGGCATATTTATTGGGAAATATTTTCCTTCTATTCCGGAATGGTTAGGAAAATTTGAGTTCTATAACGTGTCTATACCAACAACAATTTTACTTTGGATAATGATTTATCCAATGATGTTGAAAATTGATTTTAAGAGTATCAAGGACATAGGGAAAATCCTAAAGGTCTATTTATTACATGGTTTGTGAATTGGACTCATTAAGCCGCTCAGCATGTATTTAATTTCTTCCTTATTTTTTTCTTTATTATTTATAAGGGATTTATAAATAAGGAATTGGCATCAGAATATTTAGTCAGGGCGGTTTTACTCGGAGCTGCACCATGTACAGCAATGGTATTTGTATGGAGCAAGTTAACAAGAGGTGATAGTGCTTATACCTTGGTACAGGTAGCTAGTAACGACTTAATTATTTTTGATTGCATATATACCGATTGTGAGCTTCTTATTAAAGGTTGGAAATATAAATATTCCATGGGGAACACTTTTATTGTCCATTGTATTATTTATTGTTGTTCCTCTTGTTTTTAAGCATGGTAACTAGAAGTATGATCATTAAAAAAATAAAGGGAGGACTACCTGAATAAAACCTTTATCCCTGCATTTGATAAATATACTATGATGGGATTATTGTTGACGTTGATTATAATATTTTCATTTCAAGGACAGAAGATATTGGATCAGCCACTAAATATTATACTTATTGCAATTCCTTTGATTATTCAAACTTTGTTTATATTTGCAATAACATTTTTCATGGCATATTTAGCAAAGCTGCCATTTTCAATTGCAGCTCCCTGTGGCATGATTGGTGCATCAAACTTTTTTGAGCTTTCCGTTGCAGTTTCTATATCTTTATTTGGGTTATTATCAGGAGCAACGCTAACAACCGTAGTAGGTGTTCTGGTTGAGGTTCCTGTTATGTTAGCCTTGGTAAAGTTTGCCAATTCTATGGAAAATAAATTTAATCGTTGAATAGGACCTGAATCATAAACGTCATAGCCTACACATATTTCGCAGGATTGGGCAGAGCACTATAGGTAAATCTGTTCCAAGACAGAAGAGAGATAAGTTAGAAGTTGTAGCTAAGTATAAGTATCGAGTTTTATTTTTGAGGAAAATATGGAGGTAGGGTATAAATGGATAATGGATGACTAAAACGGTCACATTTTTTGTTGGAGAGAACGGAGTTGGAAAATCCACACTTAAAGGTTGTGGATACATTAGGTTTTAATCCGGATATTATAATACTCGATCCGCCAAGAGACGGCATTCATCCAAAGGCATTGCCAAAGATACTGGAATTCGGTGCAAAGAAAATAGTGTACATATCCTGTAAGCCTACGTCATTTGTGCGAGATCTTAAAATAATGGAAGTCGCAGGCTACAGAATGGAAAAATGTGTGGGAGTAGACATGTTCCCAAACACAGTTAATTGTGAGACTGTATGTCTTTGTCCAAACTTTCTGAGGCAAAGAATCATATCAGTGTGAAGGTCGATATGGATGTGACGGCAGCGGAAAGCAAGGCTACTTACCACGAGATTCAGGATTGGGTGCAGGAAAAGTACGGATTTCATGTTAGTCATTTGAATATCGCAAAGACCAAGCGGAAATGCGGGATTATAGAGCGGCAGAATTATAACCTGCCGAAGAGTGAGGAAAGCCGGTCGCCAGAAACGCCTGAGGAAAAGGGGGAAGCAATTATCGAGGCATTTAAGGCGTTTCAGATGATTAAACCGTGATATGTTGCTGGAACAATATGTCTTAGGAGAAGAAGTCCATATTTTCGAGCAAAAGATGCGGAGGATAGAAAAATGATAGAGTTACAGACCGTTCAGGCTAAGGATCGAGACTTGCTTTGGAACATTAATCAGAAATATCTGTATGAGATGACATTGTATTATGATGATCCTATGGATGAAAACGGCAATTATCATTATGGTCATTTTGATGACTATTTTTTAGACCCGAGGCGGGCGGCGTATTTCATATACAATGATAATGTGCTGGTAGGGTTTTCGATGCTTTGCCCGTATTCAAATATAGGCCGGAATCCGGATTATACAATGGCAGAGTTTACGATATTCCCATCATTCCGGAGGAAACATTTTGCCTATGATGCAGCGAAAATGATTCTGGCAAGACATCCGGGGGAATGGGAGATTAAGTATAACGAGAAAAATAGCGGTGCGAAAAAGCTATGGAATATCGTGGCAGCACCATTCAAACCGGAAGTCCATCATCTGAATGAAGAAGAAACGGTGCTTTCGTTTAATGTCGTGGAGGTAGAATAATATGATATTACGGGAAGAAAAATACGAATTGGATGGAAAAGAAATATTGCTTCGCAGCGCAAACGAAAATGCTGATGATGCCAATATGCTGATCGACTATCTGAAAACTGTTACCGGAGAAACGAGATTTTTGATGTGTGAGTCGGATGAGGTTAAGTACACTACTGAAGGGGAGCTTAGTTTCATCAAGGAACACAATGAATCAGAAAATGGCTTGTTGATACTCTCGTTTGTAGATGGAGAGTATGCGGGAAACTGTTCCTTTGAAGGGAAAACAAGCAGCCGTAGAGCAAAACACCGTGCCGGGATAGGGATTGCATTATTTCAGAAATACACAGGCTTTGGATTGGGAAGACTGTTGTTGGAAATCTTACTCCGAAAAATAAAGGAGCAGAGGTATGAACAGGCTGAGTTGACTGTGGTAGAAGGGAATGACAGAGCTTATCATCTTTATGAAAGCCTGGGATTCAAAGAGTGCGGTCGTGTACCGAATGCAAATAAATATGATGATGGGACTTATAGCGATGACATACTTATGGTTCTATCTTTAAGGGATGAAGGACGAAACGAGAATTTGGCATAAAAATCATTGATTTTTATGCCAGCGATGACCAAAATCACTGGCTTTCCGAAATAAATAAGAGTGACTGGAGAGCAGGTAAATATCTGTATGAACTGCTTCGTGATCAGAAACTGAAGGAGCTGTGAGGCGAGTGTGTAGTTCTACTGTCGCGACCGTAGGGAAGCGAGAATTGGAGGAGATAATATGTCAAGAATAGTTAACGTTATGCGTAAATGTTCGGTTTGTGGTACAGTAAGTGAATATATGGCTTTGGCAAGTACCAATAATTTTGGTGGTGGACCTGATCTGGATTTGAGGCCTGCTGAAATGATGCGAAGCACTATGAATGTGTGGTTGCAGAGATGCCCTGGATGTGGATATGTTTCAGAAGATGTTTCAGATTTAAGCAGAGTGGATAGAGAATGGCTTAATTCTGATAAATATTGTAATTGTGACGGAATACCATTTGTATCGGAGCTCTCAAAAGAGTTTTATAAATATTATTTGATAAATATGTTTGATAAAAATATAGAAGATGCATTTTTTGCAGTACTACATGCCGCATGGTCATGTGATGATGATGCAGATATAGTAAATGCAAAGCATTGTAGAGAGCTTGCTATAGAACTTGCAACAAGGTTGTTAGATAAAGGATACGAAAACGAAGACAGCCTGAAATTGACAAGAGCAGACCTAATGAGGAGAGCCGGTCAATTTGAAAAAATGATCAGTATGTATGAAACGGTAGAATTTGATGAAGAACTTTTGAATCAAATATTGAAATTTGAGATTGAAAAGGCTCGCAAAAAAAGACAGCTCATGTTATCGTGTTGAAGATGTAGTAGGAAACTGTTAAGTAGAGTGTAGTTTTTAATTTTTTTAGGCAATGAGATAATGTAAAATAGTGAAAAAAATAGTGTAAATTTAGTGGAAAAAAAGAGCTGTATAAAAAAATTTGAATTATTTTTGGGGAAATATATTTAGTTTATAGTCTAAACAGGATATAGGGTATCATATATGAAACTATTAACAATTGATGAGATAATATCTTCGATTCTTGATGAAACCAATGGACTTGATGAAGAGATAACTGACGGAATGATTCTCAAAGAAGAGAATATTCCATATTCAAGTCTTGATAAAGTAAAAACAATTGCTGAAAATAGAATATTTAGATCAGGTATTCTCGGATTATATTTTTAAAAATATAACTGGGGTAATGTCGGTTTTTTTAAGTTATCAATTTGGCAACAATGATGAGATTGGACTTGATTGGTTAATAAATAGAAATCTTGAATACAGTGATTATCATATTTTTACAAAAAAAGAAGACCTTATTATTATTGCAAATGGAGATCCATATACTGTTCTGCTTGAATGTAAAACAGGAAAGATATATGCAGTTACAAGTGATATGCGCTATGATAATAAAATACAAATCGCTTCAGACTTTGAAGAGTTGGTCAAAGCTATGGGAACAGGTCAATATGCCCTTTGGATGAATATCGAAAAAGATTTTTATTGACTTGATGAGCAGTATAGTTACAGAGGAAGGGCTTGACTTTTGGAAGGATTTTGTTGGATTGTATTAAACAGATAAATAAATCAAGACGGAAATTTCACTAAAAATTTTAGCAGAAAGGAGAAAATCCTGTATTAAAAAAGAATATGGGATTGTGGAGATATGAAAATAATAGAAAACAATATGGTTTTTGCATTTGACGGAAAAAATAAATGTGTAGCGGAAGTTGAAGACGGTGAAACTCTAATCTTCCGTACACATGATTGCTTTGATAACCAGCTAAGTGAAGAAGGTTCATCAATCGGTAACCTGAATTGGGATTGTATCAATCCGGCTACAGGATCTGTTTATGTGAAAAACGCTCTTGCAGGTGATGTACTGAAGGTTGAAATACTTGACATTAGACTCAAAAACCAAGGTGTGATGTGCGCACTGCCGGACAATGGAGTGCTGGGCTCTTTGGTAAAAGAAGAGTCTGTAAAGCGTTTGAAGGTGGAAGATAATAAGGTTTACTTTAGTGAAAATATTGTATTTGATGTAAATCCTATGATTGGAGTAATTGGTGTAGCACCAAGGAGCGGAGCTATAAATTGCGGTACACCGGGAAATCATGGTGGAAATATGGATAATAAGAGGATTGCAAAAGGTGCAACTCTTTATTTCCCTGTATTTCATGACGGTGCAATATTTTCTTTAGGTGATGTACATGCGGCTATGGGAGATGGAGAAATAATGGTCAGCGGTGTAGAAATTTCAGCTGATGTTACAGTAAGACTCTCTGTAATAAAGGGCGTAAGTATTGAGACACCGATGCTTGAAAACGATGATATCTGTGGTGTAATCTATTCTCACGAAGAGATTGAAAAAGCAGTATTTCATGCAGTAAGAATCACAAATGAGGTAATGCAAAAGAAGCTGGGGCTTTCATTTAATGATGCAGGTATGTTAATCAGTGCAGTTGGAGACTTGAGATTTTGTCAGGTGGTAGATCCTGAACGTACTGTTATGATGTGTATACCTAAAACTATACTTAAAGAATTGTTTTAGATAAATATTATAAGAACTGCGGTTATCGCTTTAGACAGTTTGTGAGGAACTATGGCAATAGATGGAGTAAAGATAATAGATAGTGACGATGCCTATGATATTTATAATGATATTGTGGAGCGATATAAAGACGGCACTGATGTAGATGTTATCAAAAAAGATTGGCTGAATGAGGAGAGCAATTTTTGTACCGATGAGCTTTATACGGAAATATATTGGACAAGCTTTGCATATGCACTTTGGAAGATAGGAAGTCCGGATGAGGATATAAAAAATAAAGCCTTAAATATTATATCAAAGGGTGCAAGCGAGCTTTGGAACGAAATAGATGAAAAGGCGGTGAAAAAAAGACAAAAAGCACTTGATAAGCTGGCTGACCAACTGCAAAGTGAGAATCAAAGGCCTGTTAAAAAATATAAGCCTGTAAAAGTAAGGAAGCCTTATTTTGAGCTTGGAGATGTTATATCGATAAGATTTGAGAATGAATATGGAATGTGTTTTGTCTCTGATTTGGATGTAAGACCGAGAAAGATAGAATACCATTTGGCCTGTACAAGAAACTTGCAAAAGTCTGAGCCTACAATGGATGATTTTTTAAACAGTCAAATCGCCTATAAAAAAATGAATACCGAAATTGCACTTGAAACAGACAGATGGTTTAATCATAAGGATTTGGGCGAATTATTACCTCATTTAAAGAAAATCGGGAATGTAAAATTAAAGCCGTATGTTTTGGGTGTTTTGGCACCTGCAGGCACTCTGGAAGATTTCTTTGATGACATTACCAATGATCCGAGTATTTGGTGTTTTAGAATAATGGATACTAAGGAGCTTATAGAAGATGATATGTTATCAGGCCATTAATAATATCTTGCAATAAAAAACGTACCTATTCGGTACGTCTTTTTATTAGTAGCTTGAAAGCTTATCTACATTTTGTATTATCACGATCTTTGTATTGGCATCTACGCCGTTTATAAGCTTTTTCATATAATCTTCAGGGATTCTTATACAACCTGCAGATGATGTATCATTGTCAGTCTTTGTACAGTGGATAAAGATGGCTGAGCCCTTACCCGGTACGGCTTCGGTGTTATAGTTCAGTGCCAAAGCATAGTTGTAGAAAGGATAAGCCGCCTTAAGGTCCTCGGCTGAAGCCCAGTCTTTCTTCACCTTGGAAGTATTTACCCAAGTGTTATAGTAGGCGCTGTTTGAGTCGTCAACCCAGTAGTCACCGTCGCCGATCTTTCTGTATTCAAGCAGGCTTCCCGGATTGTCCTTAAGTCCGAAGGCGAACATAGCATTGAATACGCCTTCAGGAGTCTTTTTATCTCCCTCACTCTTTTGGGTAGATATACCGTTGGTACCGGCGATGCCGTTGACATACCAGTTTTTGGTCCATTTGCCGTCACTTGATTTGGTATAGTCGTTTACGGTTACCTTATTCTTATTGTTCTTATGTCCGACAATAAGTATAATGTGATTTGCGGTTTTTGATACGGAAAGCTTTTCCACAGGTAAGGCGGCATAGGCACTTACACTTGTGCTTGCAAGCAGTGTGGACATTACAACGAATGCTGCACATATTTTTTTGATAAGTTTCATATTCTTCCATTCTTTCTTCAAAATTTAGTCTAAGTGTAATTTTATAATGCTTAAAGCGGCTTAGTCAACTGAAAAAGAAAAAATTAATATTTGTTTCAAAGAATGTAAAAAACAGATGCATATTTTACTGTAATGTGGTAACATACTAAAGTAAAAGGAGAGGTAATATATGTTAAATACTATAACTGACTTTTTGGGAAAGGTTGACAATTTCGTTTGGGGATTGCCGCTTATCATTTTGATTTTTGGCAACAGGTGTATTTTTTTGACTGTAAGACTTAGAGGGTTGCAAATAATAAGATTTCCTCTTGCAATCAGATATATGTTTTCATCAGATGAGGAAGACGGAAACGGTGAAGTATCAAGCTTTTGCAGCGCTTTGTACGGCACTTTTCAGCTACGATAGGAACCGGAAATATTGTAGGTGTCGCAACGGCAATAGTTTCAGGCGGTCCCGGAGCATTGTTTTTGGATGTGGATGGCTGCTATTGTAGGAACCGCAACAAAGTATGCGGAATGTCTGCTTGCGGTAAAGTACAGAGTTGTAGAAAAGGACGGACATATAATAGGCGGACCTTTTTACTATATTGAGAACGGAATGGGAAAGCAATTCAGATGGCTTTGCAAAAGATTTTTTTGCCGTTTTTCGGTATAATGGTCGGACTCTTCGGTATAGGTACTTTTACACAGATAAACGGTATTACAAGTGCTGTAGGTAATTTTTTTGATGCTGACAGTGTACATTATATAAATCTGTTCGGAAGAGATTATTCTATTACAATTGTTATCTCAGGTATTATACTTACCGTATTTGTGGCACTTGTTTTGATCGGCGGATTAAAAAGAATATCAAATGTTGCGCAGGTGGTAGTTCCTTTTATGGCGATTGTATATGTTTTGGTGGTTCTTATTATACTTGGATTAAACATTACAAAGATACCTGCCGCATTGGTGGAGATAGTGGAGGGAGCATTCGGACTTAGAGCCTTTGGTGGAGGTATGTTCGGAGCTATGATTGTTGCTATGCAAAAGGGAATTGCAAGAGGTATTTTCTCAAATGAAGCCGGACTTGGAAGTGCGCCGATTGCAGCGGCTGCGGCACAATCAAAGGAAGAAGTTCGTCAGGGACTTATCTCAATGCTTGGAACTTTTATAGATACCATTATTATATGTACAATGACAGGTCTTTCAATAGTTATTACAGGTGCATGGGACATGGGACTTGAAGGAGTGGCTGTCACTACAAAGGCATTTCAGATGGGATTGCCTTTCCCTGATAAAGTAGCGGCTTTTATACTTATGATCTGTTTGGTATTCTTTGCTTTTACCACTATCTTAGGTTGGGATTATTATTCCGAGAAATGTCTTGAATATATAATAGGAAATAAGCCTAAGGCAATTACCGTATATAGATGGATTTATATTGCCTGTATTTTTATCGGACCTTATATGACCGTTCAGGCGGTTTGGACTATAGCCGATATATGTAACGGACTGATGGCAATACCGAATCTTATAGCTTTGATTGCGCTAAGCAAAGTAGTGGTCAGTGAAACGAATTCATTCTTTGAAAGAGGTGTACATAAGCAAATTAAATAGCTATTTTGGCGGCGGCTAAGTGCTGCCGCTATAAAAACAGCTGTCAAGCATAAATGATTATGTCCTAAAATAATTATTTTATAAGCCCCACAAAAGGGGCTTTTTATCATGCACTTTTTAAATCTTGTTCAATTCTGTGTGGTTGTGAGTGGACAAATTTTTTAAAGGCACTTCTTCTCCAAGGATGATTCATTGGTGGAATATAAGGTTTTCTAGGTTTTGGATTTTTGTAATCAGCGTCCAGGTCTTTAGACTTACGCTCATGTGTTGGTATTTCCTCCAGCACATGAATATCTTTTGTCATTAACGCACGCAAACAAAGACCTATCAAAAGCCTTGATAAGCATAACTTTTGTTCCTTTTTCGATAATGGATCTGCACTCCCTTATGATCTATCATCTTATAAAACTTTTTTCTCAAATTGAATCGCATGTCCTGCATCAACAGTTCTTTCTGTCAGAACCGCTAAAGTAAGATTTATTTTTTCCTTAGACGGTTGCGTTTCAAATACAGATTTGATACCATAAAGTGGAAGTGCAAACTTCTCATTGAATTCTTTTATGTAGGAGTGAAGGAATTCATTGGCTTTTATTGATATCGGTTACGCCTGCGATTCTGAATTCAACCGCAGGCGTGACTGTAAGGTTTGATTCAAACGTTCTATGCGTCCTTTAGCTTGAGGTACACTACTTGATTCAAGTTCCACACCAAGCTGCTTGCAGGCATAAGCGAACTGTGTATAGGTGTCTTTATCATCAGATGAGGCACCTTTTTTCTTGTAAGTAAATACAGTTCTTCTATCTGTAAGAAACTTATAAGGAATACCGTAATCAGTAAGTATCTGATTGAATACATGGTAGTAGCCGTTAAGAGTTTCCTGAGTGTCAAAACCAGGCACCTGTAACAACACCTGAAGCATCATCAATAGCCAAATGTAGATGCCATATTTGTCCCGGTACCCATTCATATGGGGTTGCATCCATTTGTTGTAGTTCACCGAAATAAGCACATCTTGGACGACGGCTGTGGGCATCATCGATGGCTACCAGGTTGGCCTGTATAGATGCCAGCTCCTTCTTTGTCTTTGCTGTTTCTTTTTTTAGCTTTCAGCTTTTTGCTTAATACGTCTACGTTTAGCTTTGGTGGCCTTTTGGAGAAAGAATATATTCAGACTCCAAGATATTCATTACAGATGAATGTGAGATACATATGCCCTCATTCTTTTTTCAGAAGCTCTGTATAGTGCTCAAAGTTTGCATCATAGTATTTAGTTCTGTAAAGGTCTATGACTTGTCTACGAATATCATGGGAGATTGTAGTGGCCGGCTTTTTGCCTTTGTTACCGTGTAGAAAGAATTTCTTGCCACTTTTTATATATCCCTGTAACATACGATTTATATGCCTCCTGGTGCATCCCAGTACCATAGCGGCTCTGTTCTTGTTAGCGGTATCAGGGTGGTCAGCCAACCCTTTGATAACTTCGTATTTCTTTTGCTCATTCATTGATAAAACTACCTTTCTGATAAGTCTGTTCCTCCTGTTTAATAAAATGTATAAAACACTATTCTATCATAAACAGGACATTTTCGTTTGGGGTATATTAGGACTTTATCATATACGGCTTATAGCTAAGTGCTGCCGCTATAAAAACAGCTGTCAAGCATAAATGATTATGTCCTAAAATAATTATTTTATAAGCCCCACAAAAGGGGCTTTTTATCATGTACTTTTTAAATCTTGTTCAATTCTGTGTGGTTGTGAGTGGACAAATTTTTTAAAGGCACTTCTTCTCCAAGGATGATTCATTGGTGGAATATAAGGTTTTCTAGGTTTTGGCTTTTTGTAATCAGCGTCCAGGTCTTTAGACTTACGCTCATGTGTTGGTATTTCCTCCAGCACATGAATATCTTTGTCATTAACGCATGAAAACAAAGACCTATCAAAAGCCTTGATAAGCATAACTTTTGTTCCTTTTCGATAATGGATCTGCACTCCCTTATGATCTATCATCTTATAAAAACTTTTTTTCTCAAATTGAATCGCATGCCCTGCATCAACAGTTCTTTCTGTCAGAACCGCTAAAGTAAGATTTATTTTTTCATTAGACGGTTGCGTTTCAAATACAGATTTGATACCATAAAGTGGAAGTGCAAACTTCTCATTGAATTCTTTTATGTAGGAGTGAAGGAATTCATTGGCTTTTATTGATATCGGTTACGCCTGCGATTCTGAATTCAACCGCAGGCGTGACTGTAAGGTTTGATTCAAACGTTCTATGCGTCCTTTAGCTTGAGGTACACTACTTGATTCAAGTTCCACACCAAGCTGCTTGCAGGCATAAGCGAACTGTGTATAGGTGTCTTTATCATCAGATGAGGCACCTTTTTTCTTGTAAGTAAATACAGTTCTTCTATCTGTAAGAAACTTATAAGGAATACCGTAATCAGTAAGTATCTGATTGAATACATGGTAGTAGCCGTTAAGAGTTTCCTGAGTGTCAAAACCAGGCACCTGTAACAACACCTGAAGCATCATCAATAGCCAAATGTAGATGCCATATTTGTCCCGGTACCCATTCATATGGGGTTGCATCCATTTGTTGTAGTTCACCGAAATAAGCACATCTTGGACGACGGCTGTGGGCATCATCGATGGCTACCAGGTTGGCCTGTATAGATGCCAGCTCCTTCTTTGTCTTTGCTGTTTCTTTTTTAGCTTTCAGCTTTTTGCTTAATACGTCTACGTTTAGCTTTGGTGGCCTTTTGGAGAAAGAATATATTCAGACTCCAAGATATTCATTACAGATGAATGTGAGATACATATGCCCTCATTCTTTTTCAGAAGCTCTGTATAGTGCTCAAAGTTTGCATCATAGTATTTAGTTCTGTAAAGGTCTATGACTTGTCTACGAATATCATGGGAGATTGTAGTGGCCGGCTTTTTGCCTTTGTTACCGTGTAGAAAGAATTTCTTGCCACTTTTTATATATCCCTGTAACATACGATTTATATGCCTCCTGGTGCATCCCAGTACCATAGCGGCTCTGTTCTTGTTAGCGGTATCAGGGTGGTCAGCCAACCCTTTGATAACTTCGTATTTCTTTTGCTCATTCATTGATAAAACTACCTTTCTGATAAGTCTGTTCCTCCTGTTTAATAAAATGTATAAAACACTATTCTATCATAAACAGGACATTTTCGTTTGGGGTATATTAGGACTTTATCATATACGGCTTATAAGCTAAGTGCTGCCGCTATAAAAACAGCTTGAAAGAAGTGTACATTTGTTGTATACTTTTTATGTTGTGGAAATTCAAATAGCAGTTCTCTTAGTTAAATGGATATAACGATAGCCTCCTAAGCTGTAATTGTGGGTTCGATTCCCGCAGGGAACATTTTTGGCGGTAATGACTTGTGATAGATGCTTGTCATTATCGTTTTTTTGTTGTTTATAAAGGTTTGATTTTTATTGAATAACTATTTATTATATGAGAGAATAATAGTGAACAGTCAAGTTTAATCTTGATTATATAAGCAAAGATAAAAACGCAATGTACATTTATTGTGCTATAGCCGGTAGGTAGCCCGGCAGTCCTATAATTATATAGGGTAAGTAACCTGCCCCTCCGGGTTGTCCGTTCTTTGTAAAGAAATTGGAGGGATGGCGATGAATGATATAAATGTCAAGTTAACTGTGTTTTTTGAAAATCCGTTTTGGGTAGGTGTGTTTGAGCATGTTGAAAACAACTTTCTTATTGTATCAAAAGTAACTTTCGGTGCAGAGCCTAAGGGCTATGAGGTATTAGACTACATAATAAAAAATTACTACAGTTTGGTATTCAGCTCTGCTGTTGAAACAAAGATAAAGAAAGACAAAACAAATCTGAAGAAAGCTCAACGTGATGTAAGAAAGCAGATGCAAGTATCCGGTATAGGAACAAAATCGCAGCTTGCATTAAAATCGCAACATGAACAGAATAAAAAGGAAAGTAAGGTAAGAAGGCGAGAAGAAAAAGAGGCGGATGAACGTAAGAGATTTTTATTAAAACAGTATAAGAAAAGAAAAAAACATAAGGGACATTAATATTAAGTACAAGTATTTGTAGGTGAAAGCGGGTGTTTATATGTATGAAAATGAGAAGACTAAGCTTCAAAAAATAATTGATGACAGTAACAATATAGTGTTTTTCGGTGGAGCAGGAGTTTCTACCGAGAGCGGTATTCCGGATTTTCGAAGTGCGGACGGACTCTACCATCAAAAGTATAAGTATTCTCCAGAACAGGTGGTAAGTCACAGCTTCTTTATGAAATATCCTGAAGTCTTTTATGAGTTTTATAAAGAGAAGATGATGTGCCTTGATGCAAAGCCGAATGCCGCACATAATAAACTCGCGGAGCTTGAAAGCTTGGGGAAACTTAAGGCGGTGGTGACACAAAATATAGACGGATTACATCAGGCTGCAGGAAGTAAGATTGTGTATGAACTGCATGGAAGCATACATAGAAACTATTGCATGAAATGCGGCAAATTCTATGATGCAAAATATGTAAAGGATTCAAAAGGAATACCTTATTGCAGCTGTGGAGGTATGATAAAGCCTGATGTGGTACTGTATGAAGAAGGACTTGACGGGAATGTAATAAACTCTGCGATAAGAGCTATAGCAGCGGCAGATACACTTATTATAGGTGGAACATCCTTGGTGGTATATCCGGCGGCAGGCTTTATCGACTATTTTAGAGGAAAGCATCTTGTAGTAATAAATAAGTCGGATACCGCAAAGGCTGTGAATGCCGAGCTTTATGTGAATGCCCCTATCGGAGAGATAATGAGCGGAATAAAAGTATAATAAAAATAAAGGAGTCCTTATGGCAAGGGGGAGCAATCAAAAGTTCAAATTTACATATCTTATGAAGCTGATGGCTGAAAAGACTGATGACGAACACAGTCTGACTATGGCACAGATACTTGATGAACTTGGCAGATATGGAGTAAGTGCCGAGAGAAAGAGTATCTATGAAGACTTTAAGGATATGGGTGAATTTGGCATTGAAATATTAAAAGAACAAAAAGGCAGAGAGACTTTTTACCATATAGCAGGCAGAGAGTTCGAGCTGGCGGAGGTCAAGCTTTTAATAGATGCCGTGCAGTCTGCCAAGTTTATTACACAAAAGAAGTCAAAGATACTTATTGCGAAGGTGAAGAACTTTGTAAGCGAGCATCAGGCAAAGCAGTTGCAGAGACAGATTTTTATAAATGACCGTGTAAAGACTATGAATGAGAGTGTGTATTACAATGTGGACGATATACACACGGCAATCAATAAAAATAAAAAGATTAAATTCAAGTACTATAAATGGGATATTGATAAAAAACTGGTTGCAAGGCATGGCGGCAGCTTTTTTACAGTCAGTCCGTGGGCACTGCTTTGGGATGATGAAAATTACTACATGGTTGCCTTTGACGACTGGGACCACAAAATAAAGCATTATCGTGTAGACAAGATGATGAAAATATGTATATGTGAAGAGGAAAGAGCCGGCAAAGAAGAGTTTAAAAACTTCGATATGGCGAAGTACTCAAAGGCAACCTTCGGTATGTATCACGGAGACAAGAAAAAGGTATGTATCAGATTTGCAAATCATATGTGCGGAGTATTTATAGACAGATTCGGAAAAGATATACTCTTTATGAAAGTTGATGAAGACTACAGCGAGTTGGTAGTGGACATCAATGTAAGCTTGCAGTTTTTCGGCTGGATTTTCAGCCTGGGAAAAGATGTGACTGTTATTTCACCTAAGGAAGTGGTGGATGAAATAAAGGAGTATACAAAGGAATTTTTGAAAAAATATGAGTAATATCTTTGAGGGTATTTTTAACGGACAGCTTAAATGATATATTTAGGCTATAAAAATATTCAATAGGAGAAGATTATGGGAAAGGTTTATATCACACTGACAGGAACAAGGCACTACTTCGGAGATGATTTTTTGGAAAGGGGTATGAAGCTTGTATTGGAGAAGGAGCCTGACAACGAGTTTGACAAAGAAGCTATAAAGGTGCTTTGTGAGGGCATAGGCAAGATAGGTTATGTGGCTAACAGCCCGTATACTGTACTTGGAGAGTCTATGAGTGCCGGCAGGCTGTATGACAAGATAGGGGAGTGCGCAACTGTAAAGGTGGTCTTTAAGACGGAGAAAGGTGTTATTTGTAAGGTTTCAAAGAAGTCTGTGATTGATTACATATAGACAGCGGTTACATTTTAAATTATTTGTACTAAGGAGTTTTTATGAGTCTTTTGGGTAATATTTTGTGGTTGATTTTTGGAGGCTTTTTAAGCGGTATTTCTTGGATACTTGCCGGATGCTTATGCTGTATTACCGTTATCGGTATACCTCTCGGGCTTCAGTGCTTTAAGTTTGCAGGTTTGGCATTTTTGTCCTTTCGGCAAGCAGGTAATATATGGCGGGGGCGGATTCAGTTTTCTTGCAAATATCATTTGGCTGATTTTTATCGGTATAGAGATGGCGTTTGCTCATGCGGTTGTCGGGATATTGCTTTGCATTACGATAATAGGTATTCCTTTCGGCAAGCAGTTTTTCAAACTTGCAAAGCTGTCACTTATGCCTTTCGGTGCTACTGTAATATAGTTACAACATTCTTAAATTATTATTGACTAATTGAAAAAAAGCTGTATTTGATATATCATTGAAGCAAAGAAATTAGTGAAAATAATGTATTGTTGTATACAAGAGACAACAACATTATATATTCAGGAGGTTAGTATGCCAATTAGTTTAAAAAAGGGACAAAAAGTAAGTCTTACAAAAGGGTAATCCGGGTCTTAAGAATGTAGTGGTAGGTCTTGGATGGGACACAAACGCATATGATACAGGTTCGGATTTTGACCTTGATGCGGCTGCATTCTGTCTTACAGATTCAGGCAAGGTTTCAAGTCAGAATGATTTTGTATTCTTCGGTAATCTCAGTCACCCTTCAGGTGCCATAACTCACCTTGGAGATAACCTTACAGGTGCAGGCGACGGAGATGATGAGCAGATCAAGATTGATTTGTCAAAGGTTCCGGCTGAGATTACAAAGATTGCATTTACCGTTACCATCTACGAGGCTGAGGCAAGAAGACAGAACTTCGGTCAGGTTTCAAACGCATTTGTAAGAATTTTTGATGAGAATACAGGTGAAGAGCTTTTAAGATATGACCTTGGAGAGGACTTCTCAATAGAGACAGCCGTAGTATTCGGAGAGCTGTACAAAAACGGCGACGAGTGGAAGTTCAATGCCATAGGCAGCGGTTATCAGGGCGGACTTGCGGCACTTTGCAATATGTACGGAATTGATGCGGAATAATATATAAAAAATACATTGATATATTTCGGGATCGGCGCTTATGTGTCGGTCCTTTTTTTATAAAAAAATATTTTTTTGTAACAAATAATACTGAAAAAAAGTCTTCTATAATAATATAATTAGGGTACACTAACTTAGATAGGAAGGAGAAATGTATGAGTAAAATACTTGATTTAGATAAACCGGTTTATGAACTTGCAAAGGAGTATCCTGATTTTATTGATATATTTGCAAGTCTGGGATTTGCGGATATAAAAAATCCTGTGATGTTGAATTCTATGGGCAGAATTATTACAGTGAACAAGGGTTCAAAGATGAAAAAGATTCCGCTTGAGAAGATAAAAGAAGTCTTTGCAGAACACGGTTATGAGATAGAGGGAGACTCTAAAGAAAGTAAAGAGGAAGATACGCTAAAAGCAGCAAAAAAAGGTTCGGATTTGCCAAAGGATGATGCAAACAGTACCGAGCTTATAAAGCAGTATCTTTTAAGACTTTCAAACGGTGAATCACTTGAGTCCGTTCAAAAAGATTTTAAAGAAAGGTTTGAGTCTGTAGATTCAAGTGAAATAATGAAAGCCGAGCAGGAACTTATGGAGTCAGGAATGCCTTATCAGGAGGTACAAAAACTTTGTGATGTTCATTCGGCACTGTTTCACGGTTCTACTAAGAATGAGACAAGTGAGATAGAAAAGACATTGGACCTTGCAGGCGGTGCGGGGGCGGATACAAAGGAACTTGTAGAGACTGTGGGGCATCCGCTTAATACTTTCACAAAAGAGAATAAAAAACTTGAAAGTTATATAGATGAGTTTGAAAAAAATCTTGATAATAATACTGTAGACAGAGAGCTTTTGAAAAAGATAAGGGAACTTTCAATACATTATGCGAAAAAGGGAGATCTTTTGTACCCGCTTTTAAAGACGAAGTACAATGTCACAGGACCTGCCACCGTAATGTGGTCTGTGGATGACGAGATAAGGGACGAACTTGCAAGGCTGTTTGCCGTTGATAAAGAGGATGAGAAGTGGGTAGAAGATATAAAAGCTGTACTGACAAGAGCAAAGGAAATGATTTATAAGGAGGAAAATATATTATTTCCTATCTGTGCGGCCAATTTTACAGGTGAAGACTGGATAAATATATATCTTGACAGTAAGGATTATGAAAATTGTTTGGGTGTGGTGCCTGAAAGTTTTGAACTTGCAGAAAATTTGAAAAGAGAGTTTGACGATATAGACGGTGAGATAGTTTTGCCGGGTGGACATTTTTACAAAAGAGCAGCTTATTGCAATGCTTAATACCATGCCTTTTTGAGATTACATTTGTGGATGAGAACGATATAAACCGATTCTTTAACGAAAATGATGCTCCGAAAGCATTTAAAAGGCCTCTTATGGCTATTGACAGAGATGTGTATTCATGTCATCCGCCGAAGATTGAACCTATGGTAAGAGAAATCATCGGCAGCTTCAAATCGGGAACTCAGGATGAGGTATCTGTATGGTTGAATAAAAACGGCAAGGATATGCTTATAAAGTACATGGCGGTGAGAGATAAGAACGGGAAATACCTTGGAACTATGGAGATAGTACAGGATATGGATTTTGCAAGAAAGCATTTTGAAGAAGAAGCATAAAAATTTGGGGCCTATGAATAATCATAAGCCCTTTTTCTATGCGATAATATTTGTAAGTCCGCTCTGTATAAAGGAGTTTGTAAGTACAGCCAGCTCGTGAGGAGACATCTCAAATTCACTGTCAACCCATCTGACAAGTAGACCTACGGTTCCCGATATGATAAAATCGTAATACAATTCAAAGTAAGGCATATTCTTTTGCTTGATAAACGCTTTATACTTATTAAAAACACATACACGAAGTTTACTTCTCAGCTCACTTGAAAAGCTTGCTTCCAAATCCTCATGTAAAAATATCTTTGACATATCTTTTGTTCTTATATATAAATAAAAACAGAGCCTCAATAAAAGGAACAAGATTGTCGGTATCCGGAGCTATAGAGGTAAGAATACTTTCAAAATCTTTTAAAAGATCCTTTTGAATGTTGTCAAGCAGATCGTAGACATCCTTGTAGTGCAGATAAAATGTTCCGCGGTTTATATCCGCCATCTGAGCTAATTCTTTTACAGTGATGTTTTGGACTTTTTTAGTCTCAAGCAAGGTGCTGAGACATTTTCTAAGCTGTGCTCTGGTTTTTCGTACTCGTCTGTCCAGTGTTTGTTCGTTCATAATCCCTCCAAAATATATTGTACAATTAAATTTGATATTTATAAACAGATAACAAAATATCGTTGTTTAAAGTACTGATATCATTTAATTAACTATTGTACATAAATGTACTTAAAAGTATAATCACTTCCATAGAAAAAAAGCAATAGTAAAATAGAGGCGGTTAGGATGAATAAGAAGAATATTAAAAGAAATATATTAAAGAAGACTAAAATGGGAGTTGCGGTTTCACAGATTGTTTTGATGACATCTTTGAATATGTTATCAGGTTTTGCCGGTACACCGCAGGTAACTGTTGATGAAACGGTATATACAAACTTGGATTATTATGGCGCAAGAAAGGATTTGAGCATTGTAAAGGGAGTCAGTTTAAACGGTTATACCGATTTCAGTGACTACGGAGATTACAGCAATGTTATAAATATGACTTCAGACAACGCACCGAAACTTGATGCAAATCAGGTGAGCTTTTCATCACTTGACAGTTCTAAAAAGTTTTACTATGAGGTCACTCCGAAATCAAACGATTTGGAACTTCCTTGGAATTTTGACGTATCATATAAGTTAAACGGTGTTCCTACAAAGGCTGAGAACTTGGCAGGCGCATCAGGTATGATTGAGATAAGTATAAGCGCAAAGCCTGTAAAGACAAAGTCCGATTATTTAAACAACAATATGATTCTTATGCTTGGAACGGATGTGGATATGACAAAGAATCTAAGCGTGGAAGCTCCGGGAGCTCAGATACAGAGTCTGGGTAAGAATACTGTGGTTTTGTTTATGGCATTTCCGGGAGAGGAAAAAGATTTTACTATAAGAATAGGAAGTGACAGCTTTGAGAGTGCAGGTGTTATGATGGCAATGGTTCCTGCAACTATGGATTCACTTGATAAGATAAAAGAAATAAATGATGCGAAGGACGATATAAAGGACTCTGTAAATGCCATATATAACAGCAGCAATGCACTGCTTGATGTGATGAACTCTATGGGAGGCGGACTTAAAGGCTTGAACGGAGGATTAAAGGAGCTGCAGTCGGCAAGGGCTACTATACATTCATACGGAGACAGCTTAACCGGGCAGACCGATACGGCTATACAAAACCTCAATTCACTTGCAAATACAACCTCACAGATGGTGCCGCATCTTGTGACATCAAAGAATGCATTGAACGACTTTAATAAAGATATAAATAAGATAGATAAAGGAGTAAGTGATTTAAAGCCGGTGCTGTATGATTTGACAGACAGTATGGGAGAGGTGGACAGCTCTATAAGCCATATAGGCTACCTTTTGAATCAGGCAAAAACAGCCGAGGCGGCAGCTTCTATGAATGATTTGAGTGACAAGCTGATACTGTCAAAGAAAAAAGCGCAGCAGTTGCAGCAGATGATAGACGGAAGCGGAGTGCTTGCCACAGCATCAAACGCTGCAGGAAATATCAATATTTACTCTATGGACCAAAGTTTGAGACAACTCTACGGAGGACTTGCAGGTGCAAATATGATATCAAGTGCAAGCGGAAATACCGCCGAAAGCCTGTACTACAGGTCGCTTCAAAGTGCGGTGGCTTCCACAAGTGCAATGTATCAGGGACTTGGGAAAATGCTTGGTGAAACAAATGCATATATAGATGCCGTAAATGTCCGAATTGCAAAGGACGGCGTAAATGCTGTAAAAAATATAAATGATTCCATACTTACAGGTAAGGATTTGGCCAACAATACCACCGATATGATTGATGACATACAGGTTACAACTCTAAATCTGACGGAGATTATTGATGATATGAATGCTCTTAACAAGACTGTAAATTCATATCATGACAGTACCTTGTCGGCTGTTGATACGGCAAACAATATAATAAACTCTGTAGATACCAATATAAACGTGGCGGCCGATACACTAAATACAATCAACAATATGTATAAAAATTCAAAGGATACTTTGAATGCAGGCACAAAGGACAGCCTTAGTGCAAGTATGGAGATTGTAAATAAGTCATTGGATGCGTTGAAAGGTTACAGGTACTATAAAGCAGTCAAATGATACTTTGAAAGTCTGTTTGGGATGAAAAAGGTTGACGAACTTGAAAATGACAGCAATATTTTTAAAGATTGATACCGAGGCGACAAAGACCCTCATTTACATCCGATAAAAATCTTGAGCCGAACTCAGTACAGGTTGTACTAAGAACACAGGAGATAAAAAAGGGTGACAGTGACGCTGTAGTGGATTTGGAAAATGAAGATGACAATATGACACCTATAAAAAAAGAATCGGAAATATATTCAAGAAGCTTTTTTTGATTTTTATAAGATCTTTTGTATCAGGTAAATAAGATTTAAGAACTGCCGTTTTAACGATTGAAAAAAATTGTTGAAACGGCATTTTTTTAATAAAAATTATTTTTAAGTAGAGTTGAAAGTATAGTATAATGCATTTGTGATTGTAGTTTTTACAATCTTAGAGAATGATGATGAATAAGGATTTTTTTATGAAAACTAAAAAAATTTAGATATATTATATTTGTGTTTATTTTTTTCTGTTGGCGGTGACAGGCTTTTTTTATTGTATTCATTTTTTTGAGAAAAAAATAAAGGTAGTGCGGATACGGACGATGTTGCAAAAAGCGATGCCAACATACCGAGGCTTTACAATGTACTTGGAGATTATTATATAAACAAGATGTACGGTTACAGTGACGAGATGGATACAATGGCAAGTGACAATGTTTTTATCACTTGTACTTGATGATTTCAGTATTAAGTTTAGAATTGTAGATGCAAATATTTCCGAAATAGAGGATTATGATTACAGTATCAGAACATTTGATACAAAATGAACTTGTAGAAAGCGGAGATAAAAAGAAGGTGGACGGTGATATACTTGATTTGCACCTTTCAAGCTTGATGGAAGAGAATAAGGAGTATTTCTTACAATTAAGATTGTATACAAAAAAACAAATACATTCAATTACTATACAAGAATAATAAGAAGCAATACGGATTTTTGCAAAAAGCTTATAGATATGGCAAATACATTTTCAAATAATAACTTTGACAGCAACAATGCCAGAGAAAATACGTGTATTTGGAGAGTGACGGTACAGGTAATGCAAGAGGGCTTGAGTATGTTACACTAAAGTCAGACTATGAGATGATGAGCTATAACGGTATGAAGCTTACCCCGTCAGAGAAAAGAAGTGAAACTTGTAAATTACAACGGAAAGATAGGAGAGATACATTTTGGTTTCACTGCGGATGCAGACGGAAAAAAAGCTATAATATAGAAGAGAATTTTTATCTGTAAGGCAGGCGCGCAAAGACTGTATATGCTTGACTATACAAGAACTATGAATCAAAGACTGCCAAAAAAATCTTGAGTATGCCAAAAAAAGCTTGATTTGGGTGTAGGAAATAAGGCTTTCAATATTATCTCAAATAAGAGCGGTGAAAAAAATAGCCTTCCTTGCAGATAACAAGTTGTTTTTTTGTCGGATAATAAAGAAGGAAAGCTTGAGTTAGCTTATACGGCAGGTAATAATGACAGTATATTGCCGCTTAAGTTTGGAGACGGACTGTATTTTTTAAGCTACGGTTACAATGTGGACGATGCTCATATCGGTGATGTCGGCGTGAGTCTGTTAAAGTATTCGGAGGATAAAAAGGTTTCAAAGCTGGCATTTGTAAAGGTTGATGTGGATGCGGCAAGCCTGAAAGAGTCTGTAAATGAATTGGCTTTTTTAAGTGACAGCGGTATGCTTTATCTGAAACTTCTTGATAAGGTGGTAGGTCTGGATATAGTCTCGGGAAACTATGTTACGGTTGCAGAGAATCTTGAAAACGGAAAGTATTCAATATGTCAGGATAAAAGTCTGATTTCATGGAATGTCGGAGACGGACTTAATATCTACAACTTTGCTACCGGAGAGAACAAGCAGCTTGACAATGCGAATGAGGTAATGTTACCGATAGGATATATAGGCAGTGATCTGGTTGTGGCTATTGAAGCGCAGAATGTTTCAAGTACAATCAACGGAAAGTCTACCGGAAATATTTTTGAAAAGGTAAGTATATACAATAATCTTTTGGAGTTGCAAAAGGAGTATACTTATGACAACAGATATATTGACAATATAAATGTATCGGGAAATCGTGTGCATATAGATCTTTATCAGTATGACGGCACAAACTTTACAAGAGCCGGAGAAGATACTATTATAAGTAATAAGTCTATAACAAATGACACCAGAGTATCATCGTATACCGATAACTTCAGATGTAAAAACTATGTTGTAGACACCACAAAGTATATAGAGGGTGAAGTTTCTTATGCAAAGGAACTTTCTTTAAACAGCAATAATGTTTTGTACAATATAGAGCTGAACAGAGCGTATTTGCAGAAAATGTACTATGTATATATAAATTCCAAGCTTACAGGTATATATGATGAGCCGCAAAGGCTATAGAGGATGCATACAATGATATGGGATTTGTCAGAAGAAACGGAATAATGGTATATGTGAGAGCTATGGTGGATACTTCGGCGAATACAAATTTTGACGTGTCAAAGGCGGCCGATTATGTGAACTATTGGGAGAATGACAAGCTTACAAGATTCCAAGGTATAACACTTAAAGAAGCTATGTATTTTGTGACAACAAAGAAGCCGGTGTTTACATTTACCGCAATAAATAATCCTGTAATTATAATTGCATATGACTCTAAAACTGTCGCAGTATATGATATAAATACGGCAAGTGTACAGAAAATAGATATAAATGAGGCGCAAAGTATATTCAATAATACGCAAAATGACTTTTCTTGTTTCTTTACCTTTAGTATGTAATGTGATAAAATTACTATCGTAATAAAAAGAAAGAAACAGATTAAGATTTTTTGTAACTTATT